>OENY01000007.1_pt1 | contig 373536 bp, 302 predicted proteins | sample 1539391 | NCBI WGS metagenome assembly OENY01 (sample SAMN03777356, study PRJEB22549) | human gut metagenome | biome: gut; feature: infant; material: feces | host: Homo sapiens | collected 2013-11-24 | reverse complement strand
CGCCACGATGACGACTCCTCCCGCTCAAGGAGTCCAACATTTCGTCACCACCCCGAAACCTCAACTTCCTATTGAACAAAAACAAAGGACTCCGGTCTACTGGAGCTCGTGCGCGAGGCGTTCGAGAACAGCAAGCGCAGGTACGGGTACAAGCGGGTCCACCTGGAGCTGAGGGGCATGGGAATCGTGGCCAGCGCGAAGCAGATCATGGGGCTCATGACCAGGCACGGCCTGGTGCCCCTGTCCAGGAGCGCGAAGCGGCACGGCTCGTACAAGGGCGAGCTGACCAAGGCCCCGGCGAACCTGGCGGACGGGGATTTCCACGCCGAGCGTCCGAACATGCCGTGGGTCACGGACCTCACGGAGTTTTCCATCCCCGCGGGCAAGGCCTGCCCGTCGCCCGTGATCGACTGCCATGACGGCATGCCGGTCGCGTGGACGATCGGCACCAGCCCGGACTCGGCATTGGCCAACGGCATGCTCGCCGACGCGTGCTCCACGCTCAAGGACGGGGAGAAACCAATCATCCATTCCGACCGTGGCTGCCACTACCGGTGGCCCGGGTGGATCCGCATCCGCAAGGACAACGACCTGACGCGTTCGACGGGCGCGAAAGGATGCAGTCCGGACAACGCCGCCGCGGAGGGGTTCCTCGGCCGTCTCAGGCAGGAGTTCTTCCACAAGCGCAGCTTCGCGGGCGTCTCGATAGACGGGTTCATCAACATGCTCGACGACTACATGGTCCGGTACCGGGACAAGAGGATCAAGACGGAGTCCGGACACGGGCATCATGGACCGTCGACGCAGACTCGGTCTTGTGGCATGATCGGTGGTGATGGAATCAATGACGAGTCCAACAAAACGGCACCATCCCCGTCTAGCGAGGGTGCCTCCGGTGGGACTCGAACCCACAAGCCGAAGCGGTCGATTTTAAGTCGACTGCGTATACCATTCCGCCACGGAGGCCTGCCGGATTTTCACCGGCTTAGTTATTGTACGCTACCGAGCGAGAAGACGGCGCCCATAATCGAGCACAATGCCATCCAGCAGACCATGTTCGCTCGCGACGAACGAGTCGATGGCCTCGCCGTGATCGGCTTGGGCCGCCTCGCTCACTTTGGCGAGCACGCGGCTCCAGACCACAGCGCCGCCACCGACCACATCGATACGGCCCGGATGAATGGTCTTGTATGCGCTGCGTTCGGCTCGGGTCATGCGCAGGAATCGGTCATCCACTGCGTACGCATCTTCAAGGCTCAGTCGATGGCCATCGACCACGGTGTGATCGTATTCCTTCAATCCCATGGCCAGGGCGGTCATGGTGGTCACCGTACCGGACACGCCGATGATGGTACGTGCCTTGCCAGCGTCCACAGTACGGAACGCCTCATCGATATGCTCGTCGATATCGGCTATCGCCTCATCAATCTCCGCTGGTGTGGGAGGATCGGTGACGAGATGGCGTTCGGTCATGCGCACGGATCCGATATTCATGGAAAATGCACCCTGCACCTGTGTGGTGGGGGCGTTCACGCCATCACCGCCGATCACCAGTTCAGTGGAGCCGCCTCCCAAATCAACCACCAGATAGGGTGCCGGCAAATCATCTCGGTTGACTACGGAAGTGGCACCCAAGAAGCTGAGATCGGCTTCTTCGGTACCGGGAATGACTTCAGGACGGACACCAAGGATGCTCTCGATGCCATCCTCAAATTCCTCACGATTCTCGGCATCGCGCGTGGCAGAGGTGGCCACGAATCGCAGGCCGTCGACCGGATGCTCGGCGAGTACGCCGGCGAACTCACGGGCGGCTTCATACGCGCGTTCCAATGCTTCGTCGGCAAAACGATGGGTTTTGTCCACGTCCTGACCGAGTCGGATTACCCGCAGGATGCGGGGTACGACTTCATGCATGCCGTCGGCGTCCACGCGCGCGACTTTCAATCGGATGGAGTTCGTGCCGCAATCAATACCGGCAACGGTTACGGATTCCTTGCTCATCGCTTTCCTCTTCTTCTTGTACGGACAATGGCACACGTGCCATGCGCGGAATCGTTGCTCAGTCCTCCAGCGAGCAGCGACAGAGGGCGGGGTCGAACTCATCCTTGATTCGTTCGAGTACCATGTCTCCGATTGGATTGGCTCCCGGCCCCATGACCAGCGATTGGGCCAGTAGCGCATGCAGGCATTTGACACGTACAGGCATGCCGCCGGCCGAGGTCCCCTCAATGTGTTCCTCGCTGTCGCCCAAACGGGTTGCCAGTTCATGGCGGAAGGCCAGATACAGTTCATGTGCCTGCCTATAGGCGGCCTGCAGTTCCTCGTCGGCGCCCAGCATGTCGTTGTATTGCTGCATGATGCCGGCCGCTTCCACGTGGGAGGCGGCCTTGACCGCCTCAGGCCCCGTCAGGTAGCAGGTGGTGGGGAATGGTATGCCGCCGGGCAGCACGGGCCGGGTGATGACGGCGAGCGGACGCCCGCATACGCATCGGGCACCCACAGCAACCATGCCGCGCGGATAGCGTCCAAGCTGGCGTTGCACCACATCGATGTCATGGTCGGTCGCGGGTTCGGCAAGAATCACGTCAACGAGAGCCTTGGCCTTGGCGTCGATATCGATGGTCACTGCTGGGTTCCCTCCCCTGTGTTGGTCTGATTGCTGTCTTGCGTGTTGTTCTGTTCATCCTGCGTATTGCCGGAATCAGAGCCGCCCGAGCTGTCATCTTTTGATTGAGACACAGGCTCGTCGGCTTTCTTGAACGAGTAGGCGAGCTCGCTGTACCATGGCAGCACTTTCTTGTTGGATTCCGAGGACGAGGACGAATCAGACTTGGAATCCTCGCTACCGGTCACGGCTTCCGGATGAAGCACATGAACTGCGGTCTCCCCGGGAAACACAAAGCCGAGACGCTCACGAGCTTGGGCGGTGACGTAGGCTTTGTCATCCCAACGTTTGATGTCGTTTTCCAATTCCTGTTTTTTGGCCACCAACGAGGCTTCCTCTCGTTTGAGGCCATTGAGTTCGGCAAGGTTCAGCGCATAGGTGTGAAATGTGGAAACCAATTGAATGGTGCCAAGAGCCACGATAAACAGGGAAACGAAAAATGCGATTGGTCCCGCACTGTTTTTCTTTCTGGCCGTTGCTTTGCCGGGTTTACCGACTTTGCCAGATTTACCGGACTTGCCGGTGCGGAACGACTTGCTCATGACACACGAAAATACCCGTCGCATTCGACTTGACGAATGCGACGGGCATCAAGCTTGCGCTGAATATCACGCCTTTACGGGCGTTTCAATTCACTTGGCCAGGTACTTCTTGCAGGCCTTGAAGGCGCTGTAGCCGGCGTACTGAGCGGTGGAGCCGAGCTCCTCCTCGATCTCGAGCAGGCGGTTGTACTTGGCAACGCGCTCGCCACGGGCCGGGGCACCGGTCTTGATCTGGCGGGTGTTCTTAGCGACAGCCAGGTCGGAGATGGTGGTGTCCGGGGTCTCGCCGGAGCGGTGGGAAACCATGGAGGTGTAGCCGTTGGCGGTGGCCAGCTCGATGGCGTCGAGGGTCTCGGTGACGGAACCGATCTGGTTCAGCTTGACCAGCAGGGAGTTGGCGGCGCCGAGGTCGATGGCCTTCTGCAGACGAGCCGGGTTGGTGACCAGCAGGTCATCGCCGACGAACTGCAGACGATCGCCGAGGCGAGCGGTAATGGCAGCCCAGTCTTCCCAGCCTTCCTCGTTGAACGGGTCCTCGATGGAGACGATCGGGTACTCGTTGATGAGGTTCTCGTAGTAGTCGAGCATGTAGGCGGAGTCGCGCTCTTCACCGTCGAAGCGGTACTTGCCGGTCTCCTTGTTGTAGAACTCGGAGGAGGCGACATCCAGGCAGATGCCGATCTGCTTGCCGGGCTCGTAGCCGGCAGCGGAGATGGCGTCCATGATGTACTTGAGTGAGTCCTCGTTGGACTTCATCTTCGGGGCGAAGCCGCCCTCGTCGCCGAGGCCGGTGTTCAGGCCTTCCTTCTTCAGGACGTTCTTCAGGGTGTGGTAGACCTCAACGCCAGCGCGCAGAGCCTCGGAGTAGGTGTCGAAGCCGTACGGGGAAATCATGTACTCCTGAATGTCGGTGGCGAAGTCAGCGTGAGCGCCACCGTTCATGATGTTCATGTTCGGGACCGGCAGGATGTGGCCGTTGGTGCCGCCGATGTAGCGGTACAGCGGCAGGCCTGCGGACTCAGCGGAGGCGTACAGAGCGGCCAGGGAAACGCCGAGGATGGCGTTGGCGCCCAGCTTGCCCTTGTTCGGGGTGCCGTCGAGCTCGATCATCAGGTCATCGAGAGCGCGCTGATCAGCGGCATCCATGCCGATGATCTTCGGAGCGATGACCTCGTTCACGGCCTTGACCGCGTTGAGAACACCCTTGCCGCCGTAGACGGACTTGTCGCCATCGCGACGCTCCCAAGCCTCGGCCTCACCGGTGGAAGCACCGGAGGGAACCAGACCCTTGCCCTGAGCACCGTCTTCGGTCTCCAAGTAGACCTCAACGGTCGGGTTACCACGGGAATCCAGAATCTGACGTGCGTACACGCTTTCAATTGCTGCCACAACTACTCCTTAAAACGGTTGTGTATCTTGAATGACATTCATAAGAGTAGTGCGATTTGTGGACGTTGTGAACAACACGCCCAAAATTTGGTGTGAGCGCTCACAATGTCGGTGAGCCGCGTGATTGCAGTCAACTTTGGAGGAAAACGCTTAGGCGCTGATTACATCATTGAGATAGTCGATCTCGCTATCGGACAATTCAAGAGTGACCGCTTTGAACGAGTCCTGAATCTCCTGTGGGTTTCTAGCGGAGGGAATCGTAAACAGATTGCCATATTGTGCAAGCTCCCAAGCAAGTGTGACACGCTGGTAGGAGCAGCCGTGATTGTCGGCGACTTCCTTGAATCGGTCGAACAGATGCTCATTGAAGGGATCGAGGAAGCCACCAAGCGGCGACCAGCAGACGAAAGCCAGTCCAAGCTGTTCGCAGGTTTCCATCGTGTGGTCGGGATCGCGGTGGACCGGCGAGAACTGGTTTTGGACGGCGACCAGCCTGTCTCCCAGAATGGTATGGGCAATTTCGATGTCCTTGTTGTCGATGCGCGAGATGCCGACCGCTCTGACCACGCCCTCATCCACGAGCTGCTTGAGCGCACCCATCTGGTCCTCGTAGGGCACCTGCGGATCGTTGCAATGCGAGTACAGCAGATCAAGCGTTTCTACACCGAGGCGCCGTGCGGATTCCTTGGCGTTGGCAATCATGGTTTCAGGGCGGGCATCGGCCTGCCAGCTATAGTTTCCATGGTTGTCGAGTGTGCGCAACCAGCCGGTTTTGGTGGCCACGAGCACCTCGTCCTTCGGGCCGTGCCACGAGTTCAACGCGTCACGAACCAAGTATTCGCCATATCCCATGTCCTCCGGCTCGCCGGTTCCTGGCTTGCTGGGCAGGTAATAGGACCACGCCGTGTCAAGGTAACGGACCCCGGCATCCAGCGCGGCATGGATGGTCTCGATCGCCTGATTACGATTGGTCGGCCGCCCCTCGATGGCGAGCGCCATCGTGCCCATGCCGAGTCGAGGAATTTCGTAGCCGGCAAGTGTTGCCGTGTGTTGGTTTTTCATCGTTGTGGCCTCCATGCCAAGTCATCGAGGAGCTGATTGGTCCAAAGAACTACTTGATCGGAACTCATGGGACCTTGGCCCAGGGAGCCGGTGAACGGGGTGGGGACGATGAGCTGGTGAGTGACCGGGCGGTATTGGGTGCCCTTGTAGATTCTCGTCATGCGCATCTGAATGGATTCGGGCGGGTCAATGCGTCCGATACGCACGCGGTTGGATTGCGCCAGAATCTCCGAAACGCCGAGCTTGCGCGCCTTGAACTTCAAGCGAGCCACGTCGAAGAGGGTTTCGAATTCGACCGGAGGCTTGCCGTAACGGTCGGTGAGTTCTTCTTTCAAATCCTTGAGGTCGGCTTCATTGCGTGCGGAAGCGAGCTTGCGGTATGCCTCCAAACGCAGCTTGTCGGAATCGATGTAGTCAATCGGAATCGACGCCTCGATAGGCAGATCGATGGACACGGACACCGGCTCGACGTCCTCATCGGGTTCCTTGTATTTTTCAACGGCTTCGGAGACCATGCGCACATACAGGTCGAAGCCGACGCCCTCGATATGGCCGGACTGCTCGTCACCCAGCAGGTTGCCGGTGCCACGCAGTTCCAAATCCTTCATGGCCACGTCGAAGCCGGAGCCGAGCGCCGTGTTCTGCGCAATGGTGGCGAGTCGGTCGTGCGACTGCTCGGTCATCGGCTTGGACGGGTCATACAGGAAGTAGGCGTACGCACGCTCGCGGCCACGACCAACGCGGCCACGCAACTGATGAAGCTGGCTCAGACCGAAACGGTCGGCATGGTCCACGATCAGCGTGTTCGCATTGGAGATATCAAGACCGGTTTCGATGATCGTGGTGCATACGAGCACATCGATGTCGCGATGCCAGAAGTCGCGGATAATCTGGTCGAGCTGCTTCTCCCCCATCTTGCCGTGGGCGATGCCGACGCGCGACTCGGGCACCAGCGTGTGAATCTTGTCAGCGATGGACGAGATGTCCTGCACGCGGTTGTGCACATAGAACACCTGGCCGCCGCGCAGCAGTTCCCGGCGTACGGCCGCGGTGACCTGCGCGTCCTCGTAGGCACCCACATAGGTCAGCACCGGCAGGCGGTCTTCGGGCGGTGTGGCGAGCGTGGACATCTCACGAATGCCGGTCACGGCCATTTCCAACGTACGCGGAATAGGCGTGGCGGACAGGGATAGCACGTCCACGTTGGTGCGCAGGGCTTTCAGCGTTTCCTTGTGTTCCACGCCGAAACGCTGCTCCTCGTCGATGATGACGAGTCCCAAATCCTTGAACTTGATTTTCGGGTTCAGCAGTTTGTGTGTGCCGATGACCACGTCCACCGTGCCGTTTTCCAGGCCTTCGATGGTCGCGTTGATCTCCTTGGTGGTTTGGAAGCGGCTCATGGCGGCCACATTCACCGGGAATCCTTCAAAGCGGTCGGTGAAGGTTTCCTGATGCTGTTGAACGAGCAAAGTGGTGGGCACGAGCACCGCCACCTGCTTGCCGTCCTGTACGGCTTTGAATGCGGCACGTACGGCGATTTCGGTTTTGCCGAAGCCCACATCACCGCAGATAAGACGGTCCATGGGCACGGGCTTTTCCATGTCGGACTTGACTTCGTCAATAGTGGTGAGCTGGTCGGCGGTTTCCTGATAGGGGAAGGCGTCTTCCAGTTCTTTCTGCCACGGGGTGTCTGGGCTGAATGCAAAGCCTTTGGCGCGCTGGCGGGCGGAGTACAGCTTGATTAGGTCGTCGGCGATCTCATGGACGTGCTTGCGGGCCTTGGCCTTGGTGGCCGCCCAGTCGGAGCCGCCGAGTTTGTTGAGCTTGGGGGCTTCGGCACCGATGTATTTGCTGACCTGGTCGAGCTGGTCGGTGGGGATGAACAGTTTGTCCGCCGGTGCACCGCGCTTGGAAGGCGCGTATTCGATGACCAGGTATTCGCGGGTGGTTTTGTTGGCGCCGGTGCCGATGGTGCGCTGGCGCATTTCGATGAACCGGCCGATGCCGTGCTGCTCATGCACCACGTAATCGCCTTTTTTGAGTTCCACTAAGTCGATGGCCTTGCGCCGGCGTTTCGGCGTTTTGGCCACAGCAACCGCAGAGCTTCGACCGGTCAGGTCGCGTTCGGTGAGCAGGGCGATTTTGGCGGCATTGTCCACGAATCCATCGATAGCCTGAGACCGGATGGTATCGAACGTGGTGATGCCGGTGGTGTTGAGCGCACGCTTCAGACGAGCCAAGGTACCGGCGGCAGCAGCGGTAATGGTGACGTGGAAGCCAGCATCCAACAGGCCGTCGATTCCTTGTGAGGCCTTGGCTTCATCGCCGCGGAATTCGGCTGGGTTTTGCGCGTCGAGCTGCACACGGCCGGCCAGCGTGGTGTCTACACCGAAACTCGTCAGGCGAATCACCGGGTGCTCGGAATACTCGAGCGAACTGATGGTTTCCGCATAGTCAAGGAAACTGGCTTCGTCGAAGCTGATGGGCGCGCCGGCGCCGTGGCCGGATGCGGCCACATGCCAGCTGGCGGCCAGGAACTCGTTGGCGGTTTTGGCCAGATCTTCAGCGGAACGGCGTAGTTTTTCAGGGTCGCTAAGCAGCACCACAGCATGCTTGGGCAGCATGGAGCCCACCGGTTCCAAGTGATCCACAAGCGCGGGCATCAGAGATTCCATACCTTCGACCGGAATGGCGTTGGCGATGGACTCGAGCATGTCTTCGGCGTTGGGAATCGAACCGATCAGGGCCTTGGCACGGGTGCGCACGGCATCAGTCAATTGCAGTTCGCGGCAAGCGGTGGCCCAGATGGTTTTGAGACCCTCGCCATAGGTGCGCTGGTCGGAAGCGTGGAATTCCTTGATAGTGTCGATTTCGTCACCGAAGAATTCGATACGCACCGGGTGCGGCGCGGTAGGTGGGAACACGTCGAGAATGCCACCACGCACGGCGAATTCGCCGCGATCCATGACCAGTTCCACGCGCGTGTAGGCGTTTTCGATGAGTCGTTTGGCTGCCTCGTCAAGCGGTAGATCCTCCCCTACCGTGAATACGAGTGGTTCGACGTCGCCAAGGCCTTGGACCACCGGCTGAATCAACGAGCGAATCGGCATGACAAGAATGCGAATCGGCCCGAACATCGCATTGCCTGTGTCCGGGTGCTTCAGTCTGCGGAACACGGCCATACGGCTGGCCACGGTGTCCGCGCGCGGGCTCAATCGTTCGTGCGGCAGGGTTTCCCACGCCTCAAGCTGGGCGATATCGTTCGGGTCGCCGTCATACCAGGAGCGCAGCGATCCCACGGTTTCCTCGGCTTCACGGCCGGAAGCCACAACCAGCACGACCGGCTTGCCTGCCCCACCGTTCACGCCTTGGGCGATTGCGGCGGCCAATGCCGGACGCAATCCTTCGGGAACACCGGCCAAAATGGAATTGTCGACATCATCCGACACTTCGATGTCGCCAACCGCCAGTTGATGAAAAACCTTGTCCTGCTCGAGCTTGGACAGGACGCCCACGAGCGAGCCGTTAATCAGATCCGGATGGGCGTTGTGGCCTGTGTCAGCAGCCGTCTTCGCATCAACGGCCATTGAACTTCTCCTGGGTCTTGGCAAGACCGTGGAAGATGATTTCTTCGGCCGCATCGGCGCCGTCGGCCAGGAATTCGGGCAGTTGCTTGCGCTGATCTGGTTCAAAGCCGCCCAATACCCAGTTCACCGTGTTGTCATGCGCGTGCGCTCCGCGCTTGGAGTGGCCGACACCCATGCGTACGCGGGCGTATTTCGGTGTGCCGAGTGAACGATCGATGGATTTGATGCCGTTGTGACCGCCTGCGGAGCCACCCGCCTTGACCTTGATACGTCCGAATTCCAAGTCCATGTCGTCGTGAATCACCACGATGTGGTCGGGCTCGATCTGATAGTAGGCGCTGATGGAGGCCACGGCATTGCCCGAGTCGTTCATGTAGGTCAACGGCTTGGCCAGAAAGAACTTGATGGTGCGACCGTCAAGATTCATCGTGCTCTTACCGAGCATGGCAAGACCCTTGTGATCGGCGAAGTTCACGCTCCAGCGTTCGGCGAGCACGTCGGCTGTCATGAAGCCCATGTTGTGTCGCGTGTCCTCATATTTCTTGCCCGGGTTGCCCAGTCCCGCAATCAGCCAAAAATCCGATGCCATATCCGTTCCTCGTCTTGTCTCGCCAGCCTACAAACGCAACGATTGTACTTAGAGGTCGAGATACCAGTAGGACATATCACGCATGGTGCCGGTGGAGTCGGTGGCGGCGGCGGGCATGAGGCCGAACTGGGTGAAGCCGAATCGTCGCATGAGGGCGATTGAGCCGGCGTTGTCGGCAAAGATGATGCCGCAGGCTTTGCGCATGTGACGGGCGCGGGCCTCGCGTAGGAGATTGTCCAGCATGAACGTGCCCACTCCCCTGCCTTGCCATGCGGGGGCGATGTAGTAGGCGAGATCGGTGACGCCGTCATAGCCGGCACGATCGTAGAACACGGAGAGCGAACCAAAGCCGATGACTTGCCCGCCCTCTGATTCCGCCACGAATACGCCATATGGAGGTTTATGGGATTCGACCCACGCACGGCGCTGGTCGAGGGTGCGCGGAGTCAGGTCCGCGGTGGCTCCACCGACCACCACCGAGGCGTTGTAGATGTCGGTGATGGCTTGGATATCAGACTCGACGGCTGGACGGAAAGTGTATGGCATGACTCCAGACAATAGCATGGCTCCCGCTGGCGGGAGCTGTCACGGTTTATCCGCGACTGAGGGTGATAGCATTAGTCACTCTTGACCACCCTCAGTCAGCTGCGCTGACAGCTCCCGCCAGCGGGAGCCACCTTGTTTCGGTGAACTACTTGTCGAGCTCTACGGCCTTGTTGAGGGCTTCTTCGAGCTGCTGTTGGGCCTTGCCGTAGGCGGTCCAATCGCCGTTCTTCATGGCGGACTGGCTGTCTTTCATGGCTTGGGCGGCATCGTTCAATGCCTGCTGGAGTTCGGGACTGCGAGCGGTGCCGGACTGCCCGGATGACGTGCCAGAATCCGACTTGCCGTCCGTGGTGCCGGACTGGCCATCAGACTGGGACTGGTCGCCGGAGGTGTCGGAACCGGACTGATTGCTGGCATCCTGTCCGCCGGTGTTCGAGGAGTCGGATGATCCGTCGCCAGACACATTCTCGGCATCGCCGGCCGCTGCACCGGAGTCACCACCGAACACCTGATCGAGCGCCTCATCAAGCGTGTCGGCAAAGCCGACCTGATCGCCGAATGCCACCAGCGTCTTCTTCAGCAGCGGGAACGACGTGGCACCCGAAGACTTGACGTACACGGGCTGCACGTACACCAAGCCACCACCGAGCGGCAGGGTGAGCAGGTTGCCTCGCACCACCTGCGTGTCACCGGACTGCAACAAGTTCAGTTCCTTGGACACATCGGCATTGGCGTTGAAATTGTTCTGCGCCTGGCCGGGGCCCGGCACATTCGAATCCTTGGGCAGCTCCTGCAATCGGATGGTGCCGTAATTCGGTCCTATCTTGCCTTTCTCATTACCGGCGTCGGAGTCGACCGAAAGGAATCCGGTCAGAATCTCTCGAGTGGACTGGCCGGCCGGAATATAGGTGGAGGTCAGCGAGAACACCGGCTCCTTGGTGCCACCGGTCTGCAAGGTCAGGTAGTAGGGCGGCTGCAGGATGTCCTGATCCTGCTGGGACTGTGATTCGGTGGGGTCGACCGGTGTCTGCCAGAAGTCCTCGCCCGAGTAGTACTGGTTGGCGGAAGTCACATGGTACTTGGAGAGCAACTCACGCTGCACCTTGAACAGGCTTTCCGGGTAACGCAGGTGACTCATCAGGTCACTGGAGATTTCGGACAACTGGTGATACTGGCCGGGGAAGATCTTCTCCCACGCCTTGATCACCGGGTCGGATTGATCCCACACATACAGGTCCACGGAACCGTCGTATGCGTCAACAGTGGCCTTGACCGAATTACGGATATAGTTGGCCTGCTGCGAACCCAGGCTGGACACCGTCGACGAAGACACCGTGGTGGAGTCCTTGGTGGCATTGCCGAGATCGGTCATCTGCGAATACGGGTAGGCGTCGGAGGTGGTGTAGCCATCGACGACCCACTTGACGCGGCCATCGACCACGGCTGGATACACGCGACCGTCAAGTGTCAGGTACGGCGCGACCTTGGCCACACGTTCCTTCGGGGAACGGTCGTAGAGAATCTGGGATTCGCTGGTCACACGGTCGGAGAACAGAATCTGGTCCGAACCGAAGCGGATTGCATAGAGAATCCGGGAGAACAGGTTGCCGACCGACGGTCCGCCATCGCCCTTGAACGTGGTCAAAGCGCCTTCGGAACCGGTCGGGTAATCGAATTCCCAAGCCTGCGTGCCTTCAGGTGCGCCGACAATCGAGTATTCGGTGGTGTTCGGCGAGAAGTAGATGCGTGGCTCGTACTTTTCGGACTCGGTGAGCTTGCCTTGGGTGGGGATGCCCGATTCAAAGAATTCGGGCTGGCCGTCGGCAGTCACCTTGTTGCCGTAAGCGGCCACCACGCCATAACCATGGGTGTACACGGTGTGGTCGTTGACCCAGTTGCGGTTGTCGTTGCCAGCCAGGTCAAGCTCACGCGCGGCGATCACGGTGTCTTGGGAGACGCCATCAATCTCATACTTATCGACGGCAAGCGTGTCGGCGAAGGTGTAGTACTGCTTGGACTGCTGCAGCTGCTTGAACGTGGGGCTGACGACCTGCGGGTCGAGCAGACGAATCTGCGCGGTGGTGTCGGCCTCCTTGGCCAGTGCACCTTGCTCGCCCTTGTCGGTCACCTTGTACTGCTCGGTTTTGAGCTTGTCGAGACCGTAAGCGGCGCGAGTGGCGTCGATGTTGCGCTGGATATAGGTGGATTCCATCTCCTGCGCATTCGGGTTGACGCGGAAACGTTGCAGCAGCATGGGCCAAGCGATGGTGAGCACCATGCCGACCACCACGGTGACGGCGATGGCAGTTACCGGCACGCGCCAGGCCTTGAGAGCAGCAGAGGCACGCACACCGATGGACGCCTGGCCTTCAAGCGCATGGGACTGCATCAGCCATACGCCCAGCACCACGCCAAGGATGGCGGTCAATGCGGCCATGATGAAGGTGACGGGAATGTTGGCATGCACTGCGGTGTAGGAAGCGCCAGTGATACGCGAGCCCTGCACGGTGAGCTGTTCGAAAACACCCAGCACCTGACGTACGGACCACGCAAGCATGTTAAGAATCAGCCAGATGCCGAGCTGACGGCGAGCGCGCTTGGTGATGGAGAACAGGCCACGACCGTTGACCGGCATGGTGATGCGGATGCCGCCCATCAGCACATGCGTGACCAATGAGAACACGAGGCCTACGCCCAGCAGCATGGCCACGGCTGCGAGCACGAGCTTCAGGCCAGGCAGCACGAACACGTAGAAGCCGTTGTCGAGTCCGAACTGCGGGTCTGTGGTACCGAACTTCTGCGCGTTGAACATAAGCAGGATCTCGCTCCAGTTCGCGTTGAACTGGGAGCCGAAAATCACGCCGACAATCAGCGAAATCACCACGGCCACGCGACGTGCGGTCTTGGAGCTCGCCGATTTGCCGACTTCCACCACATCACCATTGATGCGAATCGTGGAGCCATCCGCGGAGTCCGGGCGAGCGCGAATGGCCAGCCATGCGGCGATAAAACCAGTCAAGGCCATCAGCAATGCGTATGCCACCCATAGACCGATTTTCACGCCGAGTTGGGTCCACACCACAGATTGGAAGCCGAGCTGTCCGTACCACATCAGATCGGTGATGAATCGGGACAGACCGAAGAACAGTGCGACGATGATGACCAGTGCCAGCACCACGCCGATGAATATTTTGGTGCCTCGGCTGTTGCCATGGCTGCCGGAGGGTCTGCGGGGCAAGCGCGGACCGGCCGGACCTCGCCCTGAGGGGTTGGAGCCATTCCTGTTGGGGGTGTCTCCATCGGCCTCAACATTAAGAATGATCGGATCATCATCATTCGAGTTATTGCGCCGGGAACCGCCGCCATTGCCGAACAGTATTGAGAAAGGGTCATTAAAAGACATGATTCAAGCGTAGCGAAAGGTCGGGAAAGTAGGTTATGCCCTGAGCACAGCGCACTGGATTTCGGTTTGTATTCAGCTTGGCGGGTTCCTCACAAACCCTGAACACATACTGCCAGCGGATTGCCAGCAAGCTGTATGAGATTCCCCTATGCTGGAAGATTATGAGCAATCGTCCTGAGCAACCGTCGGCACGTCCCTATCGGGATGGCCATAGGACTTCGCATTGGGGCGTGTGGTCGGATCCGTATTGTGCGTACTAGCGCTGGTAGTCACGGCGCTGTATGGATGGCGCATCGGCTGGTTTGCATCGATGACTGGAAATGATGCCGCGGCAAGTTCCGCTACAGCAGACGCTGCACGGAACACTCCGCAGCAGTTGGCACGTTCGGCGGCCCCCAAGCCGGATCCCTCCCCTGCCAGCAAAGCTCATCGCATGGTCAATGCCATGGATATGGACACTCGAATTGGTCAGTTGGTGATGGCACCGCTGTATGCCGGCAACGACCCGGCCTCACTGGCTTCACTCATCGCCGACCGCCATGTGGGATCGGTGCTCATCATCGGCAAATGGACCGGAGGGGTTGCTTCGGTGCGGGCTGCGGACGACCAGTTGCAGGGGTATGCCCCGGTGATAACCGCCTGATTATCTCCACCGATCAAGAGGGAGGCTGGGTACAGCATCTGACCGGCCCTGGTTTTGATCGGATGCCCACGGCAGTGGATCAGGGAACCATGTCGACCAATCAGTTGCGTCAATCGGCCAGCGTATGGGGCTCACAGCTGGCAGCCGCCGGCATTAACGTCGATCTTGCACCCGTGCTGGGCACGGTAGTGGTGAATCGGGCCGCCAACGCCCCCATTGGTGCGCTCTATCGCGATTTCGGACTGGACGCGGCAGGCAACGCAGCTCATGGCACAGCGTTTGTGCAGGGCATGGCCAATGCCGGAGTACAGTCCGCCATCAAACATTATCCGGGATTGGGCGCAGTGACCGGCAACACGGATTTCACCACCGACGACATCCTAGATACGACCACCACCTTGGATGGCACGGAAATCAAGGCGTTTGACACCACCATCGATCAGGCTGACCCTGCCATGGTGATGATGGCATTGGCCACCTATCAGACCATTGACCCCAATGATCCCGCAGTGTTTTCCTCAATCATCATTGACGGGCATCTTCGCGGCGATCTGGGATATGACGGCGTAGTGATTTCGGATTCGATGTCGGCAGCGGCTGTGAGCGCCTATGACACCACTCAATTGGGAGTCAAACTCGTGGAAGCCGGCGGCGATTTGGCCTGCATCGGAGACACCAACTATGTCGCGCCGATTCTGGATGGATTGTCTACGCGGGCGGCATCAGATCCCGCCTTCGCCAATAAGGTCACTCAGTCGGCGATTCGTGTGATGACGTTGAAAATCAAGATGGGGTTGGCTTAAATAATCCGTTACGGTTGCCGTCAGTGCTGCTTGGAATACAGGCCATGCTTGCCGATGTACTGCACCACGCCATCCGGGACCAGATACCAGACCGGTTCGTCGTGCTCGGCACGACGGCGCACATCGGTTGAGGAGATGGCCAAAGCCGGTATTTCCAGGGTATCGACCTTACCTTCGGGCAGCGTGACGCCATCCGGGCTGGAATATCCGGGGCGCGTGACGGCCACGAAGTGGGCAAGATCCCACATCAAGTCGGCGTCCTTCCACTGCATGATCTCAGCCACGGCATCAGCACCGGTGATGAAGAACAACTCTGCATCGGGATGCTGGGCTCGAATGTCTTTAAGCGTATCGATGGTGTAGGTGACACCTGGACGGTCGATATCCACGCGGGACACGGTGAACTTGGGGTTGGATGCCGTGGCAATCACCGTCATCAGATAGCGGTCCTCGGCGTTGGTGACTTCCTTATCAAGCTTGAATACAGGCCGACCCGTGGGCACGAAAATCACTTCATCAAGGTCGTACACCCATGCGACTTCGGACGCCGCGACCAAGTGGCCGTTGTGAATCGGGTCGAATGTGCCGCCCATAATGCCGATGCGCAGACGAGTGTGCCAATTGCCGCGCGCGGAAAGGCGACCTTTGCCATGGCTATTCGCGCCGCCCGGCACAGACAGATCAGACATACGCCGTTCGGCTTCGCCCTGTGCGACAGCAATGATTTCAGCCGGATCGCTGCTGCTCATGCCTTGCCGCCTTCGCCGCCTTCGTTGGCGCTTTCGGTTTCCTGCTCGATTTCATTAGCGGTGGGATTGTCTTCCTTGGGATCGATCTTACCCATGTCTTCGTCCCACTCATCCTGCACCACGCGGCGAATCTCAGCGAACGTAGGCAGAGGGAAGTCCGGCTGATACAGTCGACGGACCTCGGCCACGCGTTCGGTGATGCGAATCAGCGTGTCCGTCATGCCATCGATATCGCCATCATGCTCCATCTGCGTGTATTTGGCGATGTAACTTTCCATCAGATCCATGTGTTCGCGCACGGTTTTGAGCTGGGCATCAGTCAAATCCGCAATCTCCGGCGATTCATTCTCCGGCCAACCGATAAGCACTGCATCCGCGTACTCGAGCGACGCTCGCTGCGCCGCCGAAGCGATGCCATCCTCAATCTGCACGAGAAACACGTAGCGCACAATGCTCAGGCGCTCAGCCGCAATCTTGAGATTGAGTTTGGGATCGTTGAGGTCAATATCCGGCCGTAGCTCAACTGTGGCGTTGTCCTCGCTCTTCACATTCTCGCTCATGCGCGCACCTGCCCCGTTCCATAGCCAATCCACTTCGTGGTGGTCATTTCCCTCAAGCCCATGGGTCCGCGCGCGTGCATCTTTTGGGTGGAGATGCCGAGCTCGGCGCCGAATCCGAACACACCGCCATCAGTGAAACGGGTGGAGGCGTTGACCATGACCACGGCCGAGTCGATGCGCTTGGTGAATTCCTCGATGGCCGCATAGTCCTCGGCAATGATGGATTCGGTGTGACCGGTGGAATGGATGTTGATATGGTCAATGGCCGATTCAAGGCTTGGCACCACCTTAATACCCATCTTGAGCGCCAGGTATTCGGTATCCCAGTCCTCCTCGGTGGCATGATTCAGTTCAAGCCCTTCAATGGCGGCGCCTTCGAGGATGTCGTACGAAGTTTCATCCGCTTGCAGCACGACGTTCGCCTGCGTCAACGCTGCGGCAATCTGAGGCAGGAATTCAGCGGCGACGTCCTCATGCACCAGCAGTTTCTCGGCCGCATTGCACACACCCACACGCTGGGTTTTGGCGTTCAACACAATCGGAATGGCCTTGACGAGGTCTGCGGACCTGTCGATATAGATATGGACGTTGCCGGCACCGGTCTCAATAACCGGCACCTTGGAATTGCGCACCACGGCTTGGATGAGCCCCGCACCGCCGCGCGGCACCAACACATCGATATGGCCACGGGCCTCCATCATGGCGGTGGCGCCGGCACGGCCATACTGGTCGACGGACTGCACTAGAGCCGGATCAAAACCGTGAGCTTCCAGCACTGGGGCGATAACGCTCAAGGTGGCGGCATTGGTACGTTCGGCGGCGTGCCCACCTCGCAGCAGCGCAGCATTACCGGACTTCAGGCACAGGCTGGCCACGTCAACAGTGACGTTGGGGCGAGCTTCGTAAATCATGCCGATGACACCCATGGGCACTCGCGTTTGGGTGAGACGCAATCCGTTAGGCAAGTTATAGCCACGCACGATTTCACCAACCGGATCGGGCAACGTTGCCACATGGCGCACGCCTTGGGCTGCGGCGGCCACGCGCGGCGTATCGAAAAGCAGGCGATCGAGCTTGCCCGCGTCCATGCCGTTTTCCTTGGATTCAAGCATGTCCAGCGCATTGGCGGCCTCGATATCGGCGGCATGCTCGTCCAGCGCATCCGCAATGGCCAGCAGCAGCTCGTTCTTGGCTTCGGTGTTCGCCTGGGCAAGGCGTTGCTGTGCGCTCGCGGCCTGATCGGCCTGACGGCACACCGCGTCGAATACCTCAGGACTCAGTTCATCACTCATAACATTCAAGCCTAACTCACCAAATGGTCTAACGCAGTGTAATTTCCGCGGTTGTTGCGCCCCACGGCTATATTTTCTGACCTTTTGCCCTCATCACTATCCCTCCAGCATCCTTCAGCGACAGAATTTCAGGAAATGACCCCTATACTTCTAAATTTCTGTCGCTCAGCTCCGCTCAGCGTCAGAATTCTCGGAAATAAACCCATTAATCCTAAATTTCTGTCACTGAGTACTTCTTAGCGACAGAAATTTAGGAGCATAGGACGAATTTCCTGAATTTCTGTCGCTAGACGGACAAAACGAGACGTCCGCGACGTCTGACCGAGGCAGACGATAGAATAATGAAGATTTGTAGTATCTTTCATTCCCGAGAATAAGGATTCAACCGTGGCTACCACCTTCCATTCCACTCGCAGCACCACCGATTCGCTGACCGCCAAGCAGGCGATTCGTAAGGGCATTGCCGACGACGGCGGCCTGTTCGTCTCGGACGCATTGGGCGAGACCAAGGTGGATGTCGCCTCGCTGCCGGGCAAGACCTACCAGCAGATCGCCGCCGAAGTGCTGGGCGCGCTGCTGCCCGACTTCACCGCCGAGGAACTGGGCCAGTGCATCACCGATGCCTACGGCGAGCAGTGGTCCGACGAGCGTATCACTCCATTGAAGCCTCTGGGCGACGATTACGTGCTCGAACTGTTCAACGGTCCAACCTCCGCATTCAAGGATGTGGCCCTGCAGATTCTGCCGCGTTTCATGGCGCACACCACGCCAGCCGACGGCGACGCGGACGAGAAGATCATGATTCTCACCGCCACCTCCGGCGACACCGGCAAGGCCGCGCTGGCCGGCTTCGCGGACGCCCCGGGCACCGCCATCACCGTCTTCTACCCGGAAGGCAAGGTCTCTCAGGTCCAGGAGCTGCAGATGACCACGCAGACCGGCGCCAACGTGCAGGTGGCCGCTGTGGAAGGCAACTTCGATGACGCCCAGTCCGCGGTCAAGCGCATTTTCGGCGACCGTGCCCTGGCCGAGCGTCTCGCCGGCAATGCTCACGTAGTGCTTTCCTCCGCCAACTCCATCAATGTGGGCCGTCTGGTGCCGCAGGTCGTCTACTACTTCTCCGCCTACGCCCAGCTGCTAGCCGATCAGGTGATCAACGTTGGCGATGAGGTCGAGTTCGTGGTCCCGACCGGCAACTTCGGCGATATCCTCGCCGGCTACTACGCCAAGCTGCTCGGCCTGCCGGTCAAGCACCTCGTGGTGGCTTCCGACAAGAACAACGTTCTGTTCGACTTCCTGACCACCGGTACCTACAACCGTCAGCGCCCGTTCTTCCAGACCATCTCCCCCTCGATGGACATCCTCATCTCCTCCAACCTGGAGCGCATGCTGTACTACTTGTCCGAGGGCGACACCCGCCTGATCTCCATGCTGATGAACGACCTCAACCAGTGGGGCACGTACGAGATTCCGGAAGAGCTGCTGGCCAAGATTCGCCAGATCTTCGGCACCGGTTGGGCCGACGAGGACCAGGTGCGCGAATCCATCAAGCACTGCTGGGATGAGAACCACTACGTAATCGACCCGCACACCGCCTGCGGCTACTACCTGCTTGAGCAGATGCCGCGCGATCCGCTGACCCCGCGCGTGCTGCTCTCCACCGCCAGCCCCTACAAGTTCCCGCGCGTGGTGAACGAGGCTCTGGGCTTCGACGCCACCGGCACCGACTTCGAATGCATGGACGTGCTGGCCCGCGAGACCGGCACCACCGCCCCGGCCGCCTTGCGTGGCCTCGAGACCGCCGACGTGCGTTTCAAGGACGTCGTGGCCATCGACGGCATGGAGGACTACGTAGAAAAGGCCGCCCAGTCACTGTAATAGTCCACGTGACGTTTGTATAACGGTCATTTTTTGAAACCGATACGTGCTTTACCGGCGCGTATCGGTTTTTTGATGCCGCAAGCCAAGCGTCCGAGTATGCACGGGCATTGTCAGGCATGTGTCAGGCGTTGTTTTCTTGTGGGCTTCCGTTAATAAGTACCGAATTACCTGCAACGAATATTCAGTTCGGTCAATCGTCGAGTCATTGCAGGTATAAAGGGTCGAATTAGATCCGCCAGAACGTCCAATTCTCGTATCTCTCATATATTGCAGGTATTTCGGTACCAATTACGGAGCATTTTTGCAGGTAGAAAGGGCTCATTTAGCCAATTGCAGGTATAAGGGTGCGAGTTACGGCGCAAAATCGCCCATAACTCACACCCTTATACCTGCAACCTCAATAACGTAAAAAAATACGCTTACAAAAGCACGGGCAATCCTTATCCCGGAGGTAAAGATAGAGAAACGGCTATATGTCCATATCGTGGAGCGGAAGGTCCGTCCGAGTTTATAAGTGGTTTATAAAAACATATAAACTTGATGAAGAAGGAAACATTATTTACTGATTTCAGAAAAATAGCCTCAGGCCAAAACGGTCTGAGGCTATTAATTTTATGCAAATATAATCTCCTTGTTTACCACTTCGATAGCTGCGTTGCGGATTGAGTTCATTTTACCCACCCACACCATTTGGTTCTTTGTCTTTAATTGCTCAGTTACACCCTGCATTTTCGCCATTTCTTTTACCAAGCGAGAAAACATATTTTCTGCTTGCTCGTTAATATCGGCAAGATAAGCGTTCAAATTTCCGCTTGTAAGCAAGTTTGTATAAGTCACTCGCTTATGGTCTTGTAAATAGCGTTTATGCCGCTGTCCTCATATGCCAATAGGTTGTGTTTCTTCTTCGGTTGGTAGGGCAAGGTCGGGTAGATAGTAATCGCCTTATAGGGTATAAGTGCCTCCGAGTTGTTCAGATAATGATTTCATTGCAGTCTCCTCCAAATTTAAGTTTTAGATTTTCTGCAATATACCGTACCGATTGTCTTTACCACTTGTTTTCAAAACCTTCGTTACGGCACCTCATCATTCCTGTCGGTCTCTTTTCATTCGCGGTCGGACAAATGCGCGGCTAGAGTTCTTTGGCTCGGTAGATGCGGATGGCTATAAGCATGGAGCCAAAATATGCGAGCAGACACAACACGGCGAGAACAAGCGCCGTATGCCACCAGATCGTCAGGAAATCGGTAATATTCAGCAAAAGCCATTGCCAGTCAACAGGCAATCGGGCCAGCAGCGCAATGACGGCATACAAGCCAACCATGACCGCGACAGAGGCCACCATCATCTTGCGGAAGGTGAACCGGTATGCACAGGCCAGCAGCACCGACCCAAGAATGATAGCCAAAGCGAAGATGAAAGCACCTGCTGCCAAGGTACCGATCCACCCCATATCTGCTATATCGCCAAAGACAATGAAGACGCCGCTGCATATCACCACGTCCAAAGCCCAGAGCAGGCCAACCACCAACAGAAAAAGGTACCGACCTACAACTTGTGCAGTGCGTGAAACAGGAATCAGCCCTCGCATGGCACTGTGCCCTGCAGATTCCTCGGATGACGCAGGCCCCAATGCACTCATACATGCCATCGTCGATGCCAAACCTCCGAGTCCGCCCATCAGACCACTGGCAACGTGTTCATCGACGTGGGTCGATATCATCGCCAGCGATACCACGATAGACAGCACCGGGAGAACCAGCAGAAATACCATATTCGCCACGCTAAACAGACCCATCCCGACACAATCGAATCGACATTGCTTTACTACGGATTTCCAGTTCATCGTCACCATTCCCTTGAAGCAAATATGCGAGAGGCAATTACATACGAGATTCCATATGCCACAACCGTCGTTGTCAATACCGCAATAACCAGCCACAATCGTTGCGCGATGATGGCATTCGCGGCATGGGCCAATCCTCTGGTCACCGAAGCAGGCAAAATAGATAGCAGTATGGATACAGCCAATGCAACGACATAGATCACCATCATCGTGACTTGAAGACCGCCTAGTTTGGTCCACAGATAACCCGTGGGCACGATAAGCGCGACCATCAGCGCGGTGCAGAAACCTCCCAACGGCGCCGCCCACAGATTGCCCGCGAATGACCAATCTGGATTGACCAGCACTTGCAACCCGTCAATCAGAACAATCATCGCTATCGACAATACGGAAATCACCAATCCAACCACATATCGCGCGGCCACCTGACTCTTCCTCGAAGCCGGAATAATGCCACGAAGTCGATATCCGTTCTGTAAGTCAGCAACCGCCATGGTTAGCACCCACATGGCGCAGGTGAATACCGTCATGATGACACCCATGCGATAGCCGAAGCCATCACCATAAGCTTCACCTTGAAAGATGACGGAGAACAACGGTGCCAACAACAACGAGAGCACAGTCCGTACGTTGACGCACAGGTAGGCCATATCGACGCGCAATGCAGTGGTCAATGCATGTTGCCGAGACCGCGACACCCTCAGTATTGCCTCCATGGCCGCTCACCTCCCGCTCAAGTCACGATTGGAATCATGGGCATTGGTCAGTCGAATGATGTCATCAATGGAAGCCGATTCAACGACAAGCCCCGAAACCACCGACGCAACAGCATCAAGCCTGTCTGACCGGACCAGCGCATCGAATCCGGTGGCATACGTATGTGAGCCCAGCACTACGTCCGCAGGCAGTTGTGCCAGTTCGTCTGGACCGCCCTTAATCAGGCGGAACGATTCCTCAAACTCGTCTTTCGGACCGGTGTAGTAGAGACGGCCATCGGTGATGTAGGTAATGAAGTCAGCAGCACGTTCGAGGTCGGCAGTGATATGGGTGCTGAACAGTACCGAATGTTCGCCATCCTCAATGTAGGCATGCAGGATATCCATGAGTTCGTCGCGGGCAAGCACATCGAGTCCGCTGGTCGGCTCGTCGAGAATCAGCAGTTTGGCGTCATGGCTCAATGCGATGGCCAGCATCAGCTTCATCTGCATGCCGCGGGAAAGATCCTTGATATGTTTCTTGCCGTTCTGTGCGTCACCAAGGCCAAAAGTATCCAGATACTTGTGATAGCATCCACCGTCCCATGATGGATACAGTGGCGCGACAATACGTTCAATGTTCTTGACTTGCCACTGTTCATGCATGTAGCTGAAGTCGAACACCACGCCGAGTTGTTCTTTGACGGGCTCCTCGTTGGCGATGTTGTCGAGGCCGAGCACGTGAATCGAACCGGCGTCGCGGTGGATCATGTTGAGGATGAGTTTGATGAGGGTGGATTTGCCGGCGCCGTTCGGGCCGATCAGTCCCATGATGTAGCCCTTGGGCAGGTCGAAGGTCACGTCGTCCAGCGTGAAGCCGGAATCATAGTGTTTGGTGACGTCGGTGACCTGCAACGCCATCGCGTCGGATTCGGATATGGCGGTCATGTCCATGGTCCTTTCTTGAGGTTATTCCTTGCGGTATTCCTCTTCGAGCATGCGGTCCAATGCGTTCAGCGGAATGCCGGCGGCTTTGGCGCCCCGGCTTGCCTCGGCCAGGCTTTCACGAATCTGGGTTTCGAGCTGACGTTGCATCAGTTCGTTGCCCTTGTCCATCACGAAAGTGCCTTTGCCTTGAATGTTCTGCACCACGCCCTCATCGGCCAGTTCGTTGTACGCCCTGGTGACGGTGAGTACGGAGATGCGCAGCTCCTTGGCGAGTTTCCTCAAGGACGGCAGGGCCTCGCCCGCCTTCAACTCGCCGCTGAGCACCGCCGAACGGATTTGGGTTTTGATTTGCTCGTAGATGGGTTCACCGGACACGGATGAGATGATCAGTTTCACCTATGCCCCTTTCGATTGTGGTTGACTAGCACCCCAGCTGTTTAGCTGTTATACAACACAGTATAACTGTTCTGCTTAACTGTCAAGGTGTGTTACGTAACAGTTGAACAGTGAACAAACACCTCGCCAACATACAGTGTCGAAACATGGGCCGTGCCTACAATGGCCTCGGAAAGGGGGACCTATACCGAACAACGCCGTTACGCTACGCCATACCGAACCGAACGATTATCCGGAGCTTGAGATCTGATGGAACGATCACGTCATCGCCGACGATTGCCGTCATACGATGGAGAAAGTGCCGGACAAGACCATCGACCAGATGTTCCATACGTGGAGCGACGAGGATGGCGACCGGCGCTTCGGCCGCACGATCCTCGGCCCGGACGGGCATCCGGTGGGACATATCATCGCCAAGGACTGCACCGCGCCCGATTACAATGCCACGATGGCGATTCTCATCGGCCCGTACTACCAGGACCACGGGTACGGCAGCTTGGCGCGAAGACCATCACGCTGAAGGTGTGGTCGTTCAACCTGCGGGCACGTCATATGTATGAGTCATTGGGATTCAAAGAGACGGGTCGCGCGGAGCACGCGGTGGAGCGTGACGGTCATTGGTTCGATGAGGTGGTGTACGAAGCGCCGGTCAGCATGCTGCTGGAGCGTATCGCCGCTGAGGAGTCCGCGCGTGCGGAGGGTGAGAAGCTGGAAGAGCAACGGCTTGAGGCCGAAAGGCAGTCTGACAGGATTGCTCAACGGTAAGGACTGAGTAAGCGCAAGTGGAATCGGGCTGTGCCCGATATTGAATCGCACGGCTCATGCCACGACTTTTCTCCCCCACCCGCTTCGCGGGAGCCCCTCATCAGAGGGGCTTATTGTATGTGCTTACAACGGACGTGGGGCGTCGTGAAAATCGAAGAGGACGCCGTCCGCGATATCGCAGATTTCGGGCCAGTCGGCATCGGATGAATCATCATGCATGGCCCAGACCTTCATACCGACCGACTTGGCTGATTTGATACCGACCAAAAGGTCTTCAAACACCGTGCAATCAACGGGCTTGGCACCCAGCCGCTCAGCGGCGAGCAGATATACGTCAGGCTGGTCCTTGCCGACATCATTGGCGTCATCGACGGAGACGATGTCATCGAACATGTCGAGCATGCCGACGTGTCGCAACGCCGGCTCTCGCAGCTGCGGTGGCAACGATGTGGCAACACCCATCTTCACCCCGGCACTCTTGAGATCACGCAGATAGTCGAGCGCGCCGGGCTTGGCCTCCACTGTGGTGGAATAGGCCACGCGGGCCATATCGTCCCATTCCTGCATCAGCCCCTCAGGCGTGTCCTTGAGGCCGAAACGCGCAATGGTGTATTCCGCGATCTGCTGGAACTGCATGGAGGAGACCTTGATCATGTAATCCGGCGGCACCTCAATGCCCCTCTTGCCGAGAAAGTCGATGTCTACCTGGTCCCAGACGCCCATGGAGTCGAGCAGGGTTCCGTCGAGGTCGAATATGGCTGCTTTGGTCATAGTGCGGAATCCTTCAGCAATTCGCGGGCATGGTCCAGGGACGCTTCGGATTCACTGCCGGAAAGCATGCGGGCGATTTCATGGACGCGTTGGTCGTCGCGCACTTCGCAGACGGTGGTTGCAACGCCAGCCGTCTCGTCCCCCGCGCCTTGCGATTCCTTGGACACCACGAACTGAGCGTCCGCCCAAGAAGCCACCTGTGCCAGATGGGTGACCACAATGACCTGTGCGTTGCGAGCCAATCGCGCGAGCCTTTTGCCCAATTCGACCGCGGCTTTGCCTCCCACGCCAGCATCGACCTCATCGAAGATGAAGGTCTGATCGTTGCCGCCACGGACGTCCGCCGCCACAAGTTCCAGAGCCAGCATCAGACGGCTGAGCTCGCCGCCCGAAGCGCTTTTGCCCATCGGCAACTGTGCGGAACCCTCAAACGGGGTGAACAGGAAAGCGATGTCGTCGCGACCGTACGGCTCGAGAGGCCCAGTGTCCCCCGCTGAATCACCAGCCGCCGCTTCACGGTCGTTGTCATGGCCGTCACTTAATTCTCGAGGGGTGACACGAACCTCAAGGGACGCACCAGACATAGCCAATGAGCTCAACTCATCGGTCACACGAGCACCCAACGATGCGGCGGCCTTGGTACGGGCGGCGCTCAGCGTATCGGCGGCGGCCAAAGCCGCGCTGTACAGCGACTGTCGTTCGGCCTCCAGTTCGGCTACTTTCTCCGGCGAGGCATCCAGGTCCTCCAAGTTGAACGTGGCCTTGTCGCGCCACGCAATCACATCCGCCAAGGTCGGCCCCCAACGGCGAGTGAGTTCGTTCAGCTCGTGAATCCGCCCGTTGATCTGGTCAAGGTCTTCGACACTGCCTTCATCGCCCAATTCCTGAGTGAGCGAGAACACCACGTCACCCAAATCGGCATTGATGGATTCCAATCGATCTGCCTGCTCGGCGAACTCGCCGCCGACGCGAATCGCACGCAACGAAGTCACCGCATGATTGATGAGATCGACCGCCGACGCACCACCCGCATCGGCATCCACCTGTGAGGCATCCAACGCGCCCAACGCCGAGCCCACTCCTTGGGCGATATCGGCCGCGTTCTCGATACGCTCGCGACGCGACTTCAGTTCTTCGTCCTCCCCCAGCTGCGGATTGGTACGGTTGATACGGTCGATGGATTCACGCAAATAGTCCGCCTGCTGACGAGCGGAGGACTCCTGCGAGCGCAGTCGCCCCAACCGCTCATCCATGGCGGTCAGCTCATTCCATGCCTGCCGGTAAGCATCAAGCTCAGCCTCGTCGCCGGCCACACGATCAAGGAATTCTCGTTGACGTGCGGCGGAGGCAATTTTCAGCTGATCGGCCTGCCCGTGAATGGTCACCAATTCTCCGGCAATGGAACCGAGCACAGATCGCGGCACGGATTTGCCGCCAAGTACGGCACGAGATCGGCCGGAAGCCGGCACAGTGCGAGAGAGGAACAGCTCACCGTCTTCGGGTTCGACGCCCGCATCGCGAGCTCGGGCAACAGCCGCCGCGACCCCAATGAGGGCCGCAGGATCGCCGTCATCGGCATCACGTGAAGAATCGTCCTGACCATGGTTCCCGGAGTCTGCGGCTAGAGCATCATCGTCCAGCGCAAAAATCGCCTGCGCCCATGCCTCGTCTGCTCCTGCGGCGACCCGCGAGGATTCGGCCGTATCGCCGGACACCAGACGAATGGCGGACAGCAGCATGGATTTGCCCGCACCGGTTTCGCCGGTGATGGCCGTCATGCCACGGGCGGGCGCGATGGAGGCTTCTCGAATCGGCCCTAGGTTACGAATATCGAGTTCTTCGAGCATCAGCCCTCCGCCTTGCCGTTATGCTCGTCCGCCCTATCAGACACGGCATCAGCGGCAGTCGGGAACGTGTGTCCGTGATGCAGTGGCTGGCCCGAGGCCTCATTTCGTGCATGCTCACGCCAACCAACCACCGGCAGATCGAACTTGGAGACCAGACGGTTGGTGAACGGCACACCGGAGAGTCGGGCGAGGCGCAACGTATCGCGCGATTCACGCACCATGACGCGCGTACCCTGCGGCAGGGCGCGCTGGCGGCGGCCATCGCAGCAGATCCAGCCTTCGGACATGGAATCGTCCAGGATATCGATGGTGAAGGTCGAGCCGGAGCCGATGATCAGCGGCCTGGCGAACAACGCATGCGCGGCCAACGGAATCAGCTGCAAAGCCTTGACGTTCGGCCAAATCACAGGACCGCCGGCGGAAAAGGCATAGGCCGTGGAACCGGTGGGCGTGGAGACGATGATGCCATCGGCGCCGAAGGAGTTCATTTCCACATCGTCCACGCGAATGGAGAGCTCCACCATCTTGCCACGGTCGGCGCGTTCCAAAGTGATGTCGTTCAGCGCCCAATCCTCGATGGGTTTGGTGGCACCGGGTAGCCAGACATCGACATGGGCGATCATGCGCTCGTCAATGGAATAGTCATGTTCGGCCACCCGCCGAATCGCCTCGTCGATCTGGAAGCTCTCGAATTCGGCCAGGAAGCCGACATGCCCCATGTTCACGCCGAGAATCGGTACCTGGGTGCAATGCACGAGCTCGGCCGCGCGAAGAATCGTGCCGTCGCCGCCCAACACCACGACGATTTCCGTATCGTCCGTCACGCACGCGGGACTTACGCCGAAATCCGGAGCTTCGGTGTTATCGATAATCGTGACTTCGAAGCCGGCGCTGCGCAGCTGGCTCACCGCCTCGGACACCACTGTGCCGGACTGCCTGAGCCTGGTATGCGTCACCACAACCGCATTGCGCTTGGCCATGGACATCCTCCTATTGAATCGGTCGCACTGATGACTATCCTAATCATCGCCTGAGCCATCGGCCACATCACGTCACCGGCCCTCGGACATCAGACAAGGCCAACATATGGGCGTCGATACTATTGCGCACCGCATGCTGTTCCACGGAGTCGATTATCGTAAGGCTTCGGCTTACAATTACAGCCATACACCATTACGCCATCAGTATGGCGGGAAGCAGGAACCATATCCAACGACTTTGACGAGTCCTCCTCAAACAAGGAGACCTCGAAAGGCCTGTCATGGTGGTACTCGACCGACGTAATCAGCCAAGACAAGGACGACCGGGCCTCCAAGCGCATCCGGCGCATGACGCTCACGGATCGCCTCATCAGGCATCCGGGCCGCCTGTCCATTCTGCATTTTTCCGTATTGATATTGCTGTCGACCGGATTATTGATGCTGCCCATCTCCACTACGAATCACGATGGCTTCAGCAACTTTCCGGTGTCGTTCTTCACCGCGGTTTCCGCCCTGTCCACCTGCGGCATTCCGGTGGTGAACACCGGCGAGTACTGGTCGATGTTCGGCCAGTTGGTCATTCTGTTTTCCATCCAGTTCGGTGGACTTGGCGTGATGACCTTTGCTTCGATAGTCGCATTGGGTGGTTATTCCGCAGGCGTGGCCAGCGCCGGCAACCCAGCATGCCTGTTCATTCTTGCGGCCGCAATGATTGTCGGTCGAGGCTTCCGTAACCATCACCGGCAACCTGTTGGATGCCGGCATCTCCGACCTGTGGGCCAAATCGGTCTCTCAGAAGCACGCCCGCATTCTGCAGCGCATTGGTGCCCACCATATCATCAATGCGGAAACCGATGCCGGCAAGCGCGTGGGTCATCTGGTGGCTGGCAACTATCTGGATTACATCGAAATCGACGGCCCATACAACGTCGTGAAGATTCACACCCCGCTGTACGCGGTGGGTCGCAACATCGAGGATGTGCAGGTGCATGACAAGTACGGTGTGACCGTGGTCGGCATCAAGGCCCCCGGCAAGGAATTCCAGTACGGTTCCAAGGAACTGATCATGCATCGCAACGATGAGCTCATCATCATGGGCAAGCAGGATCAGATCGACCGCTTTATCCAAGGCTGATTCTCGCGATACCCCCGTCCTGTTACTATATACCCATAATGCAAACGTTAGCATTAGCTCATCAACGATGATGACACTTGCGGTACGCAAAGCACAGGAGGTATCTTGCATCACCACACCGGCAACACAGGGCACGTACGTAACGGAAATTATGGGCTCATTACCGTGACGACCCGTACCACATTCGCCGACGATGTACGTTTTCGCACCACCATGGTCACCGGCACGCTTGAGGCAAACACCATTACCGGCAATCAGCTGATTGTCGACAATGGTACAGTGAGATGTTCCGGCGATGTTCATGTCGAGCGCATTGCCGGCAGAGGCAGAATCATCACCGATGGCAGCATCATCTGCGGCGGCATCGAGCTCACCGGCGACCTGCACTCCGGCGGAGATATCACGTGTAACGATGATTTGCTCGTTAAGGGATCGCTGACCAGCCGTCATATCCGCGCGCGCAACATTCTGCTCCACGGCGTGCTTCAGGGGCATCGCATCAACGGCAGCAGTCTGGAGATCCGGCCATTGCGCAGCGCGATGTTCACCAGATTCGACATGCTGAAATATGAGGGAGGCAGCTCAGCCTCGCATATAGACGTCAACAAGATCGAGGCTCATCGGCTGACGTGCCGTACGTTACAAGCCGGCACTGCCATATTGTGTGATAACAGCATGGTGGAGCATGCTATTTGCTCGACTTCAATAGGTCTTGACCGAACATCCTGTGTGATGCTGGTCAACCGAGAATGCCGAAGATATCATTTGAAAACCGCATAAAGCAGATATTCCGCATTACCGTGCATGCCTTCAATGGGACTGTCGGCCGTATTGACGACGTGCAGCCCGTGCTGCCGCGCACAGGCGACGACATCGGCAAGGGTCTGCTCGCGCAATGCCGGATCGTCCACAATGCCATGCTTGCCGAGTCCTTGCCGACCGACTTCAAACTGCGGCTTGACCAGCAGCACCACCTGAGCGCCGGGAGCGGCAATGCGCGCAATCACCGGAATCACATAGGTCAGTGAAATGAACGAGACATCGGACACGATCATCGCCGGGCGATATGGCAAATCATCGGCCGTGACTTCACGGATATTGACGCCGCTCATTTCGATGACGCGGTTATCTCCTGCAATACGCGGGTCAAGCTGCCCATGCCCCACATCGAGGGCCACGACTCTGGCCGCTCCCCCGCGCAGTAGCACATCGGTAAATCCACCGGTGGATGCACCGATATCCAAACATTCCAGACTTTGCGGCCCGGTCAGCCCATCGTCGGCAAAGGCCTTGAACGCGCCAAGCAGCTTGTAAGCTCCACGAGAGACATAATCATCACCCTTATCCACGGCAAGCTCACAATGACCGGCTTTGACCATGAATGACGGCTTGGTGATGGTCTCTCCGTCAACACGCACATGTCCGGCCTTAATAAGGCGCTGCGCCTTGGATCGGGACTCAACGAGACCGGAGACCACAAGCATCATGTCAAGACGGTCAAGAGGCATTGCGGGATCAATCGGATGTTCTGACATCAATCAGTCACGGCTCTCGTCGAGCTCACTGTGCAATGAGTCAAGCACATTGCGGTAAATCTCGAGCTTGCGGTCATTGTCCTGATTGTCAATATCCACAAGATCCGGGTACCGTTGCGACACCGGCGTGCGGCCGGCTGACTGAGGTTCGCTGTTCATCGCGGCTCTCCAAGGGCAAAGTTCGGCACCATGGATTCATCCATCTGCGCGCCTTTGTCGGCGGCTTCCCAAGCGGCACATACCGCAGCACGAAGACCATCCATACTCGTGGGATCACTGACCTGAACCCGTCCGTTTTCAAACCATGCGCTGGCCTTGCGGCACTCCCAAGTACCGTCCTCGCAACGCACCGGTTCGCTCTGAATCTCGCCAAGCTCGCGCAGATCACGGGCGATGAACGTGGGGCGCAAGTGTTCGGGAGCCAGCATAAGCTCGGTCGGGTTGGTCACGCCGGTCAACACAACCAGCGAATCATAGCCGCCACGGTTGCCTGCCTCGATATCCGTGTCGAGACGATCGCCGATGGCGATGGACGACTCTTTGGGCACCAAGTCATGACCTTCGGAGGCGTTGAGTTCACGCGCTTCATCGTACATATAGGCTTCCGGCTTACCTGCGGAGGCCACTGGTTCGACGCCAGTGGCGGTAATCACGGCTCGAATCATCGAGCCGCAGCCGGGCGCTATGCCCATTTCACGCGGAATGGTCAGATCGCGGTTAGTCACGAAATATGTGGCTCCGGCTTCGACCGCATAGGAGACTTCAGCCATCATCTGCCACGTCATCTCGGGATACCATCCTTGAATAACCGCCTGCGGATGGTCTTCCGGGCCATTGACGATGGTCAAACCGTTTCGCGTGACCTCATCACGAAGATGATCGGCACCCAATACCTGCACGCGCGCACCGGCCGGCAACGCTTTGGCTACCATACGGGCCGCCACCACCGAGGAGGTGATGACCTGCCACGGTTCCACATCCAGGCCAAAACCCTTGAGCTGATCGGCCACCACATGCTGGAATCGTGAGGAATTGTTGGTGGTGTACTCGATAGTCATGCCGGCCTGTTCGGCAGCGCGGATGGAATCAGCCGCATAGTCGACCGGGTTCTTGCCACGGTACACCACACCGTCGAGGTCCAGCAGCGCAAGCTGATAGGCCTCGGCAAGCGGACGATCGGCGCCTTTGAGAAAACGGGTCATTACGCCGCTCACTCCTCGGTTTCTTCAGATTCGGCTTCGGCGGGAGCATCATCAGCCGACTCTTCGGATTCGGCCGGTTCGTCGCTCTCCTCGGACTCCTCAGTGGCATCAGATTCAGCTACGTCGGATTCCTCCGCAGCTTCATCATCTTCCGGTTCCCCGGCGTCTTCTGATTCCTCAGGCTCCTCAGACTCTTCAGGCTCAAGCTCCGGAGCATACTGTGCTTCGGACGGGTCGATACCAAGGGTTTCCATCACTTCGGAGTCGTCGGTGATGTCCTCAAGATCATGGTCAATGACCACGTCATCGCTATCCTCGTCGATGTCTTCGTCGGCGTACTGGTCTTCAAGGCGGTCAAGCAAATCGTTAAGCTGCTCGGCTTCCTTGTTGCGGCCGGCTTCCTCGAGGAAATACTGTTCGGCTTGTACCGCACGCATGCGGTACTCCCCCGGCAGACCCTGCGAACGTCCGACGGCGTGAACCGCATCAATGGCCTTATCCCACATTTCCAAATCGCCGAGAGCGCCAGCGTACACCAGGAACATCTCGACCTTCGGAGAGCCATGCAGTGCCTTGCCCTCGTCGGACAGCGCCAGTTCCACGGCCTTCTTCGGGTTGCCAAGGCCACGCTCGCAGTCGGCGATGAACGGCAGGTAGTCCTGGAATCCGTTCATGCGGTAAGCGGTGCGGAATTCGCGCAAGGCAAGCTTGTAGTCGCCTTGACGGTAGGCGATGAATGCCAACGTTTCACGGGCGAAGTCAATTCGGGAAGCCTGACGAGCCACCCACTTGGCATGCTCGAGAGCATTCTGAGGATCGTCCTCCTCCTGCGCAAAGGCGGCGAGAATATGCAGACCGATGTTCTCCGCGTGCTCCTTGGACAGGCCGCGCAGACGCTCCCTCTCATCCGAGGACAGCATCGACCATTCCATACCCTTGGGCATCTTCGGCTCGTCAGGGCGACGATCGGTGTACGGGTTCTGCGAGGGGAAGCTCATCGTGCCGTCGGAATTGCGGCGCGGACGGTTCATGTATTCAGAGCGCTTCTCCTCACGGTACTGGCGCTTCTCCTCCTGAGAGAACTCGCGGTAGCCGTCGCGGCGGTCATTGTCACGACGGTCATCGCGACGGAAGTTGCGGCGATCGCCATCCCTATGGAAGTCACGACGATCATTGCGGCGATCGTCACGATGGAAGTCACGACGGTCTCCATCCCTATGGAAGTCACGACGATCGCCATCGCGACGGAAATCACGGCGATCATTGTCGCGGTGCTGGTAGCGCGGGTTCTCGCCGTTCTCGCCTTCGTGGGAACGGTAGCCACCCTCGCGGCGCGGCTTGAAACCGTCGCCGTCGCGGCGCGGACCATTGCCGCGGTAGCCGCCCTTGTGGAAGCCTCCGGACTTGCCGTAGGACTTGCGGTAGCCGCCGTGGCCTTCACCATCACCATCGCGGCGCGGCGCGTAACCCTCGCCATCCTCGCGGCGACGCGGCTTGAAACCCTCACCATCATGGTCGCGACGCGGGCGGAAGCCTTCGCCGTCACGACGCGGACCATTGCCGCGGTAGCCGGAACGACCACCCTTGTGGAAGTCGCCGCCCTTGCCGTACGACTTGCGGTAGCCGCCGTGGCCTTCACCATCACCATCGCGGCGCGGCGCATGACCCTCGCCATCCTCGCGGCGACGCGGCTTGAAACCCTCACCATCATGACGCGGCTTGAAACCGCCCTTGCCGCGCGGCTTGAAACCCTTGCCACCGCGGTTGCCCGGTCGGCGATCGCCATACCCCTTATAGCCGCCGCCGTAGGACTTGCCGGAACGCTCGTTACCTTCTGCCATTACTTGTTTTCCTTAATTCGTTGTTGATTAACGGTTTTCCACGGCGCCGAGCGCCTTCTTGCCACGACGGATGAGCGCGAAGCGGCCGGCCAGGAAGTCAGCTTCGGCCAGCACCTGCTCCTCATCCTCGATACGGTTGTTGTTGAGATACACGCCACCGGACTTGATGGCGCGGCGTGCCTCGGAAGCGGACTTGAACAGTCCGGCAGCCTGGGCGGCGTCGATCACGCGATCGCCGGGCTTGGAGACGGGGAAGACGTGCTCGCCGTTCTCGTCGACCACCTTGAAACCGTCGAGCACGGATTCCAGCGTTTCCTCATCGATGTCTTCGAGGTTGCCTCCGCGTCCGAACAGCGCACCGGAAGCGTCAATGGCGGCCTGGGTAGCGGCCTCGCCATGCACGAAGCTGGTGACCTCCCAGGCGAGGGTCTTCTGGGCCTCGCGCTTGCCGGGGTTGGTCTTGGATTCCTCGACCAGTCGTTCGATTTCGGCCTTGGGCAGGAAGGTGAACGCCTTCAGCAGGCTTTCCATCTCCACATCCGGGCGGTTGATCCAGAACTGGTAGAACTTGTACGGGCTGAGCATCGTGGCATCGAGCCAGACGGCGTTGCCCTCGGACTTGCCGAACTTCTTGCCGGAAGCATCAGTGATGATCGGGCTGGTGAACACATTGACGTCCACACCGCGCACCTTGTGAATCAGGTCCAGGCCGGAGGTGAGGTTGCCCCACTGGTCGGAGCCGCCGAGTTCCAACGTGCAGTGGTATTCGTCAAACAGGTGGAGGAAGTCGTTGCCCTGCAGCACCTGATAGCTGAACTCGGTGAAGGAGATGCCTTCCTCGGAGTTCAGGCGGCGAGCCACGGTGTCTTTGGCCAGCATGGTGCCCAAGCGGAAGTTCTTGCCGACATCGCGTAGGAAGTCGATGACGGTCATCGAAGCGGTCCAATCGTAGTTGGACACGAAACGCACCGGGTTGGCGCCTTCAGTCTCCAAAATGCCGCCGATCTGGTTCTTGAGGCGGTCGGCCCAGCCGGCCACCACGTCCTTCGGATTGAGCGTGCGTTCACCTGACTGGCGCGGATCGCCGATCAGACCGGTGGCGCCACCGACCAGAGCGATTGGATGATGGCCTGCCAACTGCAGATGACGCATGTTGATGAGCTGCACCAGATTGCCGATATGCAGGGATGCAGCAGTGGGATCGAAGCCGCAATAATAGGTGATGGGCTCGCCGTTCAGTGCTTCCGCAAGTCGATCCCTGTCCGTGGACTGAGAAATCAACCCGCGCCATTCCAGTTCCTCAAGCAGGGTGTTGAAACCCGCTTCCTTGAAGTCGGTGACGTGAGCCATAGCCTGTCGCTTCTCCCTATCGAATTGTGTATAAAACCGCCCAATTGGGCACAGTCAAGTTTCGCAGGACATGGCGACAGTGCATAACTTGTCAATGCGCCACAATCTGTCACATTTCCACTAGAGTTGGGAGTGGCTACTAAGCAGGGGAGCAGCGATAGAGAGAAAAGCACTCAAGGCACAGGCGCGGAAGACTCTGAAGCGAAGTTATTGGCTGATTGTTATCGCGTGTCTGTTCGCGGCGTTTCTGGGTGCGGAATACGGCTCCTCGCTGATTGCCATCCACACCAATTCCGGCACGGCTCAGACTTCCGTACAAACCGATGCACAGACCACCGCCGAGGCCCCTGGCGAGGGCTACTATGCATCCGGCCCGCTGGACATTCTGATGGAGATAGCGTCGGGGCAGGGAAGCGACGCACGCGACCAAGTCAACAGCAACGAGAAAGCCATCGCCGCGCTCGGCCGCTCCCGCGGCGTACTTTCCGCGGCACTCAACTCATTTTCCTCCGGATCGTTCATCCTGTCCGTGGCGGATGCGGCCACGTCCGTCATTCATGCGCAGAACATCGTCATATCCATTCTGGTGATCGTGGCACTGCTGGGTACTGTGGCATTCCCCCTGTTCGTAGTGCAGGTCTTCCGCGTGGTGCTGCGGCGCATCATGCTGGAGGCCCGAATCTACGAGAAAGTGCCGTTGCGCCGGTTCCTATACCCGCTGCAATCCAAGCGTTGGGTGCGCATGGCATGGACGATGATGGTCGAGAACGCGTACCTGATGCTGTGGTGGTTGACTTTCGTGGGCGGCATCATCAAAACCTATTCGTACTTCCTCGTGCCGTACATCGTGGCGGAGAACCCGAACATCAGTGCCAATCAGGCTATCAGCCTCTCCCGGCGCATGATGAAGGGCCACAAATGGGAGTGCTTCGTGGCGCAGGTCAGCTTCCTCGGCTGGTATCTGCTCAATGGTGCCACAGTCGGCCTGAGCGGAATCTTCTATTCCAATGGTTACAACGCGGCGTTCTTCGCCGAATACTATGCGTATCTGCGCGCTGTGGCCAAGGAGAACGGCATTGAGGGCGCAGGGTCATAGTTCATGCAAAAACCCTGCAATCAGCGGCGCGGGCCCATAAGTTCGCGCAAAGAGTCGATGATGTCCTGACGATCCGGCACCTGGAACTTCGGGAAGGACTTGAGCATACGCTTCTGCTGCGCGTTGATAACACCGTTGGCTGCCCAACGCAGACGCTCAATCGTATCCTGCGAGAGCTCGCGCATCTTATCGGATACCGCACTGGAACCCCATTGCCACGTATCGCCTGCTCGTGCAGCCACATCCTGCACCGTTTGAGTAACGGAGTCGAGCACCTGCTCGAATTCGAGCATGCCTGCCACCGTGACCGCTAAATCAATGATGGTGACCAGAGCCAGTACCGTGACCAATGTGTGCAGCATTGGCACAGGAATCAGGTCAGTGAACTGTGCCACGTATGGTTGGGCGCCGAGCACAATCACCACACCGGCAATACCGAAAATCACCGCCCCTAAAAGGCACACACGCCCTTGGACATTGAAACGGAAATTCGAGTAATCCCACCAACGTGCGTGGAAGAGCTCCTCCATAACCCACGAGGTCGTGTATTCAAGAATCGTGGCGCCGACCATCGAAATCAGAAAGATGATGATTGGATTATGGAGATTGCCGAGCACGGCGATGCCCAGTACCGCACCGGTGCCGTAAATCGGGCACAGCGGACCGTTGAGGAATCCACGGTTTACCAAGCGACGTTCTTGGCAAGAAACAAGGATGGATTCATAGACCCAGCCCACAAAGCTGTAGAACAGGAACCAGAGGAAATAGTGTTCAAGCGCAATCATCATCGGCGGTAATCACCTTGTAACGCGGTGTTTGATGTGTGCCTCCAACGAGGGCAGATGTGGCTTGTTGAACCGGTCGAACGAGAACGTTTCGGCGGTGGCCGAAAGCTTATCCGACAACGTGACAAGGTATCCTTCGATATAGGCGGGCGGCACAGGGGTCATCGGGAACATATGGTTTTCGATGCTGTTGCGTTCGATGTCGTTGAGGTCAAAATCCTTCAAAGCGTTCATCAAGGCCGCATGGCCATGGGTGAAGCCGTGCCAACGGTGCTGCCCGTTGTCCCAGTCGTGCCAGTCGTACAGGAAGTAGTCGTGCAGGAGAGCCGCACGAATCAGAGACCTGAGATTCACGTGGTACCAGAGATGTGCGCGATCCGCCAGCCAAACGGCGAGGCACGCCACACGTATGGAATGCTCGAATGTGGTGACATTGCCGTGCTGATAGCAGCAACGTTCGATCTGCATGTGCTGATGTTCGATGACTTCACGGCCATGCTTGGCGACCAAGCGTTGAATCTGCGCTCGAGTGAGCAGGCGTCCCACGGTTTCGTCCTTCCCGTTCGGGCTGGTTCGGTTCATTCCATGTGATTACCCGACAACATTCAAGTATTTATCGGGTAACACCGTGACCGATTGTAGGGCATGCACATTACCGTGCACACTCATCCAAAAGAACGACAATAGGAACTGTTCGAGAAATCTTTGCGCTTAGCACGAGTCAGTGCAAAGATCTCTCGAAATCAGGGATTATTACGAGAATTCCTTGCGCCGAGAGGTCAGAGATACGTTGCGGCCAATCGGCTGTTGAGCTGTTAATCGTGGAGGGATTCGAGATAATCAAGATAGCCTTGGAAGCCTCCATAGAGGCTGGCCACATCGTAACCGCGATCGGCGAGAATTTCGGCCACTTCCTCGCTCCACCAACCTTGGGCGCAATAGACCACAACAGTTCGATCCTTGGGCACGGTTTTGAGTACATGAGCCAATGGATCAAGAGGAGCATTGATGGCACCTTCGACCAGGTGAGCGGCGAAATCGGCCGGTTCCCTCAAATCGAGCAGCGTAACCGTATTCGGGTCGAGCTCGGCGAATTCTTCCGGCGTGATGTGACGATACGCACACTCACCGCTCTCATCGGCATCAACCACATTATGCAAAGCAATAGGCATGTTCTTCCCCTCTCGTTCTGATCTTGGCTCCCCTCTGGAGGGGAACTGTCCGCGTAGCGGACTGAGAGGAGGCTTGCTCAACCGTAACAACTCCCCTCAGTCACCTACGGTGACAGCTCCCCTCAGAGAGGGAGCCATATAGCTCTAAATCGTGCAGGCCGGCTGAATATAGTTGGCCGAGTCAATGGCGGTGATGGTCGGTGGCTCACCACACACCGGGCAATCCGGCACATGCTCCGGTAATGGCACCCGTCGAATATTCATGGTCAACGCATCCACGGTGAGCATGCGGCCCACCAACGGCTCCCCCACGCCGACTATCAGCTTGACGGCTTCAGTGGCTTCCAGACTGCCGATCACGCCGACCACCGCACCCAAGACGCCAGCTTCCTTGCAAGTCGGAATCTCGCCAGCGGCAGGCATGTCGCGGAAAATACAGCGATAGCACGGGCCTTCACCGGGAATGACGGTCATCACCTGACCTGCGAATCCGACCACACCCGCATGAATATACGGTTTATTGGCCAATACACAAGCGTCATTGATAAGGAACTTCGCGGCGAAATTGTCGGTGGCCTCTATCACCAGATCGTATGCCTCGATGAGCCCGGCGATATTGTTGGCATCAACAAGCTCATAGTAAGTGTCGACCGTCACGTCCGGGTTGAGTTCACGGATGGCCGCAGCCGCTGACTCCACCTTGGGCTCGTTCACCCGTGCAGTGGTGTGGATAATCTGGCGTTGCAGATTGCTCAAATCCACCATATCGCCATCCACGAGTCCGATGCGACCGACTCCGGCTGCCGCCAGATACAGAGCAACCGGCGAACCGAGCCCGCCCGCGCCGATAATCAGCACACTGGAAGCCAGCAGACGCTTCTGCCCTTTGACACCCACGCCCTTCAAAATCAGATGACGCGCGTACCGCTCCACCTGTTCATCCGTCAATGCCATATTTTCTCCATGTTTCTGCCCTCTCCGGAGGGACGCTGTCATCACAGGTAACTGAGAGGAAGTTTTAACGCTGCCTCGCGAATTCCTCTCAGTCCGCTACACGGCCAGCTCCCCTCAGAAAGGGGAGCCAATACCCAATCAGTGCAAATACCCCGTGGTCGGACTGGACGGCACGGCTTGTCCCTCGGTCACCTTGCCAAGGCCAGACAGATACGCGGCACGACCCGCATCGATGGCGTGCTTGAACGCCTCAGCCATCAACGGAATATTGCCAGCGGAGGCCACAGCCGTGTACGCCATCACCGCATCCGCACCCATTTCCATGGCATCGCAAGCCTGGCTCGGGCGTCCGATGCCGGCGTCGATGATGACCGGCACGTGCGCGTTGGCGATGATGATTTCGATAAAATCACGCATACGCAAACCCATGTTGGAACCAATCAGCGAGCCGAGCGGCATGACGGCGGCCGCACCAGCTTCTTCCAGCTGACGGGCTGCGATCGGGTCCGGGAACATGTAGGGCATGACCACGAAGCCTTCCCTGGCCAGCATTTCAGTGGCACGAATGGTTTCGGCGTTGTCCGGCAGAAGGTACTTGGTTTCATGCTCGATTTCGACCTTGACGAAATCAGTGTGGCATACTTCGCGGGCCAGTCGTGCAATGCGCACGGCCTCCTCGGCATTGCGCGCGCCAGAAGTATTCGGCAGCAGCGTAATGCCCTCAGGAATGTAATCAAGCACGCTGTTCTCGGTGGTCTGCGCGCGACGCAATGCCATAGTGACAATCTGCGTACCGGCGTGCTCGACCGTGGCCTTGATGAGGTTCAGGTCATAGCGGCCGGAGCCCAAGATGAATCGCGACTGGAATTCGTGGCCTCCCAGATTCAGCGGCTTGTCTTCCACCGGCAGAATCGGCGCAGCGGTACCGACCGGATTGGTGACGGCGGGCTGCGGCGGCAGCGGCGTCGCCTCAACGGATGCTTCAGTAACCGGATTGATATTGCTCATAGCTCTTCCTTTCAGCCACCCTGAACAAACTGTACGATTTCCATAACGCACTGGTCGTCAAGCATGGCATCGGCACGCTTGTCGCGCGGAATAATCTCACCATTAAGTTCGATGGCCACACGTTCGGCGCGGAATCCGTGTGCTTCGAGATAGTCGGCAACGCTGACCGGCGTATCGAGCTTGACTTGCTCTCCGTTGACCTGCATAACAACCTTTCCGAATAGTAAAAAAGGGTGCACGAAACGAACCGTACCTTAAGTGGTGCGCCCATTCATGAACCCAATCATGCGACCGTGTGGCCGCCGCGATGCATTGGCTACACCACGACCCGCCATACGGCTAAATTATGCAAACGGAATGAAAGACTGTTGCAGGAAACCTAACAAATCAAGAACAACGATTCCTTACGGCGGCATGACCCGCGTCAAGTTCCCCGGTCGAAGTCTGGCAACTTCCTCTCAGCCTTACGGCTCCCGTTCGTTACGATTATTCAGTGTAGGCCGTTGCGATGACAACGCAAAACCTAGCTCCCGCTGGCGGGAGCTGGCTCGCGGAGCGAGACTGAGGGTAGTCATGTGGACGAAGACCTTCGCAACCACCCCCAGTCGGCTTCGCCGACAGCCCCCATCAACGGGAGCGCACAGTTTAAAACGTGCCGGGGGCCTTATACGCGGAACCATCAGAAGTGGAGGCCGGGAACAACTTGAGCTCTTCGACACTGGCCTTGGCGTCGGCAATCTGCTCGCGCACACGACCATAGGCGGTGCCGCCCTTGCCGTTGCGGGAGTCGACCGAACCGTGGCTGGAGAGCACTTCACGCACGCCCGGAGCCTTTCCGGCCGGCAGGAATGCGGCGAAGGTCTCGATGAAGTCCTCGTCGGTCAGATCCCAGAGTTCCTGGCCACGGCCTTCGGCGAGCTTGACGCAGGCGCCGGAGAGCTCGTGAGCATGGCGGAATGGCACGCCGTTCTTAACAAGCCATTCGGCGATGTCAGTGGCCAAGGCGAAGCCGGTCGGGGCTTCAGCTTCCAAACGGTCGGCATCGAAGCGCATGGTTCTGACCATGCCGGTGAACGCGGGTAGCAGCACTTCGAGCGTATCGACCTGATCGAACACCGCTTCCTTGTCTTCCTGCAGGTCGCGTGCGTAGGCGGTGGGCAGACCCTTCAGAGTGGCCAGCAGACCGGTCAGGTCGCCAATGAGACGGCCGGACTTGCCACGGGCGAGCTCGGCGATATCCGGGTTCTTCTTCTGCGGCATGATGGAGGATCCGGTGGAGTAGCCGTCATCGAGCTTGACGAAGGCGAACTCCTGGGTGTTCCAGATAATGATTTCCTCGGACAGACGGGAGATGTCCACGCCGGTCATGGCGGCCACGAATGCGAATTCGGCGACCAGGTCACGGGCTGCGGTGCCGTCGATGGAGTTGTCGGTCACGCCGGAGAAGCCGAGCTCGCGAGCCACCGCTTCCGGGTCAAGGCCGAGAGTGTTGCCGGCTAGAGCGCCGGAGCCGTACGGAGAAGCGTTGATACGCTTGTCCCAATCGATGAGTCGCTGCACATCGCGGATCAGCGGCCATGCGTGGGCCATGAGCTGGTGCGCGAGCAGCACCGGCTGGGCATGCTGCATATGGGTGCGACCCGGCATCACGGTGCGGCCGACCTTTTCGCTCTGCTCAATCAGTGCGTTGACCAGGTCAAGCAGCAATCCGGCGATTACGCGGGAGTGACGGCGCAGCCACATGCGAATCAGGCAGGCGATCTGGTCGTTGCGGGAGCGGCCGGCACGCAGCTTGCCGCCGAGTTCGTCGCCGGCAATATCGATCAAGCCACGTTCGAGGGCAGTGGCCTCATCCTCATCGTCTTCGATAGGAGCAAAGGAACCGTCATCCACATGGCGCTGGAGAGTGTCGAGCGCATCTTCCATGCGCTGCAGCTCGTCGGCAGTCAGGAGTCCCGCACGGCCGAGAGCACGGGCGTGGGCACGGGAACCGGCGATATCGTCGTCGGCCAGACGCCAGTCGAACTGCGTGGACTTGGACAGTCGGGCCAGTTCCGGCGACGGGCCGGATGTAAAGCGACCACCCCACAGGGCCAGATGTTCGTTGTTCTCAGTCATGAAGGCTCCTTGAAACCATGGATTGCAAACAAATCAGACTGCTTGTCAGACTATCAGCGTTGGGCTACATACCGGTGGATTCAAGTTGTTCGTATTCCATGTCGGGAATATCAGACGCATTGCCAACTGTCCGCTCATTATAGAGATGCACTGATGCGGCACTATTGTGCAAAAGACCGCACAGATATATATTGAATATATACGCAAACGATATACAGGGAGCGCAACATGACATCAACATTAGTCAACGTTCGACTTGACGAAAACACCAAGAAGGGCATGAGTGAAGTATGCAGCGAACTTGGCATCAGCATGAGCGCCGCATTCAATATTTTTGCCAAAACCGTTGTCCGGGAACGCCGTATTCCATTCGAGGTAACCGCTGATCCGTTCTATTCGGCGGAAAACATGAGCAGGGTACGTCACGCCGCCGCGCAACTTGACGCAGGAAAAGGCACTGAACACCAACTGATTGAGAACTAATATGCTCTTAATTTGGACCGACGAAGCATGGGACGATTACCTGTATTGGCAGTCACAAGACAAAAAGACATTGAAACGCATCAATAAAATAATCAAGGATATCCAACGCAATGGCGCGTCAGACGGCATCGGCATGCCGGAACCTTTGCGCGGCAATCTCACCGGATACTGGTCACGTCGCATTGATGAAAAGAACCGCATCGTATACCGCATTACGGGTAACGACGTTCAAAACCTAGAAATAGCCGTCTGCCGAACTCATTACGGAGAGCACTAAACCGCAGGCCTTTCACTCCGCCGACGATTGATGCGACCAGTGCGGCGTACGCATACGTGAGCGCCGCACCACCGCATATGCCAATATTTCGAATTAGGTTATTTCCCCAATCTCTGGCATATTCAGATAAGCCTTGGGATAAGGGGCTGCGGGCGTTTTCTTGGAGATGATCACGCAGCCGTTCCCTGGCTCTGGCGGTATTGTACCGGGCTCATCCAACCGAGCGACCGTTTGATGCACTTGTGGTCGTGCCAGCGGATGCTCGCCGACCGGGACGAGCACCTCGCCGCGGGTACGTTCCTCCCAATGCCCGGGATGGACGGATTCCGTCTTCATCCTGCCGAAGAACCCCTCCGCGGCGGCGTTGTCCGGGGAACGGCCCTTCACGCCCGTCGACCATATCAGGCCGTGCCGTTCCATGAGGTCCGGCCATCCGGGCCACCGGCAGTGGCAAGCCGCGGTCGGAATGCACCAAGGGCTTCGCCCCCTCCGGCAGCGTCTCCGCAGCCTTGACGAGCATCCCGTCGGCGAGCCCGGCGTCGGGACCGGAACCGGCGGTGCACGCGACGATCCCGCCGTCATGGCAGTCGACCGGCGGCGGGAGGCACGCCCTTCCCGTCCCCGGCCTTGATCCCGGGTGATGTCCGCGGGCCGCTTCTCGTTCGGGGACTTGGCGGTGAAGTCGCGGTCGGCGAGGTTGCCGGGCGCGGGCGTGGCCTCGCCTTCGTGGGGGCCGTAGCGCCGACGTCTCGGCACGTGCGCGACGAGATCGCCCTCCGCCATGATCCCGCGGACCGCCTTCTCCGATACGCCGGTCCCGAGCGTGGCCCTGATCCCGCGGTACCCGTACCTGCCCTTGGACGCGGCGAACGCCTCCTCCGCCTCCGTCCCGAGCCCGGCGTATTCGTCAATGGCGAGACCGGCGTGGCGGCAGTGGTGGCCGCCCGGCGCGATGCCGGGCAGGCATGTCATCGAGCCGGGCGAACACGCCGGCCTCAGACGGTCGGCCGGCAGGGTCTTCTCCCTGTTCGACAGGCGCCGCGGATCGGCGCCTGGGTCTTTTTCTGCGACCTCCGACACCTCCCGCATCAACGCGTTCTCCGGCCCCGACTCCTCGACCCCGCGACGCGACGCCTCCGCGTCATCGCAGACGGCTCCGGCGTTCCGGCTTCGCCGTGGCGCTGGCTTGTCGGCCTGGCCGGCGTTCCCGTTCCCGGCCCGCAGCGCGGCCATTCCACCCCGTACGCCCCGGCCCGGTCGTGGACCGCTCCGACGCCCGCGCCGAGCCGTTCGGCGGCCCGCTTCCGCCGCCCGGCACCGGTTCGATCGCCTTGGCCCTTGTCTCCAGCGGGATGATGGGTTCCGCCATACGACCGGCATACCTGGGATCCTTCGCCAACCGGCGTTCCGGGCACTGCCTGGTCGGATAGCCCAGGCGCCTCACCCACCTGGGCCGTGGTCATCGGCGTGGTGGAATACAGGCCCACCGCGCGCTCCCGTTCTTCGGGACCGGACATACGAAAAACCTTTCGCTCAGTCTCCAAGAAAACATCCGCAGCCCTAGCTCCGAATGGCTCATCGAACAGCAGGATGTCTTTACCTGTCAAAATCGTTCTGACGAATGATGCACGTTGCCGCATACCTCCAGACATGGCATATGGCGGCTTGTTCGAATACTCTCCCAAACCGAAACACTCAAGATAAGGAATAGCCTCCTTCAGGGCCTTACGTTTCGAGAGATGCTGGTTCATCAACGATAGAGCCGTGTTCTCAGCGAAAGACCAAAAACACCGCTTTGTTTCCCACCCGTTAAACCAAACGGCTAGGAACGTAACATGTCAGGATCTCGTTCTTCCCTGATTATCAACGGCTTTGGGATCCAAATATGATCTGTTAACATCCTCGTTGGAGAGCATACGAAATGACTTCATATTCCGATACAAAAAAGGGGAGCACAAGCATATTTTGCTTGAACTCCCCTCAGTCGCCTGCGGCGACAGCTGCCCGTGATTACGGGCAGCCGGACGGCTGCTGATTGTTGGCTCACTGTCGTTCGCGCCTCACCTACAAGCAGCCCACTGGGCTGTTTGCTTTACGGTTCGGCCCCTCAAAGAGGGGAGCCAAGATAAGTGATTACTCGACGGTGTTCTTCGGGACCTCGATGCCGTTGCCGAACTTGACATCGCGGGCGGCAGCCACGCGGGACGGCAGGCCGTAGATGTCGATGAAGCCGTTGGAGGACTTCTGATCGAAGGTATCGCCGGAATCGTAGGTGGCGAGCTTGTAGTCGTACAGCGAGGAGTCGGAACGACGGCCGGTCACCACAGCGCGACCGCCATGCAGGACCATGCGAATCTCACCGGACACGTACTTCTGGGTGTCCTCGATGAAAGCGTTGAGCGACTGGGTAGCCGGGGAGAACCACTGCGCATCGTAAACCAGCTCGCCCCAGCGCTTGTCGATATCGCGCTTGATGCGGTGCTGTTCGCGTTCGAGGCAGCAGTTTTCGAGTTCCTGATGAGCGGTGATCAGGGCCACGGCGCCCGGAGCCTCGTACAGCTCGCGGGACTTGATGCCGACCAGGCGATCCTCGATGAGGTCGATACGGCCGATGCCCTGGGCGCCAGCACGTCGGTTCATCTCTTCGATGGCCTGCAGCGGAGTGACGTCGCGGCCGTCGATCTTGACCGGGATACCTTCCTTGAACTCGATGACAACCTCATCTTCGACCGGCGGGAAGGCCGGGTCGTCGGTGTAGGAGTAGCAGTCCTTGGTCGGACCGTTCCACGGATCCTCGAGGAAGCCGGTCTCGATGGCGCGGCCCCACACGTTCTGATCGATGGAGTACGGGGACTTCTCGGTCTGGGTGATCGGCAACTTGTGCTCCTTGGCGAACGCAATCTCGACGTCACGGGTCAGGGAGAGATCACGAATCGGGCTGATGGCCTTGAGCGTCGGGTCGATGGAGGCGATGGAGACCTCGAAACGAACCTGATCGTTACCCTTGCCGGTACAGCCGTGGGAGATGGTGTCGGCGCCGAACTGGTGGGCGGCGCGCACGAGGTGCTTGGAGATCAGCGGGCGGGAGATGGCGGAGACCAGCGGGTAGACGCCTTCGTACATGGCGTTGGCCTTGAGGGCCTTCATGCAGTATTCGTTGGCGAATTCGTCACGGGCGTCGACCACGTAGGATTCGATGGCACCGCAGGCGAGGGCGCGCTCCTTGATGGTCTCAAGGCTTTCACCGCCCTGACCTACATCGAGGGACACGGCCACGACGTCCTTGCCGGTGCGCTCCTTCAGGTACGAGATGGCGACGGAGGTATCAAGACCACCGGAGTAGGCCAGAACAAGGCGATTGTTATCTGCCATGAGTTCCCTTTCATTCAAGGTCCAAAAAACAAACTGATGTAAGTATATACAGAGGATTGTATATTTATGCACGGCGTGTTGGGGAGGATTGGGCAACTCTCCTCAGTCGCCTACGGTGACAGCTCCCCTCACCTTGGGGGGGGGCAAGAAAAAACACTATTTGGAGGCAAGGCCGAGTAGCCAGTCAGAGCGGGAGACGGCGGTGCCGTCGTCAGCGCAGATCACCATGACGGTATCGTCTCCAGCGATGGTGCCAAGCACGCCGTCGATGGGCTGACGGTCAATCACGGAAGCCACATATTGTGCGGCTCCGGACGGGGTATGCACCACAACGAGGTTGCGGGCAGCGGCCACCGAAGTGACCAGACCATTGAGCACACGAGCCATCTGAGCCTCGGTGCGCTCCCCCACGTCCTCAACATCGGCAACCGCCGAACCACGTCCAACCGTATAGGCCACCGTACCGTCCTTCAGCCGGGTTTTCACCGCATGCATCTCATCCAGGTCGCGGCTCAACGTGGCCTGCGTAACCGCGATGCCTTCGTCCAATAGGATTTTCGACAGCTGCGATTGTGACGTGATGACATGCGTGGTCAGCGCCTGTTCAATGGCACTGAGTCGCGCGGCCCTGGTGGCAGGGCGCTGCAGGGACGGCAGGACCTCACTCATGCGAGCAGGCTTTCGTCTCCACGGGCCTTGCCGGTCAGCCAGGTGAGCAACGCCTTCTGCGCGTGCAGACGGTTCTCCGCCTCATCCCACACCACGGACTGCGGGCCATCAATCACCTCGGCAGTGACTTCCTTACCGCGATAGGCGGGCAGGCAGTGCTGGAATAGCGCATCCGGCTTAGCCAGAGCCATGAGCTCGGCATTGACCTGATAATCCCAGAACGGCTTGGATCGGATGGCGTATTCAGCTTCCTCACCCATCGAAACCCAGGTGTCAGTAAACACGCAATCGGCACCGGCGACGGCCTCACGGGCATCAGTGGTCACCAGAATGGAACCGCCGTTCTCAGCGGCAATGCGTTCGGCATCGGCCACGATATCCGGACGCGGCAGGTAGCCCTGAGGTCCGGTCACACGCACGTTCATACCGGCAACGGCACCGCCGAGCAGATACGAGTTGGACATGTTGTTGGCGGCATCACCGAGGTAGGCGATGGTCTGGTTCTTCAGATTGTCCACGCCGCCGCGGTGTTCGGCGATGGTCTGGAAGTCGGCAAGAATCTGGCAGGGGTGGAAGTCATCGGTCAGCGCGTTGACCACCGGGTGGGTGGAATACTTGGCCATTTCCTCCACGCGATCCTGACCAAAGGTGCGCCAGACCACGCCATAGGCCATACGGTCGAGCACACGGGCGGTATCGGCCACAGGCTCGCCACGGCCCAGCTGGGAGCCGGACTTGTCAATGACCAGCGGGTAGCCGCCAAGCTCGGCAACACCAATGGAGAAACTGGAGCGGGTACGGGTGGAAGGCTTGTCGAACAGCACGGCGACGGCCTGCGGACCGGCAAACGGCTGCTTGTAGAAACGGTTCTTGCTGAACTTGATGGCAAGCTCAAGCACCTGCTTCTGCTCCTCATGGTTGAGGTCGTCATCACGCAGCATATGGCGCAGTTCTGGGGTCATGGTGATCTCCTTATATAGGTCAGGTAAGTCAGTCGTTCGGCAGATCAGCGGGCACGTCCTTGAGAACGGCGAGCGCCTGGTCAACGTCTTCGGCGGTTACAATCAGCGGCGGCGCGAAACGCAGCGCATTGGGGGCCACCGCATTGACGATGAGCCCGTGTTCAAGGCAGTAGTTCATGACGGCGTGGGCGCAGGGATGCTTGAGCTCTACGGCATCGAGCAGGCCACGACCGCGCACGGATACGTAGAGCGGATTGCCGGTGGCCATAATGCCATCGCGCAGCTGCTGGCCGCGGGCCTCGGCATTGGCAATGAGGTTATCGTCCTCAATGACACCGAGTGTGGCAAGTCCAGCCGCCGCGCCCAACGGGTTGCCGGCAAAGGTTGATCCATGAGAGCCCGGAGTGAACAGGGCTGCAAGCTTCTCGCCGAAGGCAATCATGCCACCCATCGGGAATCCGCCGGCCACTCCCTTGGCAAAGGTCACCATATCCGGGGTCACGCCGCCGGAAAGATCCTCACGCTGAAATGCAAACCACTTGCCGGTACGGCCGATGCCGGTCTGCACCTCATCGATGATGAGCAGCGCATGGTTGATGTCACACAGCTCACGCACGAACTTGACGTAATCGGCACCCAACGGCTGCACGCCGGCCTCACCCTGAATGAGTTCCAGAATCACCGCCGCTACCGGCCCCTTGCCATAGTGGCCAAGACCGGTCTGGGAGAACGCCTCGTACAGGGCGACATTGTCGCCGGCGCGCACGAATTCGATGTTGGGCACCAACGGGTCGTAGGGCTTGCGGATGTTCGGCTTCCAAGTTGCGGAGAGCGCACCCATCGTACGGCCATGGAAGCCGTGCGTCATGGCAAGAATACGGGCTGGCTTACCGCCGATGGACGGCAGTGCGCCGGGCAGGGTGCGACCATACAGCTTGGCCAGCTTCAATGCCGCTTCATTACCCTCGGCACCGGAATTGCCGAAGTAGACCTTGGAGCCTTCCGGGGCACCGGCCAGTTTGACCAGCTTCGCGGCGAGCTCGATCTGCGGCTCGGAAGCGAAATAATTGCTGATGTGAGCCACCTTGGCCGCCTGCTCAGACACGGCTTTCACCCACTTGGGATGGGCATAGCCCAGCGAATTGACGGCGATGCCAGCCAGGAAGTCAAGGTATTCGTTGCCATCAACGTCCCAAATATGCGCGCCCTGACCGTGATCCATAACACGCAGCGGCGTGCCGAACACGTTCATGTGCACCTGGGAGTACTCCCCCAGCCACTTGCTGTCTTCAGCGCCCAGCGTCTCGTTCTGCTCAGTGCTCATAGGAACTCCTCATTTCCATACCGCCTTCGGGCACGACCATGGTGCCGATACCGGCGGAGGTGAATATCTCGTTCAGGATCGAATGTGGTTTACGACCGTCGATGATGTGGGCTTGGGGCACGCCACCATCGATGGCGCGCACGCATGCTTCCATCTTGGGGCGCATGCCGGATTCCAGATCGGGCAGCATGTCGCGCAGATCCTCCACGCCGATACGCCCGATAAGTGAATTCTTATCCGGCCAGTCGGCATAGAGACCGTCCACGTCGGTCAGAATGACCAGCTTGTGCGCGCCCACGGCTGCGGCAAGGGCCGCGGCCGCGGAATCGGCGTTCACATTCAGTACCTCGGTGGCGTCCTCCTCATTCGGAGCCACAGAGGAAACAACCGGAATACGACCGGCCGCGACCAAATCCTCGACCGCGGAGGCATCGACGGACACCACATCGCCGACCAGACCGACATCCGTGGGCTTGCCATCGATAATGGGCTTGCGTTGCATGGCGGAGAACAAGCCTCCATCCTCACCGGACAGACCGACCGCCATCGGGCCGTGCGCATTGATCATGCCGACCAGTTCGCGCGAGACCTTGCCGGTGAGTACCATGCGCACCACATCCATTGCCTCGGGTGTGGTGACGCGCAGGCCGCCCTTGAATTCGGACTTGATACCGAGGGCCTTGAGCATGTGCGAGATCTGCGGGCCGCCGCCATGCACGACAATCGGATGCAAACCGACCTGACGCAGGAACACCATATCCTCGGCGAAGCACTGCTTCAAGTGATCGTCGATCATGGCATTGCCGCCATACTTGACCACGATGCGCTGGCCGGCGAATTCCTCCAGCCACGGCAGCGCCTCAATCAGCACTTCCGCCTTCTGATCGGCGCGCAAATCGGTATGCACGTCGAAATGGAATCCAGGTCCCTTCAATTCAGTAGCCATGTTCTTCTTTCCGTAACTTTGCCCCCCGCTGACGGGGGCTGTCATGCTGCGCATGACTGGGGGTGGTTTGGCGAGACCACCCTCAGTCCGGTTCCACCGGACAGCGTCCTGCAATTACAGTAGGCGTTGCCTACGTTTTGTCGGTTCGCCTGTCGGCGAACACGTCGTCTACAAACGCCTCTCGGCATTTGCTTCACGGCGACATCCGCCAGCGAGAGCATGGTGGATGTCAGCTTTCGTAGTCGGCGTTGATGTGGACGTATTCGTGGGTCAGATCGTCGGTCCAGACGGTGGCCTCGGCGTTCGATCCGGTGTTGAGGTCGATGTCAATGTGGACTTCGCGCGGGGTCATGTCGACTTCGCTACGGTCCCGTCCGGCACCACCGTTCTCGCAGATGCGCACGCCGTTGACGTCGACGGTCACCTTCTCGGAATCATAAGGTGCAACTTCAGGGGAAACGGTGCCTAGGGAGCTGACGATACGACCCCAGTTCGGGTCATTGCCGGAGATCGCGCATTTCAGCAGATTCGAGGCCGCGACCGCACGGCCGCAGGCAAGGGCCGCGTCTTCGCTGGTGGCACCGATAACGGTGATGCGAATGTCATGGGAAGCGCCTTCACCGTCGCCGATAATCTGACGGGACAGGGAGGCGCAGGCCTCGCGCACGAGCTTGTTGAACTCGTCCTTGTCGGGTTCCACGCCGGAGGCTCCGGAGGCGAGCAGCAGCACTGTGTCATTGGTGGACATGCAACCATCCACGTCGATACGGTTGAACGAATGCTCGGCGGCCACGGTAAGCGCGGCCTGCATTTGACCGGCACTGACCACAGCATCGGTAGTGATGACGCACAACATGGTGGCCAGCTGCGGGGCGATCATGCCCGACCCCTTGACCATGCCGCCGATCTTCCAGCCGTTGGAACCGGTCAGTTCGACGGTCTTGGCCTTGGTGTCGGTGGTCATAATGGCATGTGAGGCGTCCGCCCCGGCCTCGGCGGTGCTGGCAAGAGCAGCATAAGCGGCTTTGGCACCGGCCAAAACGTTATCCAAGGGCAACAGCTCGCCGATCAGACCAGTGGAGCACACAGCAACATCCTCTGCTTGTGCGCCGACGAGTTCGGCGACCGCCTCGGCGGTGGACACGGACTGTTGATATCCCGCCTCACCGGTGCAGGCGTTGGCACCGCCGGAGTTGAGAATCACGGCTTTGGCGTGGCCGTCCGCCACGGCTTTGCGGCTCCACTGCACAGGGGCTGCACAGAATCGGTTCGACGTGAACACGCCGGCCACCGCGTCAAGCGGGCCGTTGTTGACCACGAGAGCGAGATCCTTCTTGCCTTCAACCGATGAAATGCCCGCCACCACGCCGGCAGCGGAGAATCCTTGCGCGAATGTGACGCTCACGGTGCTACTCCGATCTTGGTCAGGCCTGCATCTTCCGGCAGGCCAAGTGCGATATTCAATGATTGGACCGCTTGTCCGGCGGTACCACGGTTGAGGTTGTCGATGGCGGCGAAGGCATAAATGCGCCCGGACTTGCGGTCGGTGATAACCTGCAGGTGAGCGGCGTTGGAACCGATGATGTTGCCGGTGGCGGGCAATGTGCCCTCAGGCAGCAGCACCATGAAGTCCTGGCCTTCGTAGGCTTTTGCCCATACGTCTCGGATTGCTTCGCCACTCATCGCCTTGGCCTTGTCGGTCATGCGAGCCGACACGGTGGCGAGAATGCCTCGGGACATGGGCGCCAGTATCGGGGTGAAGCCAAGCGTGAACTTGCCGGCATCAGCTGCGGTCTCACCGGCCGCATGGGCGAAATTCTGCAGGATTTCAGGAATATGACGGTGCGTGCCGCCCACCGAGTACGGCAGCGCGGATTGCAATGCCTCGGCGGCCAACAGGTTGGTGCGTTTGAGGTTCTTGCCTGCGCCGGAGTAGCCGACGACCAAATCAGCCACGATGTCCTTCGGCTCGACCAACCCTTCCGCTATGCCGGGTTGCAGAGCCAGAGTCGTGGCAGTCACATTGCAGCCAGGGCCCGCAATTCGCTTGGCACCAGGCAGCGCCTCACGTTGACGGGTGTATGCGCCATCGGCAGTCTTGCCGGTGATGAGCTCAGGCATGCCGTAAGTCCAGTGCTCGTAGAAATCGCCGCCATAGAATTCATCCCATGCGGCCTGTTCTTCGAGACGATGATCGGCACCGAGATCCACGACCACGGCATTCGGGTCGAGCTGGGATGCGAGCTTGCCGGAAGCGCCATGAGGCAAGGCAAGGATAATGACATCGTGGCCGTTGAGCACCTCAGGCGTGGTGTCTTCAACAACAAGATTGGCCAGTTGCGGAATATGCGGCATATGCTTGGCCATCGATTCCCCCACGGAGGAATGGCCTGCCACACATGTGATTGCAAAGTCGGGGTGTGCCGCAAGAATGCGCAGCGCCTCGCCGCCGGCATAGCCTGTAGCACCGGCTACGGCCACTGTATATTTCGCCATACTCATCTCTTTTCCGCTGACGTACTTCGCATGAGTATACGCGATTATGCAGACTATTGCATAGTTATACAGTGGGTGTGTTGCAGCAACTCAGCCCTATGCAGAGATGGAATCAGATGAGGGACCAGTGCCGCTGCCGGTGAACTGCTGAAGGATGTCCTGATACAGAGTCATGGCATCATAGCCATTCAATGCCATCCAAATAACCGCAAGGGTGTAGAACACGTTGATGACCACGGCTGCAAGAGCCAGGCCAAAGCCCTTCATATGGAACGTGCGCGTCCGCCACATCGCCACGCCGCCCATCAGAGCGGAGAGCACCGGTACGGGAAAGAACATGGCGAGCACGAAGGAAATGATTGCATAGGAATCCCAATGCCCGTACAGCGGATTCTGATTGGGGTCATTGAGATCGATACCGTTGTAGTAGTGAGGCTGCTGGGACTGGCCATTCGGCTGGCTGCTGCCAAACCGGGAGCCCGGCCCGTACTGGGGTCCAAACGGATTGTCCTGCTGGGGCTGCCCGTACTGCTGATTGCCGCCGAACGAATTGCCGGAAGAAGCGGGCCGTCCATTGTTCGGCTGCCCGGCTCCGGCTCCGTTGTTATCAGCAGCGGAGCCGTTATTGGCATCGGGTTCGGGAGCGCCATAAATGTACGGGTTGTAGTTTGGCCCGTATTGGCCCGACATCGCACCATATGCGGGCTTCTGGTATTGCCCGTATTCCGGTGTGCTATGTTCCGGTTCACTCATGGCGCTCCTCATGCTTTCGTACAGTGATCAGGCACGCAGCTGGGCGCCGAGATCGGCAGCCTTGGCCACGATAGCCTGGCGAATGGCGTCGCTGTCATCGGCGGACAAGGTCTTGTCCGGAGAACGGAACACCACAGCGTAGGCCAGGGACTTCTTGCCCTCACCCACCTGCTCGCCGGTAAACACGTCGAACAATTCGATGGACTCGAGGTTGGCACCAGCCGCCTCACGAATCACTGCTTCCAGCTGATCGGCGCTCACCGAGGTATCCACGGTGAAGGCCAGATCCTGCTTGACTGGCGGGAAGGTGGAAATCGGCTTGGCCTGCACCGGCTTGCCGGTCAGGGTGCCGAACAGCGCGGTAAGGTTCAGCTCAAACGCCGCGGAATGCGCCGGGAAGCCAAGTGCCTCGTTGACGCGCGGATGCAGTTCGCCGACCCAACCGGTGAACACGTCGCCCACCATGACGCGGGCAGCACGGCCCGGATGCCACTGTGCAGGCACATCTTCGGCCGCAGGCTGATCAAGCACGATCTTCGCACCGATGCGATCCGCAAGACGATGCACGGCTTCAACGGCGTCCGACCAATCGACCGGACGCTTGCCGCCCAGCCAGCCATCGTCTTCAGCCAGACCGGTCAGGATACCGGCCACGTGGTCGGGCTGATCCGGCAGACCGGCGTCCAGCGCTGCCAGCTGCTCATCGGTCGGGCGCACGCCACCGGGCAGAGCCGGGATTGCGGGCGCGTTCGGATCCCACAGATAGACATGGCCGAGTTCATACAGGGACACGTTTTCGATGCCTCGGCGAATATTGCGCTGCACGGTGGTGGCCAAGGTCGGCAGAATGTCACGACGCAGGTACGGGCGATCGCCGTAGAGCGGGTTGGCGATCTCGACGCTGACCTTCTTGGTGGCTTCAGGGTCGAAGCCGAAAGCGCGGTAATCGTCGTCACCGACGAACGGGTAGCTCAGCGCCTCGACCATGCCGTATTCGGCCAGCTCGTCCGCCACGCGACGGCGGCGAGTCTGATCCGGGGTCAGGCCCACAAGGCCCTCGACCGGTGCAGGCGGCACGGTGACCGGAATCTGGTCGTAGCCGACCAGTCGGGCGATTTCCTCGACCAGATCACACGGTTCACCCAGATCTGGACGCCAGCTCGGCGCGGTGACGGAGAATTCGCCGTTGCCGCCGCCGGCCACAACGCAGCCGATGTCGGTGAGAATGTCGGAGATGCGGTTGATGTCCACATCAAGACCGGCCACACGGGCCACTTCGGAAGCCTTGAAGTGAATGACCTTCGGACGCGGCGTGTTATCCACATCGTTCGGATGCTCGCTGGGCTCGCCGTTACCGTACTTGGCCATGAGCTCGGCGGCCATCTGAGCCGCAGCAGGCTGCAGCTCGGTGTCGACGCCACGCTCGAAACGACGGGATGCTTCAGACGGAATCTTGTGGCGACGAGCGGAACGGGCGATGGTCACCTGATCGAAGTGCGCGGCCTCCAGCAGGATGTTCTTGGTATCGGCGGTCACCTCGCCGTACAGTCCACCCATCACACCGGCAAGGCCGAGGATACGCGAGCCGCGTTCGCCATTCGGCGAATCAGTGATGAGCAAATCTTCCGTGCTCAGGTCGTGTTCCTTGCCGTCCAGCGTGGTGAGCTTCTCACCCTCGTTGGCACGACGCACAACGATTGGGCCCTCGAGCTTATCGAGGTCGTAGGCGTGCATCGGCTGACCGAGATCGAGCATCACGTAGTTGGTCACGTCCACGGCCAGCGAGATGGAGCGCATGCCAGCACGAATCAGGCGGCGACGCATCCAGCTGGGCGTGTGGGCGTTGGGGTCGAAGCCCTTGACGACGCGAGCGTAGTAACGATCGCAACCGGGAACGCCATGAATCGGGTTGTTGTCATCAATCTCAATGTCGATGTCCACCGGAGTGCCGGGCTGGTAATCAGCAGGCTCCGGAGCCTTCTCGTTCAGCGCGATGGCCGGATCGGTGTAGGCGGCACCGGTGGAGTGATGGTACTCGCGGGCAACGCCACGGTAAGACAGCGTGTAGCCACGGTCCGGGGTGATGTTGATCTCGAGCAGCGGCTGGTCGAGATGTAGCAGGTGCATGGCGTCCTGGCCGGGCTTCAGAGCTTCGTATTCGGCCTCGGAGAAGCCGTACTCACGTAGCAGGATGATGCCGTTGTGGTTGTCGCCAAGACCCAGTTCACGCTCGGATGCGCACATGCCGTTGGAGATATGGCCGTAGGTCTTGCGCGGCTCAATCTTGAAGTCGCCGGGCAGTACGGCGCCAGGCAGGGTGACGACGACCTTCTCGCCGGCCTTCATATTGGGTGCGCCGCAGATGATGCCACGCGGCACCTTGTTGCCGTTCTCGTCGGTCTCGTTCCATTCGTCGCCGCAGTCCACGTGGCACCAGTTGATGACCTTGCCGTTCTTCTGCGGTTCGGGAGTGGCGTCCACCACGTAGCCGACCACGATCGGGCCGGTCACCTGGGAGGAGTGAATCTCCTCTTCTTCAAGGCCCACCTTGACGAGGTCCTTGGCAAGCTGTTCATAGGTCAGGCCTTCGGGGACCTCGACGTGGTCCTTGAGCCAATCGATGTCGATCATAGGCATGGGTAATTCACTCCCCCATCACAAACTGTTCGGCGAAACGCACGTCGCCTTCAACCAAATCATGCATATCGTTGATGTCGCTGCGCAGCAGAAGCGTACGCTCCATGCCCACGCCGAACGCGAAGCCGGTGTAGACCTCCGGGTCGATGCCCGCGGACTTCAGCACGTTCGGATTCACCATGCCGCAGCCACCCCATTCGAGCCAGCCGGGGCCGCCCTTCTTATCGGGGAACCACAGGTCGAGCTCGGCGCTCGGCTCGGTGAACGGGAAGTAGCTCGGACGCAGTCGGGTCTTGGCCTCGGGACCGAACATGGCGACGGCGAGCTTGTCCAGCACGCCTTTCAGGTCAGCCATGGTCAGGTGCTTGTCGACGGCGAGGGCCTCGCACTGGTGGAACACCGGAGTGTGGGTGGCGTCCAGCTCATCGGTACGGAACACGCGGCCCGGGCTGGCGATGTACAGAGGCACGCCGCGGGTCAGCAGGGCGCGAACCTGATCGGAGGAAGTCTGGGTACGCACCACCATGTTGGAGCCGACGAAGCCGGCAGCGTCCTTGGCCTGGTTGCCCTTGACGTAGAAGGTGTCCTGCATCTGGCGGGCCGGGTGATCCGGGCCGAAGTTCAGGGAATCGAAGTTGTACCATTCCGCTTCGATTTCCGGGCCGGAGGAAATCTGCCAGCCCATGGAGATGAAGAAGTCCTCGACGTCCTCCATCAACTTGGCCAGCGGATGACGGGCGCCCAAAGGCTTGCGGTTCACAGGCAACGTCATGTCCACGGTTTCGGCGGCAAGGGCGGCCTGTTCGGCAGCTTCCTTGAGTTCCTTCTCCTTGGGGCCAAAGGCGCGTCCGAAATCGGCGCGTAGCTTGCCCATCAGCTTGCCGGCTTCCTTCTTCTGATCGGCCGGCAGGGAACCGATGGCCTTGCTGGCCTGGGTCATCGCCGAATCGGCGCCTGCGTACTGTGTTTTGATGGCCTTGAGTTCCTCCAGGTTGGAGGCGTGCTGGATCTTCTCGATGCCCTCGGCGACCGCTGCGGTCACCTGGTCGGCGTCGAACACCATTTGTTCTGCCACGAGAACCCTTTCATCTGATGATTTCTCAGCATTTCTAGCGTTTTTTACCGATTTCACATTCTTTCAATATGACCCGACATAGCCAGCGACATCAGCATCACCGCGGCCGAAGTACCAAGGTTCAGCGATTCGGCCTTTCCATAGAGCGGAATGGAGACGATGCGGCCACATCGTTCAAGGATCTCCGGCTCCAATCCACGCGCCTCATTGCCGAACAGCACAGCCTGAGACATGCTTACCGCTGCCTTGTCCGCCAATACCGCGGGCAGGCTTTCCGGCTTGCGTTTCTCGGTACCGTATACGTCAGCGGCCCACACGTCCACATGATGGTCGAAAGTCCAATCAAAGAATTCATTCGTACGCATGGTGAGCACCGGTAGGTGGAACAAGGATCCCGCAGTGGAGCGGATAACCTTGGGATTGAGCACATCCACGCAATCATCCACGAATATGACGGCATCGCAGCCTGCGGCATCAGCCGCGCGAATCACCGTACCCGCATTGCCCGGATCACGCACCTGCCAGAATGCGGCAATCCGCGGAGCATAATCTGCGGTATCCAAGGCGAGGTCATCGACATCCGACTGCATGGCCTGCGCATTGCCCACCGCCAGAATGCCTTGGGCATCCGCACTGATACGACGAATCACATCGCCAGTGCACTGATGAACATAAATGGTGGCATCCTGTGACGCTTCGACGATTCTCTCCAGCGTGGAGGAAACGATGCGCGGATGATCCAGCGCTTGTGCGACTTCCACATACAAATCCTGCACTACGTCAGGCCGCCATGTGACGGCTTCACGTACGGACTGAGGGCCTTCGATAAGAAAGCGGCCCGAACGTTCCCGGCCTTTGGCGCGGGCCAAATCGGTGATACGGCGCACACGGTCGGACTTCGGATTATCAAGAATCTTAGGCGTGATGGGCATGGTCACTACCCTACTGCCGGGGCATTACGTTGTCTTTCAGACACCCTGAAAAGCGAAGTGCCAATTCCCGGTACCAATGGCAACGCCTAGGGAGACCAACGGGACGGCTAGGCAGATGGCGTAGAAGAGCCAGTCGATGGGCTTCAAGCGGGCGATGCGCGCTTGCGAGCGCGGGGCATTGGAGCCGAAGCCGCGTGCTTCCATAGCGGTGGCAAGCTTGGTGGCACGGCGAATGGAGAGCACCAGCAGGCCGAATGCCTGGGAAAGCGCACGCGCTATGGCGTTACCGTCACCGAGGCCGCGCGAGCGCTGGGACAGACCGAGTGCTCGCCAGTCCTCCTGCAGCAGGGTGAACATGCGCAGTCCGGCCAGACCTCCATATACGAATCGCGGCGAGAAATGCAGAATCTCCACCAGTCCGTCAGCCAGATCGGTGGGGTCAAGTCCCAACGCCAGAATCACGCCCGGTACGGCGATCGCCGCCACCCTGATGGCAGTAGCGATGGCGAGATATATGGATCCTTCACTGATGACGATCCAGCCGCTTTGCCACAGAATCTCACCTGAAGTACGTCCATAGAGGAACACGGAAATGAAGCTGCCCGCTGCGGCAACCCATACCGGCCAGGTTTTGCGGCACACGGTCCAAGGTGCCACGCCGCCAATCCACAGCAGCACGAATTCGGTGCCGAGCGCCACCGACGCGGATACCACGTCCAGACTGATAAACATCGGAATGCACAGTAGCAACGCGCCGATAATGCGACTGACCGCGTTGATACGCGCCACAAACCAGGAAGGTGAAGAGGCTCTGACCGGTTCCACGCGCGTCTCCTGCGCACTGACCGTCACCACATCGCTTACCGCGACAGTGACCGCCGCACTTGCCGGCTTTGCCGCGGCGTTCCCGGACACCGTATCCTCAGAGGCTCCGGCACCGGCATCATCAGTAACGAATCGAATCACGTCGCTCATGCCAGTGTCTCCTCGAACATCACCCGTCGCGCACCCAGCGCATCAACCAGCGCCTCATCGTGCGTCACCATGATCACGCATGATCCCTGATCGCGAATCGCGGCAATCAGCTTCACCATTTCGGTCCAAGTACTGAAATCCTGCCCGAATGTCGGCTCATCCATCACCAGTACCTTGGGAGCGGCGGCTAGCATAGACGCCACAGACAGACGCCTCTTTTCTCCGCCGGACAACGTGTACGGATTCGCCTTGGCAAAGCGGGTGAGATTCATCTGGTCGAGCATACGATCCGCGGTCTGGTTAGCCTCGTCTTCACTGTGTCCCATCGATTTGGGTCCGATGGCCACCTCATCGCGCACGAAATTAGATGCGAATTGGTGTTCGGGCTCTTGGAACACCATGCCGATACGGCCCAGCAGTTCCTTGCTTTTCCAGTTGATGGGTTCTTGACCGGCGTGCGGCGGTTTCAGACTATCCGCAATCAGCACTCTGCCATCAATCGGCTTCAGCAGCCCTGCCAAGGTCAACGCCATGGTTGATTTGCCCGCACCATTCGACCCCATCAGTGCCGTGACTTCGCCGGCGTGGAAATCCAGATTGATGCCGGCACCCAGCGCCGTGCCGCGTCCAAAGCTGAGGTTCTCGGTACTGAGCACCGTTTCTCCGCGGGTTTCATCATCGGGACGACAATCGGGAATCGCACGTCCCGGCACCCACGCGCCGCCGGCGGCCAGAACGTCGCCCATCTGCGCAAATACCTCATCGGGCTTGCCGTCCGCGATAACCGCTCCAGCCGGAGAATCGGCATCGGATCGACCGAGCACGATCACTCGGTCCACCAAATCCAGCCATACGTCGATATGGTGTTCGACCACCACCATGGTCTGGCCGGTGGTCTCGATGACCTTTTTGACCGCGTCATGCACTTCGACCACACCTTCGGGATCGAGGTTGGCGGTCGGTTCGTCCAGCAACAACAGGCCGGGCTTCATGGCCAGTACGCCGGCTAGGGCAAGCCGCTGACGCTGTCCGCCAGAAAGGTGTCGGGTGGAACGGCTTAGTTCAAGGCCTCCAAGCCCTACCAAATCCAGCGATTCGCGCACACGCTGCCAGATTTCCTCGCGTGGCACGTTGAGGTTTTCGCAGCCGAAAGCCGCGTCATCGCCCAGTCGTTCAAGAATGATTTGCGAGTCCGGGTCCTGAAGCACCAGTCCCACGCGGCCTCGCGCCTCGCGCGCGTCAACACCGTCGATGGTGAGCGAGCCTTCCTGCTCGCCTTCCTCATCGCCGCCCAGCACACCCGCGAGACCGGCCATCATCGTGCTTTTGCCCGCGCCTGAAGCACCGAGCAAGAGCACACGTTCACCTGGCCGGATGGTGAAATCGACGGCACGCAACGCGAAATCCTTACGCGTGGCGTGCCGCCAGCCCCAGCCGCTAGCCTCTACCGCAGCCGGATCGACCTGCATCAGACGCGTGCCTTGCTACGTCCGGATTCAAAACGCTCAAGCGCGCCAGTGGCGGCGAGCGCACGGGACAGGTACCAGACCACCACGCCGGCAATCACGATGCCGGAGATGATGGAGCCCACCAGGTACCAGGTGACACGCATGGCGTTCCAGCCCGGGTTGGTGGCCCAGTAGTAGGCCCAGCAGCCAACGCCGGCAAGCGCACCGGAGAGGATGGTGGTGCCGAGGTTCCACTTCTTCCATGCGAAGACGGCGAAGCCGATCTCGGCGCCCAGACCCTGGATGATGCCGACGATCAGCGAGCCGCCGACGCCCCACTGGTTGCCCAGGGTGAGTTCGAGGAATGCGGCGAGAGTTTCGGCGAACAGGGCGGCGCCGGGCTTGCGCACGATGATGGCGGCAAGCGGGCCAGCGAACAGCCAGAAGCCGTTGAGCAGACCTTCAAAACCGGGGGTCACGCCTTCGAACAAAGTCAGCGGGGCGGTGCAAACGATGTCCCAGCCCCAGAAGATGACGCCGGATGCAACGGCGAGAATAGCAGCGACGACGATATCGACAACGCGCCACTTGTAATTAGCCTTGGCCACAGCTTCAGCCATGATGTGCCTTTCTTCTCTTCTCACGCAAACCACAGCAGCTTGCACGATTGGTTCAGGCACGGGTAAATAAGAGCGACAATTCCGTGCACCAGCATTATCCGGTCACGTTCCATCGGTCGAGACTATGCGTCTCCTCTCAGCCGCCTGTCGGCAGCTCCCGTGTCAACTCCCCGACTATAAAGCAAACCACCGTCAAAGGCAATAGATTCGGTAAGCAATGTGGCGAGACTCTCAGTGAAGACACGATGCCGCTATTTGGCAAGTTGGCGCCACAGAAGACCTGTCAGTGGAGCCAAGCTGCCGAACAATGGCAGGACGGCACCGCTGAGATACGCCAAGCGGCGCCGACTTGCCAGTATTTGGCAAATCAGCGCCGCTGTGGAGTGATGAGCCAAGGTTCAAAGTACAAAACTACTTACCGAGCTTATCGAGCAGCAGGGCCTCGGTAATCACGTTGTTCTTCAAGCCCGGCAAGGAGATGGACTCGTTGGGGCTGTGTGCGTTGGCCTTCGGGTCTTCGGGGCCAGTGACCAACACCTGAGCAGACGGGAAGATACGCTGCAGTTCGGGAATGAACGGGATGGAGCCGCCCTCACCCTTGTTAATGGGTTCCACACCGAACGCCTCGGTCATGGCTTCCAGCGCATCCTTGGTGGCGATGGCGGTCGGGTCCATGGCCCAACCCATGCCGTTTTCGCCACGCTCGACAGTGACCTTGGCACCGAACGGCGCGTGGGATTCAAGGAACGCGGCCAAGGCTTCCTGTGCTTCTTCAGGGCGCTGGGTGGGCGCGGTACGCAGAGACAGACGGAAACGAGTCTCCGGGGAAATCACATTGAAGGAGCCTTCGACCGGGTGCGCGTCGAAGCCGATCACGGTCACGGACGGCTTGGTCCACAGGCGGGAAGCCAGGGAACCGGTGCCGGCGAACTCGTAGCTGGAAACCACACCGGAATCCTCACGCACGGTGGTCTCGTCGAGGTCGCGCTGCAGGCCGCCGATCGGCTCTTCGGCAGCCACGCCGGGCACAGCCAGATCGCCGTTCTCGTCATACATGGAGGCGATAAGCAGGGCGGCCAGCGTATTGGAATCGAAGATCGGACCACCATATTGGCCGGAGTGCACTGGGTGTTCAAGACCCTTGACGGTCACATCCACGCAGGTATTGCCGCGAAGAGAGGTGGTCAGGGAGGGAATATCGGCCGACCAGTTGCCGGAATCGGCCACGATGATGACGTCGGCGGCAAACTCGTCCTTGTGGGCTTCGATGAACGGGATGAAGCTCGGCGAGCCCATCTCCTCTTCGCCTTCGATGAACACCTTGATATTGACCTTGAGGTCATTGCCGAGGGCCTTCAGCGCGCCGGAATGGATGGCAATGCCGCCGCCATCATCGGCGGAACCACGGCCATAGAGGCGGCCATCGATCTCAGTGGCCACGAACGGGTCGGTGTTCCATTCGGCCGGATCCGGCACGGGCTGCACGTCATGGTGTGCGTACAGCAGCACGGTGGGCGCATCCGGGTTCACGATGTGTGAGCCGATGACTTCCCACGCGCCTGGAGTACCGTCCGCATTGGAGGCTTGCACCACCTTGGCATCCACACCGACCAGTCGTAGTTCATCGGCCACGAATTGCGCGGAACGCCTCATGTGCTCGGCGGTAATGCCGTTGGCGGAAATCGACTGCAGCGCCACTTTCTCGCTCAACACCTTGACGATGCGATTCCAGTCGGATTCCACACGAGAACGAATCTCGTTGGCAGTCAATGCGACCATGGTAGTTCTCCTCTATATATGTTGTAAGTGGCGTTATTGCAATGGCTACGCCTTATGGTCGGGTGTCTGAACGTCACCGTAACCTCAAAGCATGACATGGAATCCGTTCAAGAAACAAGAAGAGGCTCAGGTTCCCGTTGAGGAAGCCACGAAGAAGGCCGCACCCAACGAGAAGAAAGGCCGTCCCACTCCAAAGATGAAGCAGGCTCAGGCCGCCGGCATCCGTCCGCTGGTTCCGGTGGACCGCAAAGCCAGCGCAAAAGCCGCCAAGGCTCGTCTACGCGAGAAGGAAAACGCCGAATACGAGGCAATGCAGAAGGGCGACATCAATCACATGCCCAAGGCCGAACGGTTGCCTTGGCGCATTTACATCCGTGATTACGTGGACGCCCGTTTTAACCTTGGCGAATGGTTTATTCCCGTGGCATTTGCGATCCTGATTGCGTCCATGCTTGTCACGTCTCTCGTGCAGAACCAGTGGGTATCTATCATCATGATGCTGTGCATGTATGGCTACCTGATTGCCGTAATCATCGATGTGTGGCTGATGTGGCGCAAGCTTAAGGCCAAGCTCATTGCCAAGTATGGCGAGTCGTCTGTGTCGAAGGGATCTCGCTCCTTCTCCTACGCGTGGAGCCGTGCCATTCAGATGCGCCGCTGGAGGCTCCCCAAGCCGCGTTACCCGAAACGCGGTCACTGGCCTGCGGACTGATACTCATCTTCTGGCTTCCTTGCGAGGAAGCCATTTTTTATGCAATGCTGACAGCGCAAACCAGTATGGCTTCCTATGATGGGAGCCATACTGGTTTGCGAAACATACTGCCGAGGAGGTCAATATGAACGAACAATTCGATTTGGCAATCATCGGTGCCGGCCCCGGCGGCTATTCCACCGCATTGCGCGCAGCTGAGCTTGGCATGAGTGTGGCCCTTATCGAGCGCGACGCCACCGTGGGCGGCACCTGTCTGAACCGCGGCTGCATTCCTTCCAAGGCACTGATTACCGCCACGCACACCATCGACACCGTCCATCGGGCGGCCGAACTCGGCGTCAACGCCTCGGTGAACGGCATAGACTTCGGCACTTTGCGCGATTATCGGCTGCGCGTGGTGGACACCATGGTCAAAGGTTTGACGGGGCTGTTAGCGCACCGTAATATCACTGTGCTGCGCGCCGACGCATCCTTCAATGCGGAAGAAACCGATGCAGCAGACAACGCCCGGCATATTGTTCATCTCGTCCCTTCCCCTGGGCAAACCGAGATTCTCACTTATCACAAGGCGGACGTCCCCGAGCCGACCGGCGCTAGTCTCGATCTGGCGGCTGGCAACGTTGTCATAGCCACCGGCGCCAAGCCTCGTCCGCTGCCCGGCAATCCGTTCGCCGGCGCGCTCATCGATTCCACGCAGGCATTGGAAGTCAACGAGTTCCCCTCATCCGCTGTGATTATCGGCGCTGGAGCGATCGCTCTCGAATTTGCCTCGATGTGGAACGCGGCCGGTTCACAGGTAACGTTGTTGATTCGCAAGAATCGCGTACTCTCCGCGTGGGATCGTCGCGCCGGCACAACGTTGACCCGAGAGCTCAAGCGTCGCGGCGTGAACGTCATCACTCATACCATCGTCACCCATGTGGATACCGGCGCTAATCTGGGTGCCACCGTGCATTACACACGTGAAGGGCAGGATGGTGAACAATCCGTATGGGGCGAGATTGCACTGGTGGCCATTGGACGTACACCAGTTGCTGACCCATCATGGGGCGTCGCACTTACGGAGAGCGGCCATGTTGCCACAGATGCGTTTGGCCGCACCAACAAATCGGGCATATGGGCGGTAGGAGATGTGACGCCGGGCCATGCACTGGCTCACCGCGCATTCGAACAGGGCATCGTCATCGCCGAAACCATCGCGGGTCTCAATCCCAAGCCGGTTGACGAGAACACCGTTCCGCAAATCGTGTTCTCCTCACCCGAGGCGGCATCGGTGGGGCTGACGATCGAGCAGGCGCAGGCACGTGAGAATCTCCTCGAGGTCAAGGAGACTATCTACCCAATGCTGGCGAATGCCCGCATGTTGATGAGCGGCACAGCCGGTTCACTGACTATCGTCTCCGGCTGCGATGCTGCCGACCCTGACACTCCACGGGTACTTGGCGTGCACATGGTTTCTCCCGTGGCCTCCGACATCATCTCCGAAGCCGAGCAATTGGTTGGTAACCGATTGCCGCTGGCTGACGCGGCCCGGCTCATCCATCCTCACCCCACATTCAGCGAAACGCTCGGCGAGGCGCTGCTGAAGGCCGACGACCGGCCGCTGCACACGCGCTGAGCCAGACCAGCGCACCTGATAAGATATTGCCCAGTGTGTTTCGTCCCAGCAAAAGGAAGAAGTGATGGCGGAAAAGGACGCTAAGCCCAAGAAGCAGAGCACAATCAAGCAGATCATCCAGATTTACAAGTACACGGCCAAGGAAGACAAGGCCCTGCCGTGGCTCGAGGCCGGTGCTTTCCTGCTGCCCGTGGTTGTCATGGTCATTATCGGCCTGATTGCCAAGTGGACCTGGCTGACCTGGATTTTCACCATGATCACCGCCGTGATGCTCGGCATCCTGCTGGCCACGATGCTGCTCACCCGCCGTGCGGACAAGGTCGGCTACAAGCAGATCGACGGCAAGCCCGGCGCCGCAATCGGTGTGCTGAGCAACATGCAGAAGGCCGGTTTCGACTTCCCGCAGGAGCCGGTGTGGATCGACCCGAAGACCAAGGACGCCATCTGGCGCGGTACTTCGATGAACGGCATCTACCTCATCGGCGAAGGCGAGTACGGCCGCGTGATGAAGGCCATGGACCGCCAGGAGCATGAAATCAAGGGAGTCACTGCTGGTTCCACCATTCCCGTGTACCGCATTGCCGTGGGACACGGCCCCAAGCAGGTTCCGCTGGACAAGCTGCGCAGCACGGTGACCAAAGCCAAGAGCTACGAGCCCACCAATCACAAGAACGCGCTGGTAGCCAAGATTCACCCGCGCCGCCGCTTCCTGCTGACCAGGGCCGAGACGACAACGCTGAACGAGCGCCTGCACACGCTGCAGTCCAAGAAGGGCTATTCCATCCCCAAGGGCATGGATCCGAACCGCCCGCAGAAGATCTCCCGCCGCGCAATGCGTGGCCGCTGATAGACTGCCGCATATTCCGTAACGAATCCCCGCTGACTTTCCTGGGTTGGCGGGGATTCTCTTATATTCGTCCCTATAAGCATCATCTCCATCTGTCAATACCCACTGTCCACGTTGCGGACGTCCGTATTCATTCACCCGATTGGTCACGTTTCCTTTCCGTAATGACGTTTCCTTGGAATACCGCGCTTTGCCGGCTGCTGTCCATAGTCACGAAACATTCTCGTAACCCAAGTTTCGAGCCGGCGAAACGCGCGATTTTACGATGGATACCGTTATATTCCACATGAAAGGAGCGGTCCCGTGACCGAACTCAAGTCCAAGGAAGACGCCGAGGCCCTTATCAACAAGGAAGGCATCGAGTATGTCTCCGTCCGTTTCACCGATCTTATCGGCGTTCAGCAGCACTTCACTGTGCCGGCTAGCGAATTCCTGAAGGACGCCTTCACCGACGGCATGCCGTTCGATGGTTCCTCCGTTCAGGGCTTCCAGGCCATCAACGAATCCGACATGAAGCTGGTCCCGGATGTTGAGACCGCTTTCGTTGACCCGTTCCGCAAGCACAAGACCCTCGACGTGGCCTTCTCCATCGTCGACCCGCTGACCGACGAGCCGTACTCCCGCGATCCTCGTCAGGTCGCCGGCAAGGCCGAGGCTTACCTGAAGTCCACCGGCATCGCCGACACCGCTTCCTTCGCCCCTGAGGCCGAGTTCTTCATCTTCGACAAGGTTCGCTTCGAGAACTCCATGCAGCGTTCCTTCTACGAGGTTGACTCCATCGAGGCTCCGTGGAACTCCGGCGTTGACACCGAAGAGGACGGCACCCCGAACATCGCTTTCAAGAACCGTGTCAAGAAGGGTTACTTCCCGGTTCCTCCGATCGACCACACCCAGGACCTGCGCGACGACATGGTCGCCAACCTGCAGAAGGTCGGTCTGATCCTCGAGCGTTCCCACCACGAGGTGGCCGCTGCTGGTCAGCAGGAGATCAACTATCGCTTCAACACCCTGCAGCACGCAGGCGATGACCTGATGAAGTACAAGTACGTTGTCCACGAGACCGCTGCTCTGGCTGGCAAGGCTGCAACCTTCATGCCGAAGCCGATTGCCGACGACAACGGCACTGGTATGCACTGCCACCAGTCCCTGTGGAAGGACGGCAAGCCGCTGTTCTACGACGAGAAGGGCTACGCTGGCCTGTCCGACCTGGCTCGCTGGTACATCGGTGGTCTGATCAAGCACTCCTCCTCCGTGCTGGCCTTCACCAACCCGTCCCTGAACTCCTACCACCGTCTGGTTCCGGGCTTCGAGGCTCCGGTCAACCTGGTGTACTCCGCTCGTAACCGTTCTGCCGCCATCCGTATTCCGCTGGCTGGCACCTCCCCGGCTGCCAAGCGTATTGAGTTCCGCGCTCCGGACCCATCCTGCAACCCGTTCCTGGCCTTCTCCGCTCAGCTGATGGCTGGCCTGGACGGCATCCTGAACCACATCGAGCCTCCGGAGCCGGTCGACAAGGACCTCTACGAGCTGCCGCCGGAAGAGCACGCTGGCATCAAGCAGGTGCCGAGCTCCCTGGCCGAGGCTATGGACGCCCTGGAAGAGGACCACGACTTCCTGACCGCCGGCGACGTGTTCACCGACGACCTGATCGAGACCTGGATTGGCCTCAAGCGCGACGAGATCGACCAGGCTCGCCTGGCTCCGACCCCGCTCGAGTACGAGCTCTACTTCCACATCTGAGTTCTACTACTCATCAAGAAGACCCCCAACCGCTTCTGCGGTCGGGGGTCTTCCCGTATGCACTCACACAAAATGGTTCGCTGCGGGAAAAGTGTGAGCCAAATGCACATTATCACCCAAACGCACATGAGGATAACAAGCATTCCTCTGACGTAATTGGACATAAGCGCAAGAATTTCTCGAAAAAGCCCATTGCTCGAGAATTTCTTGTGCTAAGCGTCTGTCAGTGCAAAAAAACTCGAAATGGCGGTTTTGTTCGAGAAATCTTTGCGCTCAGGCAGCGTCAGTGCAAAGATTTCTCGAAAACAAGGATTATTTCGAGAAATTGTTGCGCAGGAAATTCATCGGAATGTATGTCACCTGACATCGACGATGTCTGAAATCCACCAATAGATGATTCGCACAACTCAATATGCGATTACAAGTATGTGAGGCTCACACTTTTCTTATCGAGAATCATTCGCTGCGCAACTCAGAGCGCCATAAGGCGCTCGGCAAGGCCCCGGAAGGTCTGGCCGATGCCATCAGTGCGCAGAGCGCCCTCGGAGGTCAGGACCGCCGGGCGCCCGGCCTCACCGGTCTCGCGCACCTCGGGTTCCAGAGGGAGCTGGGCCATCAGCGGCACGTCATAGCCCAAGGCCTCAGTCAGCTGCTCGGCCACGCGCTGGCCGCCGCCTGCGCCGAAAATCTCCAACTTCTCACCTTTATGCTCGTAGTAGCTCATGTTCTCCACCACACCGCGTACCTTCATGGGCACCTGCAACGCAACCAACCCGGAACGCACGGCGATGTCAGAGGCAGAGGGCTGCGGGGTGGTGACCACCACGAGCTCGGCATTGGGCAGCGCCTGAGCCACCGAGATGGCCATGTCGCCGGTTCCGGGAGCCAGATCAAGCAAAAGCACGTCGGGCTCGCCCCACCATACATCGGAGAGGAACTGTTCCAAAGATCGCTGCAGACGCGGTCCACGCCAGAGAATCGCGCGATCGGCACCGGCGAACATGCCGATGGAAATCAGCTTTACGCCCCATGCGGTGACCGGCATAAGCATGCCGTTCAGGTTGGTGGGCTGGGTGTGCACGCCGAACAGACGCGGCAGGGAGAATCCATAGATATCCGCGTCAATGGCGGCCGTGTCATAGCCAAGTGCCGCAAAAGTGGCGGCGAGGTTCGCCGTGACCGAGGACTTGCCAACGCCGCCTTTGCCGGAGGCGATGGCGAAGATTCGGGTCTTGACTCCGGGCTTGCTGAACGGGTTCTGTTTACGTTCGGCCTTGAGATCAGCAACAAGGTCAGCCAGCTTATCGCGGCTCATCGAACCGACTTCGATATGGGTGTTGAGCTGTGCACCAGGATAGGAGCTCACTGCGCCGTTGATCTGGTTGGTGATGGTTTCGCTCAGCGGACAGCCAGGAACGGTCAGTTCGACATGCACGGTGACGTCATAGGAATCAGTGTCAACGTTGGCATCAGCAGGCGTGGCCTCGATGGCGGCAATCATGCCGAGGTCGGTGACCGAACGGCCAAGCTCAGGGTCGATGACCTTGCTCAGGCGTTCATAGATCTCGGCTTCGATCTGACGTGCGTCGCTCATAAATCCGTATCCTCCTTAAGAACCTGTACTACCCTAGCGTGTGTTGCGGCGGCATGCCAGAGAGAGTGGAGTAAGTCACACTGGGGCAGGACTGCGTTGAGAATTCACTCCTTGGCTCGCAATGGTTACTCTCCTCAGTCGTCTGATGCGACAGCTCATCCGCGATTATGAACAAACTGCGTTCGCATCCTCTGGCTCGCTGTCGTTCGCTCTTCATCTACAAACAGCCCAGTCTCAGAGAAGGGAGCCAAGAAATCAGATGCTACCGTTTTCGAGGAGTTGGGCGAATTGAGCCTCACTGAGCATGGGGATGCCGAGTTCCTCAGCCTTGGCGGCCTTGGAGCCGGCGTTTTCGCCGACCACCACGTAATCCGTCTTCTTGCTCACCGAACCGGCTGCCTTACCGCCACGCTCAATGATTGCCTCCTTGGCGGAGTCGCGAGAATAGCCCTCCAAGGAACCGGTGACCACCACGGTTTTACCTGCCAAGGTTTGCGGCAGCGTACTGGTCTCCGCTACGTCAACGCCCACGCCGGCGGCCTGCCACGCACGCAACGTCTCGCCACGCCAGTCTCCGGGTTCACGGGCCGCGGCGAACCAGTTCACTACCGATTCGGCGATTTCCGGACCGACGCCATCGATGGCGGTCAAATCCTCGACCGTGGCGTTTTCAATGGCGCCCAACGAACCCATAGCGGAGGCAATCAGACGCGCGGTGGGAGGCCCGAGCCGTCGAATGGACAATGCCACCAGCACACGCCACAAGTCCGCGTGACGGGCTTTGTCCATCTCGTCGAACATCTTGCGCGTATTCTCGCCGGGCCTGATGCACACCGGCACATCGGTGATGCCCGTGCGCGTGGCCTTGTGATTGACGCGCACGATGACCGCATCGGCCGGCACGTCATATTCCGGGTAGCGCGATGCGGCAAAGGCCGGCTTCGCATCAGGCAAAACCGCGGCCTCGCCAGATGAGCCGGGCCTGATGTCTGACGCACTCCCCTGTGCCGACTGCACTACAGCCGGTTCGATTCCCTCCGCGGCAGCAGCCGTAGCAGTCGCCACCTGCGCACGCTCAGCCAACTGCTTGGCGGTAAGTTTCCTGGCCGCCGTAGGCGCCGTCCAGAAAGCGGGCACCTGATGCCACAGGCCTGAACCGCCTACACGCTTGCGCACTTTCTTCTTCTTGCCATTGGCATCAACCGCTTCATGCACTTCGATGATCGACGCCTCACGCCACACCTGCACGTCACGCAAATCGACGGCAGTCAAGGCGAACAGTCCGGATTCGTTCGAAAGCACCGGCCGCTGCACTGCCGGCAATGCCAATCCCGGAGCCGGCTCGTAAGGGTCCGGTTCCTCACCGGGAGCTACCAGAATCTCCGTGATATTCGGCGCGTAGGTCGCCACTGAGTCGGGCCGGTTCTCCTCCGGGTTGGTCAGCGCGATGGCCGACTGTTCGCCCAGATGCTCGATGTCGAACGCCTTGCGCGAGGCCAGCGAGATCACGCGCTCGGTCAGCTGGGCCGGGCAGCTTTCCACGTTCGGGCAGCGAATATCCTTATCGCCTTCTTTGGCGGGAGCCAGTTTCGCGCCGCATGACGGGCAGAACTCGGGCATGACGAATTCTCTCAGTTCGCTCTCACGCCCCTTTCGACGCTCCAGCACCGGCCCGACCAGTTCGGGAATCACATCACCGGCCTTGCGCACCACGACCGTGTCACCAATGAGAATGCCCTTGCGCTTGACCTCGAAACCATTGTGCAACGTGGTGCGAGCCACAGTGGAACCGGCCACATACACCGGTTTCAACACCGCAACCGGCGTCACACGACCAGTACGCCCCACCTGCACGGTGATGTTGAGCAGCTCAGTATTGACCTCTTCCGGCGGGTACTTATAGGCGATGGCCCAACGCGGCGCCCGCGAAGTGGCGCCAAGGGTGCGTTGCAGGCCAAGGTCATCGACCTTGACGACGATGCCGTCAAGCGCATGTTCGATATCACCGCGGTGCTCGCCGTAGTAATCGATCATGTCGAGAATCTCATGGAAGGACGTGACCGAACGATTGTGAGGAGAGACCGGCACGCCCCACTTGGCATACAAATCATAGGCTTGCGATTGGTCGGCTATCACGTCATGGGTGCCACGAGGATGATCAGGTCCCCAAGTGAGCTGTCCTAAACCATGCGCATAGAAGCTCAGCCGGCGAGTGGCGGTGATGCGCGGATCCTTCTGCCTCAACGAACCGGCTGCGGCGTTGCGCGGATTGGCGAAAAGCGCTCGGCCTGCATCCTCCTGCTCGCTATTGAGTGTATGAAAATCATCCCAACGCATGAACACTTCGCCGCGGATTTCCACGAAGTCCGGGATATCCTCTTTAGGCCCACCAAGCTGCGCCGGGATGGAGCCGATAGTGCGTACGTTCAGTGTGATGTCTTCACCGGTGACGCCATCGCCACGAGTCAGCCCCTGCTCCAGCACGCCGCCTCGATAGATGAGATTCAATGCCAGACCATCGATTTTGACCTCGCAGCTCATTGGCAACGGCTTGCCGTCCGGCCAATCGAGATCGCGAATCACCGAATCGTACCAGTCCTTGAGTTCCTCGATGGAAAAGACATCATCAAGGCTCATCATGCGGCTTGGATGCCGCACGGAAGTGAAATCGTTGGAGAACGAGCCGCCAACTCGATGGGTGGGCGACTGTGGATTGTCCAGCGAGGGGAACGCCGTCTCAAGCTTTTGCAGGCAACGCAGGCGCGCATCATAGGCGGCATCGGAGCTGACGGGTGCATCATCGATGTAGTAGGCGATCTGGTCGGCCTCCACCCAAGCGGCCACACGAGCCCACAGACGCGCCGCGACCTCGGCATTGAGCGTATTGACGTCAAGACGATCGAGCCGCATCGCGTCATCATCGGTGGCGTCAAGCGCGGCCACCCACTGCTCGGAACCGGGGGCAAAGCGGGTAACGCCTTCGTCGGGCCGGATCTCGGCCGCATCCCCATCGTCGAAATCCCATGCCAACTGTTCGTTCGTGCTCATGATTGTCTATCCTAGCGGGCGAACTCCCCCTGAAACGGCTACGCAGAAAGGGAACGAAGGAATTGGGCCTGGATAACGTCGATATTGTCGCCTTCTCCATCATTCATACGGGCAACAGCCACCGAAAGCGTGCGGGCAGGCACAAACATGCCCTCATCGACGCATACACGAGCGGCATCACGCACGATACCGGCCACTTCAATGTGCGGCCAGACCGGCAGATCATGCGAAGACAACACTTGCGCCGCGCTCTCCACCGATTCCGGCACACGGATGCATTGCGAATCGGCTCGGGAGACCAGCTCCTGTAACTCGCTCTCCAGCGATCCGATTGCTCCAGGTGCAATATGGTCGCTCATGATGTAGGCTGCGGCAGCCGTATCGAATCGGTCCAGCATCCACTCCGCATAGGCGAAACGGTAATAGGCGAACGCCGCATCATCACGATCCAGAGCCACTCGCAAGGCATTCAGGCAGGCGGCGCGCGCCGAATCCCAATCCTCATTGCGGGCCAGTTGAATGGCCAATTTCAGGTGCGACAGCGGATAGGCGGGCGCGTAGGCCACCATACGATTCAGGTGTGGAATCGCGGCTTTGGCGCCTTTGAGCTGTCCCAGCACATCAGCTAGTTCCATATGTGCATAGAACAGATTGTCAGGAATCAGAACCGTGCGCTCATCCAATGTGGCGAACAGGCGGTTATACACCACTCGTTCGGCATAGGAATTGAAGTATCGTGGCACTCCAGGCCCCATGGCAAAGGTCTGGTCCATACGGGCCGCAGCCGCTTCGGCCATCTCGATGGCCTGATCGGCCTGTCCGGAGAACAGCAGATCGCGAGCGCGCAGACGTTCCTTATCCAGCTCGTCGGCAAGAGTGAAGGCAAAGTCCGGCGTATCGTTGCCATCAATCAGCGCACTGGTGACCTGCGAGGCCAGACCCGTCAGTTCGGGATCGCTGATGGATTCGATGATCTGCATGGCCCGCTGCGCTTTCTCCACGGAATCAAGTTCCGTATTACGGGCGATGTCGTGGAACGCATTGACGCCATGCTGCAGCAGGTCCACACGCTGAATCGCCAGACCAGCGCTATTCTGCGCACCCAGTACTCGCGCGGTCGACGCGTTGAACTGACGGTCGGCAAGTTCCGGCTCCTCTTGGGAGCCGACGGGCGAGAACCGGCTATCGGCCAAGTCGAAGTCGGCGTTGATGGGCTTGAGTCCGCCCTCGCCGTCGACATCCATCACCGCACCAAACATCCGGTAGGTTTCTTCAGGGTGGTCAAGACCATCGGTGTCGAGACGTTGCAGGAAGGCATCCCTGGCGAATGTGACGGTGACCATGTTGCGCACGGTGGGGTTACGGCGCAGCACGCTCATCGGATCATCACCCGCACCCGCATTCTCGGTTTCGTTGCCGTCATCCGACGCCATGCCGAAAGCCATCTCGTCAATATCTATGCCCCGCATAAGGTCTTCGAACTGGGAGTCGATGGATGCGCTGTCGTCGCTGTCTTCGGCATTCTGCTGAGACGGGCCCGCCCCATCCGTCTCCGCGTCCGTTGCAGGCTGCTCATCACCGGTGCCAGTGGGCGGCTGCCCAAAGGTCTCCTCATGCGTGATCGGCCGGGTCGGATCGCCATGGAAATCGCCATCCTTGGGATCAGCCTTGGAACTGACACGTCCCAAATCGCCGCTGCGCAAATGCTCGAAAGCGCTTAACGCCTCGCTCATCATCTCTTCGATGGCCGAGTCCTGCTCGGCAATCGCCTCTTCCAAACCGATGGAATCGATGTGCAGAGACACCTGATGCACGGCTTGGCTGGTGCCGAAGCTCAGCGCCGCCATCATCAGACCGACGCGCAAGTTGTAGGAGGCGCTCATCGATGCGCGCTCGACGCTGCTCAGCGTTCTCCACGTGCGCCGTTCGGTGTCATATCTGCTATCCGGCATCATCGACGTGCCCGCCGTGGTGAAGCCGATGGCCACTTCCCCCGAATCCAGTCGGGAACGAAACTCGACATCAAACCGATACGGTAGACGCAATCTGCGCAGCAGGGACGACAATGTCTGCCGATACACCCATTCGTCCGTGCGAGGCGTTGCATTCCTTGGGTCGGGGAACTCCTCACGAATCCGGTCTGCGGCGTGCTCGGCCGCATTGACCAGGCTCAGCACCGCACGGCGTTCATCGGATCCGTCATACGGGTTGAGCGCCATAATCGCGGGGTTTTCGATGAGCTTCATATCGATCTGCGCGGCCTCGGCACGGGTTACCGTGTCTTCCGTGGGATTGAGCCCACGCGAGGAATTGCGCTCCAGCCAGGCGCTCACCGCGGCAAAGCGATTGAGATTGCCTTCGATTTTCAGGGACTTCAGCGCCTGATTGAAGGCCAACGACTTATCCCACGTGAAGAAATAGCCGCTCGAGTACGTCGAAGTATACAAATGCAGCGGCTCGGCGCCATGCACGGCTTCCAAGCCCGGCGTGTTATCCAAAGCCCCGGCTTCACGCATCAGATCCGCAAAATGATCCTCCAGGCCAGAGGCACGCATGCCGTGCGCACGAGCCTCCATCGTGTCGCGAATCGAACGCCTGATCGCACCGATGGGAGCCTCGCGATTGAGACGGCGGAAAATATTGCCGGAACCAAAACCTATCAACAGCCCATTGATTTGCGGCAGCATGTAGGCGGCGAAGAACGCAATGGCCACGGCATCACGGTATTCCAGATCATGACGCATATCAGCCGGCAGATTGGCGCGCATCTGCTCCAAGGTGTACCGGTTGCCGGCCTTAAGCCACGAAGCGAGCCACGTCATACGACCGGTGTCGTCACGCCCAATCACGCCTCCGGTGATGGCCTTCACCTCGCCATTGCTGCGAATCGCGCGGCCCAGCACATTGCGACGAGTCTGCCCCGCATCAAAGCCCAACCGCTCGCCATTCGGCAGGGTCACTTCCTTTTCCTTGCCGAACATGAAGCGCGGCTGCATATCCTGGATATCCATATCCAAATCGGCGCCCACAAACACGCGACCATGGGTATCGGCAAACGCCACCTGCGCAAAGTGATCCCGATCAGGGAAGATACCCAAGGAGAATCCGCGCCCCCGCGTGGAAGGCAGTTGCGCCCATCCCAGCACCAGTCCCTCGGGAACATTTTCCAAGGCGGGAAACGAACGCCTCTTGACCACCGGGCTCAGCGACACCGCATGCTTGGTCAGTTCATCGATGATGCCGCCCTTGCGCTCGCTGGCCTCGCTCAACGCATCGCCAAACGGGTTGGTGCTGGCCTGACGAGGCTTGGATAAGCCCAGATCGGAGGCAAGCGCGTTCATCGAATCCTTCAGCCCGCTCAAGAAGGACGGGCCGGACCGTTCACTGTGATTCGACATACGTTTTGGCATGATTCACATTCTCTACTGTTTGCCCGACATAAAGCCTATAGAATAATGGGGTGCATTCCGAAGACAGTCATCTCACCAGTCGTGTACACCGCCGATTGTCGTGGCGCCCGCTTGCGGCGCTACTAGCTGTTGCGGCCATCATCGTCGGCATGGAGTGCATTGTCTTCAACCTGCCATTCTGGCGCACACTGGGGGCCAGCACCGACACCAACGCCGTGCATAACACCTTGGGCCCGGGCCTGGTGCGCACCGATGACGATATGCTGACCGTCACCGATCCGACCAAGGCATATCTCGAACTGGCCGCAGACGGCACTTCAGCATATCTGCGCATCGACTCCCCCTCGCACGACACCATCGATGCGGTTCACGAACAGGCCGAGGCCGAATCACGGGCCAATGGGGACAAGGCGGTGTTCAAGCCACTGGACACCATCCATGTGCGCGTGGATGTGAACGGCAGTACCGGCCAAGCCATTTCGATGAATCCCGGCACCTCACGCAGCCATTATGTCAAAGCTGTGGGTGCAGGCACCGTACGCATCTGGATCCAGGAGGAACGCGGCGCAATTGTGCCGATCGCCGACGCACGCGCGAACGTGCACGTGCCTTTTGCCATCGATTGGATCCGCGTCGCGGCAATGGCCGCGCTGGCGTTGCTGGTCGCCATATGGAGGCCCGGCTCTCGATTGTGGCGTATCACGTTTGATCCCTCCAGCACACGCCAGCGGCTGGCGTTCGCGGCCATTGCGGCGATTCCGACACTGGCCATCGGCGCTTCCATCATCTGGCAGCTCACGCATGCCATGCCGCTCGCCTTCCATACCGCAGGCGGCTACACCTATGATTTCGACCAGTACGGTCATGTGGCCGATTCCCTAATCGCAGGCCGTCCATGGCTTGACCTTGACGTACCCGGACAACTGGCCCAAAGCACTCACCCCTATGATGTGCCGACTCGTCTCAAACTGTTGGAGGATGGGGTCAGCCCGATGTATTGGGATTACGCCTACTACGAAGGCCACTGGTACTCCTACTTCGGCGTGCTGCCTGCCGTGTTGCTGTTCGTGCCGTATCGTCTGATTACCGGGCATATGTTGCCGACCGCCGCAGCCGAACAGTTCCTGGTGCTGCTGTTCATCATCTTCTTCTCCCTGCTCGTACTGCGTGTGATTCACCGCGTGATGTCAAAAACATCATTGGCCGCCGCCTCGCTCATCACCGTCAGTGCGCTGCTCGGGGCGCAAATGGGATATCTGGCTTACCGCACCAACTTCTACCAAGTGCCCTTCGCCGCTTCTCTGGCGTTGACTTCACTGGGATTATGGTTCTGGCTGGGTGCGGATACATCCAGTCGCCCACTAATACCGTCCGACCGCTGGCAAGCCGGCGACGCACAGCCGCTGTCTTTGCCGCGACTGGCCGTCGGCGCCCTATGCATCGCGGCGAACTTCGGTTGCCGGCCGACCTTTGCGCTCACGGCCCTGCTGGCCATCGCCCTGTTCTGGCCGCAGATCCGCGCTATGATCAGCGATCTTGCGCATCGACGCATTACCATGCTCAAAGCGTTGCGCGCGCCGCTTGCCATGGTGATACCTGCATTGGTTGTGGTCATTCCGCTGATGTTGTGGAACAAAGTGCGCTTCGGCAGTCTGATCGACTTCGGCAACGCCTACCAATTCACCGTCTCCGACATGACCCGTTATGCCACCCCGATTGCCGACATGCCGGCCACCGTCTGGTATTACCTGTTCCTACCGGTGCGATTTGTACGAAACTTCCCGTGGCTGGCGGTCTCCCCCGCGCCAATGCCGGTTTGGGGCTATTACGAGGTGATGGTCGGCGCACTGTTCACCGCCACGCCGCTGATGCTGCTTGCATTAGTGCTGCCGTTCCTGCATAAGCTGGAGATGCATGGCATGCGTCGTTGGCTCATGTCTTGTTTGGCTCTGGCCGGCGTACTGGTGGTGTTCGACAGTTATGTGGGCGGTCTGGGCTGGCGATATTTGGCTGATTTCGGCTGGCTGGTGGCGCTCGCTTCGATTCCGGGACTGCTGTGGCTGGTCAACGGCCGAGAGCCCAGCACCTCGTTGGCCGGCGCGAACGACGCCGCATCCGGCGACGGCATCGCCCGTGTCACTCCATGGCGTTGGCTGATGCGATGGACCGTACTCATCATGCTGATCTGGACGTTGGCCGTCGCCATACTAGGGTGCTTTGTTCCTGCCCGCGATGACTCCATGCTGACGAATAATGCCGCACTGTGGCACCAGGTTCAGTCCTGGTTTACGCTGCTGTAGCCAGGCCACGGTCGCACCCTACCGGCCGTCCAGCATATTCCCAGTATTTCAGGCAGTTTTCTCCAAGACCCGCGGCATAGTGTATGTGATGTAATTCACTGTTGTTCATCTGTAGTACCATGAGGATTCCTTGTGTCTACTGCCGTCCGAAGTCGTGTTTTCAAAATATCCGCAGCAGCCATCGCCATTGGCCTATGCCTGTTCTCGCAGGATGATGTCAGCGACTCCATCAAGGAACGTCGTGTAGATCGGCTCAACGCGCAAATCTACCGCGTCTATGAGTACGGCTTCCGGGGGTTCTACTTCGCGTAGCGACATCGGCCTGCGACCGAACGACACACCCTTGGCTCCCCTCTCTGAGGGGAGCTGTCACCGCAGGTGGCTGAGGGGAGCATTACCGCTTGGAGGCCTCGTACTTGCGTCGAATCAGATCCTCATAAAACGTCACGGCTGCGGCCGGCGAGTCATCACACACGACCGCGTGCTCGTCCAGTACGAGTACGCGGTCGATTGCGTATTCGGGCCGGCGAATCATATCCGTGTCATGCGTGGCGAAGATGACCTGCTTGTTGTAGCTGAACAATGCCTTGGCCACGTGTGCGGTGCCAATCTCGTCCAAACCCTTGCTGGGCTCGTCAGCCACGATTGCACTGGGCTCAAAGCTCAATGCGGCGGCAATGGCCAGCAGATGTCGTTTCTCGGAGTCAAGCTCGCTGGCCTTGGCCTTGGAGACCTGTGCCAGATTGAAATGCGCGAACAGATTGCCGATGCGTGCATGGCGTTCGGATTCCGGCACCTTGTGCTTTTTCAGTGCTTCGGACACCGCTTCGGAGATATTCGCGGCCCGGTAGAAGCTGTTCGGAATCTCCTCGCGACGCACTTTACCGACAAGGTCGTCAATGCGCTTCAGGTCTTTTTTCACGGCTGGGTTCAGTTGTTCGCTGCCGCCGGACACCGTAACCGTGCCGATATTGGCTTTAAGAGAGCCATCGAGCAATCCCAACAATGTGGATTTGCCAGCTCCATTCAGGCCGATCACAGCCACGCGCTGTTCGCTGATGGTCAGCATGGTGGGCGCAAGGCCAACATGCCCATCATCATAGGTATGGCCGGCTTCTTTCAAGGTGAACGTCAGCGAAGCCGGGCGCGGCAGCTCTTTGGACTGAAAAAAGAATCCCATGCCGCCCATTATGCCAGCAACGCCTCCACAGTGGCGAGCACGGCGCAAATGCCTTGTCTAAACACTTCCGGCTCAGGCAGCAGCGAAACCGCCAAATAGCCGTTGGAGGTCATATCAAAGAAATATCCAGGCTGTCCGGTCAAGCCATGCTCGGCGATGAGCTTCAGCACCATCTCGTTCTCGTCAATCACGGACGGCACGCGCAGCAGCACGTTCCAGCCGCCCTCGGCTCGCAGCACGCTGACCAACCCATTCGGGTCCGCATCCAGCAGCTCGTGCAAAGTCGCGAGATTGCCGCACACTCGTTCCTCCACACGCGCGGTTTGCTCAGTCGCGGCCTCCAACAGCGCCGGAATCCGCTGTGCGATGATGTCACTCATCGGCAGGTAATCGTCGGCTATGACATCAAGTCGGCGCTGGGCTTGCGCAACATCCTCGACCGGCCCGGACACCTGAATCCACCCGACTTTGGCATGAGGCGCCGCCAGCATTTTGGAGAACCCGTCAAGCGCAAAAGTAAGCACACCCTGCTCTCCGGCCAAACGCGCGTTGCCGGCAAATGGCTCAAGGGCATAATCAAAGAACACTTCATCGGCAATAAGGGCGATGCCTCGCTCCCGGCACATCGTCACGATACGTTCCCGCTCGGCCGGCTTGACATAGGATCCGGTCGGATTATTCGGATTAATCAGTACCAATGCACGAATACGAGCGTCGCTCGGTCCGTCAAGCAATTGCTCCAGCTCGGCCACGTCAATGAACCAAGAGCCGTCGAACCGCAACTGGTATTCGACGGTATCCACGCATTCAAGCCGGGCGATCGACTCGATCAGCGGGTATCCCGGCTTGGGGGCCAGCACTGCATCTCCGGCATCACATAACAATTTGATCAGCCATGAGTATGCCTCGGATGTGGAGCTCAACACATACAATTGCTCCGGCTTCACGCCCCTGCTGGCGGTATTCGCTGATGCGTTCATCTGGGAGCGGTCCGCATTGGCTTCGTTCAGGAATGCAGCCAGAGCTTCACGAACCGCGTACGATCCGCGCGGATCGGCCGTATATACGTTCGGCACCAGTGCGGGAGCCAGTCCATGCCGCGTCGGATTGGAATCATTGAGCTTGCCCAGCGCAGTACCGTTTGCCCTGGCCGCAGCCTCGGCGGCCGCAATCGGATTCGGATCGGAAATATCCACTCGGGAGGAGAAATGCACGCTCATATCTCCCTACGATAGAGCGTGGCAACCCCGACCCTTGCCGCGGTTCGAGACCAAAGCAGCATGCTTGCGCTTCCAGCCATACGGCTATACTGGTGAGTCGTTCGCGCGGTTGGTGGCAGCAACCGTGCCGATATCATTTGGAATACACGCCCTCGCTTATGCGCGTGGCGTACGGTTTGATGTTTCGCGCGGGCTCCTCACCTTTCCGCTTTACGATGCATCAGACCTTGAGCGCATTATGCGCAGAAGGCAAGGTGACATGAAGATGAGGATTGAAGTCAAGAAGGGTCTGGTCAGGATGGTGGCCGTGTTGGGAGCCGCCACGCTCGGACTGTCCGTTGCGGCATGCGGCAACGCCAACACCGCCGATTCCAGCAATTCCAGTACACCCACCGTTTCGTTCATGCTTGATTGGACGCCGAATACGAACCATATCGGCCTGTACGTGGCCCAGAAGCTCGGCTACTTCAAGGACGCAGGAGTCAACGTGAAGATTCTGCCGACCGCTCAGGCCGGCGCGGAAACCAGTGTGGAGAACGGTGTGGCAAACGTCGGTTTCACCACGCTGAGCAATGTGGCCGCATTCAACTCGCAAGGCTCCGATCTGAAATTCGTCTTTGATCTGACGCAAAAGCCCGTGGCCCGCTGGTGCGCATTGGCCTCCCGTACCGACATCAAGACGCCGGCAGATCTGTCCGGCAAAACCTTCGTGAGCTTCGGCTCGGCAGAGCAGAACGCCGTGGTGCGTGAGATGATTAAGGATGCAGGCGGCACCGGCGAATTCAAGACCGCCACCGCCGGCACGAACACCTTCGAGACCCTTACTAGCGGCAAGGGTGACTTCGGCGGCTTCTACGTGACTTGGGAGGGTGTGGAAAGCGAGCTGAACGGCCCGGCGCTCAACTGCTTCGTTGCCTCCGATTGGGGCGTTCCCGGCAACCCGGACCAGCTCGGCTTTGCGGTCAAGGGCTCTTGGCTTAAGGATTCCGCCAACGCCGACGCATTGAAAAAGTTCCTCTCCGCCACCAAGAAGGGCTACGACTACGCCCTGTCCAACCCGGACAAGGCCGCCGATATTCTCGTGGCGCAGGCCAAGGAAGCCCAGCTGGATTCCAAGCTGACCCGTACCTCGATGGAAGAGATCGTCAAGAACGGCTACTGGACCACCGATGATGCCAAGTCGCTGCCCGGCACCGTGAACTTCGATGACGCCCAGCCTTACCTTGACTTCCAGTACAAGGCCGGCACCTACCAGGACAAGGACGGCAAGAACCCCAAGCAGGCTCCGCAGGCCAAGGAACTCGCCACTAACGACTACGTGGACTGAGCGACTGTAGGGAGGCCGGCTCCCCTCATTCTTGAGGGGAGCCATTTATATATTTCGAAGGCAGATGATGAACAATCTCAAGTCGTGGTTGGTGCGTATAGCGCCACCGGCCATTACCATCGGTCTTTTGCTGGTGGTGTGGGAGGCGGCCGTACGCGCGGGACATGTCTCGGAACGTGTACTTGCTTCCCCCACCCAGATCATCGCCTCCATGGTGCGCACTTGGCCGGATTTGATGGATGCCGCCGCCATCACCACATATGAGGCTCTCACTGGATTTGCCATCGCCATCGTAGCGGGCGTGCTCATTGGCATCGGGCTGTACCTATCCAAAACCCTGCACCGTGCGTTCTATCCGCTGCTGGTGGCCGCACAGACCATTCCATTGATTACCGTGGCTCCGTTGTTCATGATTTGGTTCGGATTCGAGCCACTGGGCAAAATCGTTATTGTCGCCGTGTTCGGCGTATTTCCCATCGCCGTGCAGACCGCCCGTGGACTGACCGCCGTGCCGCAATTTTACGAAGATGTGGCACTGACCTGCGGAGCCACACGTGCATGGGCACTCTGGCACGTTAAGCTGCGTGTAGCCGCACGCCAGATCTTTGGCGGCATTCGCATCTCGGCCGCCTACATTTTCGGAACGGCGGCCACCGCCGAATATCTGGGCGCAATGAACGGCCTGGGCATTTGGCTGCAAGCTGCGTTCAATTCGTTCCGTACTCCGTTGATCTTCTCCGCCACTGTAGTGGTGATCGCCGAAACCGCAATACTGCTAGGGCTGATTTCACTGGTCGAATGGCTGCTGCTCGGCAATGGAGCCGACGCGGATATCAGCGAGTAGCTCGTTCCTTACTTCACGCCCCAGCAATTAAGGACCGGCTTCGCCGGACTCAACACACCGAGCCGCACACTACCGCGCCCGGCTCGGCGGCGTGAAGTAAAGAACAGCCCACAGGGCTGTTCTTTACTTCACGCCGCCAAATCGACGATCGCGGTGAATGTAGTTATCAATGGCGCGCCAGAGCACCTCACGGCCGCAGTCGGGGAACAGTTCAGGTACAAAGTCCAGCTCGGCGTACGCGGCCTGCCACGGCAGGAAGTTGGAGGTACGCTGCTCGCCGGAAGTGCGAATCACCAAGTCGCAATCAGGGATATCCGGATTATAGAGATGATCGGCAACCATCTTCTCGGTGACGCGGTCTCCGGAAATTCGGCCGTCACGCACCTCTCGTGCAATGGCTGCACAGGCATCGGCAATCTCGGCACGACCACCATAGTTGATGCAGAACACCACATCGATGACCTTGTTGTTCTTGGTGCGTTCCATTGCCACTTCAAGCTCGTCAATCACCGACTTCCACAGCTTCGGACGGCGGCCCGACCAGCGCACACGCACGCCCCATTCATCCATCTGCGCCACTCGGCGATGGATAATCTCGCGGGAGAAGCCCATCAGGAAACGCACCTCTTGCGGCGATCGTTTCCAGTTTTCAGTGGAGAACGTATACAGGCTTAGATAGCGCACACCGGCCTCTATGGCACCGGCAATGGTGTCGAACACCACCGGCTCAGCCGCTTGATGGCCATTGGTGCGGATCATGCCGCGCTGCTTGGCCCAACGGCCATTGCCGTCCATAATCACACCCACATGCCGGGGCACTTTGTTTTTGGGGAAATCAGGGATACGGGAGGGGTCGCTGAACGGAGCTGCGGGGATGTCCAACGACGTGTAATCAACGTTCTCAAAAGCCATACTCATGAATCTATCAAGCGCAGCGAACGAATCGGCCGTTCGAGGTAATACTCCCCCCAATCTTCAACCAACTCTTGCACAATACGCTCCAATGGCGCGTTATCAAGCACCGACCAGTCGCCTCGAATCAGGGCATCAAGCTGACTCAATACAAGCGGCGCGATACGTCGGGCATCGGTGGTGTGGTCGGCCTCGCACATCACACCGCCTGACGCGATGGAGAAGTAACGGCGCTCGGGCTTGCCGCACACCACGCAAGTGGCGAGACGCGGCGTCCAGCCGGCCAGCGCCAGGGCCCTCATCACGTAGGACTCGCTGATGGTCTGCGATGCATGAGCATGTTTGGCGAGCGCATTCAATGCACCGATAAGCAGCCGATACTGGTTCGGCAATTGCTCATGCTCGGTGCTGACGAGCTTATCAATGGTCTCCACAATGACGTTGGCAGCCTCGTACGCCGCATAATCGGCAGCTATTGCGGCACCATACGAAGCGACGGATTCAGCTTGTGAAACGACGTCCAGAGAACGGCCCTCAGCAATAAGCAGATCCACGCGCATGAACGGTTCAAGGCGTGCCCCGAACCGTGATTTAGTACGTCGTACGCCTTTGGCCACGGCTCGAATCTTGCCATGCTCGCGCGTCAGCAGGGTGATGATGCGATCGGCCTCACCAAGTTTGGCGGTTCTCAACACCACGCCTTCATCTCGGTACAGCGGCATCATCCCTCCTTTCGCAACGTTTGCGCCATATGTCAGTAAACGAACAGACCCCAGAACGCGAAGAACAACAACACGTTCAGCATAGTGAACGCCACCAGCCAGAACAGTACGCGGCCAAGTCGAGTGGAGGCGAGCACCGGTTCGGCACCGGTGACGATATTACGAACCGCCTCGCGCCTGGGCGGCAACTGGATAAGGCCACGATGCCAGGCCACCTCTATAAGCCTCATGAACACGCGAGACCATGCCCAGACCACCAGCACAGACACCACTTGGATCACCGGCCAGCTCCAATACATCACCCCGGGCGTTTCCGTGGGCGCGCCACCCCAGGCAAGTTTGACCACGCCCATAATCACTTGGCCTAGTCCGGCAAAGAAGATCAGCATCGCGGCCAGCGTGGTAAGGGTAAGCGTCAGCAACGATCCGCCGAAACCATGGGCGAAACCCAATACCACGGGCTTGGCAGGCAGGAGCATGCCAGCCCGCTTTGCCTCCCTCCGATTGCGCCGCCACTGTGCGTTCAACGCGATCTTGCGGCCAAGCGCTACCAATCCCAATATCGTTGAGGCCATAAGCAGCAGCACAACGGCGACATGCACGATCACGCCGTATATGGTTCCCACCCGACGGGCTTTCAACGCTCCCGGCAACCCAATCGACTGGTACAGGCCAGCGCCGGCCACGCGTTCACTGGTTTGCGTATAGCCTGCCGTGGTACCTACCGCCCAGTCGATCAGGTCATTCACATAGGCATCCGCGAATGGAGTTCCGGCCTCCGACTCGTCCCCCAAGCGGAGCACGTGGTTGGCCACGGGATAACTGCGTACGGTCACATCCCAGTTGTTGGCCTGGTGCGCGTTGTGCAGAATCGCGCGCACACCATCGACCTGTGCGGTCATCACATCCTTCGACCCATAGGCCACAAAAGTGGGAACGGCGTAGGCGGCAGGTTTGAGCGTATCAAGATCGAAATTCGTCAGCGAGAACAAATCGGTGTCCGCGCTGAACACACGCTGGACAATGGACTGATAGCCATCATTCGCACCGGCAAGCGTAAAGTCCTGGGTGACGAAGAAGCCCAACGACTGGCGTGGGCTGAATACCATCGGACTCAAGAGAATCTGGAAAGCGACATCCGGGTCATCCTGCAGCAGGTATGAGGATATCCAAGTGGATTCGGACGTGGCGTAAATGCCGACCTTGGCATTGTCGACGTTCTCAAGCTGCCGCAAATATGCAATCACCTGATCATAGGCTTTGGCGGAGGCCATGTAGTCGCGGTTGACGTCGGTGGTGTTCCAAACTGGTTTATCGAGTACTGCGGTCACAAAACCGGCTGAAGCCATGTCGGAGGCCACATCGCCAAATGAGTTATCACAAGTGCCGTAACCGGCACCGTGCATGAACACCACACCCGGTCGTTTGCCGGCAGCTCCCTGCGGCTCGCGAATAAGCACCTTGATGGTCTGCACGCCGTTCTTGTTGGCCTTGCCGCGCACTCCGGTCTCTTGAGTCAGGTTGCCGTCGCTGGTCATATTCAGGGTGATATACCGTTCACTGACCTGATAGGTGCCTTTACTGGGCAATGCTTCGCCGGTCGGATTGGCAAAAGTGACGTCCGTATCATCGGTAAGCGTGGCCATGGATTGGCCGGTGGGCTCGATATTCCATGGCACGGTAGTGAGATTGGAGATAGAGACCAGCACGCCCATCAGCATGATGAAGATGGGCAGACTGACCATGAGCCGGTGGAGGCTGGTCCACGGCTTGGCCTTCACGGTCAGACGCTGCTCTTCTTGTGGCACGAAAGGTTATTGTAGCCGTTCCACGGTAATTATGCCGTGGGGCGCATTCAGCGATTGGGATGCTGAATGGGAACCACCACCGGACCAGTGGCGTTGACGGGAACCAGGCCATCGGCCTCCATTTGGGCGGCGATTTCCTGCGCCTTGGTAAGCAACGTGTCTACGATCTGGTCTTCGGGCACGGTCTCGATGACCTTGCCCTTGATGAAGATCTGTCCCTTGCCGTTGCCGGAAGCCACGCCGAGGTCGGCCTCGCGGGCTTCGCCGGGGCCGTTGACGATGCAACCCATAACGGCCACGCGAATCGGAGCGGTCACGTCCTTCAGCCCCTCGGTCACGGCCGAGGCAAGCTGAATCACATCCACCTGGGCTCGTCCGCAGCTCGGGCAGGAGATAATGTCGAACTTGCGCGGGCGCAATCCCATGTATTCAAGGAGCTTGCAGCCCACCTTGACCTCTTCGACCGGCGGGGCGGACAGCGAGACGCGAATCGTATCTCCGATGCCTTCGGCGAGTAGTGCGCCGAACGCCAGGCAGGATTTGATGGTGCCCTGCCAGGCCGGACCGGCTTCGGTGACGCCGAGGTGCAGCGGCCAGTCACCCTTGGAGGCAAGCAGACGATAGGTTTCGACCATGGTAATCACGTCATGGTGCTTGACGGAAATCTTGAAATCATGGAAGCCGACGTCCTCGAACATGTGAGCTTCCTTCAATGCGGAGGCCACCAATGCTTCAGGAGTGGGGCCGCCGTATTTGGCGTAGAGTTCCTTGTCCAACGAACCGGCGTTCACACCGATACGCAGAGAGATGCCGGCATCAGTGGCTGCTTTGCAGATCGAGGGGCCGACTTCATTGAATTTACGGATGTTGCCGGGGTTCACGCGTACGGCTGCGCAGCCGGCATCGATGGCCTGGAACACGTACTTGGACTGGAAGTGAATATCCGCGATGATCGGCACCGGCGACTTCCTGCAGATCTCCGGCAATGCGTCGGCATCGTCCTGACTCGGCACAGCCACGCGCACGATATCGCAACCAGCTGCGGTCAGCTCGGCAATCTGCTGCAATGTGGCAGGAACATTGGCCGTAAGCGTGTTGGTCATCGACTGCACGGAGATGGGGGCTCCCCCACCGACCGGCACCGAGCCGACCATGATGCGGTGAGACTTGCGACGCGGGTGCAGCGGCGATTCGCTGGTCAATTCGACCGGATTACCGGTTTTGCGGAACGGTTTTTCGGCGGATTTTTCCGTATTCAAGGTATTCATCATTGTTTGTTTATCAAATCATCGGCACGGTGACGAGCTTCAAGCTCAATCTGTCCCATTTCCTCCACGTCCGTGAACAGCGGGTTGCCACGCAGTTCGGCATCCATCTGGTCGAGCACGGCCTTCACCATGTCCACGATGCCAAGGTACGGCAGACGATGGTCGAGGAAGGCGTGCACGGCCTGCTCATTGGCCGCGTTGAGCACGGCCGTATGTTTTTCGGATGCACCCAGGCAATGGCGGGCGAGCTGGACGGCGGGGAACGCCTCATTATCCAGCGGCTCGAACGTCCAGGTTGCAGCCTGCGTCCAGTCACATGCGGCAGCCACATTGTCCATGCGGTCAGGCGCGGACAAGCCGAGCGCGATGGGCAGGCGCATGTCCGGCGGCGAAGACTGGCAGATAGTGGCGCCATCCACGAATTCGACCATGGAATGGACAATGGATTGCGGGTGCACCGTTACGTCAATACGGTCCGGCGGCACATCGAACAGTCGGGAAGCCTCAATAACCTCGAGTCCCTTGTTCATCAGGGTCGAGGAGTTGATGGTCACAACCGGACCCATGTTCCACGTCGGATGATGCAACGCCTGCTCAGGCGTGATATTCGCCATATCGGCACGTTTCCAGCCTCGGAACGGACCACCGGAAGCAGTGACCACCAACTTGGAGACCTCGGCATGGGTGCCGGAACGCAACGACTGCCAGATGGCGGAATGTTCGGAGTCGACCGGATTGATCTGATCGTCGCGCACTTGCGCGCTGAACAGCAGATGACCGCCGGCAACCACTGATTCCTTATTGGCCAGGGCAAGCTGCGAATCGGCTTTCAGCGCGGCGATGGACGGCTCAAGGCCAATAGAACCGGTGATGCCGTTCAATACGACGTTCGCGCCGGAACCGGCCAATGCGATTACGGCATCCGGTCCACCGGTCACGCGGGTGTCGCGGGCACCGGCCTGTTGCAGCGCCTCCTTCAGTGCCGGAATCTTGGTGCTGTCGAATACCGCAACTTCCGGTACACGGAATTGTGCGGCCTGACGAGCCAGCAATTCGATATGAGCGCCGCCGGCGGCCAAACCCGTGACAGTGAAACGCTCAGGATGGCGTGCAATGACATCAAGGCCTTGTGTGCCGATGGATCCGGTAGATCCAAGAATTACGACGGTGGAGTTGGAGACTACGCTCACTGTTCCTTCTTCGTATCATCATGATCCAGCGTCGGGAAAGACAGATCCGGGATGCTTGAATTGAAATCATCGCTGGTTGGGAACAGCGAGGGGAACGGCATGTCGGAAATCTGTTCCGGACGCTTTGTCTCGGCATCCTTGCTGGGCTGGGCTGCCGGCTTCGGTGTGCTCACGGGCTCGGCCGGCACATCATCAGAGTGGTCGGCAACCGGAATCGGAACGGATCCGGTGGTGCGCACCGGCTTGTTGGCCGGCGCAAAGGAGACCGGCATGGTCTCAGGCGCAGGCTGGTGACGCGTCTGCGCGTGCAGCGGCTCCGGTGCTGTAGGGTCTTCGCTCGGCGCTGCAGGAGCGGCGGCTGCGGCAGTAACCGGTGCGGCAGCCGGAGTAACAGGAGCCGGCATATCGTTCAATTTCAGTTCTTCCGGCGTGCCCAGACTCGGCATCTTGGGTTCAAAAGACGGCACGCTCACCGCAGGGATATCCTGTGAGGCTTGCGCCATATGGGCCAAGGCGGCCAGCGAGGAATCGCTCTCAGCCGTCGGAGGGATCGCAGGAGCTACCGGGGTCACCGGAGCTGCCGGAGCCACAGGAACCGCAGGAGCCGACGGAGTAGACGGGGCCGCGGGGGCAGATTTTGCTCCAAACGACGGTGCATCGGAGACCACAGGCTGCGGTGCTGCGGACGAAGCAGGTGCGTATGACGCCGGCTGATATGCCGCTGGAGCAGACGCGTTATCGGCCTGCTCAGCTGCAGGACGAGCCACAAACAGATTCTGTTCGGCCTGATGCAAAGCATCGAACGCATCATCAGAGGCGGCGGCCTGAGGTGCGAAACGTGCGTCGGCAGCCGGGCGCTGTGCATTGGCAGCGAACAGCGGCGAAACGGCTTCCGCCGGGGCCGCAGCAGCGGCTGGCTCGTTGGCGGAAGCGCCACCGACTCGAGCGTAGGACTCAATACGGCTGAGCAACTGAACGCACGCGTTTAGGAAATAGTCGACCTGACGCTCGTCATAGCCCTTCTTGCCCTTGCGCTGGGTGAAGATGACATTGCTCACCGAAACGGCATTGAGATCAGCCAAGTCACGGACATCGTCTTCGGTGACACCGTCGACGCCGAGGGATGCAGCGACTTTATCCACAATCTGATCGGTAAGACGGTCGACCTGCTTCTTGTCATACGACGGCTGCTTGGCCTCACCGGGCTTGAAGCGCTCGCCCTGCTCACGTTCCACATGCTCGAGAATCTGCTGGTACAGGTTCTCAGTCTGTGCCTTCCACGTCACACGACCATGCTGGGCGATCTCCCATGCGGTCTGCTTGTCGACCACCGCACGCTCGAGACGATTAAGCGCTGCGTCGACCTGGGCAATCACATAGCCGTCCTTGGTCAGGTCGAACGACACCGACTGAATATCACGCTGGGTGAGTCTGATTCCCTCACTGTCGTACAAAGTGTGGGCCCGCTCTAGAAAAGCGTCGACCTGAGCGGGATCATATCCCCACTTACGCTTGCCTGCACGTGCAATGCCTGCCTTGCCGTCCCCTTCGCGAAGTTCCTGCGCCATCGGCTAATCGACCTCCTGCTGGATAAAACAGATCTATCCACAACTGTACGTGATTGTTGCGACGCTCGCGTGTATTTAGGCGGAAATTCACAGTTTTTGGCCTTCTCGACACTGGTCGGCCTCATTTCGAAAGCGCAGTGAAAGTGGGCAATAAGGGACTCGAACCCCTGACATCCACCGTGTAAAGGTGGCGCTCTAACCAACTGAGCTAATTGCCCGCGAGTACCAACAATAGCGTAAGGACGGCACAGCCGTCACTTGCACACGCCGGACGCCGCAATCATGACCTTTCGCCAAGGCCATGGCTTCCGCCCGTCGTTCCGATTCAGCGGCCCTTGCCGAAAGCGCGCAGACGGATACCATTCCAGTCCGGGCTGACAGTCAGCGGAGTGGCGGCGTTCATGCCTGCGGTCTGGGCGGCGGACTGCACGGTGGAAGAGCTGGCGGCTCCCGGACGACCGGGCTTCGGCGTCAACACCCACAATGGGCCGTCATTGCCGAGCACCGCGTAGGCATCGACGATGGTATCGGACAGTTCGTCCTCGTCGTCGCCATCGCGCCACCACAGAATGACACCATCTACGGCGGAGTCATAATCCTCGTCTACAAGCTCCTCACCCGTGAGCTCCTCGATCTTGGCGCGTACGGAGTCGTCCACGTCGTCGTCCCAGAGCCACTCCTGGACGATGTCGCCGGGCTTGAAACCAAATTCTTCAGCGTTCTGCGATGCCGTTTGATTCACAGGGGCTACATTAGCAAGTCATGGCGAACAAATACGTTAACGCGACCAAAAATCTCGCTTTGTGACCGTTTCACCGCAAAATTCCAAGCGCTCACGCCGTGCAATGCGGCAAGTCGTCGGCCTGTCCTTTACCGATGGCCACCAGTGCCCGATAGGCCTCGTCCAAGGTGGCGACCTTGACATCGCGCAGCCCGTCGGGCACATGGCCTGCCACCTCGCTGCAATTATCCGCAGGAGCCAAGAACCATGTGGCACCGTCGCGTTTGGCACCAAGCATCTTCAGCTGAATGCCGCCGATTTTGCCGACATTGCCCTTCTTGTCGATAGTGCCCGTGCCGGCGATGGTCTTGCCGCCACTTTCACTCTCGGGAGTCAGCTTGTCGATAAGGCCCAGCGTGTACATCATGCCGGCGGACGGCCCGCCGATGCTATCCACATGCATCGTCACCTTGGCATGGGCGAGCGATGCGGCATCAATGCCCAACTCATCGGCGTGTGCTTTGGCATACGCCAATCCCACTTCGCTGGCCGAGGACTGGGAACCGGCCATGTCCTTGTCGACCGTCTTCTGATATTCGTCGGCCGTCTGCCCCACTGGCACCGTCGCTTCCCTTGGCATGATCTCCATCTTCGGGTTCGCCCATGCCCACACGGCCTGTGCATTGATAATCGTGTAGCCGGGCACGCCGGAAGCGTTGACCGTGGTCAACAGCAATGAGCCGGAATCTTGGTACGTGGAAACGCCTTTGCCGGATACATCAATGACTGCGCCGTCCTCGACGCTACCGAGCACATTCTGGGTCGGCCCCGGCCCCTCGATGACATACGGGCTGGGCAGCAGTAGTATCACCACACCGAGCAATACGGCAAACGCGCCGATGAAATGACGCGGAGAACGAGCCGCCAGGTATCGCCTCACCCTCTGCGCGGCGCGCGAAAAACGCGATTGTCCGGTTTCCTTGGATGAGTTGGAAGATGACGCGGCCGAATCATCGTGTTCTGGATGGGCTTCCATAGCGGCCAAAGACCCGGATTGCCGATTCGTGTGACGTACAGACATATGCAACAGTGTATGCGAGTGACCGAAATGAACACACAACACACATATTCCTCGGCCTCCAGCGAACGGGCGCGGGCACAACCTACACTTGGGATAACACACCGCGGCAAAGAAGGATACGCATGGACGACAACGCGATTCACGAATGGCTGATCAAGTGCTTCGGCCCGATTCAGGGAGAAATGGCTTGGCAACAGATCAGCCAGCTGCCAGAGGAGATTCGCGCGCAGATGATGAGCCAGGATCCGAGCCGTCTGCCAGATCCTGCGGAAGTCCAGCAGATGATGGCAGCGTTCAGTGCCGGCGGCCTGAACACCATGGGCGATATGCAGCGCACGGTCGAAGAGGGACCGATCAACGTCAAGCTCGCCAAATCAATCGCATTGCAGCAGGCCAACGCTTCCGGCTCTCAGCCCAGCGTGTCCGCAGTGGACGGTGAAGCCGCTCGACGTGCTATGAGCGAGGCGAATCTGTGGCTGGACACGGCATGCGAGTTCGATCCCGCTCCCGGAGAGCCCGATGTGCTCACCCGCGCCGGATGGGTGGAAGGCACCATCGACCAATGGGCCAAATTCGCCGCTCCCGTGGCCGAGTCGATGAACGACGCTTTGGCCTCGGTGATTTCCGAGCGCCTCGGCGGCATGCTTGGCAACGGCGAAGTGGCCGGCATGTTCGCAGGCCCAGTGCCGATTCCGATTCCTGACGGCATGAAGGATCCCGGCCAACTCATGAAATTGCTGGGCAACACGTCCTTTGCCATGCAGCTGGGTCATGCGGCTGGCAATCTGAGCCATGAAGTGCATGGCAGCTTCGATCAGGGCATCTCTCTGCTGAAGAACCCTGCCGGTGGCCTGATAGCCCAGAACGCCACCGAATACGCCAAATTGCTGAATGGCGAGGCACCTGCGGAAGCCACTGACGAGACAAGTGAAACAACCAATCCCATTGGCTTCACTTCGGCCGCAACCAGTGCTGGCACGATTGACAATTCCGATTCGAGCGAAACCAGCACAACCGTCGAGTCCTCGGATGACGCAAACGCCGCAGACACCGCCGCATTCGAGGAAGCATTCGCCGGATTCGACTCCAACGAAAAGATTCCCGAGTCCGAGGTGCTGTCTTTCCTTGCGCTGCAGGAAATGGCCCATGCCCGCCTCTATGCTTCGGTTCCTTGGCTGATGCCCCGGTTTGAAGCACTCATCGGCAAGTATGCGCGTGGCATCTCCATTGATTTGGATGCCATGGAAGAACAACTGCGCGATGCCACTTCCATGGATCCTGAATCGATTTCCGGAGCGGTGAATCTCACCAAAGTAGGCATCCCCGATACGCCTGAACAGCGTGAAGCGCTGGCATCGTTGGAATCATTGCTGGCCATGGTTGAAGGCTGGGTGGATTGCGTGGTGTGGCGTGCCGGCATGGCTCACCTTCCGCATATCGAGCAGCTGCGCGAAATGATGCGCCGCGAGCGTGCAATGGGAGGCCCAGCGGAACGCACTTTCGAGAGCCTGCTCGGCCTGCAACTACGCCCTAAGCGCATGCGTGAAGCCGCCGGCCTGTGGGAGATGATCACGGTGGCCGAGGGGCCGGACGGACGTGATGCCAAATGGTCGCACCCGGATTTGCTGCCGGCCTTGCCTGGTGACAAGCCCGCGGATGGCGTTGCGACCGAATCGAGTGATTCGTCTCAATCCTCCGTCAATGCCGGTAGCGCTACTTCGCACCCTGCAACGGATGGCAAGACCGACAACATCGACTGGGATGCCGAACTGTCCAAACTGCTCGGCGAAGATGGCAACGACGGCCCGGATACCCCGGACCAGCCCGACAATCCTCAACAGCCGAACGAGTGACGGCATCGTCATCGCTTAGGGCACATTATTTACACCGAGCGAGCCGAAGAAAAGCTGCTTGAAGCAATGTTCACAAGAAGCGGGAAGGGCGGCGCTGCTGCGCCCCATACCCATCCTTGGTCCGCGCATATGACAGATGCAGCGAGTCCTCGGCTCGTGTGACGCCCACGTACATAAGCCGTCGCTCCTCTTCCAACGTCTCCCCCGGTTCCGGTGACCCGTACGGCAATAGCCCTTCGGAGCAGCCGACCAGAAAGACGTGTTTGAATTCCAGACCTTTGGCCGCATGGATGGTGGAAATCATGACGCCGGGGTCGGTGCTCTGCTGGCTGCCTGTGGCGTCCAATCCCATGGCTTCCAACAGGGCCCTGCGTGTCGTGGCATCATCCGCGAGCGACGAAGACTGCCATCCGGAATCCTTACGCACGCGGAATTTCAGCCTTGCCGCGCGCAATGCCGCACCGAAAACCGGCTGCTGCGCGTTGATGCGCGTCAGAATCGCGCAATCGGAGGGCTTCGCACCCTGTGCAACAAGTCGTGCGATGCGAGCCGCCACACCTTGTGCTTCCAGGTCATCGGTGTCATAGGCCGTTCGGCTGATGCGCACCCCCTTCTCCCTGGCGGAAACCAGCTTCAAATAATCCTCACGATTGGGGGCCGCGGCAAGCACCCGATTGGCGAGACCCACCACTTCAGGAGTCGAACGGTAGTCGGTGTTGAGGTTGATGTCTGCAGACAGAGGGCCGAACTCATCGGCGAACTGCAACAGATGCCAGCTGGATGCACCCGCGAACGAGTAGATGGTCTGCGCAGGGTCGCCGACCACACATACATTGCGGTTCATAGCGGCCTTGCCATTCGGCCCGCCTCCCCCAAGCCATAAGTTCAGCAAACGATGCTGCAGCGGAGAAACATCCTGATACTCATCAACGGTGAGCCAGCCGATGGAGGAACGAATCTGCGCCGCCGCTTCGGGAAAATCATCCATGATGTGGCATACCAGCAGCAGGATGTCGTCAAAATCGATTTCTCCTCGCGATGTTTTCTCTTGCTCATACGCATCATAGATAGCGGCGAATCGAGCGGCATCGAACCCTGCGGGCGGCTGACGATTGGCCTCTACGCTGATACGCGCGTAATCATCGATGGGTACCAGAGAAATTTTGGCCCAATTGATTTCAGCCAGTACATCGCGCACGGTCAGTGCATCAATATCTCGTACAGCGGTAGCACGAGTGATGGCACGAGATACGGTGTCACGCTGATTTTCGATGAGATGCGGGAATGGCGCTTCACAGACATCGGCCCACACACTGTTGAGCTGGCGCAATGCCGCAGAGTGAAAAGTAGCGGCGGTAACACCGGATGTACCGCCTTGCAGCCCCAGCTGCTCAAGTCGAGCACGCATTTCGGCAGCGGCTTTCACCGAAAACGTAACGGCAAGCACCCGCTCGGGCTTCCATGCTCCCGTCGCGCAGGCATAGGCGATGCGTCGCGTAACGGTACGGGTCTTGCCCGCGCCTGCACCGGCGATGATGCGCACCGGGCCATTCAGCGTAGTCGCCGCCCGGCGCTGCTGCTCATCGAGCCCTTCAAGAATCTGCTGCGCTTGTTCCATGACCTCCATTGTGGCACGAAACCGAAAACCAGTGCGAAAACTACGTCATGAAGAGCCGGACATGTATTAGTGTGGAAGAGTGATGAAACGTAGCAACTATATGCTGGCAGCGCTTACCTCGGCTGTCCTGCCGAATCTGGCCATCGCGGGCGTGCGCGGAAGCACGCAGCCCAGCGCAACCGATGAGGGCAAGGGCATCGATCAGGCAGTGGTGCAGGATGCCTCAGGCAAACTGTATGACGTATATGCCACTGACACCAAAGAGGGACGCGCTCGTCTGACACGGCGTGTGCAAGCGGCTCAGACGCTTGCCTTGGCCCGCGAGCCGGGTGGCCTTGGATTCGATTTGGATCATGTCATTGCATTCACTCCCGGCGACGAGCCTCAGATCGGGCAGACGACGACCACGCAGTCCGCTGATCAGCCCGAGGCTCAGAGCGCCCGTAAGCCCGGCCCGACAGGGGAAACTGCAGTGATGATTGCAGTTCACCGCGAGGGACAGGCGCGCTCGCTTGACCTGCTTACTCTTGATGACTGCGCTTCGGTCGGCACTGCATTGGGTGCTATTCATCGCCTGCCAACGGCATTTCTCTCGGCCGCCAAATATCCGGTGTTCACCACTGGCCAGATTCGTTCGCAACTGACCGCCTGGATTAAGCGTCTGCGCTCGGCAGGACATGTGCCGCAGGAAATCACCAATAGTTGGGCGCGAATCATAGAGACCGAGGGACTGTGGTCGTTCTCCACGTGCATGGTGCATGGCGGCTTCTCAGACGGCGACTTCCTGTTCTCGGGTTCGGCTATTACTGCCGTGACCAATTGGCAGGATATGCAGGTCAATGATCCTGCGCGCGATCTTGCCTGGATTTTCGGCAAACTTGACGAATCCCACCGCAATGCGGTGCTTTCCGCATACGGCCGCATGATGGGCTCTCGCCTTGATGACCTGATCATGCTGCGTGCCAACCTATGGTTGCAGATGGAGCAGGTCGGCGACTTTATCCAAGCATTGAATCGTGCGGATAATAATCGCATCATGCAGTTTAAGGCTCAGGTTGAGCGTCTCGCTCATCAGCTGGGCGTTATCAGCCGTGATACTACGCCGTCTACGGCCGCTCCGGCCACTGGCGCAACTGCCAAGTCCGCTTCCCCATCCACCATTACCGTCGGCACTTTGCTGCGGGAGGATGACCGCCGCTACGCCGAGGCTGACGATACTACCAACGAGACCACGGAACCATCCGACGAAACCCCCGATCCGGATCGTACCGGCTCGGCCGAGGTCGTTGCCGCGGGAGAAGCAGACGTGACCCCGGCTGTGCCTGCCGCCGCTGAGGATAACGATCAAACCGCCGGCAGTCCGGTGACCGGCACTGGCTCAACCAAGCCGCAGCCCGCCAATGCCGAGCAAGGTGACGACGCGGTAACCATCACGCTCAAAGAGCTCATTGAGATGAACGATCAGCAGGCGGCGTCAGCACCTTCCGCCAACGTGGAGGATGCCGGCAAGGGCGAGGCTGATGACGATACCAATGATCGCCTGTCGCAGTCTGGTGCTGAGACCACGGTTATTCCCTTGCTTGAGCGCGAGGAAAGGGCGTTGCGTGACGCTCGCACAGGACTGGCTGGGTACGATGACGAGGGCAATCCCTTGCATGACGGTCAGGACGACACACCTTCACGTGGAGTTCCGGAAACCACGCCGAGCGCGTAACCGGTCATCTCATGCCGACGTTACGCGGCACAATAGAACCAACGGATATGGCTGGAAACAGCCAACAATCAACCGCCCGGCGACGGGCACCATCGAGGAGCATTCATGGACATCGAACTGGGCATCCAAAACGTGGCACGACCGGTGAACTTCAGTACCGAGGAATCGGCCGACAGCGTCGGCAAGGCTATCGCACAGGCCGTAGCCAACGACGAAACCATCAATCTGACCGATGATAAGGGTCGTCACATCATCGTGCCCGCCAAGGCACTGGGCTATGCCATCATCGGTTCCGAGACCAAGCACGCCGTCGGTTTCGGCGCTCTGTGACGATACGGATTGTTCAAGGGCTTACAGCAAGCCTCCGCGAGAGCGGAGGCTTTGTGCTATCGGTATAACGGCAGCGCGCCGCGTCGGACGATTTCGGCCACGGTGGCCTCATCGGTCAGGTTCTCTCCCAACAGATTCGGTTTGCCCTTACCATGCCAGTCCGATCCGCCTGTGACCAGCAAATGGTAACGTGCGCAAATGCCCAGCAATCGTTCGCGCTGTTCGGGAAGGTTGCCACGATGCCACACTTCCAGGCCATCCAGCCCTTCCGCAATCAACGCTTCAATCTGCTCATCGGAAAGCAGTCTCCGGTTTCGGCTCAAATCACCGGCATGAGCAATCAGAATCACACCGTCAGCCCCCTTCACGGCAGCAACCACCTCGCGCGCGGTCGGCGACGGCGTGGGAATGTAATATTTGGAGGACGCGCTGACCGCATCGGCAAACGCCTCAGAACGATTTTGATACACCCCGGAGGCAACCAGCGCATCGGCGATATGCGGGCGTCCTATAGTGGTGTTCCCGCCTTCCTTGACCTGGGCGAGCACGGACTCCCATGAAATCGGAAGGTCCTTGGACATAAGTTCCACCATACGTTGCGTACGCCGCAATCGTGCCTGGCGAGTACGCGCGAACAGATCCACGATGCATTGATTCGTGGGATCATATTGGAATCCGAGCATATGCACGGAAACACCGTCATCGGTGGCCGTGATTTCAGTGCCGCGCAGTAGCGGCAGCCCTACCTTGCGTGCCGCGGCCTCGGCCTGAGGCCAACCGGCAGTAGTGTCATGATCGGAAATGGATACACCTTTAAGCCCCGCAGCCTTGGATTGCTCGGCCAACACAGCCGGCGTCTCCGTGCCGTCGGAGAAGGCGGTATGGCAATGGATGTCCCACCCGGTTGTGGGCGGTTCCATAGGCATCACGTATCCAGTCATACTGTCCATCGTAACCTCATTTCGCCCCTCCCATGTCTGCAACTCGATTCGCTACCAGGCAAAACCGAACATTCTCTTCCTATCTGACAACCACAGCGGTTAATCTTGAGCGCAGTACCCACACCGGAGGATTCCATGACGCACACGAACAGCACAAACGGCGCACGTAACGATACCAGTACTGCCTCAATTCCCCGGCTCACTGGCTGGAGGCACAGCGCCACATGGACTTATCTCATCATGCTGATTGCTTCGGCAGTGGCATTGGGAGCCTCGTTCATACTTTCGGCCGAGACGCTGCAGCTGGCACGCCATCCTGAGTCCTCATTGGGATGTGATGTAAATGCCGTGGTCTCTTGTTCCACGGTGGCTCAATCATGGCAGGCGGAACTCGTGAAATTCGGCGGGCTCTCCTATCCGAATGCGTTCTTCGGCATCGCCGCCGAATCAGTGTTCATTACCATTGCCGTGATTGGTATGGCGCGCGTGCGCGTGCCGCGATGGTTTGCCACTTGCACATGGTTTGGCGGCTTGGCAGCATTGGCCTACTCATACTGGTTGAGCACGCAGTCGCTGTTCGTGATTCACGCGCTATGCCCGTGGTGCTTGACGCTGATGTTCTCCACCACCATCCAGTTCATGGCGTTGAGCCACGCAACCGTGGCCGTGCAGGGATTGCCGTCTCGCAAGGTCACTGACGAAGAGAACGGCATCGCTCCCGATATGCCGCAGATACCGGCCGGGTTGAACAAGTATTACCGCCTCAACATCGACCTTATGGTTGACGTGCTGTGGATTGTGGCGATTGTAGTGCTGATTATCGTCACCGAGGGCGCAGCACTGTTCGCCGCATAAGCGGCTAATAACGACGTATCTCTCCTTCCATCAGCCTCACGGCTGGCGCTTCTCTCACCAGAGGGAGGTCAGGAACGGAGCAAATCGATATCGGCAACCAGCGTGGCCGAGCCGGTGAGTTTGACGTCCTCGTCGGTCACGTCCACTCGCAGAGTGCCGCCGCGCACGGTGATGTCCCAGTGTGAGATGCCGGTCTTGGCGCGTAGCACAATGCCTGTGGCGCACAAGCCCGTACCGCAGGAGAGGGTCTCTCCGCAGCCTCGTTCGTTGACACGCATCGTCGCCTCACCCACTGCGGTGTTGTGGTCGATATCATCAATACGCACGAATTCCACGTTCTGATCGGATTCGATAGTTGGGTTGACCACCGGCTTGGTAACCAAATCCAGATCCTCGACCACTGGCAGCGTGGAGAAGGCATCTTCAATCACCGCCACCACATGCGGGTTGCCCATGTCGACGAACGTGCCACGTGCCGAGCCATCGTTGCCGGGAATAGTGACTTCATAGGCGTCGGTCTCGCCGATTTTCCACTCCCCCATTTCCACCTGGAACACATTGGCACCATACGGCTTCACGTTGCCACGAGGGGTCAGAATCTTGACGCCGGCTCGGGTTCCAAGTCGGAACGGCTCGGTGGAGTCAGCCACGCCCTCACGCTGGGCGAATAAAGTGATGGCGCGTGTGCCGTTGCCGCACATCTCAGCCAACGACCCGTCTGCATTGCGATAGTCCATGAACCATTCAGCGTCACCTGCCTGCACAGCCATGATTTGCTCATCGCTCAGATCAGACACGAACTCAGGCTTGGTCAGGCGAATCAGTCCATCGCCGCCGATGCCGAAATGACGGTCGCACAGGAACCGTATCTCATCGGCAGTGGGCTCGAAATCGCCGGTTTTGTCGAGGTACACCACGAAATCATTGCCGGTTGCGTGTGTCTTAGTTACTCGTTGCGGAAGACTCATGGCTTTCAGAGTACTCTAGGGAACGAAACAATACTGTTCACAGACTGTTTCCGTGAACAGTGTGGGACTGGCCGCACGGCCGGCCTCGGGCATTTCGTACCGGCACGCAGTCTTGTAGGAGGATTCTGGCATGAGCTCATCAGCGCCCATCGGCGTCTTTGATTCAGGGCTTGGAGGCATTTCCGTTGCCCGAGAAATCGCCAAGGACATGCCGGCTGAGCACGTGCTGTATTTCGGCGATTCCGCCAACGCCCCGTACGGCGTCAAGACCCCGGAGCAAGTGAAGGCCTTAAGTTTTGACATCGTGGAACGATTCGTTGAACACGGTGTCAAGGCCGTGGTCATTGCCTGCAATACCGCTACCTCCGCCGCGGTGAACGATTTGCGCGAGCATTATGACATTCCGATCATCGGCATGGAGCCGGCATTGAAAGTGGCTTGCGACCGCGGGGACGCCCCTCTCGGCCAGCAGCATATTCCACAGCGGGTGATTGTGGCAGCTACTCCCCTGACCCTGCGTGAGCGGAAATTCGCCGAGCTTATGAAGCGTTTCGACTCCGATAACACGATTTTCAAGGAACCCTGCCCGGACCTGGTGGAGATTGTGGAGTCCGGTCAGCTTGGCAATCATGATCTGGTGATGCGCACGCTGCACCACTACTTTGACCGATATGACCTGGACCGCATTGATTCTGTGGTGTTGGGGTGCACGCATTTCGTGTTCTACCGCGACTATTTCCGTGAACTGCTGCCCAAGCATGCCGCAATCATCGATGGCAACGAGGGTACGGTTCGTCACCTTGGCGTGGTATTGGAATCATTGGGCAAGCTGGCACCGGAGGATGCACTTGGCCGCGTGGAGATTTCCAATTCCGACCCATCCGAGCGCATTGCCAAGCTGTCGCATGACCTGCTGAGTACCTGACCTTGGCCACCCTCTTTGAGGGGAGCCAAGACAAATAAACAGACATTTCGTGGGTCCATTGCCCACATCTTTGTCCAAACAGCGCGCGTAAGCTCATGACTACTTGAACAAAATAGGGGGTTTGGTATGGCAAAGACCGCAATGATTGATGTAGGCGGCGGCTTTCGTGCTATTTTCGGCTGCGGCGTGATGGATCGCATGCTCGAAGATGGCATTGATGTGGACATGTGTTACGGCGTGTCCGCGGGGGCAGCCAATATGACCTCGTTCATCGCCCGCCAGCATGGGCGCAACCACACTTTCTATACCAAGTACGCGTTCCGTAAGGAATACGCGAGCGCGGAAAGTTATTTCAAAAATCACAACTTTGCCAACCTGGACTATATCTACGGCACGCTGAGCAACCACGATGGCGAGAACCCGGTGGATTACGCGGCTTTCGAGGCCAATCCCACCGGCTTTACCGTGGTAGCGTGCAACGCCGAAGACGGTTCGACCAAGTATTTCGACAAGTCGCGTGCGCGATTCGATGACTTCGATGTCATCAAGGCCTCATCGGCTGTGCCAGTGGCATGCGAACCGTATGTAGTGGACGGTGTGCCGTATTTCGACGGCGGCATCGCCGATCCAGTCCCGGTGCAGAAGGCATTGGATGACGGCTACGACAAGGTGATTCTGATTCTCTCCCGTCTGCGCAACGAAGTGCGCAAACAGCAGAAGGATCTGGCTCCAGCCCGTATCCTCGAACGCTCTTACCCCGCCGCGGCTGAAAAGCTGCGCATGCGGTACAAGACCTATAACGACGAAATCGAGATGGCCAAACAGTATGAGGCAGAAGGCCGCGTGCTGATTCTCGCCCCGGAAGACCTCTATGGTCTCAACACCCTAAAAAAGAACTTCGAGGGTCTGGAAATGATGTACCGCAAAGGCTATGCGGCGGCCGAGGCCATCCCCGAGTTCCTCAGCAAGTAAGTTTTGCAAACTTTCTCACTGAGCAACCGTCAGCGAGAAAGTTTGCAAGGCAAGGTGGCAATTACTCATTAATCAGCATTGAAAGCATATACATTGGCAGATAGGTGATTCCTTTCTCTTGGAATACGTTGGTTTCCGCGAGTACTATCGCCCTGTCAATGGCGTAGCCGTCAGTGTTCAGCGCATTGTCAAGGGCTGCATGAGAACGGTAGTATTTGCCCGGCTTAATCTCCAGGGCCAACACATCACCGTCATCGGTCTCTATCAGGAAATCCAGCTCACCAATCCCTTTTTTCGTGAAGTAATAGAGATTGGTAAATCCATGCGCGGTGAGTTCCTGCGCCACGACATTCTCGTAGACTCCGCCCATGTTCATTGCAGCCTGACCATCCAGTATGCCCAGTGCTGACTTCTTGCCATACGAGCTGGTCAGCAATCCTACATCGGAATAGAACAGTTTCAGCAATCGACGTTCTTTACTGGCTCTCAGCGGAGCCACGGGGGCAGCAACACTAAATGCCGGCAGCGCAGCATTAGCACGAGTAAGCCAAAGGAATTCATCTTCGATCTGCGAGAACCGCTTCACATCAGCAATGGAACTGACTTGGAATCTGCGGTTTCGGCTTTGTAATTCACTCGGGATGAGGCGATACATTTCCTGAATAACCAGCCTTTTATCCTTCGGCGCATACTGCTTAATGTCATGCTCATAATATGCACGAATGTTGGTTTGAACCGCACGCACTGGATCGATGACCTTGCTCTCAACAAACGAAGTCACTGCAGCAGGCATACCACCGACTAGCAGATACCGGTGGAACAAATCTGTTAAACGCTGATGGACAAAATCAGGAACGGGTTTTACGGTGCCGTAACTGTCACGAACGATGTCGAACACGGTTTCCGACAGTCCCAGTGCCCAACAGAATTCTTCAAAATCCATTGGATACATGATAAATTCATCCAAATATCCAACAGGCAGGGAGCGCACATCCTCCAGCTCTACGCCCAGCAGGGAACCCGAAAGAATATAGTCATAGTCTCCTCGGTCCACCAGTCCTTTGATAAAGGTGACAATCTGCGGACATGCTTGAATTTCATCAATGAAGATGAGCGTCTTCCCTGCAACCAACGGCCCCTGTGCGGCAACAGAAATACGCAGCATCAAATCATCAGGACTTGTGGCTTGCACAAATGAACGACGCACATTATTTTACACTTATCAAATTCTATAAATGCCGTCTTTATGCACTCGTCGCAATCTATAGGTAAGTAATTCGCGCACTCGTTACAATCTGCATACAGTCAATTTTCGCACTCGTTGAAATCTAAACCGGTCGCGACGATATCAATTCATATGGAATCAGAGCTGAAACGCAGTGAAGCCCCTCGCTTGGAGGGGCTTCACTAACGATGGATGCGGTTGCAAATGGGCCGATTACTTCGTTTCGTTGGCGGTGAGCATGGCCTTGGTGACCTGTTCGTAGAGATCCTGATAGCCGCCAGGCGTGGAGGCGGGCAGCACCACGGTCTTGGCGTTGCCGGACTCGGACAGCGAACGCATCACATCGAGGTACTGGTTGAACAGCACCACGTTGTTCACGTCGTTGATGTTCATACCCACGGCCTGCAGACTCTTGATCTGGTCGACGATACCGTTGGCGATTTCGCGGCGGTAGTTGGCCTGGCCCTCACCCTGCAGCCGGGTCTTCTCCGCCTCGGCGGCGGCCTGGGTCTCGATCTGGATGCGCTGGGCCTCGGCGCGCTGGCGGGTGGCTTCCTTCTCGCGCTGGTCGGCGTTGATGGAATCCATGGCGTTCTTGACCTGCGGGCTCGGATCGATGGCGGTAATCAGGGTCTTGACCACAGTGAAGCCGAACCGGCTCATCTCGTTGCCCACGGTCTTCTGCACATCGAAAGCCACGTCATCCTTGCGGGCAAAGGCATCGTCCAAAGACAGTGCAGGGATAGCGGAACGCAGCGCGTCCTCCATGTAGGAGCGCAGCTGACCGGCCGGGTCACGCAGCTCGTAGTAAGCGGTGGCCACATCGTTCGGGTTCACGCGGAACTGAGTGGAGGCCACCACGGTGACGAACACGTTGTCAAGAGTCTTGGTTTCCAGCTGCACGTTAAGCTGGTTGACACGCATGTTGGTTTTCATAGCGATACGGTCCACAAACGGAATGCGGATATGAATACCTGCGAACTGCACCTTAAGGAACTTGCCGAATCGCTCAATGATGTAGGCCTGCTGCTGCGGCACGACGAAGAGTGCGGCACTCAGCAGAACAATGAGTAGCACGATGATAATGAGCAATGCAATCAGCCGGCCAGCAAAGAATACGGCCATGATGTTTTCCCTTCATCCACGTCGAAACCGCCCTCGGCCTCGACTCGTGATTTCCATCGTATCAGCGTTCAAACAAAGCGGTAGACATCGTACGCATATGTGTACAACTGTTCACTATGTGTGCATGCTGGCTTCTTATAAAAGATGTGCGGCATCCAATCAGTATGCTGCGGCGATGGCCTGATCAAGGTCTGCGATCAGGTTGTTGACATCTTCCAAACCTATGGATAGGCGAATCAGGTTGTCACTGACGCCGGCGGCTATACGCCCGTTAGCCAGCGGATCGTATCCGGCGTGGATGGCTTGTGTTTGGAAACTTTCGCTCATCAATTCTCTCCCCTACCGCCATAAATTCTATTTCCGAACTTAGCAAGCCTTGACGCGTGACACCGGCACGAAGATATTGCAATTGCTGATGTGTTCTTATAAGAATTGGCTATATACGCAAAAACAGCAATCCCATTTTCGCAAGTCCATTTTTTTAGAGTCTTCGCCAGTTTGTGTGGTGGGAAAGCCCCGGCGTCCGTTGCCGGGGCTTTCCCACCACACAAACTGGCGAAGACTCATTTATTTCCTGCGTTTGATAACCGGTTATTATGTCGATAACGCATTAGTGATGTTCAAAAAAGAGACGGTGTCACAGCAGACACAGAACTCAGAATGAAGACAACTGCGCAAGATGGAACGAATCGTTGTCCACCTAATCGACGAAAGATCCAAACGTCTTAGAACGTCAGGCCCTTTCTGCACATAATTCGAGGTCAAAGGTAAACCTCAGCATTCAGATCCAACGAGGCGAAAGTCAGTGGCGCCGCCTAGAAGTTTGTCTCGAAGTTGACGCGATCTTTCTGCCAACAAACAGCATATCCTATTGGGATCAGCCCCGAGACAAAGGCTCCGTTGAGCAGCATCCTCATTCACACAAGCTCTATTACCTGATTATCATAAACTCTACTTCCTAATTTGCATAAATCCTACTTCTCAATTATCATAAGTTCTACTTCCTAATCTGCATACACTAGGAGATCATATGATTCCTCGATTGCTCGGCACACGAGCACAACAAATGGCCACATGGTTTCCTGTCGTGTCAGTGATGGGACCACACCAAAGTGGCAAATCTACCTTGCTTCGGCATACTTTCCCCAGTTATGAATATCTGAACCTAGAAACAAGGAATCTCCGCATAGCTGCGCAGCGCGATCCGGTAGGATTCATCAATTCACGCCCCTCTCACCTATTCATCGATGAAGCACAATATGCACCCGACCTATTCCCCGAAATCCAAGCCGCCGCCGACGAGAGACACGAGATGGGTCAATATTTGCTTTCAGGGTCGCAGAATTTCTTACTGCTCAAGCATGTCGATGAATCTTTGGCTGGTCGAGTCGGTATTATGCAGCTGCTCCCTCTGAGCTACCGCGAAGCCATGCAGGCTAATCCTGATCTCACACCGGATATGTTTATGTTTCGAGGTGGGTATCCTCATCTTCATGAAGTGGACATGCCGGAAGCCACCTATTTCCGAAGCTATATCACCACATACATTCAGCGCGATGTTGCGGAAATTCTTGACGTCCGCAACCTACAGTCCTTCCGCACTTTCCTGAAACTCTGCGCGCAAAACGCCGGACAGCTGGTCAATATCAGTAAACTTGCCGTCGAGACTGGGGTAAGCAATAAGACCGCTAAGGAGTGGCTGTCCATTCTCACTTCCAGCTACATTATTTTTATGTTGCCACCCTACGCTTCCAACGAACGCAAGCGTCTAACCAAAACAGCGAAACTATATTTTTACGACACGGGTTTGCTGAGCTATCTTCTTGGCATCACCAGCGTCGAACAGCTCGTCCTGCACAAAAAGCGGGGTGAGGTATTCGAGAACCTCATCATCGAGGAAACCCTGAAGAAACACCTCAATGCGGACGAAGAGCCCGAACTGTATTTTTATCGGGACAGCAACCAAGTCGAAGTCGATCTGATGGATATGACCGATGTCGGCAACCCTCAGCTCATAGAGATCAAATCCGGACAAACCGCGCGTGATGATTTCTGCAAGCATCTAGTGACGGTCGGCAACGAATTAGGCATGCCGGCGGAGCAACGTAGCGTGGCGTATCGGGGAGACACCGATTTCAGCAATGCAGTTGCCTCATTCGTCTCGGCACGAACATTCCTCACACGCTAACTGTGTCATACCCTATAAGCGCAATGAGGTCCGATACCGGAAGGCATTGGACCTCATTCTCAAAAGTTGAGGTCAAAGGTAAACCTCGACGGTCAGATCCAACGAAATGAAAGTCAGTAATGCTGTCAAGAGAATCGCTCCGAAGCTAGCACGATCTTTCCGCTAGCATACAATGTACCAGCTTCCACCAGATCCAACCCGCATTGCACAAACAGCCGGAGCCCGCGTGAGTCCCGAACACTCATCCAACATTCATAAGCAGGCGAACGTGCATCCCATGCAATTCTTGGACCGAGCCCTAGTCGGTCAGCTCCCCCAACTCCTGCAGCTTGTTCTTGATATCCACTGCGGAGGGCTCCACCTGGAACGAGCCGTCACCGTACAACACAACCGGAATGTGCTGCTGGCCGCTGATGGCCACGGCACGGTCGGCAGCGCCTTCCTCTTCCTCAATGTTGTGCCAAGTGTATGCCGCCCCCAGCTTGTCGAGCGTGTTCTTGGCTTGACGGCAGTCACCGCACCATGTAGCACCGTAGATATCAATGGCCATGTCGGGTCCTTTCCTCTGTTTCGCCGCGTACAGCTCTCACGCGGCCTGTTTTGCTAGATCGTGTCCATCATAACGGGAGACGTGATGGATACGCGTCTGGCATAATGCATACGCAGTCTTGCCCTGATGACGGTTTGCCACATAACACGGAAAAACGTGATTCCCTTCTTGCATGGCACGAAATCCGCGAGTTGCAGGGAGATACCACCACGAGTCGATTTTTCTCTCTGCATCTGCGCCATAAAAGCCAAGCCCCCACCGAGGAACGGAACCAAAAACCACATTCAGCTCGCATAATCCCGACAGCATCCCCGGCCCAACAAGAACAAAGGCATAAAAAAGCGGCGCCGGTGCGGCACAACCGACGCCGCTCCCCAGGAGTAGAAATAGGCAGGAAAAGTATCAGATCAGGCGAACACCCCCGAAGTCAGTTGTTGGAACACGTCAGTATCGGCATGTCGATCGATGTGACGGGCGTAGGCGGTATCGAAAGCCTGACCAAGATCCTCAATCAAATCGTTGGCGTCTTCGATGCCAACGGCAAGGCGCACCAGCTCATCGGTGATGCCGATCTTCAGGCGCTCCTCACGGGGCAGCTCGAAATGCGTCATGCGACAGGGCAGCTCGGCAAGCGACTCCACAGCCCCCAACGATACCGCAAGCCGGAACAAATGCAGGTTGTTGAGCACATCCGCAGGGTCAACGCCGGGCACCACCTCGAAACTCAGCACGCCGCCGGCACCCTTGAGTCCCTTGGCGGCCAGATGCTGATCGCCGGCACCGGGCAGTCCCGGGTAATGCACCGACTTGACCAGCGGGTGCACCAGCAGGTAGCAGGCAATGGCATTGGCGTTCTCCTGCTGACGGTCCATGCGCAGGGCCAGAGTCTGAATGCCGCGGCGTACCGCGTCGCACTCAGCGGGAGCCAACACACCACCCAAACGGTTCTGCGCAAAGTACACGCGGTTCGCCAGATCCTCACCGGAAACGACCACCAGACCGGCGTTCACATCAGAATGACCGGCCAGATACTTGGTGGCGGAGTGAATCACCACATCCGCACCCAGCGCAAGCGGCTTTTGCAGGTACGGGGTCACGAACGTGTTGTCCACAATCGAAAGCGCCCCGGAACGGTGGGCCACCGTGGAGATGGCGCGTACGTCGTTCACCTTGAGCAGCGGATTGGTCAGGGTTTCAAAGTAGACGGCTTGGGCAGGCGCGATGCCGTTCGCGCGGTCGCCTTTGACGGCGGCCTCCAATGCTGCAATGTCCTGAGTGTCGACGGCCTCGACGATGATTCCCCAGCGAGTGAAGAACTCATTGAGCTGGGAATACGATCCGCCATAAATATTGTCACCGACCACGATGCGGTCACCGGGCTTGAAAATGCTCAGTACCGCATGAATCGCCGCCAGCCCCGAGGCGAACGCAAAACCACGCGTTCCCTGCTCGAGCTGAGCGATCTGCTGTTCCAGGAAGTCGCGTGTGGGATTGCCGCTGCGCGCATAGTCATAACGGGGCATCGCGTCGACCCTCTCGAAAGCATATGTCGTCGAGTTGTAGATCGGCGGGTTCACGGCTCCGGTGTTGTTGTCTCCAACCGGCAGTCCGTGGACGAGCTGAGTGTTGAACCTGGTCATTGCGCACCCCCTTTATTGTCGCGTTATCTGCGCGAGGCCACTCCCCGCGCGGCTTGGTTATGACCATAACGCAAATGGGCAGCGAATTGAACGGCGTGGCTATATGGGTTGCTTATGGATGGTTCAAACGCCCGTTCCGACACTCGCGATGGCTACACTGGGAGGCATGGAAATCACCAAGGCTTTGACCCGATTGAAGGGCCTGGAAAACGACCCGGTATTCATGCTACTGCATGGCTGGGGCTCCAATGAATACGACCTGCCCGACTTGCTGAACTACTGTGGGGCCGGTTCCGCCGACTATGCCAGTCTGCAGGCTCCCATCGCCTATGGCATGGGATACACATGGTTTGGCTCATGGGCGCATGAGGGCGTGCCGGAAGGCAAATCATTGGACGAACAGGCACTTGCCGCGGCGCAGGCTATCGATGCATGGGTCGGGGCAAACATTCCCGCAACCCGGCCGATAGTCATGATGGGCTTTTCGCAGGGCGGATTGCTGGCCACCCATATACTGCGATTCAACCCAAACCGGTACGCTGCAGCCGTATCCTGTTCAGGCTGGCTGGCGCCGGGCACCGTTGACGGAGATGCACAGCTCGCTTCGCTGCAGCCGCCGGTGTTCTATGGGCATGGCGCGATTGACGATATCTTCCCCAAAGCCGATGTTGCGGCGATGGGCACATTCTGGCGTGAGCACGGCACGCTGACCGAAGAAGTGTATCCGGGCATGGCCCATTCAATCAATATGCCTGAGATGCGTGATATCCAACGTTTTCTGGAGAAGAACGGGTTTATTAGGCCGCAGATTTGGTAGTGGCATAATCCAAGTGGGCGAATTCCGGGACTTTATACCATTTGACGGGATAGCCGGCACCGTGGGCGCAGAACACCGAATCCGGGGTGTTGTCCAGATCCGATTCGGGGTCATAGACGGCTATCTTGATGACCTGTTCCGCGTCATGGCACGGCTTATAACCGCCGAAAGTGGCGGAGAACCGGCCATGACCATGGGCGTACTGATTCACTTCCATCGCATAGTCACGCATTTCAGAAACCGGCGCTTCACCTTCAATCACTGCGTAGCCACCGTCGGTGGACGGCGAATCGAACGTGCCAGACATGCGTTGAACATCACTCATCGCCCGGCCGATCATATCGGCGGGCACTTCAAGACGGAATCGATACCACGGCTCAAGTAGTCGACAGTTGCCCTGGCCCGTGGTATCGGGGCGTTCCTCAACCGGAGAGCCGGGACGTCCGCTGACTCCGGCTCTGGCTTCCATCAGACCCTGACGAATCGCACGATAGGTGGCCTGACGGAAGTCACCGCCTTCGGTATGTTTCAGATGCGCCTTGCCTGCCACCAGTGTCATCTTGATATCGGTCAGCGGTGCACCAACTAGCACGCCGAGATGCTCACGCTCGGTCAGATGCGTAAGAATCAGACGCTGCCAGTTACGATCCAAATCGTTTTCGGACAAAGCAGATGCCACGCTGATGCCGCTTCCGGGCTTCCCCGGTTCGAGCAGAATATGCGCTTCGGCATAATGCCTGAGCGGCTCAAAATGGCCGATGCCCTCGATTGGCTCGGTGATGGTTTCACGATACAGAATCGAGCCCGGACCGAACGACACATCAAGACCGAAACGATCATGCAGGGTCTGCTGAATGATTTCCAACTGCACTGCGCCCATCAGCTGCACATGGACCTCGGCTAGCCGTTCCACCCACACCACATGCAGCAACGGATTCTCGTCCTCCAGCTCGCGCAATGCGGTGATGACCTTATGCAAAGTCAGATCATCGAATCGGGGGCGTGCCACGAATCCGCTGTCTTCCTGAGCATCATCTGAATTGTCGGGATCCACTCCATGCTGTCCGGTATTTCGCTGAGCAGCATCTCGGCCGACGTTTTCGGCATCGCCCGATCCCGCATCTGCAGGAAGCACCGTGTATGTCAATACCGGCTGCAGCGACGGTGATTCGGCATCCGGCTCATAGCCCAATCCCTCACCTGGGAAAGTCTGCGTCAACCCTGTCACCGCACATACCGCGCCGGCTGGCACTTCGGTGACCGTATCGAATTTGGCACCGTTGTATACACGCACCTGGTCGACTTTCTCGGACCATGCCGGCTCGGCGGTCTTCCGCGTTGACGACGATACGATTTCCTTGGCCTTCAACATGCCACCGGTAACCCTCAGCCATGTCATGCGATTGTGCTGCCCGTCATGGGCCACCTTGAACACGCGCGCGGCGAACCGTTCCGGCCACTGCGTTTCGGCGGTGAAAGATTCCACTCCATCCAAGAACTCCTCGACGCCTTCCAACTTCAACGCCGAGCCGAAGTACACGGGAAACAGTTCGCGTGCGGCGATCATTGCGCGCAACCGGACTACGGACAGCCAGCCATGCTCCAGATAGTCGTTCATCGCGGTCTCATCCAATGTGGCGATATCCTCGGCAGACTCCCCTAACGGCACCTCATCGTCATCGGACAATCCATCGACTGCAGGCAACGGATACGCCGCATCACTCAGTCGTTTGCGCAGCTGGGCCAGCACGGCTTCACCGTTAAATCCGTCTACATCGCACTTGTTGACAAAGATGAACGTCGGCACACCATATCTTGCCAGCAAACGCCATAGGGTTTCCGTGTGCCCTTGCACCCCATCGGTACCGGAGACCACCAGAATTGCGTAGTCAAGCACACGCAGCACGCGTTCGGTTTCGGCCGCAAAATCCACATGCCCCGGCGTGTCCAGCAAGGTCAATCGCAGATCACCATGCTCCACCAGTGCCTGATGCGCGAAAATCGTGATGCCTCGCGCCTTTTCCAGCGAATTCGTATCCAGAAAGGCATCGCCATGGTCAACGCGGCCCAACTTGCGAATCTCACCAGTGCGATACAGCAACGCCTCGGATAGTGTGGTCTTGCCTGCATCCACATGTGCCACGATGCCTGCCACTATCCGTTTCATATGTCACCTTTCCCGACAGCCCGATTATTCGTTACCAAATATATCCGTTATTTCCCCCGATATCGGCAATCCGACGAAGGATTACCGCCGCTCTTGACAAACTGAGTGATTCCAAGGTCAAGGGAATGTCCAAATACGCCACCACACTCAAGGACTACATGACCAAGGTCGGCGACCTCATGGATCAGTTGAAGGCCCTGGGTGACCCAACAACATCGAGTACGGCACCGATGTCTATAACCAGTACCACAATCTCTTGGATCAGTACTATGACATCGAATATCCGTACGATGCCTCAACGGAGCTGAACGACGCACTCACGAGTTTGGACGAAACGGCCAACCCGTCTAAAGAGCTGAATGACCTCGACAAGTTGATACAAGACAAACTTGACGATATACAGCAGTAACCGAATCGGCTGTATCAGCTGATTTCCCGCCCCTGTACCCGGTTCGCAGATATGGGGCTTTTTCGTCAGGTTGGGCTGCCGCTACAATAAATCACCGAACATCGACCGATAGGAGGAGCATCCAGTGACCGTTCCCGGCATTACCGTTTTTGGCCAGCAGTCCCATCCCGACTGGACCGCCGGCACCCCGATTGCCGAAGACGCCACCGGATTCCCCACCGATTATGTGGCGCTTGATTTGGAGACCACCGGGTTTTATCCGAACCGTTGCGCCATCACCGAAATAGGTGCCGTACGCGTGCGCGGCGGCCGTGTCGTTGACCAGTTCCAGCAACTCATCAACCCGTTATGCCCGATTCCTCGTCAAATCACCGCGTTGACCGGCATTACCGACGCGATGGTCGCCGACCATGATCCCATTGACGGGGTGCTCCCCCAATTCATTTCCTGGCTCGCCGATTCCAACGCCGCGGCTGAGACCGAGCCCATCGTCGGTCATAATGTCAGCTTCGATCTGCGATTCCTGGACTATAACACCCGCCATATTGCGGGATGCGGATTCGTCTGCGCCGACTATGACACCATGCAAATCAGCCGTGCCCTGTTCCCCAAGCAGAGCCATCACCGGCTCGCCGACCTGATTGTACGATTCGGCATTGCCGATAACGAGGAACACCGCGCATTAAGCGATGCCATCCAAACCCAGCAGTGCTTCGAATGGATGCGGCATTATGTCAGCGAGCACCATGAATCCAGCACGATCCGATGGAAGCAGGCACCAGCCAAGAACAGCACCGAAATTCTGCACCAGCAGTTGGTGGTACAGCGGTAAGGCTCGTTCTCGGCTCCCCAAAAAAAGAGAAAAACTACAAGCCGTATTCCTGGGCGATGACGTTCCACAGGTCGGCTGCGGCCTGATCGACGGTCTCGTTGACAATAGTCACATCGAATTCGCTTTCGGCGGCCAGCTCCACCTTGGCGGTTTCCAAACGGCGAGCCTGCTGTTCGGCGGTTTCAGTGCCGCGGCCAATCAGACGACGCTTCAGCTCCTCGAAGCTCGGCGGTGCAATGAACACGTACACCACCTCAAGATCAAGCTCAGAGGCGCGCTGCTTGACGCGGCGGGCACCCTGCAAATCGATCTCCAGAATCGTGGGTGTACCAGCAGCCAGATGCTCTTCGACGGGCTTTAACAACGTGCCGTAATGGGCCATTCCATGCACCACTGCGGTTTCCAAGAACTCCCCCGCCTGTTCCTTGGCCAGGAACTCGTCTTCTGACAGGAACCAGTAGTTCACGCCATTGACCTCACCAGGACGCGGATCGCGCGTGGTGGCGGAAACGGACACCCACACTTCCGGGTGACCGGCGCGCAGCTTGGCCTCCACAGTGCCTTTGCCAACGGCGGTCGGCCCGGTCAGGACGATCAGACGGCCAGCGTGAGTGTTCTCGGTCATGAATTCCTCCAATGTGCAGTAGCAGATTCCTGTGGGTTACTGGTTTTCGTCGCCCTCAGCGGTGGCTTCCATCAGCGCCTGGCGCACGTCGAGCGCAATCGACTCGGTGGCCTGGCTCAGCGAAGCGATATCCGGCCCGTGCGAGGCGATGAAACGGGATACGGTGACCAGCACGTTGCTGCGCGTGCCGCGGAACACGGTTTTCAGGTCCTTGGCTTCGGCACCCTGCCAGCCGTAGCCGGGAGAGAGAATAGGGCCGGTGAATTCGGAGGGGTTCACACCGGAGTCTTTCATCCACTGGCCAATGGTCGCACCGATGATAAGCCCGACCGAGCCCATACCGTCGATGCCTGCATTGTGCTGCTGCGCGTTGGACGCGATACCGAATGCCACGGTACGTCCCCGGTAATCGCCGGACTGACGGATGGCGGTTTGCAGACTCATGCCCTCCGGGTTGGACGTCAACGAGGCGATGAACACGCCGCGTCCGTTTTCCAACGCTTCGGTAATCAATCCATTCAGTGAACGCGCGCCATAATACGGCAGCAGGGTGATGGCGTCCGCCAATAGCGGCGCACCAGGCTTGAAGTAGGCATCCGCAATGGCGGAGATGGTAGTGGAGAGCCCTCCACGCAGGCAATCCACGATAGTGATGACACCCATCTGACGGGCAGCGTAGAGCACACGCTCGAGCGCTTCAAAGCCCTTGGCTCCATAGCGCTCGAACATCGGCGTCTGGAATTTGACGGCTGCGGCCCGACCGTTGGCGGCCTGCAGCATGCGCATGGAGAACAGCTCGGCACCTTCGGCGTCGACGTTGTACCCCCAGTCGGTGAGGAGTTTGCGGTGCGGGTCTATGCCGACGCACAATGGCCCGTATTTGGCCATCGAATTGCTCAAACGCAGACCGAAATCGGAACGCTGGGCCTGCAACTCCTCATCGCTGGGTGCAACCATCAGAACCCCTGTTTCTCCAATTCGAACAGCTGCTTCGAATGCTCCTGGATGCTCATGATCTGATAATCATTATGCTTCACGGCCTCGATGGCGAGCAGTGCGGCTTGGAACTCGGTAATGGTGGTGAACTGCGGCAAATCGGCGGCGATGGCGGCGGCGCGGATGGAGTAGCCATCGGAGCGGGAGCCGCGGGAGTTCGGCGTGTTGAGAATCATGTCGATCTTGCCCTCTTCGATGAGCTGAACCACATTCTTGCCCACGGATCCGGCGGCATGATGCACCTCAACCGGAGCTTCCGGATCGGTGTCCACACGGGTGCTGATCTTGTCCACGATGTTTGAGTCGATGCCGTAACGGCGCAGCACGGAAGCAGTGCCCTCAGTGGCCCAAAGCTTGAAGCCAAGCTCTTCGAGGCGCACTGCGAGCAGCGGCAACTGTCGCTTGTCAGTGTCGTTCACGGAGATGAACACGTTGCCGTGGGTCGGCAGGCCACCGTCATAGGCGGCGAGCTGGCTCTTGGCGAAGGCGTGCGGGAAGTCACGGTCGAAGCCCATGACCTCACCGGTGGAACGCATCTCAGGTCCGAGCAGAATGTCGACGGTCTTGCCCACCGGAGTGCGGAAACGCTTGAACGGCAGCACGGATTCCTTGACCGCGACCTGCTGGCCGGGGTGGATGTCGCCACCGTCGCCCTTGGGTAGCAGCAGACCGTTGGCGCGCTGGTCGGCAATGGTCTCGCCGGCCATAATGCGAGCGGCGGCCTTGGCCAGAGCCACACCGGTGGCCTTGGAGGCGAACGGCACGGTACGGGAAGCACGCGGGTTGGCTTCGATGACGTACAGCGTGTTGGCCATGAAGGCGTACTGCACGTTGATCAGACCCTGCACGTGGCAGCCGGAGGCGATGGCGTAGGTGCCTTCGCGCAGACGGCGAATCTGGTCGTCGGACAGCGTAGACGGCGGCAGGGTGCAGGCGGCGTCGCCGGAATGGACGCCGGCTTCCTCGACGTGTTCCATAATGCCGCCGATGTACAGCTCCTTGCCGTCGAACAGCGCATCGACATCGATTTCGATGGCATCCTGCAGGAACTTATCGATCAGCAACGGGGAGGGCAGACGGCCAGAGACCACAGTATCGGCCTGGGCCTCGGCAAGCGCGCGATCCACGTACTTGTTGAGCTGCTTGTCGTCATAAACGATTTCCATGCCGCGGCCACCGAGAACGTAGCTCGGGCGCACCAGCACCGGATAGCCGATGCGATGTGCGGCTTCCTTGGCCTCTTCGAGGCTCAGGGCAGTGCCGTAACGCGGGGCATTCATCTCCGCCTTCTTAAGGACCTCGCCGAACAGCTCACGGTTCTCGGCCAAGTCGATGGACTCCGGGGTGGTGCCGAGAATCGGCACACCGGCGGCCTTCAGACGCGCGGCCAGCGAGAGCGGGGTCTGGCCACCGAGCTGGACGATAACGCCCTTGACCGGGCCCATCTTCTTCTCGGCCTCGTAAATCTCGAGCACGTCTTCGAAGGTGAGCGGCTCAAAGTAGAGGCGGTCGGACATGTCGTAATCGGTGGACACGGTTTCCGGGTTGCAGTTGACCATGATGGTGTCATAGTCCTTGCCGAGCTCCTGCACGGCGTGCACGCACGTGTAGTCGAACTCGATGCCCTGACCGATGCGGTTCGGGCCGGAACCCAGGATGATGACCGCCTCGCGCTCACGCGGACGAAGTTCGGTCTCATCGGCGTAGCAGCTGTAGTAGTACGGCGTGGCCGCATCAAACTCTGCGGCACAGGTGTCGACGGTCTTGTAGACGGGCTTGAGGCCATAGTTCCAGCGCAATTCGCGGATGGTGTTCTCGCCTTCGTCACCGAGGCTGCGAAGATGGGCGATCTGCACGTCGGACAGGCCGGCGAGCTTCGCCTTCTTGAGCAGCTTCGGGGTCAGAGTCTCGGCCTCGCGCACTGCCTGTGCAGTCTCGTTGATGAGCAGCAGCTGCTTCAGGAACCACGGGTCGATCTTGGTGGCCGCATACAGCTGATCCAGCGTTGCGCCACCCCAGATGGCACGCATAAGCTGCAGGTAGCGGTGTTCGGTCGGCGTATGAATGGCCTTGAGCAACTCAGCTACCTCATCTGCGGACGGCTTGTCGCCGTCCCAGTTGAAGCCCATGTGACGCTTGTCAATGGAGCGCATGGCCTTGCCGAGGGACTCCTGGAAGTTGCCGGCCAGAGCCATGGCCTCGCCCACGGACTTCATGGAGGTGGTCAGGGTGGGGTCGGCACCCGGGAACTTCTCGAACGCGAAACGCGGCACCTTGGTGACCACGTAGTCGATGGTCGGTTCGAAGGAGGCCGGCGTGGACTGGGTGATGTCGTTGCGAATCTCGTCCAGCGTGTAGCCGAGAGCCAGCTTGGTGGCGATCTTGGCGATCGGGAAGCCGGTGGCCTTGGACGCCAGAGCGGAGGAACGGGAAACACGCGGGTTCATCTCGATGACGATGATGCGACCGGTCTTCGGATGGATGGCGAACTGGATGTTGCAGCCGCCGGTGTCCACGCCCACGCCGCGGATGATGGCGATGCCGATGTCACGCAGCTTCTGGTATTCGCGATCGGTCAGGGTGAAGCAAGGGGCCACGGTGATGGAATCACCGGTGTGCACACCGACCGGGTCGACGTTTTCAATCGGGCAGACGACCACGACGTTGTCGTTGCGGTCGCGCATGAGCTCGAGCTCGAATTCCTTCCAGCCTTCGATGCCCTCTTCGATCAGGACTTCGTCGGTGGGCGAGTAATGGATGCCGGCGCCGGCGATGCGGTGCAGCTCCTCTTCGTCGTGGGCGATGCCGGAGCCCAGACCACCCATGGTGAAGCTCGGACGTACGACCAGCGGATAGCCGAGTTCTTCGGCGATCTTGTCGCATTCCTCAAGGCTGTGCGCGATGCGGGAACGGGCGGATTCGGCACCGGCCTCGTCCACGACCTTCTTGAACAGCTCACGGTCCTCGCCGCGGTCGATGGCTTCCAGAGAAGCACCAATCAGCTCGACATTGTACTTCTTGAGCACGCCTGCCTCGCCCAACGCCATGGCGGCATTCAGCGCGGTCTGGCCACCGAGGGTGGGCAGCAGCGCGTCGGGGCGTTCCTTGGCGATGATCTGCTCGAGGATCGGGGTGGCGATCGGCTCGATGTAGGTGGCGTCGGCCATCTCCGGGTCGGTCATGATGGTGGCCGGGTTGGAGTTGACGAGGATGACGCGGATGCCTTCCTCACGAAGGACGCGGCATGCCTGGGTGCCCGAGTAATCGAACTCAGCAGCCTGACCGATCACGATCGGGCCGGAGCCGATGACCATCACGGATTTGATGTCGGTGCGCTTCGGCATATCACTTACCTTCCTTGGGGTTGTTCTTCATAAGTTCGCAGAAACGGTCGAACAGGTAGGCCGCATCGTGCGGACCGGCTGCGGCCTCCGGGTGGTACTGCACGGAAAACGCGGGAATGTCCACGCACTGCAGGCCTTCGACCACGTCATCGTTCAGATCGATGTGGGAGACGAACACCTTGCCGTACTTGCCGTTTTCGAATGGTGCATCGACCTGCTTGCCAATCGGGGCGTCGACCGCGAAGCCGTGGTTGTGGGCGGTGACCTCGACCTTGCCGGTGGTCAGATCCTTGACCGGCTGGTTGATGCCACGATGGCCGAACTTCAGCTTGTAAGTGCCAAAGCCGAGCGCACGGCCCAGCAACTGGTTACCGAAGCAGATGCCGAAGAACGGGTAGCCGGCATCGAGCACCTGACGCAACAGTTCGATTTCGGGGCCGGCCTGTTCCGGATCGCCCGGGCCATTGGAGAAGAAGACACCGTCCGGGTTCAGGGCTTCGAGTTCGGCAAAGGTGATGGTGGAGGGCACCACGTGCACGCGGCATCCGCGCTCGGCCATACGATGCGGGGTCATGCCCTTGATGCCAAGGTCCACGGCGGCCACGGTGTACAGCGGCTCCTTGCCTTCGTATTCGCCGCACGGCTCGATGGTGTAAGTCTCCTTGGTGGAGACCTCGTCGTACAGGCTCAGGCCCTGCATCTGCGGGGTGTTCTTGACATCATCAAGCAGTTGCTCGATGGTCTTGAGCTTGCCGGTAGCGGCATCGACCAAAGCCTCGCCGGAAAAGATGCCGGCGCGCATCACGCCTGCGGAACGCAGGTGGCGTGCCAGCTTACGGGTGTCGATATGGCTCAGGCCAACGATGCCGTTCTTGACCAGGTCATCGTCCAAGCTGCCCTCAGCACGCCAGTTGCTCACGTTCGGGGAGGGATCACGCACGATGTAGCCGGCCACCCAGATGCGCGAGGATTCGGGATCCTCGCCGTTCACGCCGGTATCGCCGATGTGCGGGAAGGTCTGCACGACGATCTGGCGATCGTAGCTCGGATCGGTGAGCGTCTCCTGGTATCCGGTCATGCCGGTGGCGAAGACGATCTCACCGGTCGTCTCGCCCAGGGCGCCATACGGCTCCCCCACATATACCTGTCCGTCTTCCAAAACGAGGACTGCATCGTCCTTGTCATACATCGGAATTGCGATGGTTCCGGACTCGTTCTGGCTCACCAAAACCCCCTTATGTTTTTCGGGTATTCGTACCAAGGTTAACGGCCAGCGCAGACTCACACGCCGGTGCGCGCGAAGTCTCGCCCCGCTGGCGGGGCAGCCGGCTCACAACCGGCTTGGACAATCACGGCGGAAAGTTGTTCCGCCCATAAAAAAGCCTCCCGGAGGGAGGCTTGAAAACAAATGACTAATCGACCGTCGGCTGGGTCTCAGCGGACGGGGCGGCGGGCTCGGATGCAGGAAAATCGGTTTGACCGGACTGGTCCGGTTCGTTCGATTCCTCGGCGGGCTCATCGTCCACCGATCCCGCGGGCTCGGTGTTCTTCGCATTGCACACCGCGGAAAGCAGGCCGTGGATAAAGGCAGGTGAATCGTCATCGCACAGGGTCTTGGCCAATGCCAGGGCCTCGTCGATGGCCACCTTGTCCGGCACCTCGTCGTTGAACAGGATCTCCCAAGCAGCGATACGCAGGATGTTGCGATCGACCACGCCCATGCGCCTGACCTTCCAACCCGTGGAGTGATCGTCCAGGGTCATGTCGATCTGGCGGCGGTGTTCGGCCACGCCTTTGACGATGCCGATGGCGTAGTCGGGAAGCGGGGTCTGAGCACCCGGATGCGCGATGCGCTCATCAAGCAGGGAAAGAATGTCCTGACCCTTTTCGTCGGCCTCGTACAGAGTGTTCAACGCCCTTTTGCGCGCGGTGGAACGTGCCATACTGCTGGTCCTTTGGTTCGACTGTCGACTAGGTATGTTGCGTGGAGAAGATCAGTTCTCGCGGCCGGTGTAGGAGCCATCCTCGGTGTTGATCTTGACGCGGTCGCCCTCGTTGATGAACAGCGGCACCTGAATCTCGGCGCCGGTCTCCACGGTGGCGGGCTTGGTGCCGGCATTGGAGCGGTTGCCCTGCAGGCCCGGCTCGGTGTGGGTGATGGTCAGGATCACGGAGCCCGGCAGGTCGACGTTCAGCGGAGTGCCGTCGTGGAAGGAGATGAGGCAGTCGGTGCCTTCGAGCAGGAACTTGGCCTTGTCACCCACGAGGGTCTTCGGAATCATGATCTGATCGTAGGTGGTCATGTCCATGAACACGAAGTTGTCGCCGTCCTCGTAGGAGTACTGGAGGGTACGGTTGTCCACGGTCTCGAATTCCATCTTCATGCCAGCGTTGAAGGTCTTGTCGACGATTTTGCCGGAGAGCACGTTCTTGATGGTGGTGCGCACGAAGGCAGGGCCCTTGCCCGGCTTGACGTGCTGGAACTTCATGACGGTCCACAGCTGGCCGTCGAGGTTCAGGACGGATCCGTTCTTGATGTCGTTAGTAGTCTGTGCCACGTTATTCACCTATTTCAAATTCAAACTAGCTTAGGCAAAGCCCAAAAATTGCCTTGGTTATTATGCCACACCGGGTATACAGGAAGTGAACACTGGGGTTTCCCACATGAACCCCCGACTAGACTGGATGAATATGCGACCCTTCTTCGAAGCCATGTCCGTGTCCTGCGTCGTCCCCGCGCAATCGCCGGCGGACGACGAACGCACGGTGTTCGACAACCTGTCCTTCGGCATGGAGCGCGGCGACATCATCGACCTGGTGGGCCCATCCGGCTCCGGCAAATCGAGTCTGCTGACCGCATGCGCCCGACTCAACCCGCACGCGCACGGCATGTTCGTCCTCGACGGCGTGGGCAGTGACGAATTCAGCGCGCAGCAATGGCGGCGGGACGTCTCCTACCTGCCGCAAAAACCGACCCTGACCGGCAAGGACGTGGCCGAGGCGATTCGGCTGCCCTGGACGCTCGCGATTCGAGGCAAGGGGGGCAAGGCTGCGCGGCTGCTGCCCGACGAACGCATCCGCACGACCCTGGACGCGATGGGGTGCGAGGACATCGACCTGACGCGCGCGCCGCATGACCTGTCGGGCGGCCAGGCGGCGCGCGTGGCGTTGGCCCGCACGATGCTCACCGACCCGAAAGTGCTGCTGGCCGATGAGGTGGACGCCGGACTCGACGACGACAACGCATCCAAAGTGGCCGCGATCATGGCGGACGCGGCCGCACACGGCATGGCGATCATCCGCATCCGACACCGTCCGCCGGACGGACGCGCCACCCGCACGCTGATGCTCGATGCGGGACGGCTCACCGATCTGACGCGGGATAAGGAGGTGCGCCCATGAACGGCGCCTACGACATCGACGTCTGGGGTCTCATCCTGGCGTTGGGCATGGTGGCTGTGGCGGCCATTATCAGCGAACTGATGCACATGGGTATTGGCAAGACCTTGATGTGGTCGTCATGCCGCGCATTGGTGCAGCTGTGCGCCATGGGTTTCATTATTGGCTATGTAATCCGTTCGAACAGCGTGTGGATGGTGTTCGCCCTGATGACGGTCATGCTGATCGCGGCGGTGCAGATCGTGATGTCCCGCGCGCACGGCATCCCCAAGGGCCTTGCCGGACCGATCTTCCTGAGCTTGGTCATCACGATGCTGCTCATGCTGGCGTTGGTCACCGAACTCATCGTGCGCCCGCACCCATGGTATGCGCCCCAGCTGGTGGTGCCCCTGACCGGCATGCTGCTGGGCAACACCGTTTCCGCGCTTGCTGTCGGACTGAGCCGATTCTATGAAAGCATGGAGGAACGCCGCGACGAGGTGGATATGATGCTGGCCCTGGGGGCGACGGCATGGGAGTCCGCCCGCCCATCCGTCATCTCATCGATTCGGCTGGGACTGCTGCCCACCACCGCTTCGCTGGCCTCCAGCGGCATCGTGACCATCCCGGGCATGATGGCGGGCCAGGTGATCGCCGGCGGAGATCCGCTGAACGCCGCCAAATACCAGTTCGTGGTCTTCGGCGCCATCGCCGCGCTGACCTTGCTGGCCGACGGCCTGATCATGGCCATGGTCTATCGCACCTGCTTCACCGCCGACGATCAATACCAACCACCGAAAGCGCGATAGCTGGGTTCTGCTCACGATGCTATTTTTGTTTTCAGTCTTGCAACGGTGAAGCTGTCGCGTGCGACGAGACTGGTGGAGATTCGCATATGCTGGCTGATTTTGCGGTCATTGGCTAAACGGGCTTACTCATTGATTTAACACATATGATTCCATCCTGCCATATTTCCTCCAAGCATTTCCCGAGATAAAGCAATCGTGATACAACCGAGAATCGTCTCTACTCAGCTTGCCTCGGGGCGGCTTCGGGCAATGAAGTGCCCATGGCTTCGAGACGCATGAGGAACTCGTTGGCGTTCATGGCGTTACTCAACAGCGTGCCCTCCGCAAGCGTGCCTCCGATGGAACGGATGAACTCAACCTGATCCAAAGTCTCCACGCCATCGAACACCACATGGAACGCATCATTATCGCGCGAAATATCGAGCGTTCGCTGCATGATCTGCTTCGCGCGAGGCGTACGGAAATCGCGTACCACCGTCTTGTCGAATCGTGCGAAATCCAAAGGCAAATGCGCGAACGCAGCAACCTCCGAATACGTTGTGCCAACATTGGTCAAACCCAACTTGACATTCGGCAAAGCGACAAGATCGACAACCTCATCGTCAACTTCATCATGCGCCACATGAATGGCATGCGACCCCAACTGCAGACCGAAACGCAGCTGTGGCTGTTCATGAGTCAACTGCTCCAAGCGCTCGTGGAAGATGGACGCGCCTAATTCCGAACCATTCATGCAAATGTCCACAATATCCAATTCGGGCGCCACCTGGCGGAATGCAGTCATGTCTTTCACGCAGGTTTCCAGCACGTCGAGCGTCAGCTGCACGCTCATGTTGAGGCGATGCGCTTCGGCCGTTACGAAATACGGTGCCAGCGTGCGGCCCTTCGCGTCATGCACGCGTACAATCGTATCCAGCGAAGTGATGCGTTTCGTATTCACATCAAAAATCGGCTGGTAGAGCACGGAAATCGTATTGTCTTCGATCGCATGGCGAAGCACATCGGACACGTTGACGTAATCGTCTGAACCATTTTGCGCGGCGAGCGTGGCCGTCGTGCCGTCGACCGCCGGTAGATTGGAACTTTCCGATTCGTAAATATGCGCGCTCGCATCGGCAAGCAGCACGGCGAAACCGTCCGTCGCATTCGAGAACGAAATACTGCTCGACACGTCCACGGAAACCTCGCCCTCTTCGGTATGCACCGGCATGACGGCAAGGTTGCGCATGCGCGTGGCCAACTCCTCCACATCACTGGTTGACGTCACATCGGTTACGAGCATGGCGAATTCCGCGCCGTTCACGCGAGACAATGTGGCATTGTCCGGTAGCAGCTGGCTTAAACGCATACCCACTGATCGCAGCACGGCATTGCCGATTTTGCGTCCATAATGTTCGTTGACGGTGCGCAAATGCTCCACGCCGAAATACACCACGGCAACCAGATTATGCACATTTTCGGTCTGCAAACTCTTCAGATGCCCGATGAACGCACGATACGTGAGTGCTCCGGTCAGCGCATCCGTTTCCGATTCGGTGCGCAGCAGCGTCACTTCCTTGTTCACGCGCAACGATTCAGTAAGCACTTCACCGCAAGTGAGCAATATCGTTTCGTCGGTCGACGTGAACGGACGATTCCAAATGCTGCGTTCCATCGCAAGATAATACTGTCGCGAGCCGGTGGAAATAGGCGCGGAATATCGGTAGGAATATCCTCTTTTATCAAGATTGTTTGCATCGCTGACGAAACAGCGCATGCGGGTGAGGCCACGATTGATACGCCTCACCACGGTCTCCTCCGGCACTTGATTCGGCAACGGCAGTGCGTCGCTCACATTCGCAATGCATTTCAGCGCACTTCGGGATCGCGCGAGCCGGCTCATCGTATCGACCGTCATCAGTAACAGTGAGTAGGCGATCAGTGCCAGCATGAACACGGAAAGCACGGTGGCGGTATCCGAACCAATATTGGCGAACTCCAGAATTTCAGGAATCCACACAATCGCCAGCAAATCAGCCAAAGCCATGGCAAGAATGTGGGACAGCGAATACTCGTGCATGGCTTTACGAATCGGAATTTGCGCAAAAAAGAACGTTACAATATCGCAAATCAATCGAACAATCGGCACTGCAACAGTCATAATCAGCAATGGCAGCAACCAATTCTGAAATTGATAAGGATTAAATGCAGCATTGACAGAATGCTGGTTGATAGTAATCGACAGTACGTGAGAAGTATTCGCAAATAGTATTTTGATTAATGGAATTGGCACAAGTGTTGTTCCGGCGCGAAGAATGCCGATTTTCAGGCTGCGTGCGGTGATGATCGACGTGATGATGGTGACGATGATCAGGAACATGGCCACGTCGGGAAAATAGCCGGTTACCAGCAGTATGACGGTCAACGGCGGCAGCACGGTGTGTTCGGCGGCAACGCGATACGACGAACGCTTTTTGTGGTAGACTAGGCACAGCAGAAAACACAGCGACCATATGCAGATGCGCGCGGGGCCTTCCATAAGTCGCTGCACGCCTTCCTGTGCATGGAATGCGATTGCGGCTGCGAGAAACAGCGTGTAAATAATGGCCAGAATGGTGAGTCTGACCGGCTTTCCGATGCCATCTTTTGACTGGCTGCCGGTGGTTGCCTGATGTTTCGATTGCTTCGATGCCATGATTGCCTGATTTCGTTCCCTTGTTTCACGGTTTCACGGTTTGCGCTGCTTTTGTTGGGAAATAGCGCCTGCCTGTGTGTCTGCTTGCCTATAGCACCGGTCCGATGATGCGCCACGGTGCGTTGGGGCCTTCCTCGGCGCTGTCTGGCTGCTTGTTTTCGTTGTTGCCCAACGATTCGTAGATATTGCCGTTCCAGATCACCTTGTCGCCTTGCTTGTACAGTACGTCTGGCTCCCATGTGGGGTAGGCCTGCTGCGAGGAATTCCAGCGTGCATTATCGAAATCGACGAGCGTGCCCGGTGTGCCTCGGAATCCTGATCCTAGGGTGGTGGCAAATTCGCCGTCCGTCTGTTTCATGCCACTGCAGAACGTTTTGAGCGTGTTGGTGTTCGTATAGTTTTCGCCGCATTGCTGGTCGCGGTTCAACGACCACATGCTTAAGTGGCCCAGGCTTGTTTCCAGTGCGAACGTGTTGATTTCGCGCGCATTGTCGAGCGTGAAATACTCGTTTTTGGTGTCGTTCTGGCCGATGAGCACGGTAGCTCCCAGCAGTTCCCAGATCTGATGGTCGCTGAAGAGTTTGCCACGACTGTACAGCAAGGTTTTGTATTGCGCGTGGGCCGCGTTCAACGAGCTTTTAATCAAGGTTGATTGTGTGATCGACGTGGATGCCACGTTGAAATCCATGGTCATGAGATTCACGGTGGAGAGCGTCACGCCAGCGTCCAGAAACGCATTCACGGTTTGCATTCCTTGCGTTGTAAGGCCTTTCGCGTCGGCTGGAAGCGTCAGGCTGATTGTCAGATCGTGACTGGTATCGTCTTTTCCTTTGTTTTTCGCTTTTCCATTGGCGATGAGTTTTGCCACGGCTTGCGCTCGCCGGGTTGCGGTTTCACTGTAACCGTCGAGATTCGTGTTTTCGATATCGAAGTCGAGCGAGGTGACGTGATAGCGGTCGATCACCTGCTGGTATGCGTCGGCAAGCGCGTCGACGTCAGTGCATGCGGAGGCCAGTTCGGTGCCGTTCTGGCCTCCGAAGCTGACGGTTACCGTACGGTCGGTTTTGTAGGTTTGCGCGATGCGGCTGTCAAGATCAAGTGTGGAGGCCGCTTCGTCGAGCGTGTAGTAGCCGCCCCAGCTTGGCCGGCAGCCGTCGCCGGCGGTGACGAATCCGAGAATCACATTCCGGTAGACGTTGCCTACCTTGGATTCGAACTCGTATGAGGGTGTTGCGGTCACGTCTACATAGCCACCGAACCAGGGTTCGGGCAATTTCTTAGCCGCCGTTCGCGTGAACGTGATCCACGACCATGTGCCGGCAGCAACAAGCGCGATGCACAGTATCGCTATGAACAATCGGAGGAAGGAAAAACGCCTTCCCGGAAACAAGGGTTTCATCATTCCCTTTCAAAAATCGTCCAGTCGTCATGCCGATGGGGTCATCGGGTGGCCGAGCAGGCTGTGCCTCCCCCCGCTTGGCTTCAGTGCACAGGCGGGGGATTTTACGGGGGATTGGGTGTTCCTCTCGTGCGCTGGCTTTCTTATATCTCGCTTACATCAAGGGAGTGTAGTATGTGGCTGGTACGACGATTTAGGCAGTGACGCGTATGTTTTTTGCGCCGGTGAGGCGTTGTTGACGATGCAAAGGGGGTTTGAGGTGGCAAAAACAGGGGGGTAATAAAGGCGGCGATCGCAAGCATCAATGGGGAGCGGAAACCTCCACGCAACCACTTGCGATTATGCATGACAAGCCTTCGCCGACGCGAGTTGTGCTCGGCTATGTTGCGATTGCATGCACGGTTATTTCATGGCTTGTCTACATGATCACGATGATTCTGTCGTTGTTCGTCAACAATCCCTCACTCACATTACGTTTCGTGGTTGAAGGCGTGCTGTACATGACGATTGTGACCACGCTGATTTTCAGTGCGCTCGTCTACTTGACCACACGGCAAGGGGCGCTATACCGCTTCATCCGGCATGAGCGTGTGCCTCGAGCGATGCTCGATGACCATTTCGCACACAACTACGGCAAAGGCATCACCGTACTGATTCCGTCGTATGTGGAACAGCCGAAAGTCGTCGAAAAAACGATCTGGTCAGCCGCATTGCAAGAATTTCCCGATTTGGCAGTCGTGCTCTTAATCGACGATCCTCCACATCCCAAAAATGATGAAGCGCGTGCGATCCTCAAAGCAAGCCGTGGACTCATGCCAAAAGTGCTCGCCGAATTGGCGGCGCCAGCCGAACGCTTCACGAAAGCGCGAGATGAAACCGCTGCGGCGCTCGCCAACCAGGTGAGCGCAAGACGTAGTGTGGTCGCACACTGTGCGGAAGACTATCGTGCGGCCGCGCAATGGCTGGAACATAAGGCCGATACTTGGCTGATCGAAGATCATACCGACGATTTCTTCTGCGATCAGGTATTGCGCGGTCTTGCGCGAGACTTGCGTTTGACGGAACAGGCGTTGAACGAATCAATCACTTTGCAGCAGCATGTCGACGTGAATCGCATTCTGCAACTGTACGAACGTTTGGTGCGTATCTTCACCGCAAAAGGATGGTCTTTCGAACGCAAACTGTACGCATCGACTTCTCGCGAAGGCAACAAGGCCATGAATCTGAATTCGTTCATCGGGTTGATGGGCCACTCGTTGAAGCGTGTGGAAACGTCGGATGGCGTGATTTTGCGTGACGTGCGCGAGGACGAATCTCCGGATTTCGTGATGCGCGATTCCGAATATGTGCTGACATTGGATGCCGATTCCATGCTGCTGCGCGATTACTGCCTGCGTTTGGTGTACCAGATGGAACAGCCGGGCAACGAGCGTATGGCCGTGATTCAAACCCCGTATTCCTCGTATCGTGGTGCGCCGACGCGAATCGAACGCATAGCGGCCGCCACCACCGACATTCAGCACATGCTGCATCAGGGCATGACGTACTATGATGCCACGTTCTGGGTGGGCGCGAACGCGGTGATTCGCAAGGCCGCGCTTGACGACATTTGCGTGGTCTCAACTGAGGGCACGCGCACGGTGAAAACGTATATTCAGGATCGCACGGTGATTGAAGACACCGAATCCAGCATTGATTTGGGCTATTTCGGCTGGCATTTGGTTAATTATCCGGAGCGGTTGAGTTATAGTGCCACGCCTCCGGATTTCGGCTCGCTAGTGGTGCAGCGGCGACGTTGGGCGAACGGTGGTCTGCTAATCATCGGCAAATTCTTCCGCATTGTGCATGCCCGGCATCAGCAGGGCAATGATGTGAAGCTGGGCGAGTGGGCGTTGCGCGTGAACTACATGGCATCCATCGCATGGTCGAGTTTCGGCTTGATGTTCCTGTTGGCGTATCCGTTCGATCAGCGGTTGCTGAGCCCGTGGGTGGTGCTCGCTTCGTTGCCGTATTTTGCCACCATGTCGAGTGATTTGAAACGTAACGGGTATAAGCGTTCTGATATTTTCCGTATTTACGGTTTCAATATCGTGCTGTTGACGGTGAATCTTTCCGGTACGCTCAAGTCGATTCAGCAGGGCATGACGAACACGAAGATTCCGTTCGCGCGTACGCCGAAGGTCAATAATCGTACTGCGTCTCCGGCATTGTATGTGACGATGCCGTGGGTGATCATTATTTATTCGTGCATGGTGTTCTATGCCGATACGTTTTCGCATAATTGGGGTAACGCGGTGTTCGCCGGATTCAATGCGATCGTGACACTCTGGGCGCTGACCGCATATATCGGCATCTGGCATTCCGTGCAAGACATGGTGCTCGGCCTGATTCGCTGGTTTTTCGTGCCGATCAAGGAGCCGCAGCAGGAGGCGGCCCACAAGAGGGCCTCCTGGCGTGACGCCCTCTATTTCGGCGATCGCCAAATGATTTACGAGTCCCGCCCGTTATAGCATGCTCCCCGCGGCTGTCTGCACAATCCGTGATTTGCGGTCTTTTTTTCGGGTTGTGCAGACGGGTTTAGATATCACGGCGTTGCCACGCCGATTATCGCGCGAACGTTCTGCGCATCCGCTCAACAGCCGGTTGCTTCGAAAAGCAGATAATTGCGGATCATTTCGTCGATATATCCGCTGACGGTGGTTGGAGAGATGCGCCGGACGCTTGCGGCGGAATTCGCATTTGTGCATGTCTGCTTACATGTCCGATACATTTTTCCCAACGAATTGACAGGAACACGCATCATTCCTCCATGACTTGGGCGGTTATATGGAGCATGTCAGCGGTTACGGCGGCTGGCGAGGTTCCTGATGAACCCCATAACTGAACCCTTCTTCTCTCTGCTGTGGGCGGGCGCGGCTACTACCAGTAGTGGGGGCAAGGAGCCGGTCGAGCTCAACCCCGGCGACGTGGTGTACGTGGTGCCGGAGACCAAGCACTGGCACGGGGCTGCGCCGGATTCCGATTTCGCGCATATCGCCATTATGAATGTGGTGGACGGCGCTTCGAACGAATGGCTAGAGCCGGTCGAAGCCGAATACGACGCGCTGCGCTGCATTGATGAGGCCGCAAAGAGTATGTGATGAAAGCTGTTATGCGCCTATGCGCGGCGCACTAGAACACGACCGCCGACACGATCGTCAGCGAGGCCAGCGAGAACAGCGTGCTTACGAGCACGAAGCCGACCGCATAGTCGGGCATGTTGTTCTTGCGGCCGGTGAACATGGCGATGGTGGTCATGGTCGGCAGGCCGGCGATCACGGTAATCATCAGAATCATGTCGTGAGTGATGGGCAGCTGCGGCAGCGCGCTGGCCAACGCGGTCAGCAGCGCATAGAAAGCGAGCGGGAATGCGATCATCTTGGCGACTAGGCCAACATAGAGTTCGTAGCGTTTGAGGACGCCCCACCACTTGGTCAGCGCGAACAGGCCACCCAAGTAAATCAGCGACATCGGCGTGGCCATATTGCCGATGGCGTGCAACGGCTTGAGGATGATGTCCGGCACCTTGACGCCAAGCAGAATCAGAATCAGGGCGAGCATCACGCCGATGAAGGCGGGGTTGACGAATCGTTTAAGCAGGCCAAGGACGCGGGTGCCTAGCGAGGGGCGGGCGGCCACCGGAGAACCGCTGTTCGCAGCCTCCCCCACCGAACCGGCGCCGTTCACCGAACCGTTCGCGACCGCACCTCGCGCGCCAATCGCGTTGCCGCCAGTCGTTTCGGCGACCGGCTCGCACAGCCATACGCCGTACGTCCAGAGCAGCGTCTGGTCGATGATCGACATCAGCGCCACGTAAATCGCGCCGTTCTGCGGCCAAAGTGCCATGATCAACGGAATGCCGATGAATCCGGCGTTGCCGAAAATCAGCGACGCCTGAAACACATGGCTGCGTGAGCCCCTAAGCCGCAACAGCTTGGCGACCAGCCAAAATACGAGGATGAGCAGCGCATACATCACGGCGGTCAGCAGCATCACGCCCCAGTTGGCGGCGAGCTGCGCACGGTCCGCGCCGTCGACGGCATTCGAGAACACGAGCACAGGGATGAGCACATTGAGCAGCAGCGAGCACATGCCGTCCAGCGCCGTCTGGCCATAGAACCGGAGTCTCACACATCCATACCCGACCATCAGCATGATCAGGAATCCGACCAGCTGGCCAATCATGACGCCAAACTGTCCCATGCACGCTCCTCTCGCTCGCTCCCTCCCCGTGTTTTCCTGTCACTGGTTCATATAGGCAACCATCTGGACAGGCTCGGCGGCACACGCATCAGTATGTTCGATACCACCACATGTCAATCCACTTCTCGTTCAACCGTTCCCCGTGCTAATGAGCCGCCGGCCACCCCGTGTTGCCTGTGCTGCGCGAGCACCATTACACGTATTGCATTCCAGTGACCATCGGACGCAACGTGTGGGTCGGCGCCAATGTGTCGATTCTGCCGGGAGTCACCATCGGCGACAATTGCGTGATCGGCGCCAGTTCAGTCGCGACGCATTCCATCCCCGCCAACTCGGTCGCTTACGGCGCACCTTGCGAAGTCGCACGCGAAATCGGCGACAAGGACCGCGAGTGTTTCTACAAAGACCGCAAGCTCGACGTGTGGGAGTGAGCTTGCGCGCTACTGCTCTTTGACCTTAAAACGCTCACTGAATTGACGGTCGCGCCAGTAGTAGACGTCGTCGCGTTCGTTGATTTCGCGAATTACCTTGCACGGGCTGCCGTAGGCGACCGTGTTGGCGGGGATGTCCTTGGTGACCAGCGAGTTGGCGCCAATGACCGCGTTGTCTCCAATAGTGGCTCCGGGCAGTACGGTCACGTTCGCGCCAATCCAGACGTTTTCACCGATGTGGACTGGCAGCGAATACTGGGCACCCTGATAGCGCAGGTCCGGACGCACGGGATGGCCGGTGGCCACAAGCGTGACGTTGGGGCCGATCATGGTGTGGGATCCGATGAAGATCTCACCATCGTCCACCAGCGTCAGGTTGAAGTTGGCGTAGCAACGCTCACCCCAATAGGTATTGCAGCCCCAGTTCGCATACACCGGGCATTCGAGGTACAGGCCCTCCCCCGCGGCGCCGAAGAACACCTGCATGAGTTCGGTGCGGCGTTTCGGATTGGTCAGCGGTGTGGCGTTGAGTTCAAGCTGGAGATCGCGTTGGGCGGCCTGCAGATCAAAAAAGCCGTCCACATCATCCGGCAGGTAGACCTCGCCGGAGAACATAAGCGCCATTTTCTCGCGCGTCGCATCATCGATAATCGGCTTGGCGATCGGCTTGTCTTCGGTCATCATTGGCTCCTGTTCGGCGTTTTGGCGATTGTGTCGGTCGAACTATTCTGTCACAGACTCGTTTTCAACACCCAGCATTGAGCGCAGCCAGTCGAGCTCGGCGGCAATTTCGGCATCGTGCACGGCGATGATGCCGCGGCGATAGGGGTCGTCGATCTGCTCGATGGAGAGCGGATTGCCGGCATCACAGGCATCACCGTCAAGTCTGGCGTCACCGTGCAGGTCATCGACCGCAACCCGGACAAGGCCGCAGCAGCAGCGGCTGAAGGCGTCACCAATCAGACCCCATGGGCCGGCGGTTTTAAGGTGTCAAGTAAGCGGCATATCGCAGCGAATCATTCTCAATAAGAAAAGTGTGAGGCAAACGCACAATATCAATCAATCGCACATTCGCGGGAATAGCATCAAACAGCCATTTCTTGGATTCAGATGTGCGATTGGCACCGTGCGGGCCTCACACTTTTCTTATTGAGAACGATTCGCCGTGCAGTCAAGCCCTCCATCCACCCAAAAAGGACTCGCTTTTGGCCGCGTCGTCGCGGTAGGCCTTGCCGAACTCGTCAATGAGCCCATGGAATTCCTGCAAATCCTTGACACTGAGGCTCGTATCCAGCACCACGGGCGAATAGGCCCTGTGGAATGCCGGATAGCCGGCCGGCACGTCGAATCCAAGGAAGGCGAATAGTCGGCGAGCATAAGTATCGGCCACGAATGTGCGGCGCGAAAACACATATAGCATCAGGTCGTCGGCCGTTTCGCCCCCGATACCGAATAATCCGAGCAATTCGGTCCGCAATTCGGCGTCGGGAATATCTGCCGCGCCCTCAGGTGAGGCTCCACAACGCTCCACATACCATCGGCTCAGTGACTGTACCGTCTTGGATTTGTTGACATAAAAGCCGGACGGGCGAATAAGTTCCTGCAGATGCGCTGGCCCCATAATCGCCAGCTTATGGGGTTCGAGCACACCCTCCGCGTTCAACGCCGCAAGCGAACGATTCACATTGCCCCACGCCGTATTCTGCGTCAGCACCGCGCCCACCATAATCTCGAATGTGGTTTCAGCCGGCCACCATCCGGTCGGGCCAAGGGCGGCAGCCATGGTGCGGTACAGCGATTCGATATACGCGGGAGAAGGAACGCTCGGCACCCGCTTTGCACTTCGATTATTCATAGTTGCCATCTACCATTCACCGCAATTCATGCAGGATTCGCCGCATGAACGGGATAGTGACTAGGAATGTCAGCACGTCGGACACCGATTGTGCCATTTCCACGCCGAGCACGCCGAACATCATCGGCAGAATCAGTACGACCGGTGCCAAAAACAGACCTTGTCGGCACAGGGCCAGGAATGAGGCGATGCCAGTGCGGCCCATGGTCTGGGTCATCATATTGCCCATCATGTTGAAGCCGTTGAGAATCACCGTGCAGCATTGGATATGCAGCGCGGCCACACCCACCGCGACCACGGCCGGGTCGGAGCGGAAGATCTCGACCAGTTGCGGTGCGAACACCCACAGCAACACCGCCAACGCCACGAGCACGCAGGTGGCGAGCCGCACGCAGAACCAGTACCCTTCTTTGACGCGCGCGAACAGGCCGGCACCGTAGTTGTAGCCGCACACCGGTTGGAAACCTTGGCCGAGGCCGACGATCACCGAGTTGGCGCCCAACATAATGCGCATCACAATGGCCATGCCGGCGATGGCCGCGTCGCCGAACGGATTGGCGGCGATGTTCACGCAGGTCACGGAAATCGAGCCGGCGCCTTGGCGGATCAGCGAGGGCAGGCCGCCGCCAGCCACTTCGCGCATGAGCAGCACATCCGGCTTGCAATTGCGCAGGGACAGTTTCATCACACCGAATTTGCGGCTCATTGTGGTCAGAATCGCGAAACTCACCGTCTGGCAGATGGCGGTGGCGAGGCCGGCACCGAAAATACCCAGGCCGGCCACGAAAATGAATAATGGCGCGAGCAGGAAATTCAGCAGTGCGCCCGACACCAGCCCGATCATGCCGAATGCCGACTGGCCTTGGTATCGCAGCAATCCGTTGAGCGCAAACGAACCGCATACGCAGGGTGCGGCGACCAGCAGCGGTGTCAGATATTGCACGGCGTATGGGGCGATCGTGGAGGTCGAACCCAGCATGACGACCAACGGCCGCAGGGTCAGCAGCCCGATCGCGGCAATTACCAAACCGGAAATCACCGCGCCCGCGAAGCCCACGGCCAACAGTCGGGAGGCACGTTCGTTGTTCTGCTTGCCAAGTTCGCGACTCATCGAATTGCCCGCGCCGTTGCCGAAGAAGAAGCCGAGCGCCTGCATCACGGTCATGATGGAGAACGCGATGCCGATGGCGCCGGACTGCGCGGTGCCAAGCTGGCCAATAAAGAACGTGTCCGTGAGATTGTAGGCAGTGGTCACCAGATTGGAGATGACGGCCGGCAGGCATAGTTTGAGGATCAGCGGTTTGACCGGCTGCCCGGTCATCTGCTGATATTTCGCGTCCGCGCTTGCGCGTCTCATGCCATGAACCTGAACCACGGACGGTTATCCTACTCGCGCCTTGCCCTATGCGAATGCGCGTGACCGCCATACGGGTTAACATGTCATTCTCGGGAGTGAGCCAAAGAAAAGATAAAGCCACAGCCCGTGCCACGCCCACACCGGCTCATGCCATATTCCTAAAAAGCGCCGTGGTAAAGATGTCCGTTGAGCCTTACCCTAAATACCGCCCAGTAATGCTGCTTGGGTTGGCCGCGACCTGTTCCGGCGTTCCAGTGGCGACGATGCGTCCGCCGCTTTCGCCGCCGCCCGGGCCCATGTCGATGATCCAGTCCGCATTGGCGATCACGTCAAGGTCATGTTCGATGACCACGACTGTTGCGCCGCTCGCCACAAGCCGGTCGAACACGCCCAGCAGCACACGCACGTCGAGCGGGTGGAGACCGATGGTCGGCTCATCGAACACGAATACCGCGTCCGATTGGGCTTTGCCCATTTCGCTGGCGAGCTTCAACCGCTGGGCTTCGCCGCCCGAAAGCGCCGGCGTCGGTTCGCCGAGTGTCAGATACCCAAGACCCAAATCATGCAAGGTGGTCAGACGTGCGTGGACCTTCTTGAGGTCGTGGGTCACGGCCAATGCCTGATCCACGCTCATTGCCATGAGTTGGGGCAGACTCAGTGAAAGGTGAGATTCTCCCTTAACCGCACGCCGAATCGCGCCGGCTTCAGACGCATACCGGGAACCGCCGCAGTCCGGGCATTCGATGGTCACGTCCGGCAGGAACTGCACGTCGAGTGAGATCGAACCGGTGCCGTCGCACGTGGGGCAACGCAGCCGTCCAGTGTTGTACGAGAAATCGCCGGCCTTCCAGCCGCCCGTCTTGGCCGCATCGCATCGGGCGAAGGCGCGGCGCAGTTCGTCGTGAATATCGGCATAGGTGGCCACGGTGGAGCGCACGTTTGCGCCAATCGGCGTGGCGTCGATGAGATTCGCACGATGGATGCCCTCGGCCTCAAGTTCACGCACATGTTCCGGCAACTGCTCCCCCGCCGCCTGCGCTTTGAGCGCGGGAATCAGCGATTCGAGCACCATCGTGGTTTTACCGGAGCCGGAGACGCCTGTCACCGCCACGAGCCGGCCGCACGGAATATCAACGTCCAGCGACTTGACCGTATGCAACTGGCTGGTTGTCATGCGGATGTGGCCAAGGTCGAACACCTGCGGTTCCGCCACGCGCTCACGGATGCGCGCGCTCACATTATCGGCCAAGAACGGCGCAATACGACTACTTGGATTCGCCGCCACTTCGTCTACCGTGCCTTGCGCGATCACATGCCCGCCTTCGGCGCCGGCAACCGGTCCCATTTCGATGAGATGGCCGGCGGCTTTGAGCACGCGCACGTCATGGTCCACGACCACCACGGAATTGCCGTCCGCCACTAGATCGCGCATCACGCCGAGCAGTCCGTCCACATTCGAGGGGTGCAGCCCGATGGATGGCTCGTCAAGCACATACAGCACGCCAGTGGTGCGGTTGCGCACGGCACGGGCGAGCTGCACACGCTGGCGTTCACCGGTCGAAAGCGTGGCACCGGCGCGGTCAAGCGCCAGATAGCCGAGGCCCAAATCCAACAGTCGGCGGGCCACGTTCAGGAATGATTCGCAGATGTTGGTGGCCATCGGCCGCATGTCGGCGGGCAGAGATTCCGGCACGCCGCGCACCCAATCCACCGCCGCATCCAAGGTCATCGCGCTGGCTTCGGCCAGGTTCAGCCCGCGCACATGCGGGGCCCGGGCTGCGGCGCTCAGTCGGGTACCTCCGCAGTCGGCGCATGGTCCCTCCTTGAGAAATCGAGCCACGCGCTTCAGGCCTTTCTCGTCCTTGGCTTTGGCGAGCGCGTTCTCCACCGTGTATACGGCGTTGAAGTAGGTGAAATCGAGTTCGGCGAAATCGTCGCCTTTCTTCGGCTTGTAAAAAATATGCTTTTTGACGGCCGGCCCGTTGAATACGATGTCACGCTCTTCGGGCGTGAGCTCGCTGAACGGCACGTTGGTGCGCACGCCCATCGCGCCGCACACCTGCTTCATAAGGTCCCACATGAGCGAGCCCCATGGCAGCACCGCACCGTCGTCGATACTTTTCGACTCATCCGGCACCAGGGCCGCACGGTTCACTTCGCGCACAATGCCGGTTCCAGAGCAGGTCGGGCAGGCGCCGGCCGAGTTGAAAGCGAGCGATTCGGCTCCGGGCGCGTGGAATTCCTTGCCACAGCCAGCACAGGTGATGGGCAGACCGGCCGCCACGTTCAGCGTCGGCTCGTTGTGCGCCCCGCAATGCGGGCACACGTGTGAGGCGACGCGGGAGAACAGGAGCCGCAGACTGTTGAGCAGTTCGGTCATCGTGCCGAACGTCGAACGGATGCCAGGCACCGTGGGCCGCTGGTGCAGGGCCAGCGCGGCCGGCACGTGCAGTACTTCGTCCACTTGGGCGCGACTGGCCTGGGTCAGGCGGCGTCGCGTGTACGTGGACAGCGCCTCCAAGTAGCGCCGCGAACCTTCCGCATACAGCACGCCGAGCGCCAGCGAGCTCTTGCCCGAACCGGAGACGCCGGCCACGCCCACCAGTTCGCCCAGCGGAATGTCGATGTCGATGTTCTTCAGGTTATGCACGCGCGCCCCGCGCACTTCGATCGCCTGCGGCCGCTGATCGTTGCTCATGCTCGGCACCGCTCCGCCGCCATCCTACTGTCTGACCTATTATCAAGCGTCACGCCGTTACCTCTTTCTCGACCTCGCCCTAGACCGCCGCCGCACGAGCTTCATGGTCTCCAGTATCATCACGACCAACGACGGCAGCCGAGAGTCTTTCGCTATTGAGCACCGCCTCTCGCATGCTGTTCGCCGCGTCATTGCCGAGACTATCCGCGTTTAGCATAATGAGTTCACGGACGGTGGGCATAATGGCAATAGAAGTCCGTCCACACCGAAGGAGCCCCGAGGATGGAACTGCGCGTCCTGCGATATTTTCTGGCGGTTGCCGAGGAAGGCAATATCACGTGGGCCGCGCAGTTGCTGCGTATTTCCCAGCCGACGCTCTCCCGTCAGCTCAAACAGTTGGAAGAGGAATTGGGCGTCACGCTGTTTGAACGCGGCAGTCACACCATCACGCTCACCGAGGAAGGCCGGCTGCTGCGCGAACGTGCGCAGACCAAGTCAATACGAGTTCCTGCGCACCGGCATTACAGAGCACTGGTCAGCGATGGTTCCCGGAAACCACCCGCTGGCGGAACGCGAATCGTTGACCCCGCAGAATCTCAAGGATGTGCCGCTGCTGTTCCCGGTGCGCACGCCCGTACACAATCTGCTACTGAACTGGTTCGGGCAATACGCCGATCAAGGCGGAGCTCAACGCCGGGTATCACACGCCGGAACGTACCCATGAGCTTTTCGAGGAACCGGTGAGCCATCCTGTTGACCCCACGTTCCGGTTGAACACGCCATTCCGCACCGACTTCGGCCGCAACGAACACGACACACAGGGAGCCGTCAAGCGAGGGCGTGAAGGTGGCGACCACACCGAATACGGCCACGCCGATCGCGCCGCCGCACAGACCGGCAGCTTCGCTAAGGCCGGCCATCGTCTGCACATTTCCACACCGGCGGTGGCCAAACAAATCAATACGTTCGAAAAGGAATACGGTCTGACGCTGTTCGACCGATCACGCAGCGGCGTGCAACTCACCAAAGCCGGCAAGGAGTTCGTCGAGGACGCGCAGATGATCGTGTGCCAATGTGAGGAGAGTCTACGTCGTGCGCAACGGCGCAGCACCGACGGCATCGCCACCGTCCGCCTTGGCGTTTCCATACTGCGCCCCGGCCGCCGCATCCTCGACCTATGGCAGCGCGACGCCGGCAAGCACACCGACATCCGCCTGGAACTGGTGTCGATGCCCGACGACTCCGAAGCCATCAACGACATCATCACCCACCTCGGCGAGGACGTCGATCTGATATCCACGGCCTTCGACACCGGCTATTGGAACGACCTGCAACACCCTCGCCCTCGATTCCGAGCCACTATGCGTGGCCGTGCCACGCAATCACGCACTGGCGAGACGCGCACGGCTCACATTGAAAGACCTCGAAGGCACACACATCCGCATTCTCAAACGTCATCGCGGCGCCAACGACACGGCCCGGGACCTGCTAGAACAATGCCCCGCCATCGATTTGATCGACATCGACCACTACGACCTCGACACGTTCAATGACTGCGCCGAATCCGGCGACCTGCTCATCCCCAAACCCATGTGGGCCAGCGTACGCCCACAGCTCGTCAACGTGGCCGTGGACTGGCCCGAACCGGTCGTCATGCACCACGGACTGCTCTACCCGCTCGACGCAAGCCCGGTGATTCACACATTATGGAATTTTTCGCCGCAGACGGAGATCTCGAACCGTGACCGTCCAACGAAACCGCGCCGATGCTCCGGCGTGAAGTGCGGTAATCTCTAAGAAAAGGCCATTGTGTCGAGATGGCGGGGCAACGGGCAGCGTTGCGGATTTGGGCTGAGGCCCCGTCGCTTGCGGTGTTACATATTGTGACGATGAGGAGGGCAGCATGGAGGCCGCAGAGAGCAGGCAGCCGACGATTTTCGATGTCGCTGCGGAGGCCGGCGTCTCCAAGTCCATGGTTTCCCGCGTGATGCGCGGCGAAGGGGGCGTGCGTCAGGAGAAGGTAGACCGTGTGCTCGCCGCGGCGGAGAAGCTCGGATACGTGCCGAGCGCCATGGCCAGCGGGCTCGCCTCGAAGCGCACGAAAACGCTGGGAGTGGTGGTCAGGAACGCGAAGCTGCCTTTCTATGGGTTCCTTCAGGGCGCCATGCAGAAGCGGGCGCGTGAGCGCGGCTATCAGATGGTGTCCATCAGCGGCGTGGAGGAACTGTCCGCGGATGATGCGCGCCAGGCGCTGCGCGATTTGATCGCCCTGCGCGTCGAGGGGCTGATCGTATGCTCCGCCATGCTTGCGGTGGAGGATTTCATGCCGTTCATCGACCGGATCCCGTTCGTGATGGCCGGGCACGAGGACACGACGCGCACCGTGTCCTCGGTGTTTTGCGATGAGGAGGACGGCGGCCGCAGGCTCGCGCAATACGTCCACGACTTCGGGCACCGGGAGGTGGCGGTGTTTCTGGTGCCCAGGGAATACTCGGTCAGCCAGTACGGCCGCGGCATGGCCATGATCGAGCTGCTCGGGCAGCTCGGCATCCGCGTGAAGGTGATGGATATGAAAGGGGCCGAAGAGGTTGGAACGCTGGTGGACGAGGTGCTGTGCCATCCCAGGATCACCGCGTATATGTGCCCGTCCGACGTGGTCATGCTCAATGTGATGGACGAGTTGCGCCGGCGCGACGTTTCCGTGCCGCAGGATGTGTCCGTCACCGGCTATGACGGGTTTGGCCCGCTCGCGTCGCCGTACCTTGGATTCACCACATATCGGCAGCCTTTGGAGGAGATCGGTTCCCGCGCTGTAGATCTGGTGCTCGAGCGTCTGGATGGCGGTGACCACGCCGTGGAGGCGCTGCCAGTAAAGGGGGAATTCATCCACGGGCGCACCGTGGCGCTGCCACGTTGGAAAGACGGGCGATAGACGGGCAATAGGCGGAACGGAAGCCGCATCCCGCGCCGCAATCCCATGCACCCGCGTGTGGTGGCGACGGAGCGATAGCACCCGTCGCCCGAGGATGCATCACAGTGGCAGCAGATCGAGCCCGTTGGCTGCGGCATAGCCCAGGATCCAGGCCATGGGCAGGGTTGCCGCCCATGCGATGAGGATCCTGCGTGCCTCGCCCCAGCGGACCTTGCGCCAGTCGTTCGTCTGGCAGGTGCCGATGAGCGCGCCCGATATGGACTGGGTCATGCTGACCGGGCTTCCCAGCGCCGAGCTGACGAGCACGGCGGCGGAGGCCGCCCACAGGGTGACCCAGATCTGCCGGGAATCCGGCACGATGGTGCCGCGCTGCAGTGCGGCTGCTCCCTTGGGCATGCCGGTGAGCACGCCGGTCAGGAACGTCGCGGCGACGATTGCGGTGATGGCGGCGCTGTGCGTGGCGGTTCCCAAATCGACTCCCATGGCGGTGCCGAACAGGGCGATCATCTTCTGCCCGTCATTGCTGCCATAGGCGATGCAGGTGAGCAGGAATCCGAGGAAGACCATGGTGGTCGAGGACTGCGGGGTTCTGGATTGGAACAGCAGGTAGATGGTGCGGGAGATGGCGAACGCCACCAGAGGCGAAAGTATCGCTATCCCGAGGACGCGCAGCACCAGATGCCATTGGGGATGTCCGCCGGCGAAGCCGGCTCCGGAGGATGCTCCGACCAGGGCGAGCGTGATCGAGGTGGGCACGCCGCCTCCGTTGAGCGCCAGCAGGGTGGCCGATGCGGCGACGAGCACCGTCGCCAGCAGGAGCGGACTTTGTCCGCCGGATCCTTCGGAGGAGACCATGGCGACGATGGTTCCTCCGACGCGGCTGTTGGCGGCCGGCAGCAAGGCCACCGCCGTCGCCAGCATCAGGAAGGGGGCCGCCGTGACGCGGCGCGCGGCCTTGAGGTTGATGGCCACCAGGGGAGACCCGTCGTTCCTTCCTCCAAGCAGGCAGAACACCAATGCCAACATGGGAATAACCCACATATCTCACCCTCCTTGCTGAGAACGCTCCCAATACTGTAATTATTGAGTTTATAAATATTAGCACTGAATTCAGCGAACGTTCATCTTTAGCCTGAAAATGGCTGTATATCGTCGATTAGACTTTCTTATGTCGAAAGGATATACTATGAATCACTGGGAGCGCTCCGAAGATGGAGTGACCCCATACAACAACGGATATAGATAGCAGCAAATCAGCAACTCGATACGCCGCGTCCGTCATCGGAACGGCTGCGGCTCACAACCAAAAGACGTAAAAGGGTATTACCCATGGCTCTCGGCAAGGCAATGCCGGAGCCGGAGAAAGAAAGGAAGCGCGAGATGGCGTCATCAACCCATTTGTCGCAATCCCCGCACGGCGCCAAGACGCACGGCGGACGCACGGCGAACGTTCTCGTTGCGAAGAATCGCCTGACCGGTGCGGTCATGCTGGTTCCGGCATTGGCATTGCTGGTCGTGTTCGTGTTCGGCCCGCTGGTGCGCGTAGTGATGATGAGCATGCAGGGCACGGACATCTTCGGTTCGCCCTCAGGCTTCATCGGGCTGGAGAACTACAGGACGGTCTTCACGGACCCGGCGTTTGTCAAGGTGCTTATCCAGACGTTCCTCTACGCCGTGCTGGTCGTGGCGGGGCGCATCGCCTTGGGCGTGCTGCTGGCGATTCTGCTGACGAGGCACATCATGGGCATCAAGATACTGCGCGTGGCCATGACCTCGATCGTCAGCGTCTCGGTGGCGGCCGCATCGCTGGGCTTCCTGGCGTTGTTCGGCTCGAGCGGCGTGATCAATTCGATCATCGAGAAACTGGGCATCCGGCCGGTCGGGTTCCTCACCGACGCGAAGTGGGCGTTCTTCACGGTCACCTTGGTGACCATCTGGACCGGTCTCGGATTCGCGCTGATCCTGTTGTGCGCCGCGATCGACGGCGTGGACCAGGAGATCCTGGAGGCCGCGCGCATCGACGGCGCGAACGAAGCCCGCATCCAGTGGTCCATCGTGCTGCCGCTGATCACACCGACGCTGTTCTACATCGCCGTGACCACATGCATCGAGGCCCTGCAGGCGTTCGCCCAGATCAACATCCTGACCAAGGGCGGACCGGGCCAGGCGACCACGACCATCACCTACAACATCTACACCACCGCGTTCAACGCGGGCAGCGCGAATTTCGGCATCGCGTCCGCGCTGGGCATCGTGCTGTTCCTGTTCGTGTTCGTCCTGACATTGCTGCAGTTCCGCTTCCTGGAAGGCAAGGTGAACTACTGATGATCCGCAAGACTTCCCCCGTGAGCCAGGGCCTGTGGGCCGTGCTGGCCCTGATCGTGACCGTGCTGGTCATGCTGCCGGTTCTGTACATCTACGTCGGCGCGTTCTTCTTCGACGCCAACGGCCTGTTCAGGGGCTTCACCCTGGGCAATTTCATGCGCGCCATGTCCCAGATGCCCCTGACCCAGCAGCTGGGCAACAGCATCGTCGTGACCGTCTGCCAGACCGCGGGCCAGATCGTGACCGCGTTCCTCGCCGCCTACGCCATCGTGTTCTGCAATCTGAGGCGGCCCGGAATGTGGATGATGGTCTTCCTCATGAGCATGATGGTGCCTGGCGAGACCACCCTGCTGTCGAACTACCTGAACATCGCCAACTGGGGACTCATGGACACGATCCCGGCGATTTTCCTGCCGTTCCTGGTGCAGGGCTTCACCGTGTTCCTGTTCCGCCAGGCGTTCCGTTCCTTCCCCAAGGAGCTGCGCGAGGCGTCGCTGATCGACGGCGCCGGCCATCTGCGGTTCATGATCGACGTGCTCCTGCCCATCGTCAAGCCGACCATCATCGCCGCGACGATCAACGCCATGGTCGCCGCGTGGAACGGCTACTTCTGGCCCCTGCTCGTGACCAACAAGCCCGAGCACCGCACCATTCAGGTCGGCATCACCCAACTGAGCGGCACCGACGGCTCCAACATCGGCGTGGTCCTGGCCGGCGCGGCCATCGCGGTCGTCCCGGCGATGATCCTCACGCTCCTGTTCAACCGGTCCCTGCGCGGCATGAGCGTCGCCGGAAGCATCAAGTAGCCCATCCGCCGCCCCTCGCGGGCGGTCCGAGAATCCAACGTCAACCCGGACCGGGGCATCCGGTCCAAAGCACGCATGGCGCCATCCGGGCGCCAACGAACAGATTTTTCTGTCGGAGGCCAGAACGGCCCATCCGGCGCAACAAGAAAGGAAATCACCATGAGGAAGTCAACGCTGCTGAAGGCCGCCGCCATCGCGGTCCTACCCATGCTCGCACTGTCCGCCTGCGGCTCCTCGTCGAACACGAACGCCGATGCGAACGGCGGCGAGCAGAACGTCACGTTCTGGTACTCGAACTCCGGCCCGGCCGTGGACGCCATCAACCAGCTCGTCTCCGAGTTCAACGACGCCAACAAGGGCAAGATCAAGGTCGAGGCCTCCTATCAGGGCTCCTACACGGACGTGCAGCAGAAGTTCTCCGCCGCCGTCCAGGCCAAGTCCACGCCCTCGATCCTGCAGATGAACGACACCTCGACCGGCTACATGATCGACAGCAAGATGACCACCCCGGTCTACAAGTTCGCTGAGGGCGACTCCGACTTCGATACGGCCGACCTGCAGCCGGTCGCGCTGAAGTACTACAGCGACGACAACGGCCTGCTGTCCCTGCCGTTCGCCATCAGCCAGCCCGTGACCTACATCAACAACAAACTCGCCCAGCAGGCCGGCCTGGACGTGTCCAACCCGCCGACCACCTTCGCCGAGGTCGTCGACTGGGCCAACACCATCCATGAGAAGACCGGCGCCTACGGCTTCTCGATGAACATGGTCGACTCGTGGATCCTGGAGGAACTCTCCGCCAGCCACGGCGAGCTCATCGCCACCCCCGACAACGGACGCGGCGGCAAGGCCGTCACCGGCGTGAACATGACCTCCGCGACCCAGCTCGACATGTTTCAGAAGATCGCCGACATGTTCAAGGACGGCGTCGCGCTCAACCCCGGCACCGATTCCAGTTCGATGACGACCGCCTTCACCTCCAACAAGGTCGGCGTCGTGCTGACCTCCTCCGCCTCCTACACCTCCATGCTGCCCGACAGCTCCTCCAAGAACGTGACCATTGCCCAGTTCCCGCACGACGACGCGAACAAGGACGCCGGCACCCCGATCGGCGGCAACTCGCTGTGGATCGTGGCCGCCGAGCACTCCGAGGCCGAGCAGAAGGCCACCTGGGAGTTCGGCAAGTACATGATGACCCCGCACGCCCAGGCCGTGTTCGCCAAGGCCTCCGGCAACCTGTTCGCCAACACCAAGGCCGCCGACGAGGCCGAAGGCAAGGAGATCCTTCAGGATCCGAACGTCAAGGTCTTCTACGACCAGCTTGCCACCAACCCGTCCACCAGCGTGTCGCTGGGAGCCCGTACCGGCGCCTACCCGTCCATCCGCAAGGACGTGATGGCCTCCTTCAACGAGGTCGTCGGCGGCTCCAAGGATCTCAAGACCGCCATGCAGGAGGCCCAGACCCAGTCCGCCAAGGACATCGCCACCTACAACAAGGCCGCGGGCAAGTGATCCCGCGCCGGTAAACAGTCCCTTTCGCCGTCCCTCCCCGGTTGTCTATACCGGGGCGGGATGGCCCGAATTCCACCCCCCCCAGACAGCAACAAAGGAGCCGACATGAGCACCAAGACGGCCGCGCCGCGATTCGGCCGCGAACGGTACGCGGACATCAACATCGATCTCAACCGGGCGTGCGACCAATCGCCGTTCGTCATCGCCGCGCACCGCGGCACGCCGCGTGGCGATATCCGCGAGAACACACTCAACGGCGTCATCGCCACCACAAAGGTCAACGCCGACATCGCCGAGATCGACGTGATCCGCTCCACCGACGGCGAATACTTCGCCTTCCACGACGGCACCGAGATGGCCCGCCTGCGCATCACTGACGACATCCTGTCCAAGACCGCCGCCGAGCTCGACGAACTGCGCTACACCGAATATCCCGGCGCCTACTACGGCAACGTCGAGAGGGTCGCGCACATCCTGTCGAACGCGCCGGACATCCTCATCAACATCGATCGCTCCTGGCGCTACTGGAGCACCGGGTTCCTCGACTGGCTCGACCAGTTCCACCTCGAACGCAAGCTCATCCTCAAATGCCCCGTCGCGGAGGGGTTCCAGCAGGCCCTTCACGATCATGAGACCAAATACATGTTCATGGGCATGATCCAGAGCCCCGACGAGCTCGATCTGTTCGTCGGCGACGAGCAGATCAACACCGTCGGCGTGGAACTCGTAGCCACCACCGAGGACACCCCACTCGCCGACCCCGCGGTTTTCCGCACGATCAGCGAGCACGGCCTGTACAGCTTCGTCAACGCCCTCGACCTCGGCAACGGATACTGCGGTCTCAAGGGCATGGACGACACCCGCTCCATCCTCGAAGGACCCCAGCATGGGTGGGGCGCGCTCCTCACCCTCGGCGCCAACGTCATCCAGACCGACTGGCCCGAGAAACTCGACGAGTATCGCCGGGTCATCGCCTGATTCCGGCGGTTCTCCGCGATTTCCCCTCAGCGGCCCCTCTGCGTTTCCGGATCAGCCTGAAACGGCGCCCGTTCCGGGCCGGTCCGGAAACGCAGAGGCCGCTGCCTTCGCCGCGACAATGAACGAAAGAAGGTGCCACAATGCCGTGGTTCAGCGCCAAGAACGCGCTCGCAGAGGATCCCGTCATGGGGCTGCTCCGGGAACAGGTGATGACAACCCGCAAAGGAGTGTCCATCGCGTTGGACGCCGTCGAGGGGCATCTGAGCGTCGATGAATCCAGAAAGAGCGTCAACGATATCGAGCACGAGGGGGACGAGGTCCGTTCCAAGGTCGTTCACGCGTTGGCCAAGGCCTGGACCACGCCGTTGGACCGTGAGGATCTGTTCCGTTTCTCCCGATCCATCGACGACGTGCTCGACAACACCCGCGATTTCATACGCGAGATCCATCTTTGGAAAGGATATGCCGGCGAACACGCCAATGTCGCGTTGACCCACGTGAACGTCGCCCTGCACGATCTGGAACTCGCCGTGACCGCGGAAGGCGCCGACATGCGCCGGTACTGCCTCGAGGCCAGCAAGGAATCCGCCCGCGTGCGGCGCGCCTACGAATCGGGGCTTGCAGCCGTCTACACCGGCGAAATGAGCATGGACACCCTGAAAACCCGAGATCTGCTGCGCCGCGTCGACGTCATAGGCCTGAGGCTTGGGGAGTCCTCCGACGCCATCCTCGACGGGCTCGTCAAACGCGGGCTGTGACTCACCGGAATACCGCAAAGGGAAAGGCGCGAATATGCGCAGGAAACTGATTCTTGATTTGGATACGGGCATCGACGACGCGCTGGCAATCGGATCCATCTTCTCGCGTCACAGACAGTGGGCCATATACAACGGCAGCTTGATGCGTTCTCCATTCACTTCGAGTTGGCGGGGATGCAGAACGTATTCCTCGCCCAATCGTTGGGCATACCTTTTGCGGAATTTGTCGAGCGAAGACACACCGTATCGTTTCGTGGATTTCACTTCGATCGGGCTGATGCGAGGTTTCATCGCGGCATTATCGTATTCCCGAACGATGAGGAAGTCTATCTCCATGGTTTTCGAGGCATCCGTTCTATCCGAGCGCGAGAAGAAATACAGTTTGCGCCCATTAGCCCGGAATTGCTGAGCCACCGCATTCTCCACCAGCATTCCTTCGTTGAGCGAAAGCTTATCGAACAGAATATCCCGGTACACATCATCCGGCGTTGTCTCTCGATCGGCAAACGCCTGCGACACCAGCAAACCGGTATCCGCCATATAGCATTTGAATGAATCGTTATCTTCGTACAATCCCAGCCCCACCAAAGGGTCAGTCGAATTACGGCACAGGTTCACCAAGCGGGCGTCTTCCAACCAGAAGAACGCCGAATCGTATTCACGAGATCGAGCCCCCTTATCGACCGATGCCAGAGTGAATCGTTTCTCATGCTTGGACAGCTGCCCTGGAATCTGAGCGAAAATGCCCCGCACGCGGCCGGCATCGCCATTGGCGAACTTGCCGATATCATCACTGTACAGCTGCAGGATGCCACGCTTGATCAAATCCACCTCGCCAAAATCGCGCTGCTCGACATAATCGGCAACCGCCTGCGGCATACCGCCCACCAGCAGATATTCGCGCCACAGCCTCATCGCTCGTTTGTGCAGCGCATCGGGCAACGGGACCAGACGCTCGAACGATTTACGAATCGTTTCAGCAAGCAGCTCCTCCCCCATAGCCCAGCAGAACTCCTCAAAATCGAGCGGCCCCATATCCATTTTCCGTTCCTCGGAGGGAATGACGATATTCGCCACATTCCTCTTGATGGAAATCAGCGAACCAGTTTCCACATAGTCATACCGGCCATCCGCAACCAGATATTTGACGAGCTCCCTCGCCGCCGGATACCGCTGTACCTCGTCGAAAATAATCAACGATTCACGCTCGTATAGTCGCTTGCGGTAATACGCAGACAACAGCATGAAAAATGTGTCAAAGTCATCACGCTGGTTTTCGAAGATGTCGCGAACGTCGCGCGGCAAACGCGCGAAATCGATGAGAATATATGACTTGTACTGAATGCGGCCGAATTCCTCAACAATGGTGCTTTTGCCCACACGGCGAGCGCCTTCGACGAGAAGAGCCTCACGCCCACCCGCTTTTTGTTTCCATGCGATCAGCTTATCCAGCATCTTGCGCTTCAACATGAGCAATCACCTCATTACACGAAAACAACAGTATAGGCATATGCTATTCTACACGAAAACAGAAGTATAGAGGTGGCCGATTCTACACGAAAACAACGGTATAAGGACGCAAGCCGAACCGGCTCACCCCCAATCCCCCCCATCACACCGGCGGCCTGTTTGATTGTGCGATTTTGTGCGAATGGCTCACACGGTTCTTAGTGAGAACCGTTCGCTGCGTACCTGACCCTAGAACCGGATCAGCGCCTTGATGACCTTGCGCTGGTCCATCGCCTCGTAGGCGTCTTGGATATGGTCGAGGTCGTACTCGGCGGTGAACACGCGGCCGGGGTTGATCTCGCCCTTGAGCACCGCGTCCAGCAGGCCCTCATCAAGGTCATAGTGGCGCACGGGAGCCGGGCCGCCCTTGATGCCGATGTTGCCGTAGAACGTGCCTTCGGCGCTGATCTCCACATCGTGCGGCAGGCCCACACGGCCGATCACGCCGCCGCGTCGGATCAGGCCAATCGCCGTATCGAACGACTGCTTGGAGCCCACGCATTCGAGCACAGCGTCGGCGCCGTAGCCATCGGTCATCCCCAGCACCTTGTCAATGGCAGCCTGATCACGCTCCGGCACGATATCAGTCGCACCAAATTCGCGGGCGAGCGCCGCGCGATCCTCGTGACGGCTCATGGCAATAATGCGCGTGGCACCGCGCATCTTGGCGGCAATCACACCGCACAGGCCGACTGCACCATCGCCCATGACCACGGCGGTGTCACCGGGCTTGACCTCGGCAGAAGCCGCCGCGTGATAACCGGTGGACATCACATCGGAAATGGTCAGCAGCGATGCGAGCTGTTCATCGGAATAATCTTCCGGTGAACCGGGCACCTTGACCACGGTGCCATCCGCCTCGGGCACACGCAGGTATTCGGCCTGACAAGCGGAGAAGTAGCCGCCGTGCGGGCACACGGATTCGAAGCCGGCCTTGCATACCGGGCACTTGCCGCAGCTGTATGGGAATGGCACGACCACGAAATCACCTGGCTTAACGGATTCGACCGCCACGCCAACCTCTTCGACCACACCGATGGACTCGTGACCCACCTGGCTGTGCGCGGCCTGTCCGCTCAGCCCACGGAAGAACCACAAATCAGAGCCACACACGCACGTGCGCACCACACGGATCACGATGTCATCATCCTGTTCAAGCGTCGCCTTCGGCACTTCTTCCACGGCCATCTTGCCAGGCTCCACGAAAATCGCGGCTTTCATCATTTCGGTCATGTCAATCACTCCTTTGTTGGGAATATCTGTCTATTGTCGTTTATTGTTTGACGTCGGTTTGCAGGCGCTTCACCTGTTCGATGATGTTCCGGTTTTCTTCGATGAGCTGCTGCGCCTCCTCGTCGCGCCCCTCAGCCTTAGCCCGCCAGTACAGTGTCTTGAACGATACGTACGCCTGCTGCATTCGAATGGATTCGGCTTTGGCAGCGAGACGCAGGGCCTGCGCGTCGAGCAGTTCCATCTGGCGACGTGCACCTTCTCGCCCGCCCTGCGAGTTGGCGAGGTATGTGCGCATCGATTCGAGCGGCATGCCCGTGGCTGCGAGACAGGATACTGTGGTCAGCCGTTCGAGATCGGCGTCCGAATAGGCGCGATGCCCCGAACTCGGGTCGCGAGTGATGGGAGCGATAATGCCGATCTGCTCGTAGTAGCGCAGCGTGGACTCCGGAAGCCCGGAAATCACCGACGCCTCGCGAATCGTATGCCATGCGGTCGTTGTGCTCATATCGACAACTCTAAAAACCTCAAGTACTTGAAGTAAAACGGCGACACGCCCATGGATGTCTTCTGCACGAGTAGGCTGGGATTCGGCGATGGGACCCGCCTGAACTTGTTTCGAACCGCACACTGCTGATAGTTCCTACACACGATTTGACATTGCATGAAATCGTTGTGTCTTCAGCAGGATTCAGCGGTTTCAGGAAAGGCTACTATGGGTTCGCAATCCCCATCCGCAGGTGCCCGGCCGATTACGCACACGACCACTCCCCCGGCGTGCAAGCTCCCCGATATTCATCTTGATATTGTGTTGGTCGTCTTCTGCGGCGGCACTATTGGCACCGCGATTCGCTATGCGTTCGCGCAGATTCCCGCGGCTGGCAGCTTCCACACCGGCACGTTTGTGGCCAACATGCTGGCTTGCTTCTGCTATGCAGGGCTGACCGCTTACTTGACCGGCGCTTCCCGGTTCGGTGCACGTTCCAAAGAACTTGCCAGTCGCGGACTCGGCATGGGCGTATGCGGTGGTTTGTCTACGATGTCGACACTCGCGCTGGAAGGTTTTACCGCAATCCGCGACGGTCAGGTGGCGGCCGGCATTGCCTATCTACTGGTGACGTTCGCGCTGGGTCTGGTTTGTGCGTCTGCCGGCGTGTGGGCAGGAACGCATCTGGCCGGCCCCTCGAACGTATCCGCCGAAGCGTCCGCTGATACGAATGCCGCTACGACCAGCAAGGGAGGTAAGGCGTGATGACCGTATTCCTACCAATCTTGGTCTGCCTGTGCGGTGGCGTAGGCGCCTCCTGCCGCTATCTGCTTGACGTGACCATCAAAACGTACTGGCGGCGCGCATTCCCACTTTCCACGTTCACCATCAATCTCATCGCCGGATTCCTAGCCGGTTTGGTCGCGGCGCTGGCCCTCGGCGGGACACTTGATGAACCATGGCGGCTAGTGCTGGCCACCGGTTTCCTCGGCGGCTTCTCCACGTTCTCGACCGCAATCAACGAAATGGTGATGCTCTTCCGCAAACACCGCTACCCCACCGCATTGGCCTATCTGGTGCTGTCGCTGAGTGTGCCGGTCGTTGCTGCGGCCTGCGGTTTTCTCGTCTGACCGCCACGCCGATTCCCAACGCGGTCAGCGGTATCATCATCCTGAACATCGTCATCGGCATCGCACAAGAGCTCAAGGGCAAGAAGCTCGTGGACGAGCTGACCATCCTGAACCAGCCAAAAGCCGTGGTGCTGCGCGACGGCGTGGAATCGGAAATCGAGGCATCCGGCACCGTCAAGGACGATGTCATCGTGCTCGACGCAGGCAAGCAAATCTGCAATGATTCCGTGGTCATCGCAGGCTCTCTGGAAGTCAATGAATCACTGCTGACCGGCGAAAGCGCCTCCATCACCAAAACCGCCGGTGACGAATTGTTCTCCGGCTCATCGGCGATTTCTGGCCGCTGCTACGCGCGCGTGACCCACGTGGGTGCCGATAACTACGCCACTTCACTGGTCAACGAGGTACGTCAGGAGAAGTGCGTCCACTCCGAACTGCTCGACTCGATGCACAAGGTCACCAAGTTCACCGGCTTCCTGATCATTCCGCTGGGCATCGCGCTGTTCCTCGAAGCCACGCTGCTGCGCCATGCGATGATGCATGACGCGGTGGTCGCTTCGGCCGCCGCCCTTGGCATTCGCCGTCATCGGCGCACAGCGTGTGATTTCCTCGGAGACCGGACAGAGCACCCGCGGCAATCACCGCAACAGCAGTCTCAGCCAGCGCACCTACCATCGCGCCGACTGATTGCACATCCCATATCGCAACAATACAAAGGCGGCATATGGCTCAAAGCTATATGCCGCCTTTGTATTTCAAAGACTTATCAATCAGAAGAATAGCACCGCAACACCTGCCGCGAAGCACATGAGCAGAATCGAGGTCAGGAAGCTGGCGAGCATCGGCTTCTTACCCTTGGAAGCAATGGCCTTGAAGTTCACGTTGATGCCGAGCGCGGCCATGGCCATGCCGAGCACGATGTACGCGAAGTCCACGAGCTGCGGGGTGATGAAGGCGATGAACGGCACGAAAGTGCCGATGATCGAAGCGCCGATAAATCCGAGCATGAACCACGGGAAGGCCACGGTCTTCTTGCCGGTGTTCTCCACCTCAGAGTGCTTCTTCTCCCACCAGATAGCGATAATGATGGCGGCGAACACGAGCATGAGCACGCGGGAGAGCTTCATGATCGTGGCGATGTCCACCGCGCCGAAAGCGTCGCCGGCGGCGACCGCGTGGGCGATTTCGTGCAGGGAAGCACCGGCGGTGATGCCCAGCTGGTCCTTGGTCATGCCGGTCAGCGGGCCGAGCGCGATCTCCAGCAACGCGAACACAGTACCCATAATGGCTACGATGGCCACGGCCATGGTCACGTCGTTGTCCTTCTCGTCCTGCTTGTCCTCAGACACCTTGATGGAACCGGCCAGACCCATGACGGCGGCCGCACCGCAGATGCCGGTGCCACCGGCGGTCAGGATGGCGAGCATCGGGTCGACACCGAGCTTGCGGGCGATGGCATAGCACACGATGATGGTCAGCGTGACGACCACAGCGGCGATCGGCAGACACTTGATGCCCTGCGTGAACAGCACGGCGAGGTTGAGCTTGAAACCAAGCAGGATGATGCCGAGGCGCAGCAACTTGTTGGAAATCAGGCCAGCGGCGTCCTTGACGCCTGCCTTGCGGCCATCATTGGAACCGACGTAGGCACTGCGGATCGGGAACTGGATGATCATACCGATGAGCAGCGCGATGATAAGCGCGCCGAACAGGCTGAATCCGGGGAACTGCTTGAGCCAGGAGGCGAACAGCGAAGCCAGCAGAGTCAGAACGCCAATGAACAACATGTCAACGGCGGCAATGCGCTTCCACCATTTTGTACAGAACTCTCTCATGGTGTCTATTGAATCTCAAGCGTTTACATCGGTCAAATCATTGCTACCAATACATATCATCGATTTTGCCGATACCACATTCTGGCTCCCCTCTGACGGGAGACAAGGCACTGACTATCCGCGCAACACAGCGATAATCGCTTCCACCAGCTCTCGCTGATCGTGCGTCAGGCCGGATCTCGGCACCAAGGCATAGAAACGGCGCACGAATTCGTCTCCGAGCTTTCGCGCCGGCACTCCAGAAGGCACTGCGGCTTCCGAAATCAGCGACTGCCCAAAGCCGGAAGACAACGCCGCCGCAATCGCGGCATTGCTGGACACCTCCATGGTGCGAGGCGGCAAACCCTGCATGGTCTTGAAATACAAATCCGTGTAATACCGCACACCGGAACCGTGCTCGCGCACCATCCATACGCCGTCTGGTTCTCCCGCCAAGACCAGCCGGTCCTCGCACAGGGTGACACGATCCACCGAATCATTGACGATCGGCTTTTCCACCACGCCCAAATGCACGGCTTTCATGCTTGTCTGGCCAAGAATGGCGTCCGAGTTCATCACCTGCACGGCAAAATCGAACCCATCCATGTTCCGGGCCATGACCGGCAATGCCTTGGGAAGCAATATTGCGGCGGTCGTATGCGAGAACGAGACCGCCAATGGCTCGTGATCCTCCTGCACGCGGGCAATCTGCTCGCGCGTATCACGCCATAATCCATCAATACCAATGGCAGTCTGATACAGCATCCGCCCGGCCTGCGTAGGCGTCACATCGCTTTTCGCATTGCGCACGAACAGCGGAGCCCCGACCATCTGTTCCAATTGGGCGATGCGCGACGACACCGTCGACTGCGACACTTTCAGCTCGTCAGCAGCCAACGTGAACTGGCCCACCTCATATACGGCGACCAGGGTCTCAAGCAATGGGAACATGGTTCAACTGTAACGCCTTATACTTCGCGCATCTGCGCTAATTGCGTCTTTGCCTTGTGGAGTTTGGCGTAAATTTCGTTACGCTGTGCCGGATTCTTAGCACGCTGATGATCTCGCGTAAGTTTGTCAACATCGGCTTCGAGTCGCGCGATCTCGCCATGCTGCACGATGCATGCATCCAGATTCTCGAAGTCCGTGGTTCCCAAAATCGCTTGCGAGCACAAGGAAGCCCACAGTTCATCAATGGTGGAGCCGGTCAACTCAAGCTGGCACTCCCCTGCCGGCTGCCAGTCGCCTGCATACACGTGATAAATAAGCGTGTGTCCAGCACGCCCCGGCTGTGCACGACGCACCGCGAACGCGCATTCCTCGCGCGTTCTGCCTTCGAACGGCACCTCGCGCACACATGCAAACACAATGCCCGACTTGCGTTGTCCGGCAATAAGTTCGATGACTTCAGAAGGTATTTCAGTGGCTTTAGCCGTAAGTTTAAGACCGATAATCAACACTTCTGGAATCAGTTTGCCATCCGCAAGTCCAGTGTTGGCAGAACGAGCCAGGGCCAGCATGGTGATGGATTCAATCTCATTCACAAACCGCTGCTTAAGCTTGCCGGAAATCGGCGCTTTGCCCGCGAACAGAGCCTTCGGCAATATGCCCTTGGCCTCCGGAATCGCCGTGGAAACAGGCAGTCCCAGTGAAATTGCGGATACGGAACCACAGTGAGAAGCCTGTGCACCAGTCATCATCGACCTTCTTTCCCGGCCTGCCATCAGTGTCATACCCTCGCAGTGCAGCAGTCCGTTTATCTATTGGAAAGCAACACTAGCGCATCCAGGCCGGAAGTCGTGGTACATATCCATATCCTGCTGCGGTTATAGGAAATCCCCTCCGAGTTTCCTCGAAGGGGATTTTCTATAACGCTAGTTCAAGCGAAGATTCTTGTCTGATGAAAATCAGGCGAGGATCTTGGTCACACGACCGGAGCCAACGGTGTGGCCACCTTCACGCACAGCGAAGGTCAGGCCTTCCTCCATAGCGATGGGCTGAATCAGCTCAACGGTGAAGGTAGCGTGGTCGCCCGGCTGAACCATCTCGACGCCTTCCGGCAGCTCGATGACGCCGGTGACGTCGGTGGTGCGGAAGTAGAACTGCGGACGGTAGTTGGAGAAGAACGGCGAGTGACGGCCGCCCTCGTCCTTGGTCAGCACGTAGACTTCGCCCTCGAACTTGGTGTGCGGGGTGACGGAGCCCGGCTTGGCCACAACCTGGCCACGCTCGACATCTTCACGGCCAAGACCACGCAGCAGCAGACCGGTGTTGTCGCCAGCCTCGCAGGCGTCCATGGTCTTGTGGAAGGTCTCGATGGAGGTGACGGTGGTGGTCTGGGTCGGACGGATACCAACGATCTCGACCGGAGTGTTGACGGCCAGCTGGCCACGCTCAACACGACCGGTGACAACGGTACCACGGCCGGAGATGGTGAAGACGTCCTCGATCGGCATCAGGAACGGCTTGTCGAGGTCGTGGACCGGGGTCGGGATGTAGTCGTCGACGGCGTCCATGAGGTCCTTAACGGACTGGACCCACTTCTCGTGGTCCGGAGCGTCGTCGTGCAGAGCACCGTAAGCGGAGGTGTGGATGACCGGGCAGTCGCGGTCGAAGCCGTTCTCGTCGAGGAGGTCGCGGACCTCTTCTTCGACGAGCTCGATGAGCTCCTCATCCTCAACCATGTCGCACTTGTTCAGGGCGACAAGGATCTTCGGGACGCCCACCTGACGAGCGAGCAGCACGTGCTCGCGGGTCTGAGCCATCGGGCCGTCGGTGGCGGCCACAACGAGGATGGCGCCATCCATCTGGGCAGCACCGGTGATCATGTTCTTCACGAAGTCGGCGTGGCCCGGGCAGTCGACGTGAGCGTAGTGACGCTTCTCGGTCTGGTACTCGATGTGGGCGATGTTGATGGTGATACCGCGGGCGGCCTCTTCCGGAGCAGAATCGATCTGGTTGAAGTCGTACTCCGGGTTGACATCCGGGAACTCCTCGTGCAGCACCTTGGAGATGGCAGCAGTCAGGGTAGTCTTACCGTGATCGACGTGGCCGATGGTACCAATGTTAACGTGCGGCTTAGTACGCTCGTACTTTTCCTTTGCCATTACTTTTGTCCTCCTGGACGTCTCGTGAGTTTCCTGCACCCTTTCGCGCAGGCACTCGCTCTATTCTACTGGGTTTCTGGGTTATGTGCCACTTTGAAGAGCCAGAACCCAGTCAGCGGTACAGAATGTTACCGCTGACTGGCGACACTGGCTACTTCATCGTGAGGCGCGTGTCACTCGCCGCGCTGAGCCTTGATGATCTCCTCGGAGACGCTCTTCGGCACCTCGTCGTAGGAGTCCATCTCCATGGTGAACATGGCGCGGCCCTGGGTCTTGGAACGCAGGTCGCCGATGTAGCCGAACATCTCGGACAGCGGGACCTTGGCGTCGATGACCTTGACGCCGACACCGTCGGTCATGGACTGGATGTTGCCACGACGCTGGTTCAGATCGCCGATGACATCGCCCATGTACTCTTCCGGCGTACGAACTTCGACCTTCATGATCGGTTCGAGGATGACCGGCTTAGCCTTCGGGGCAGCTTCCTTGAAGCACATGGAACCTGCGAGCTTGAAGGCCATTTCGGAGGAATCGACCGGGTGCATCTGACCATCGGTGACGGTGGCCTTGACGCCCACGACCGGGAAGCCGGCGAGGATACCGGACTCCATGGCCTCCTTGACACCAGCCTCGATGGGGCCGATGAATTCGCCGGAGATGTGGCCGCCGGTGACCTTGTTCTCGAACTCGAAGGTCTTGCCCTCGGTGGTGTCGAGCGGCTCGAAGTTCATCAGGACCTTTGCGAACTGGCCGGAACCACCGGTCTGCTTCTTGTGGGTGTAGCCCTGGTCCATGACGGCCTTGCGGATGGTCTCGCGGTAAGCAACCTGCGGCTTGCCCTGGTTGCACTCCACCTTGAACTCGCGACGCATACGGTCGACGATGATGTCGAGCTGGAGCTCGCCCATGCCGGCGATCAGGGTCTGGCCGGACTCTTCGTCGGTCGTGACCTGGAAGGTCGGATCCTCTTCGGCCAGCTTGGACAGGGCGATGCCCATCTTCTCCTGGTCGGCCTTGGTCTTCGGCTCGACGGCCACCTGGATCACAGGATCCGGGAAGGTCATGGAGTCGAGGGTGATCGGATCGTCGATGGCGCACAGGGTGTCACCGGTGGTGACGTTCTTGAGGCCCACGAAGGTGTAGATGTTGCCGGCGTCAGCCTGCTCCATCGGGTTTTCCTTATCGGCGTGCATCTGGAAGATCTTGCCGATACGTTCCTTCTTCTCGCGGGTGGAGTCGAGCACGGAATCGCCGGGCTTGACGGAACCGGAGTACACACGCACGAACACGAGCTTGCCGTAGAACGGGTGGGTGGAGATCTTGAAGACCAGAGCCGAGAACGGATCGGTCTTGACCGGCTTGCGGTCGATCTCGACGGACTCATCGCCAGGCTTGTAGCCCTTGATGGCCGGCACGTCCTCCGGGGACGGCAGGTAATCGACGACGCCGTCCAGCATCGGCTGAACGCCCTTGTCCTTGAAGGCGGAACCGCAGAAGATCGGGAAGGCTTCCTTGGCGATGGTGAGCTTGCGCACGCCAGCGCGGATGTCTTCCTTGGACAGGTCGCCGTCCTCGAAGAACTTGTTCATGAGCTCGTCGTCGGCTTCGGCAGCGGCTTCCACGAGCTTCTCGTGGTATTCCTGGGCCTTGTCCTTGAGGTCGTCCGGGATCTCGGTGGTGTCGTACTTGGCGCCGAGCTCCTCGGTGCCGTTCCACACGTAGGCCTGCATCTCAACCAGGTCGACAACGCCAGTGAAGTCGTTCTCGGAACCGATCGGCAGCTGCATCACGATCGGAGTAGCGCCCAGCTTCTCCTTGATGGTGTCGACGGAGTAGTAGAAGTTCGCGCCGAGCTTGTCCATCTTGTTGATGAAGCAGATACGCGGAACGCCGTACTTGTCAGCCTGACGCCACACGGTCTCGGACTGCGGCTCCACGCCTTCCTTGCCGTCGAACACGGCAACGGCGCCATCGAGCACACGCAGGGAGCGCTCCACCTCGGCCGTGAAGTCCACGTGGCCAGGGGTATCGATGATGTTGATCTGGAACTTGCCCTTGGTGTCGTGGGACTGACGGCTCCAGAAGCAGGTGGTAGCAGCGGACTGGATGGTGATACCACGTTCCTGCTCCTGCGCCATGAAGTCCATGGTGGAGGCGCCGTCGTGGGTCTCGCCGATCTTGTAGTTCTTACCGGTGTAGAACAGAATACGCTCGGTAGTGGTGGTCTTGCCGGCATCGATGTGGGCCATGATGCCGATATTGCGGACGTCGTGGAGGTCCGAAATCTCTTCAGCCATCGTTTTTCCTTAGCTTTCTTAGGGGGCTTAAGACTACCAGCGGTAGTGAGCGAAGGCCTTGTTGGCCTCAGCCATCTTGTGGGTGTCCTCGCGACGCTTGACGGAAGCGCCGAGACCGTTGGAGGCATCGAGGATCTCGTTGGCGAGACGCTCGGCCATGGTCTTCTCACGACGGGCGCGGGAGAAATCGGTCAGCCAGCGCAGCGACAGGGTGTTGGCGCGGTTCGGCTTGACCTCGACCGGCACCTGGTAGGTAGCGCCACCGACACGGCGGGAGCGAACCTCGAGGGACGGACGGATGTTGTCCAGGGCGCGCTTGAGCACAGCCACCGGCTCCTGGTCGGACTTCTCCTTGACCATATCGAGCGCGGAGTACACGATGTCCTCGGCGATCGACTTCTTGCCGTCAAGCAGAATCTTGTTGATGAGCTGCGCCACCACGGTGGAACCGTAGATCGGATCGGGCAGCACGACGTGCTTCTTGGAAGGTCCCTTACGTGACATATCTCTTACTTCGCCTTCTTTGCTCCATACAGGGAACGACCCTGCTTACGGTCCTTGACACCCTGGGTATCGAGCGCACCACGCACGATGTGGTAACGCACACCCGGCAGATCCTTCACACGGCCGCCGCGCACGAGCACGATGGAGTGCTCCTGCAGGTTGTGGCCCTCGCCCGGAATGTAGGCGGTGACTTCGATGCCCGAGGACAGGCGCACACGGGCGACTTTACGCAGAGCCGAGTTCGGCTTCCTCGGGGTAGTGGTGTAAACACGGGTGCACACGCCACGACGCAGCGGGCTTCCCTTCAGGGCCAAAGTCTTGGACTTCTTCGGCTTTGCCTGACGTCCCTTACGGACGAGCTGTTCAATAGTAGGCAACTTGAATTCTCCGATTCAGTGGTTTCTCTTGCTTTCGTGTGACCGCCGCACTGCGCCACACTTCTCAGCTCTCCGGACGCTCGTCTGCTGACGGCATCCGACGAATCGGAAAAGATAGCCCAGTCCACCGGCCCGATGGCCTTCTCCCCTCCCGTCGGCGCATTGCTGCGTGCGATCAGCGGTTTGAAGGATATCCCAGCGCGCACACCTATTACATAAGGCATGCCGTTGGCACACACAAATATCAATACTACGATTTCGTCGGACAACGACGCGCCGGAGAGTATTTGCCCCACACTCTGCCTCACACAGCAGGTGCCCCCGCGGAGACTATGTCGCACGGGGGCACCGCCAAGGAGGTTCAGCTATCCATCATTCACCACATACCAACTGTGTTATCTAGCACGTCCATGTGCTCTTCCATATCCAATGGGAACATCCATTTGCGGCCCGGCCTCTTTGCCGTATCACCTTGCCGTTTCCTCACTTATAGTATAGCAAAACCGCCCCTGCGAAACGCCCAAAACAGTAATCGGGAGTAGGTGGGAGCGGTTATTGCGCAGTCGGTTTTCAGCTGAGAAAATCAGCCTTCGACCTTGGCATCAGCGGTTGCCTTCTTGTCAGCATCGAACGGGTGATCACCGGTCGCGACGTTCTTGGCAGAGCCCTTCTCGCCATTGTCGGAATCCCAGTGGATCTCGTGCTTGTCATCGTGGTTGCGCCACCAGCTGGACAGGATGGAACCAGAGATGTTGTGCCACACGGAGAAGAAGGTGGACGGCACGGCGGCAATCGGGTTGGAGGCAAAGGAGGTCAGAGCCAGGGTTGCACCCAGAGCGGAATCCTGCATGCCGACTTCGAAGGTGATGGCCTTCTGCTGTGCGTAGCGGAAGCCCTTCGGGTAGATCTTGTACATCAGCTTGGAGAAGCCGAAGCCCAGCGAGTAGCCGCACAGGTTGTGCAGGATGACCACCGGGATGGCCATCAGGGAGCTGGCCACGAACAACTTTGGGCCGTTGGCGGCAACGACCACGCCGATGATCAGCAGGATGGCCACCTGGGAGACGATCGGCAGGGCCACGGTAATCTTTTCGATCTTCTTGCCGAAGATCATGTGGCAGATCACACCGAGGGCGATCGGGAAGAGCACCACCTTGACGGCGTTGAGGAACAGGGACTCGACCGGCACGGACACGTACTGGGAGGCCAGCAGCTGCATCAGCAGCGGAAGTAACATCGCAAGAAACTAAACGGAATTGACCAAGAATGGACAATTCTGTTCGCATCGTGAACGCTCGCATGTCCACGCCCAAGGCATGAGATGCAAAAGAACAATGACTTCGACGGGCGAGAACGCGATGAACCACAATCGCAACACACCGGCACGCACATTTTCCACAGGATTGTGTATAGTATTCACCTGTTGTGCTAATTCAGCGCTTTGCGCGCCGAGTCAAACACCATGGTGGCCATAGCTCAGTTGGTAGAGCATCTGATTGTGGTTCAGAAGGTCGCGCGTTCGAGCCGCGTTGGCCACCCCAGCAAGACCCTTCCGTTCATGGAAGGGTCTTTTGTTTTTCTGCGCACCCCCACGTTGTACACTCGGGGCTGTCCACTTCACCAAACCCAAGGACATAAAGGTCCATCATGCTGTCTTTTGAGAACGATTACTCCCGCGCTGCCCACCCTGCCGTACTGGAGGCCGTGGCCGAAGCCAACAATCATCTGTATTCGGGTTATGGCTCCGACGAGCTTACCGAACAGGCCAAGGCGAAGATTCGCGAGGCTTGCGGCCAGCCGGATGCGGACGTGTGGTTCCTGGTAGGTGGCACACAGACCAACCAGGTCGTCATCGATACCATCACACCGGCGTATGCAGGCGTGATCACGGTCGCGTCCGGCCATCCGAACGTGCATGAGGCCGGCGCCATCGAGTTCTCCGGCCATAAGGTACTCACGATTCCCCACCACAACGGCAAGATGGATCCGGCCGAATTGGACGAATTCTGCAAGACCTTCTATGCGGACGGCAACTACGAGCACATGGTGTTCCCCGGTTCCGTATACGTCTCGCAAAGCACCGAATACGGCACCATCTACTCCAAGGCCGAATTGCAGGCCATTGCCGACGTGGCGCATACGTACGACATGCCGCTGTTCGTGGACGGCGCACGTCTTGGCTATGCACTGACCGTCACCGGCAGCGATATGACGCTGGAAGATATGGCAAACATCGCCGATGTGTTCTATATCGGCGGCACCAAGGTAGGTGCCCTGTTTGGCGAGGCTATTGTGTTCACCAAGCACAACACGCCGAAGCATTTCCTGACCCGTATCAAGCAGCATGGCGCGCTGCTGGCCAAGGGCTTCGTGCTGGGTGCGCAGTTCGATGCACTATTCACTGACGACTTGTACTTCAAGATCGCCCGCAATGCCAATGAGGCGGCCGACCGCATTCGTGAGGCACTGCACGCCAAGGGATACACGCTCACCTTCGAAGCACCGACCAATCAGATCTTCGTGTCGATGGACCAGCCGACCATCGACCGGCTCGAACGTGACGTGAAACTTGGATTCACTGAAAAGGCTGATGATACGCATACCGTGATGCGCATCTGCACGAGCTGGGCCACCACGCCCGAAGAGGTCGACCAGCTTATTGAGTTGCTGTGACCGTTGAGCTCCAGGTCTCTCCCTTCGCCATCACTTCGCGATGCCAGCTCCCTCTGACGAGGGAGCTGGCCGCCGAAGGCGGACTGAGGGAGAGACCCCGGTCAAAACGAACCTACTCCCCTATGGCTTCGCATTCCATGTCCACGAACTTGTGAACCGAGGCTTCCACGGAATAGTGCGACTTGGTGTATTCGGCGTACTTCTCACCCCATTCTGCACGCTCAACCTGATGTTCGATCCACCAATCGATACGCCGTGCCAGCATCGCCGCATTCTGCACCGGGAACAACGATTCGTCCAGCAGCGCAAACTGGCTGGCCGCCGATAATTCGGACGCGGCAATCACTGGTACCAAGCCGCAAGCCATCGCCTCAATTACACTCACCGATTCGATGTCGGCAATCGAACAGTGCACGAACAGATCGCCCGAACGCAGCAGATCCGGCATATCGGCATGCTTGTGAAAGCCGATGTCGGCCTTGCGTGCCAGCAAACGACCGGCACGGAACCTGAGATACTGTTTGAGCGGCCCGGTACCGGCGATGATGAGCTGAATGCCCCCAGCATGCTTCGACATCGAAACTGCCTTAATCAGCGTAATCTGATCTTTCTCGCTGGCGAGCCTGCCGGACGCAATAACGCGGAACGGTACCGGAGCGGACGCCTCAGGATCAACCGGCTTCTTGGGTGAGTAGACAGGCGAATAACCGTTGGAAATCACATGCAGTTTCGCCTTGTATCCGTGCGCGCGTAGCAAGCTGGCGGTCATCTCGGTGGGCACATGAATATGATCGATGCGCTTGTACAGCCAATGTTTGAATAACCAGTACAGGAAGCTGGAGATGCCGGGAATATGGCGTAACGGACCGGCGGAATACAGCACGTTTTCAGGCTGCAGATGGAATCCGGCAGTGACCGGAATACCCATTTGGTGGGCGACCTTTGCGGCACGACGGCCGAACTTGAACGGCATATAGACATGCACCACATCCACACCTTGGAACGCGGTGCGGAACAACGTGTCACTAGCCTCGGCGAACTGCATGAGCTGTTTAGCCGCCACCCAGGAAACGAGCGGAACCTTGTTCACTCGTGCGGGATATTCAGGGGCGCCAACACCTACGAGCCGCACATGATGCCCTTGTCTCTCCAATTCAGCAGCCCACTGCAAGGCCGAATTGGACGTGCCATTGCCCTGGTTGCCCACGGTATCCACCACCAGAGCGATGGTCAGCGGGCGGTCAATGCTCTTTTCAATCCCGTTTTCGCGCATTGCTTCATCGTAGCCGTCACATCTGGCGGCCGAGTCCGGACCAATAGGAAATGGTATGGTTCAGCGACGTTTGCCCAATAAGGTGACCTATCGTTGCCGCACTACAGGAATAGCAATCACTTGTCTTGCAGAGCCCTCGAAACCCGCGCTGCAGCCTGAAACAGCTCAGCGGTGTGTTTGAGCAAACTGATACGCACCCAGCCTTCGCCTGCTTTGCCGAAGCACGAGCCCGGCATCAATGCGACACCCGCGGTCTTCAGCAACCAATCCACGAATGCCGCGGAATTATTTGCCGAGTCTGCCGAGCCATCCGCAACCCTAACCTCACTCACTGTGCCATCGTGCACGCCCGCGCTGCCCCACCGCTCAGGTACTTTGGCCCATGCGAACAGTCCACCTTGCGCTTCAGATACCGGCAGGCCGGCTTGGGTAAAACCGTCTCGCACCACTTCGAAGCGATGCTGGTATTGCACGGCGAGCGCCGCCACAGTGCTCTGATCGGATTCCAATGCCACTGCACCGGCCTGCTGGATGACGCTGGACGCCAGTACCGCGGTCTGCCTGTGCACGGCCTTGACCGCAGCCAACACTTCTGCATTCCCCGCCACAAATCCACCGCGCCAGCCGGCCACCATATACATTTTGGAGAGTGACCCAAGTTCCAGAGCCACATCAAGCGCACCGGGTGTCTCCAATAGGCTCAGCGAGCGCGTACTTCCGAATTCAAGCCCAGCATAGGCAAAATCATTAAGCACGATGAACCCATACTGCTGAGCTAGGCGCACAGCGGTTTCATACAGTTCCGGCGCGGCCACAGCGCCGGTCGGATTGTTGGGATAGTTGAGAATCAGCAGCTTCGCACGTTCCCACACAGCCGGATCAACAGCATCCAAATCAGGCAGGAAACCACGCGCCGGATCGGCGGGAATCGTCTCGAATCGACCTCCGGCAACCGCCGTGGAACCTTCATATTGCGGGTAATAAGGATTGACAGCAACAACCGTCTCGCCCGGATCGATAAGCGCCTGAATAACAGTGGCAATGCCTACTGACGAGCCGGAAGTCGCCAGCAGTTGAGTGGCCGGGTCCACGGAGACACCGTGCTTGCTCTCGTACCAACCGGCAATAGCATTCAGGTATTCCGGCAAACCATCAAATGACGGATAGCGAAACAGGGAAGGATCATGGGCGGCATGAGCGAGCGCATCCTGCACAAATGCAGGTGGCTGACCATCCGGATTGCCTTTGCTTAAGTCGATGACATCTTCGCCGGCGGCGATGGCTGCTGCAGCTCGGGCATCCGCCTCGGCAAAAGGATTGCCCGGCAGCCCTGCTGCCCGCTGAGAAATCAAAGCCGCGTTCGACATCGGTATGCCGGCCTCCCCTGTATCCAGCCAGCGGCGTACTGGTTTTGGAACGCCGCCGTCATCCCCAAAACGTTGGCCCGACCGTACTACAAACCTCATCGGCCGGTGATTGCTAAGGTACGGCAGCTCTGTTACGCGCGCAATGGCGTGTCTATACGCAGTATTTATGGCAGGTTACGGGCAGGACAACTTTTTCAATGGCATGCGGTGCTGTATCGACCACTCTCAGGTTTCCCTCAGGCGGCCAAAGTTCCCATTATTCCTTGGGACGGTGAAACCTCCATGGGAATGTGCTTTCTGTCCTGAATCGCAACCCTATCATGTGGTAAACGTCACACCGTGCGGTAAAAAACGCACCGTGCGGTAACACGATTTTAGCAAACTGCGGAATTAAGCCATTTTGCATTACTGCACCGTGCGGATTTCACTGCACCGTGGGTCATTCACCGCACCGTGGAGCGCTCGCCTATTCCATGCAGCATGGCAGAATGTGGGTATGACTGAGAACGCCGTGAATACTGCCGTGACTTCCCCCTCCCCCGCAATTCCTGCCGTGAACCGCCCGCTCGGCACACCACTGGGCAAACATCCCACCCGCGTGCTGTTTCTGGGTGCAGGCGAGCTAGGCAAGGAAGTGGCCATTGAGCTGATGCGGCTGGGCGCATGGGTGTGCGCAGCCGACTCCTATGCCGGTGCTCCAGCCCAGCAAGTGGCGCATGAATATCGCGTGCTGGATATGGCGAATGCCGCCGAGTTGCAGGTGTTGTTCGATGAAGTCAAGCCGGACATTATCGTGCCCGAAGTGGAGGCCATCGCCACCGACATGTTGGCCGGAGCTGCAGCTGCCGGTGCCCAAGTAGTGCCAAGTGCCGAGATTGCTGCGATCTGCATGGATCGCGAACGCCTACGCGTGCTGGCTCACGAGGAGCTGGGCTTGCCGACCACGCCGTATCGTTTCGCTGGTTCGCTGGAAGAGCTGCGCGCCGGGGCTTTGGAAGTTGGCTATCCATGCGTGGTCAAGCCGGTGATGAGCTCGTCTGGTCACGGTCAGTCGGTGGTACGTTCCGCCGATGCCATCGATGCCGCTTGGACCGAGGCTCAGGAAGGCCGCCGTGCCGCCGATGAAGGTGATGTGTCGCGCGTAATCGTGGAAGCGTTGGCCCCATTGGAACGTGAGTTGACGGTACTGACTGTTTCTTCGTCCGCCGGTATTGTGACATGCGCGCCGATTGGCCAGCGTCAGGAGTCCGGCGATTATCGCGAGTCTTGGCAGCCGGCCGCTGAGCCAGGCGGCGAATCTGAGCGGGCTCAAGACATTGCACGCACCGTCGTTGAAGGCTTGGTGGCCAAGGCACAGGCAGCCGGTGAAACCGGTTGGGGCATGTTCGGCGTGGAACTGTTCGTGCTCACCGATGGTTCGATTCTGTTCAACGAGGTTTCTCCCCGCCCGCACGATACCGGCATGGTGACGATGGCTTCCCAGCGCCTGAGCGAGTTCGCGCTGCACGCTCGCGCGATTCTAGGTCTGCCGATTACTGCTGAGCATGTGGCACTTACAATTCCGAGCGGCTCGGTGGCTGCCAGCCACGCCATCGTGGTGGCCGGCGATGGCGAAGCCGAATTCACCGACGTGGCCGCCGCACTGGCCGAGCCCAGCACTGATCTGCGTATTTTCGCCAAGCCCGAAGTGCATGGCCACCGCCGCATGGCCGTGGCACTGGCCGTCGGCGAATCCGAAGCCGACGCCCGCGCCAAGGCCGCCCACGTGGCCGATGCGCTGACTATTACCGTGAAGTAATCCGTGAGTGTTGTTGTAGCCCTCGATTGGTACCCTTTTACCGTTAGTTCACCTAGAAATTTCACTCCTGAAAGGTGAGTCATGGAGAAGCTGGAAAAGCTCTACGAGGGCAAGGCCAAGCAACTGTACGCAACCGATGATCCCGAGGTTCTGTGGGTCGAATACAAGAACACCGCCACTGCTGGCGATGGTGAGAAGAAGGAAGACTTCACCGGCAAGGGCCGTCTGAACAACCTCATCACCACCATCATCTTCGACCTGCTCAAGAAGCGCGGCATCGACAGCCACCTCGTCAAGCGCGTGAATGACACCGGCCAGCTGGTACGCAAGGTGAACATGTTCCCGTTGGAGATCGTGCTGCGTAACGTGGCCGCCGGTCACTTCTGCTCTCGCTTGGGCGTGGAGGAAGGCCTGCCGCTCAAGGAGCCGGTGCTCGAGTACTTCCTGAAGAACGACGATCTGCATGATCCGTTCGTCAACGATGATGACCTCGTGGCCCTTGACGTGTGCACCCGTGAGGATCTGGCTGAGATCGCCCCGCTGGCTCGTAAGATCAACGAGGCCCTGATCGAGATCTTCGCCAAGATCGACGTCAAGCTGGTTGACTTCAAGATTGAGATGGGTCGCGCCACCGACGGCACGCTGCTGCTGGCCGACGAAATCACCCCGGATTCCTGCCGTCTGTGGGATCAGAAGGACCACTCCGGCAAGGTCGAGCACCTCGACAAGGACCTGTTCCGCCGTGGTCTGGGTAGCATCATCCCGGCCTACGAGGAGATCGAGGAACGTCTGGCCGAGCTCGCCAAGTCCGAAGGCATCGAAGTCGCCGAGTAAGTCGTTTAGGTGCAGGTAGCAGAACATATAGCTGGCTCCCCTCTCCGAGGGGAGCTGTCGCCGATAGGCGACTGGGGGGAGGTCAAGACGTTCACCGCCATGACAACTCCCCTCAGTCAGCTTCGCTGACAGCTCCCCTCAGAGAGGGGAGCCAAGTTCTTTTACCGCACTTCTTCAATTTTTCAATAATTTCAAGAAAGGATTTCCATGGTTTTTCGCGTGTACGTGGAAAAGAAGCCCGGCTTTGATGTCGAAGCCCAGCAGCTTGCGGGCGAACTGCGCACGATCCTCGGACTGACCGGCCTCAAGGCCCTGCGCATCGTGAACCGCTACGACGTCGAAGGCATCTCCCAGGAGCTGTTCGACCAGACCGTGCCCACCGTGTTCAGCGAGCCTCAGGTGGACAATGTGGCCTACGACCTGCCCGACTTCGCCGGCGCCAAGGTCTTCGCCACCGAGTTCCTGCCCGGCCAGTTCGACCAGCGCGCCGACTCCGCCGCCGAATGCATCCAGCTCATCTCCCAGGGCGAGCGCCCGACGGTCCGCTCCGCCAAGCTGTACGCGCTGGAAGGCGAACTGACCGACGCCGACGTGGACACCATCAAGCATTACGTGATCAACCCGGTCGAGGCCCGCGAGGCCAGCCTGGAGACCAAGGAAACCCTGAAGACCCAGGTGCCGGTGCCCGGCAAGGTCGAGACCATCGCCGGTTTCAACGAGATGGACGCCGAAGCCGGCCAGAAGTTCATTGACGAGCGCGGTCTGGCCATGGACCTGGCCGACCTCGAATTCTGCCAGAAGTACTTCAGCGAGGAGGGCCGCGAGCCCACCATCACTGAGATCAAGGTGATCGACACCTACTGGTCCGACCACTGCCGCCACACCACGTTCGGCACTGAGCTGGACGAAGTGGATATTGACGACGCCACCGTCAAGGCCGCATTCGAGCGCTACCTTGAGATGCGCCACGAGCTCGGCCGCGATGCCAAGCCCGTCTGCCTCATGGACATGGGCACTATCGGCGCCAAATGGCTCAAGAAGAACGGCATCCTTACCGGTCTCGATGAGTCCGAGGAAATCAACGCCTGCACCGTCAAGGTCAAGGTTGATGTGAACGGCGAGAATCAGGACTGGCTGTTCCTGTTCAAGAACGAGACCCACAACCACCCCACCGAAATCGAGCCGTTCGGCGGCGCGGCCACCTGCATCGGCGGCTGCATCCGCGATCCTCTGTCTGGCCGTTCCTACGTGTATCAGGCGATGCGCGTCACCGGCGCCGCAGACCCGACCGTGCCGGTGTCCGAGACACTCGAGGGCAAGCTACCCCAGCGCAAGCTCGTGACCACCGCTGCCGCCGGCTACAGCTCCTATGGCAACCAGATCGGTCTGGCCACCGGCCAGGTCGATGAGATCTACCACCCCGGTTACGTGGCCAAGCGCATGGAGGTGGGTGCGGTCGTAGCCGCCACCCCGGCCGACCACGTGCGCCGCGAGACCCCGGCCCCCGGCGACAAGATCATCCTGCTGGGCGGTCGTACCGGTCGTGACGGTATCGGCGGTGCTACCGGTGCTTCCAAGGCTCACAATGTAGAGTCCCTGGAACTCGACGGCGCTGAGGTACAGAAGGGCAACGCTCCTGTGGAGCGCAAGCTGCAGCGTCTGTTCCGCCGTGGCGATGCCTGCCGTCTGATCAAGCGCTGCAACGACTTTGGCGCGGGCGGAGTGTCCGTGGCGGTCGGCGAGCTGGCTGACGGCCTGTTCGTGGACCTCAACACCGTGCCCAAGAAGTACGAGGGCCTGGACGGCACCGAACTGGCCATCTCCGAATCTCAGGAGCGTATGGCCGTGGACGTGGCCGCCGAGGACGTGGACGAGTTCCTCACCTACGCTCGCGAAGAGAACCTCGAAGCCACGGTGATTGCCACTGTGACCGAGGATCCGCGCATGGTGATGACCTGGAACGGCGACGAAATCGTGAACCTGTCCCGTGAATTCCTGGCCTCCAACGGTGCCTCCAAGCACCAGACCGTGCACGTCGAAGCCCAGCAGGGCTACGAGACCCCGTGGGGCGAGGGCACGTTGGCCGAGCGCATGAACAAGATGGTCACCGATCTCAACGTGGCCTCCAACAAGGGTCTGTCGGAGCGCTTCGACTCCACCATCGGCGCGGGCACCGTGCTTATGCCGTTCGGCGGCAAGCGTCAGCTCACCCCGAACATGGCCATGGTCGCCAAGCTGCCGGTGTTCGGCGAGACCACCACCGCTTCGGCTATGGCGTGGGGCTTCAACCCATACATTATGTCCAAGAACCAGTTCACCGGTGCATACCTGTCTGTGGTCGAGTCGCTGGCCAAGCTGGTCGCGGCAGGCTTCGAGCATGAGAAGGCCTACCTGAGCTTCCAAGAGTACTTCGAGAAGCTGCGCGACGAGCCGGAACGCTGGGGCAAGCCGACGGCCGCCGTGCTCGGTGCGCTGATGGCCCAAGTTGATCTGGGCGCCGGTGCTATCGGCGGTAAGGACTCCATGTCCGGCTCGTTCGAGGATCTCGACGTGCCGCCAACGCTGATTTCCTTCGCCGTGGCCGTGGGCAACATGAAGCGCGCCACCTCCCCCGAGTTCAAGGGTGCCGACCACCGTATCGTGCGTATCGCACCGCGTTACCTGGCCGACGGCCTGACTCCGGACAAGGACGCGCTGCTTGAGGCATTCTCCGTGATCGAGGAGCTCACCGACTTCCACGATGCCTTGGCCGTCTCCACGCCGGGCTATGGCGCCACCGCCGAAGCCCTGTTCAAGATGACGCTCGGCAACCGCATTGGCGTGACCCTGAACGACAGCATCGCCGTGGATGACCTGTTCACCCCGGCATACGGCTCGTTCATCGTCGAGCTGGCAGACAACGCCAAGCTTCCGGCCGTCTCCAACCTGGTCGAAATCGGCGAAATCGGCACCACCACCTCTGAATACGCGTTCAAGGCCGCCGGTGAGACGCTGGACTTGAACGCCGTGCAGGAAGCTTGGGAGTCCGGCATCGAATCCGTGTTCCCATACCGCTCCAAGGGCGAGGATAAGGGCAAGACCGTCGAGACCATCGACTTCCACGCACCGAAGAAGACCGCGTACACAGGTTCTTCCGTTGCCAAGCCGCACGTGGTGATCCCGGTGTTCCCGGGCAACAACTGCGAGTACGATTCCGCCGCCGCCTTCGAGCGCGCCGGTGCCGACGTGACCACGCTGATTGTCAACAACCTGACGCCGGCCGCCGTCGCCGAATCCACGCAGGCACTGGTCAAGGAAATCAACAAGAGCCAGATCGTGATGATTCCGGGCGGCTTCTCCGGCGGCGATGAGCCGGACGGTTCCGCCAAGTTCATCACCGCGTTCTTCCGTGCGCCGGCCGTCACCGAGGCCGTGCGTGACCTGTTGAAGAACCGCGATGGCCTGATGCTCGGCATCTGCAATGGTTTCCAGGCGCTCGTCAAGCTGGGTCTGGTGCCGTACGGCGACATCGTGCCGATGACCGACACCTGCCCGACGCTGACCTTCAACACCATCGGCCGTCACCAGAGCCGACTGGTCCGCACGCGCGTGGCCTCCGACCTCTCCCCGTGGCTGGCCAAGACTTCGGTCGGAGACATCCACACCGTGGCCATCTCCCACGGCGAGGGACGCTTTGTGGCCTCCGACGAGGTGCTCGCCCAGCTCAAGGCCAACGGCCAGATTGCCACGCAGTACGTGGACGAGACCGGCACCCCCGGCATGGATCTGGACGTGAACCCGAACGGCTCGCTGCTGGCCATCGAGGGCATCACCAGCCCGGACGGCCGTGTGTTCGGCAAGATGGGCCACTCGGAGCGTTCCGGCAACGGCCTGTACGTCAACGTGCCCGGCAACAAGTACCAGCCGATCTTCGAGGCCGGCGTGGAGTACTTCGCCGCCTGATAATCGGCGCGTATCTCGTCTGATACGGCACACAGGGAAGGAACTCTCGGGTTCCTTCCCTTTTTGTTCACGCCGGTCATAGGCTAAGGTTGGGGTGTTCGCACTACCGAATCCGCCGCTGAAAGGACCTGTCGTCATGCCGATCAACGAGGCATTGTTCGCCGCGATGAAGGCCGCCAGCTACATCAAGCCCAACGCGGGCAAGTCGTACAAATTGCAGCGCGTGGCGGAAGAGCTTATCGCCAAGCAGGCACCCGCCAATCCGAAATGCCGTGTCGAGGATATTTCGGCGCCTATGGCGGATGGATATGCCGTACCATTGCGAGTGTTCACGCCGCTGGTCGCCTATGGAGCGCCCCTGCCCGAAGCCCTGGAGGAATCTTCCGCCAATGACACGCCAGTGGCCTCGGCAATATCCGCGATTCTGCCCGCCGTATTACCCAAAGTCCTACCCAAAATACCCATCAAGGAAAGCACGTCGAGCGGCAACGCCGACGGTATTCCCGGCAATGCCAACACGGAACTTCCCTCAGTCACGCCGCGTGGCACGATCCTGTTTTTCCACGGTGGCGGTTGGACCACAGGCGGCATCAACCTGTACACGCAGGCTTGCGCGCATATGGCCGTACGTCTGCAACGCCGTGTGATCTCAGTCGAGTACCGGCTGGCTCCTGAATACCGCTTTCCTACTGCTGTTGAGGATTGCTATGAGGTAGCCCGGCAGCTGTTTGCTGGGGAATTGCCGATTTCTGGGGTGGGTGGTTCTGTTGATGTTGACCACCCCCAGTCGGCTGCGCCGACAGCCCCCGCCGGCGGGGGCGATATATCTGCGACAATCCCAGCACCGGATCCCGCCAGCATCGTGCTGTTTGGCGACAGCGCGGGAGGCAATCTTGCGGCCGCCGTCTCGCTCATGGCCCGCGACCGCGGCGAGTTCATGCCGCGCACGCAGATGCTGCTTTACCCGGTAGTCGGCAACGACTACAATCCCGAGACCAGCCCGTTCGAATCGGTGCGGACCAACGGCACCGACTACATCCTCACCGCACAGGACATGGCCGACTACATCGACATGTACCGTTCGTCCGTGGCCGACCTGACCAATCCGTATTTCGCGCCGCTGACCGCGCATGACCTGAGCAATCAGCCGCGCACGCTGGTGTTGTCCGCCGAATACTGCCCGCTCAGAGACGAGGATGAAGCGTACGCCCGTCGCCTGCAATTGGTGAACGACAACGTCTCCTGTTACCGAATTCACGATGGCATCCACGGCTACCTGCTCAATACGTCGGCCGTGGGACTGGTGGCCACCACCTACCGAATCATCGAGCATTTCCTCGACGGCACACCGCTGGAACCAGCTCCCGGCACCGGCACCACCGCCAACGCACCGGAGGGAGGCGACGCGTGGCAAGACGTACTTGGTACCGACTAGACAACATCGGCAAGTTCTACTCCTCCCAGGCTGGCCGCTCCTCGCAGACCGTGTTCCGCTATTCGGCCGAGCTGGCGGACGACATCGATCCGGACATCCTGCAGCACGCGCTCGACCATGCCATCGCCCAGTTCCCGAGCTTCAACGTGCACCTGCTCAACGGCATGTTTTGGCATTACCTCGAACAGTCAGACGGCCGGCCGCTGGTGGAGCCGGAACATCTGCCGATATGCTCGCGACTGCATTACGGACCCAAAAGCATGCTGTTCCGCGTAAGCTATTTCCGCAATCGTGTCAATCTCGAGGTCTCGCACATCATTTCGGACGGTCGCGGCGCCATCAACCTGTTCAAGTCACTGCTGCACGCCTACATCGCCGAGCGGTACGACGTGCCGGGCGTGCCTTCGGATTACGACGGTTCGGATAGCGACAAAGCCGAAAACAGCTTCGACAAATACTACGAGAAAGACAAGGCCGGCGCTGCGCCAGGCACGAAAATCTACCGGATGGCCGGCCCCATCGACCGGGCCGCGCCTACGTTCATGGAATACCACATCAGCGCCAGCAAGGTGCTTGGTGCAGCGCATCAGTGCGGAGTGAGTCTCACCTCCTACCTCATCGCCGCGATACTGTGCGCGATTCGCGACGTCATGCCCTCGCGCGCCCGCAATCGCGCGATTCGCGTGGATATTCCGGTCGACTTGCGCGCCTTCTTCAGGTCGGAGACCGTGCGCAACTTCTACGGCATGACTTACGTGGCGTACACGCCGGCCGATATCAAAGCCGATGAGGACTCCGCGAAAACTTCCGCAACGAGCCCAGACGCGACCGGCGACGATCGGCAGTCCGCCACCCGCACCGCGCACGGCAACGGTATGGGTGGATTGCTGACCGATGAGCCGTTGGCCGACATCGCCCGCCATGTGCAGGAGCAGCTCGGCCATGCCACCAGTCGCGAGCGCGTCGAATCGCATATGAACCGCATGATTGCGCTGGAAAAGAATCCGGCGCTGCGTCTCGCGCCCTCCCCTGCCAAGGACTGGGTGCTGGAGCTGGCCCGGTTCATCGCCGACCGCGAGACCACGACCACCGTCTCGAACCTTGGCCGAGTCACCTTGGATGAACGACTCGCGCGCCATGTGCGTTCGGTGAGCTTCCTCACCACACCGGCCAGCCTGAATTTCACGGTCTGCTCGTTCGGCGACGACCTGAGTATCGGCATCTCCACCATCTACCATGATCTGAACGTCATCAAGAATCTGTGCCGGATCCTCGCCACGCAGGGCATCAGCGGCCGTATGAGCATCGCCGGAGTGCATGTGGAGAAGGGAGCGTCGGCATGAAGCATTGTGACGCCTGCAACGTTGATTTCACCGGCGATATGGTCCGTTGCCCGCTGTGCCAGAACGAATTGCACGGCGAGGCCTCTCCCGCCACGTTCCCCACGCAGCAGATCTACTTGCGCCCAAGGCGTTTGGCGGTGAAGATCATCACGTTCGTGACCGGCGCGATCCTATTGCTGCACGGCTTCTTCAGCTACCTGTTTTCGTGGCCGATACCGATTGCCAGCGCTTCGGCGGCTGCGCTGATCATCAGCGTACTGTTCATCAACAGTGCGATTCTGCACGTACCACGACCTCTGCGTATCATGTTCCGCTATTTCTATATCATGCTGGCGATTGCACTGATATGGTTCGCGGCCACGGGGAGCCATATCGTCACGATGTTTGTCATTCCCATCATGTGTCTGGTCTCACTTGTCTTCGACGTGGTACTGCTTATCGTGCTGCGGGCCAAGGCCATCGACCAATACGCCAAATATCTGGCATTCGACATCGTCGCTGGTCTGCTGCCTCTGACGTTCATTCCGCTCGGCTGGGCTCCGTGGGATGTGCTGGTGATGGTCAGCGGGCTGGTCTCCCTGCTGGTGCTGCTCGGCCTGCTCGTCTTCGCCCGCCGTCAGCTCTTCTCGGAATTCGGCAAACAGTTCTCGGCGTAAGTTGACTGATATTGACGTTTAATAGTGATGGCCCACAGGAAGATTCCCTGTGGGCCATCACTATCTGTTGTGTATGGATACGCTTAATCGTCTACTTCATAGTGGTCGACAGATGCCTTCACCTGCGCCGCATCGGCATCGCTACCGGTTTCGAATTTTACCTTTTCTCCTGCAGGCCAAGCATTAGTACTGGCGTATACTTCGGCAGCCTTCACGCCATCGGCATCGTATAGAGCCAATATCAAGTTGACGGTACCGAAATCGATTCCGCTGATGTTTTCGATGACGGCTGAGTATGCGTAGTAGCCATATCCGTCATCAGTTTTCTCAAAAGTCGCAGAGGCAATCAGATTATTCAGCGCGTCTTCCGTTTCCGTCTTTTTCTTGACGGACGAACCGTTGGCAACAATATCATTCAATGGATCTTGATATTTACTGTCTACCGTGAGCTTGTAATTATCGACAAAATCCTTGAGCAATGCCGAACGCTTATCGTATACCTTAGTCCATTCGGTGCTGTAATCCGAGCTGAGATAGGAATAATCCTCGTTCACTTTTTGTGAATCCTCAAGCAGGTTGATATAAGTAATGACTTTCTCCTGCAACTTCGAATCCTTGAACTGCCGCTCTTTCAAAGGCTCATCGTTATCGATTTCAGCCTGAACAGCATCTTTGACATGCTTGACGGAATCGGTATCTTTCTTCTGCTCGTACTGGTCGAGAACATCCGAACGCTTCTGATACGCTTTTGCGATTATGGACATCGCCTCATCATCCGCATAGTCTGGACCGTCATCCTTTTGAGTGTTACCGCAGCCTGCAGCGCCAACGATGAACACCAAACTAACGACCGCTGCAAGTACCGTCTTACCCACGTTTCGTACATAGGAAATCATAAGAGTCCTCTCAATTCCTCGTTTTTCCTATGACGCGACTGCATAACCTCCAAGAATAAATCAGTTCCCAACTGATTTTTGACGATAAATAATTGACCTTGCTATACCATAAAAAAGCGCTGTTACTCATGCCTCATAGCATGAGTAACAGCGCTTGGCAACAATGTAGACTATTTTTTTCGGCTCTGTTGTGTGGATATTCACCGTATACGAGTCCATTTCTGCAATAGATGAATACATCTTTTCAATCACCGTTTTTGCCTGCTCATTAGCATTCTTCAACAAATCCCCCTTATTCAGTTTCTTTTCCGACTGCGTTTTGGCGTCTTTCAAGGCATCTGCTGTATCTGAAACTTCATTGCCGTTAAATAGTGAAGATTCTTCATCAAAGAATCTCAATGAATCCGGGTCCACCGAAACTGACTAGATAGTAGGTGCTGGCAGCGTGATGTCGATGGTTCGATTATGCTTATTGACATCAATCTCAGCCTTACTCAGATCGACGCCGGCACGGGCCTCAAACGTATAGAACATCACAAATGATTTTTTTTATTGAGGAGAGACATGGTGGTGATTAACGCAATTTACAAAAAGCTTTACGCGCAAGACTGTGGCAGCCGACTAAGTGGGGTAAGAAGCTTCTGAAAATCGCGGATTCCATAAGCTACTAAGTGACGGAAGCGAGTGGACAATGCAAACGCGGGAGCATGTGTTGGATACTTTGAATCATGACGGCGCGAAAGTCTTTGCCAAGGGGATGATAAGGGCAGGGATGGAATGCTCTAGGTGAGGGAATGCATAACACCGTAGTCGGTATCCAGCATTCGTTGAAGAACAGTGGCAGGGCATGGAATCGTTTCGTCTCCGGATGGCAGGATGCGAAACAGGCCGCGAATGCCGCTCATTCTAACCCAAACAACACGGTGATGAGGGATTTCTGGGATGGTCAGTTCAAGAGATTCGGAGATTGGAGCAAAGGCCACGGGTGGTCCATCGGCAACACAATTATGAATGCCCGAACCGGGTATACCGATTTTCGGGGTATCCACGACATGAAGAATATCGCGGCTGTCGACACCCGTCGGACGGTGTGGGACACCATGAATATTGGCCAGCATTTTTTGGCGTATGCCAACGCGACGTATGACACGTTGAATACGGCGAAAGTGGTGAAGCCGTTTGTGAATCCGACTGCGGATGGTGGTCTGCAGTGGAAGCATTCGCCACAGGATTATTTCAAGACGCTCGTTCCGGATCCAGATCAGTTATGGAATTTCAAGACCATATATCAGGCACCGGGAAAGTTGTCCGATGGGGCGGCTGAGGCATCTAATGCCATTCGAGTTGGTATCAGTGATCTATAAAGGATGGATGATTGACGATGAGCAGGAAATCGGATGCTGCTGAGCGTGGGCGGGAGGCTTACGCGCGGTGGAAGGAGCTTTCGGAGGATGAGAAGAATGAGGATCTTCGTCGGCGTCTTCTCGCCTCCGATCAGAATAATCCCGTGGTCAGGGATATGTTGAAGACTGTCGAGAAGGATATCCGGGGTCGTTCCTCGGCGAATGGTGGTCCGACTCTGGAGTATGAGAGTCATGGTTTGTTTGCGCTGACGGTTCCTCATCTGCATGGTCCGCGTCCGGGGCGTCGTGCGTTCGGAATGCGTGGCGTGGTGTTGAAGTCTTTGTGGTTCCTGTTTGTTTTTGTGGTGTCCGTGGTGGTGCAGGTAGTGTTCATGGATGCGGCGAAGGCGAATGGGTCGGGTGATTGGTGGCCGTTGGCGGCCGTCCCCAATGTTGGGGTGTTCGTCATTGTGTTTGCGTCGATAGCGTTGTCTCCGTTCATCGTTTACGCGATTGGCAGTTTGTGGCCTCGTCTGACCGTGCCTTTCGTGATGTTCGCCTCCTTGGCGATGCTTGCGGCTGGTTCGTTTGTGGGCCAGGAGGTTGGTCGTAGGTGGTTGTGGGACCGGTATGTGGCGACTGGCTTGTTGAAGCCGGGGGATTTCGTGGACTGGTCGTCTGATCGTCTGCCTGCGCCTTTGGCACAACCCGCGTCGGGTGGTTGGTGGGTGACCGGCTTGGTGGCCGGTGTACTGCTGGTGTTGGGTTCCCTGTTCCTGTACCGGGAGGATCGGCATCGTGGGTCGAACATTCTTCCTCGCTATATATCGTATGGTGGCGGCGTGGTTGGTCTGGTCGCGGCCATCGGCATCGCGTTGACCCGTCATGTGAGCGGTTTCGCGTTGGTGGCGGCCCCGCTGGTTGCGTTGTTCGTTGGGTTCCTGTGGTTCCCGTTGGATTTGGCGGCTGCCTGTTTTTGTGTGGATAATCGTCGTGAGTCGTGTGGCGAGTGGCCGGCCGCGTTCTGGCTCACCGCCGAGGCGTTGTTCGTCATTGGCGTGTGTACGGCGCTGCCCATGACGTGACGTCTGGTTGTGTGCTGGGATGGTAGTGCAAAGGAGGGTGAGTGGGGATGTCCATTCGGTTGGATGAGCGACGGTATGTCGAGGAGTTGAAGCGGCTGGTTGCGGATTTCCGGATGTGGAAGAATCCGCTGGTTCCGTTGCCGGATGGCTTCGAGGACGATCTGGCGTGGAGCAATGTTGCCTTCCTTATACTCTTCAAAACCAAAATCGGTTTCCTTGGCCGTAGTAAGATCCTGAATCTTTTCCAACTGCCTGGCCACAACCGAATTGGTCAGAGTCGCCTGAGGATGCAGCATATTGTCAACTGACCTATATCCAAATACCGCAGCAATTGCGCAAACGACGACTAAAACACCAATAAGAATGGCTTGTGCCTTCACTGGCAATTTCTTCCACCTTTTTTCATTGTAAATCCTTCTTCTCTTTGAGGGAATATGACATTAACTGTCCTCCCCCGAACTATTTTCAAGACCAAACGGCATAATATGGGGCTTATGAGCGAACATGTGGAGCATGGGTTTGGGCCGGTGTGGGATGGTGAGTCCCGGGCTTTGATTTTGGGATCGATGCCGAGTCCGAAATCCCGAGCGGCGGCGTTTTACTATATGCATCCACAGAACCGGTTTTGGCCGGTGATGCAGGCGCTGTTTGCCAACTCCGCTGATCCTACTGACGCTGTCGGCGATTTACCTGAGTCCCGTCGTGCGTTTGCTCTGCGCCACCACATTGCGTTATGGGATGTCATTGCTTCTTGCGATATCACCGGAGCCAGCGATGCCAGCATCCGCAATGCCGTGCCCAACGACTTGACACCAATCTTGCGCGGCGCTCCAATCGCCCACATCTTCGCAACCGGCGCGAAATCAGCGCAACTTTACCGCAAACTTATCGAGCCGCGCCTGACCGAAGCCGGCATCGCCATCGGTATGACCCAACTGCCCTCCACCAGCCCGGCCAACGCCTCAATGCGTTTGCCGGACCTTATCACCGCCTATCGCGAAGCTTTTCAAAAGGCAAACGTACTAGAGAATGCGTATTGGAAAAACTAAAAGTAGATACCTAAAAGTATGGCGAAACCATCAATCTCGGATGGCAAACCCAGCATCACGAATCCTATCTTGCATCTCATTGGCAATAGCAATACAGCGCGTCCGCGGAATACCAGCCTTCACACCAACACCAGTCAAATCCGCGACAGTGACGCTCTTTTCCCTTCCGTTCACCGAAGTCGCTTCCAAGCCCAGCCAGCTGGAGAACAACATGAAGGCCGCGGGCTTTGTGATTCCGGCTGACGCGATGGCCGAAATCGACAAGATCACTGGCTTCCACCACTTTGAGCGTCACGTGGGCTGACGGATCTGCGGCTTCCTCCAACCGGAGCGATTGTTAAGCGCCGAAATCGGTATCGCCTTGGGCCTCGGCCTGAGCGATGGCGGTTTCGGCGTTTTTTGCTGTCTGCTCGATGACTTGGCCGTAACCGGTCAGAGCCGCGAACGGCATGAATTGGGCAGCCCGCTGGTGGCGGGACATGTGCGGATGCTTGCGCGACTGATGGTGTGGCAGGTTGATGATGTCGTCGTATGCACGGGTCTCTTGCATGGTCATGCGCGATGGCCTCCGATCTGACGGTTGCGGTCCTGACCGGTGGCGCCGTCTTCCATATCCATAGCTTTGATGACGGCGTTGCGGCCGAATTTACGTTTCACATCCAGCAGCGCACGCTGGATATCATGCTCTCCATCTTTTTCGCTGGTGGAATCGGATCCATACGATTGGGCCTCGTCATCACCGAACAAGTCGAGCTGTTCATAGCGTTTGCCGTCGGCCAGCTCCTCCGGAGTGGCCACATCATCGGCGATGACCGTCAACCGCCTCACAAGCAAGCGTGAATCCACAATGCGCTCGTACAACATCGTCATGGCCTCACGAATACGTGCCGACGACGAGGTGAAATCACCCAGACCAATCGACCCGACCGCGCTCTTGGGCACCTTGCGCCCAAATCGGTCGATGGTCACCGGCCCTTGATAGCTTTTCGCTGCCCGCTCAGCGGCACGTTTCATCGCATAATCAGCGCATGAATCAAGCTTCGACGAATCAAGACTGCCAATGTCATAGCCGACGGCGAGCGTCAGTCGGTTCGTCAGCACGCTTTTATCGACCAGATCGAGGGCCAGCGTATCGGCCATCTCCTTGGTGATCAGTCGGGCCGTGGCATAGTCGGCGGGACCGGTGAGTACCTGACCGCTGCTGATGCTGTGCGCATCCGGCTCATAGGATTGAATGTCTTCAATCTCGCACGGTTCCCAGCCCCATGCATGATCGATCAGCAATTCGGCATTCACGCCGAACATGCGGTACAGCAGGTCTTCGTTGTAGTAATCCGAGGCGCGGCCTACCGAGCATCGGGCGATATCGCCCATGGTCATCAGGCCGGCATGCTCGAGCTTCTTGGCATAGCCACGCCCAACCCGCCAGAAATCGGTGAGCGGACGATGATCCCAGAGCAGCCGCCGGTATGACATCTCATTCAGTTCGGCCACGCGCACGCCATCCGCGTCGGCCGGCATATGTTTGGCGACGATGTCCATAGCGACTTTTGCCAGATACATATTGGTGCCGATACCGGCAGTGGCGGTGATGCCGGTTTCGGCAAGGATTTCGCGCACGATGGTTCGCGCCATCGCATGTGGCCCCATGCCCAGCGAGCGCAGATATGGCGTGGCGTCGATAAACACCTCATCAATCGAATACACATGGATGTGTTCGGGAGCGGCGTACCTGAGATAGATACCGTAGATCTGCCCGCTGACTTCCAAATAATGTGCCATGCGCGGCTTGGCGATGACCATCGAGGCCTTGAGTCTTGGCGAGTGTTCCAGATCGCGTGCGTCACAGGACTCCCCGATCAATCGGCCTCCAGGAGCATGGACCGCGCGCTCGATGTTGACCCCGCTCAAGCGTTGTTTTACCTCGAACAGCCGTGCACGACCAGGAATGCCATAGGCCTTGAGCGACGGTGAGACCGCCAGGCAGATGGTTTTGTCGGTGCGGGTCTCGTCGGCCACCACCAGATGCGTGGTCAACGGGTCGAGCCCGCGCGCCGCACACTCCACCGAGGCGTAGAAGGACTTGAGGTCTATGGCGATATAGACATGCTCGCGTTGCATGTCTCGGGCCATCGCCATCACCTCCTTATCCACTACCAGCAGCTTGACCAGCATAGCAAAGCAATCGAACATTTGTTCGACAGTGCGCAGCGAATCATTCTCAATAAGAAAAGTGCGAGCAATCCAAACATCTCGGCACAATCGAACATTTCCACAATTGACGGAATATCAGGGCTTCTCGGTGACCAATGTTCATTTCGCCGCCTTTCACCCGCACACTTTTCTTATTGAGAATGATTCGCTGTGAGACAACACGCGATGTAGCCGCCGATTGGTAGGGTTGACAGATAGTTAATCCCCTGTTTGGAAAAAGGAGCTTTGGCTTGTCGGCTGAACTCGAAGACATTCACGAGGAATGTGGCATCTTCGGCGTGTGGGGCCACCCCGACGCCGCCCGACTTACCTATTTCGGCCTGCACGCGCTGCAGCATCGCGGTCAGGAAGGTGCCGGCATCGTCTCCAACGATCACGGCCATCTGACCGGCCACCGCGGACTCGGACTGCTCACCCAGGTGTTCAGCGATGAGCGCGAAATCGAACGGCTCAAAGGCGACCGAGCCATCGGCCACGTGCGTTACGCCACGGCCGGCTCCGGCACCACGGACAACATCCAGCCGTTCATCTTCCGCTTCCATGATGGCGACGTGGCTCTGTGCCACAACGGCAACCTGACGAACTGCCCGTCACTGCGCCGCAAGCTGGAAGACGAAGGCGCGATCTTCCACTCGAACTCCGACACCGAGGTGCTCATGCACCTCATCCGCCGCTCCCTGCAACGCACCTTTATGGACAAGCTCAAGGAAGCGCTCAACACCGTGCACGGCGGCTTCGCCTATCTGCTCATGACCGAGAACGCCATGATCGGCGCGCTCGACCCGAACGGCTTCCGCCCGCTTTCCCTCGGCAAGATGAAGAACGGCGCTTACGTGCTCGCTTCCGAAACCTGTGCCCTCGATGTGGTCGGCGCCGAGCTAGTGCGCGACATCCGCCCCGGTGAAATCGTGGTGGTAGATGACCACGGCTACAAGATCGTGCAGTACACCAACAACACGCAGCTGGCCATCTGCTCGATGGAGTACATCTACTTCGCCCGCCCGGATTCCAACATCTACGGCATCAACGTGCACTCCGCCCGCAAGCGCATGGGCGCACGCCTGGCACAGGAATCGCCGGTCGATGCCGACATGGTCATCGGCGTGCCGAACTCCTCCCTGTCCGCGGCCTCCGGCTACGCGGAAGCGGCTGGGCTGCCCAACGAGATGGGTCTGATCAAGAACCAGTACGTGGCCCGCACCTTCATTCAGCCCACGCAGGAACTGCGCGAGCAGGGCGTGCGCATGAAGCTGTCCGCCGTGCGCGGCGTGGTCAAGGGCAAGCGCGTCATCGTCATCGATGACTCCATCGTGCGTGGCACCACTTCCCGCCGCATCGTCCAGCTTCTGAAGGAGGCCGGCGCCGCCGAAGTGCACATGCGCATCAGCTCGCCGCCGCTCAAGTACCCGTGCTTCTACGGCATCGACATCTCCACCACCAAAGAACTCATCGCAGCCAAGATGAGCGTGGAAGAGATTCGCGACTACATTGGTGCCGATTCGCTGGCCTACCTATCTCTGGACGGTCTGGTCGAATCCATCGGACTGAACGCCGACGCCCCATACGGTGGCCTGTGCGTCGCCTACTTCAACGGCGACTACCCCACCGCGCTCGACGACTACGAGGCCGACTTCCTGAAGTCCCTCACGCCCGAGGACCGTGTGCGTCTGCCTGAATTCGCGCTGTACAAGAGCAAGTACATCGGCAACGAGTACAACACCGTGCAGCCGGAAAATAAGTAACGTACAACCCGACAAACCCAACAACAACTTTTTGATCGGAGACGACAGCCTCCCCTCAGTCGGCTTCGCCGACAGCTCCCCTCCAGAGGGGAGCCAGAATAAGTAGAAAGGCCCAACCAAATGCCACAAGCATATGAGAACGCCGGCGTGAGCGTCGAAGCCGGGTACGAAGTCGTCAAGCGCATCAAGTCGCACGTGGCTCGCACGAACCGCCCCGGTGTGGTCGGCGGTATCGGCGGCTTCGGCGGCCTTTTTGACCTGGCTTCCCTTGGATACAAAGAGCCGGTTCTCATCTCCGGTACCGACGGCGTGGGCACCAAGCTCATGGTCGCCAAGATGGCCAATAAGCACAACACCATCGGCATCGATTGCGTGGCCATGTGCGTCAACGACATCGCTGCTCAGGGTGCCGAACCGCTGTTCTTCCTTGACTACATCGCCTGCGGCAAGAACGATCCGGCTCTGCTCGAGCAGGTCGTAGCCGGCGTGGCCGACGGCTGCGTGCGGGCCGGTTCTGCACTGGTCGGCGGTGAAACCGCTGAAATGCCGGGCATGTACGACGAGGACGAATACGATCTCGCTGGTTTCTCGGTCGGCGTCGCCGAAAAGTCCGCCATCGTGGACGGTTCCACCATTGCCGAGGGTGATGTGCTCATCGGCTTGCCCTCCACCGGCGTACACTCCAACGGCTTCTCTCTGGTGCGCAAGGCCCTGTTCGGGCAGGCTGGCTACACCGTGGACACCGAACTTGACGAGCTGGGCGGCGAAAAGCTCGGCGACGTGCTGCTCACCCCCACCAAGATCTACGTCAAGGCTCTCTCCCCACTGTTCAAGGCAGGCGTGGTCAAGGGCGTGGCCCACATCACCGGTGGCGGCTTCATCGAGAACATCCCGCGCATGATTCCGGACGGTCTGGCCGCTGAGATCGAGCTCGGCACCTGGCCTGTGCTCCCGATTTTCGATGTGCTGGAGAAGGCCGGCAACATCGATCACAAGGAGATGTACAACATCTTCAACATGGGCATCGGCATGGTACTCGCCATCGACCCCGCCCGCAAGGACGAGGCGCTGAAGCTGCTCACCGACAACAACGAGCCCGCTTACGTGCTCGGCTCCATCACCGCCGACACCACCGGCACGCAAATCGTACTGAAGTAACTCGCTTTCCGCAGGAAAGGAACAACATGGGTCAGAAAGTATTGGTCATCGGCTCCGGAGCGCGTGAGCACACCATCGCCTACACGCTGCTCAAGGCACCGAGCGTTGACGAAGTCACCGTGGCCCCCGGCAACCCGGGCATGCTCAAGGACGGCATCCACACCACGCAGCTCAGCCAGTCGAACCACGCCGCACTCATCGACTTCGTGAAGGACAACGACTACGACTGGGTGCTCGTCGGCCCGGAAGTCCCGCTGATCGAAGGCATTGTGGACGATTTCGCCGCCGCCGGCATCAAGGCGTTCGGCCCATCCAAGGCCGCCGCCCAGATTGAAGGCTCCAAGGATTTCGCCAAGCAGCTCATGGACCGTCACAACATTCCGACCGCCCAGTACAAGACCTTCAGCGATCTTGAGCTGGCTCAGGACTACGTACACGAGCATGGTGCTCCGATCGTTATCAAGGCCGATGGCCTGGCCGCCGGCAAGGGCGTGACCGTGGCCATGGACGAGCTCACCGCTCAGCGTGCTCTCGAAGACATCTTTATCGACCACCGCTTTGGCTCTGCCGGCGCCAAGGTCGTTATCGAGGACTTCCTGGACGGTCAGGAATTCTCCCTGATGAGCTTCGTCAACGGCACCGATTTCTGGCCGATGCCAATCTCCCAGGATCACAAGCGCGCCCATGACGGCGACGAAGGCCCGAACACCGGCGGCATGGGTGCCTACAGCCCGGTTCCGCAGATTCCGCAGTCCGTGGTTGACGAAGCCATCGAAACTATCGTGCGCCCCACCGTTGAGGGCATGGCTGAAGAAGGCACGCCGTTCACCGGCATTCTGTACGCCGGCCTGATTGCCACTGCCGACGGCCCGAAGGTCATTGAATTCAACGCTCGTTTTGGCGATCCGGAAACCGAAGTCGTGCTCCCCAAGCTCACTTCCGACCTTGGCGCTGGCATCTCCGCCATTCTCGACGGCGAAACCCCTGAGTTCACGTGGAACGAGTCCAACGCCACCCTTGGTGTGGTGATTGCCTCCAACGGCTACCCGGAGAACGTTATCAAGGGTGCTCACGTGCCCGAAATCGACGTTGACGAGGATTCTCACGTCTACTACGCCGGTGTCGCCTCTGACGAGCACGGTAACCTTGTGGCCAACTCTGGCCGCGTGCTGCTCGTTGAGACCTCCGCTCCGGATATCAAATCCGCGCAGGACAAGGTCTACGCAATCATCGATAAATTCGAACTGCGGGGAATGTTCTATCGCCACGACATCGGCTTCAAAGCCCTGAAGTAGCAGAACGGCGCATCTGCCGCGTTGCTGTCTCGTCGACGTACCTGTTGCGCTACGCGCAACCGTTGCGGTACAGCCGCTCCCCTCACCTGAGGACAGCCCACTGGGCTGTCCTCTATATGGTTCGGCACCTTCCTCGACGCGCCTTGCAGCTGCACCACTTCTGCTACTTCAGGAAACCTGAACGCGTGATGATGGAGCGTTAGCCGCGTATTTTGGCCCGGTAGTCAAATCAAACGATTGACGTGACTACCGGGCCAAATTCTTCTGTCCCGATAGTCGATTTTGACTCTTTTTTACGAACCGGGACAGCAAACATTCCCGTATCAGAGTAACCACCGGTGAATAGCAGAAAATTTCACCGAAAACATCATCATTCAACTCAGCTTTGAGATGAGATCCATCAGCTTGGCTTTGGCCTCGTTGAATGGCGGATATACCAACCATAGGGTGTCGGGGAACTGCGGCTTGCTGACCACGGTTTTGATGTGACTGAACGTGCGGAAGCCCTCTTTGCCGTGATACGCACCGATACCGGAACCGCCCACACCACCAAATGGCAGTCGGCTGGAAAGCAGATGGCCCAGCGGCAATGAGTATCCAAGAGCACCGGAACTGGTCTGGCGCTCGAAGGCAAGCCGCACTTCATGGTCGCGCGAAAACACATATGCTGCCAACGGGCGAGATCGCCGATTGATGAAACGAATTGCAGCCTCGGCATCTTCGACCACCACGATCGGTAGAATCGGGCCGAAAATCTCCTCCCCCATCACCGGCGCATCCGGCTGCGTGCCGTACAGCACGGTAGGAGCAACGTAGCGAGCAGCCCGGTCGACCTTACCACCGCACATCACACGGCCGGCCGGATCCACCACGCCAGGCACCGCAACAATACCGGTCTCAGTGGTATCAGGACGGGCCTCAGTTGCCGTATTTCCAGACGCAGCGGCATTAATGCGTTTCCCGACCATGTCCACCGCAGCACCAACCGCAGACGCCACCTGAATCAGCGGAGAGCTCGGCTCATCAGAGGGCACGGTACCGACCGGCAGCAGCTTGCAGAGTCTGTCAAAGTGCCGTTCGTTGATGATACGGCCAAAGTTCGGCGAATCCTGTGGGTTCTTGCCATAGAACTCGGTAACTGCCACGGCAATACGTTTGGCCAACGCTTCAGCCACATCCGGCGTGGCAAGCACATAGTCAGGCGCCACACAGGTCTGCCCGGCATTGGTGAATTTGCCCCACACAATGCGGCGTGCAGCCACGTTGATGTCCGCAGTACGATCCACAAAACATGGCGACTTGCCGCCAAGTTCCAATGTGACCGGCGTCAGGTTCTCGGCCGCCGCCCTCATCACGATTTTGCCGACGCGCCCGCCACCGGTATAGAAGATATGGTTGAACGGATTCTTCAGCAGATCACCGGTTTCCTTAGGTCCGCCTTCAACCACACGCACCGCCTCGGCATCGAGGTATTGCGGCACGAGTTCAGCAAGCAGTTTGGATGTATTCGGTGAGAGCTCGGACGGCTTCAGACAGACGGAATTGCCTGCGGCGAGCGCGTCGGCCATCGGCTCCAAAGCCAGCAATACCGGATAATTCCACGGTGAAATGATAAGCACCACGCCTTTGGGCTCGGCGATCGTCCATCCGGCGGCAGGCTGCAGCATCCAATGCATCGCCTTGGGATGCCGGGCAGTCCACAGGCCCAGACGATTGCGTACAAACTGCGCCTCGCCAGCCACCAGGTTCAGTTCCATAAGCACTGTTTCAGCCGCGGGCTTGCCCAAGTCGGCCATGGCCGAGGAGATGAAAGCATCACGGTTCTCCATAACCAAACGGCGCAATGCGTTCAACTGTGCACGTCGCCATGCCAGCGGCCGCGTGAGCCCGGATTCGTAGGCAACTTTAAGTTGTTCGAAAGTCTCGTTCGTCATGGAAGCCCCCTTACTTTACGGCAGTGCTACTGCAATTTCAGACGGGCTGCACCCGCGCCTTGCTGGCTCGCCTGTCGGCTCGTACGCTGCCTACAGACAGCCTACTAGGCCGTCTGCTTTACGGCAGCGTCATAAAATCAGTATCTTTCAGATAGTTTTTGCCGGCGGTGATGTCGTATTGGATGAGTTTGTAGTCGGCAAGCAGCTGCTTGGTTTCGGCGTCAAAATCATCCTCGGACATCGGGTTGCCGTTTTGGTCGAGATAGATGTTCTGGCCTTCGGGAATACGATCCCAGCCCTGAATCTTGTTGACCACGGGCGGTTCCATGGCGGCAATCTTGGCATGCATTTCGGTCAGGAATGCCAGATACGGACTCACCTCGGCGTCCATATGTTCGGCAGCCTGCGCCACGAAGAAGTTCGGCGACGAGTAGGCCGCATCGCTGGCCTTGTTACCTTGGGTGCTTGAGGCCTTGTTCGACCAGATGAAGTAGTCGGTCAAATGCAGCACCAGGGAGTTGTTTCCATCCTCGCTGGCGGAAGAATAGATGCCGGGCAAGTGGTCACCGTAGAACACCACGGTGACGGGCTTATCGAGTGCATCCAGCTCGTCCAGGAACTCCTGCGTAGCCTGATCGGTAATCTCTACGCCCTTCTGGTAGGTCTCGATTGACTGCTGCTCGTCGTCGCCCAGCGGCGTACCAGTGGTGGATTCGGCGGTGTAGTCGTTGTTCTCATACCATTCGTGGTAGGGCATGTGGTTCTGCATGGTGATGATCTGGATGAACTTGCTCGCAGAACCGTCCTTGATGCCTTCCAAAGCGGAATCATAAGATGACTTATCAGAAACGTACGGCGACTCGTCGATCTTGTCCTGATACTTGATCACGTCCGGTCCGGTCAATGTGTAGAAGTGCGAGAAGCCGAACTTCTTGTAGTTCGTGGCTCGCGAGTACATGCTGGACTCATACGGATGGTAACCAAGCGAGTTGGCGGGCGCACCCCACAGCTGATTGATGGTGGGGGTCCAATGCTGGCTGGGCACCAGCTGCTGGTATGGGCTGGATAGCGAGGAATCGAAGTTGGCCATGCTCAGGCCGGACAATCCCATGTATTCCAGGTTGGCCGTACCACCGCCGTAGCCGGAGGAGAGCATCAGACCGGAAGTGGTGCTTGCCTTGATTTTGCGGATGTTGGGCATTGAATCCTTGTTGACTTTCAGCCCTGGCACACGCGACGGGTCGGAGAAGGATTCGGAAAGCACGTACACCACGGTGGAATCATTGAGGTTGTTGGTACGGGAAGCGTTGATGGTTTCGGCTTCCTGCTGATACCGGGCCGCAACCTTCTTCATGGTTTCCTCGGAATAGTCACTTGGCTTGTCCATGATTTTCGGGTTGAGCTGGCGGGTGAACGCCACCAGCGGACCGTTGCGCTGCGCGTCATATACGGAATCCCACATGGACGGAATGTCACCCATGGTACGAGAAAACTTGTTGGCCACGGAGTCGGTGGTGCTCACCTGAATGCAATACAGTGCGAATACCAGAACCGGCAGCAGCAGCAAAATCAGTCGGGAGGTGAGATTCAAGCTCAAATTGTCCGTACGAATCATGCGGCCTTTGCGCCCGTCAAAGTGCCGCATCACCAGAATCGCGGCAAGCAGTACGGCGAACGCGCCGAGTGCCACAAGAATCGTTACATGCGCGCCGGCAGGGATGAATGTCAACATATTGCCGGTGTTTGAACCGAGGAAGCCAAGGTCGGCGGGCAGAATCGCCTCGTAGCGGATCTCGACTTTGAAGTGCTCGATGGCAGCCACGATAATGCCCACGCCAAGAATCACGATGCTGGCTGTCCAGAATCGATTGAACAGCATAAGCAGCATGAGATACAGCAGCGCCACAAGCAGTACGTTGAGCACGAATACGAAGTTGCCATCGGTCCACATCTTGCTCACAAAGCCAAATCCGACCGTGGGGCTGGATAACTGCACGCGGGTGGAGCTGGAAGAGACGCCCACTTCGAGCGCGGCCACGACAATGATGTCAAAAATAACGAACAGCACGCCGTATACCCAGCTAGGGAAAGGCTTATACGTGCGCTTGGGCGTGACTTCGTCGGCTTCGGCCCGCTTGGACCAAAGCTTGAAACGGGGTTTCACTGTGGTGATACTGCTAGTGTTTTCGCTCATTCGCCTGTTTCCGTATGTGACTGTTCAAGGGCATATTGTTGCCGCCGAACCTTGGAAAATCCATAGTTCCACTGTTTTTCTTACTGTTTCCTAACTATTTACCCTAACGCAAAGGGTGCCTCGGGGGTATCCCCGAAGCACCCTGATTGATAAGGAGCCTTCCCTGATATCGCATCTATTGCCGCGTGATATCAGGCCATTCGAATTGCCTTAAGGCGTGTCCCCACACGATCCTTTCAGACGCCCCATTATCGAGTTGGCCTGCATGCATATGCGGCAACATATGCGGTTTGGGCTACTTCACAGCGGCGGCGAACTGGTCGACCAGTGCGCTCATCCAGTCGAGCAGGTTGGTGTACTGCTTTGGCATCTGCTCGGTGAGCTCCACGATCGGCACGTTGGCGTCCTTGGCGGCGCCGGTGATCTGGTCGGTGGTGGAGTTGGCTTCCTGGCTGTTGAAGACCAGCATCTTGATGGAACCGGCCTTCAGGGTGTCCTGGAAGTCCTTGATGTCGGCCGGGGTCGGCTCGCTCTCGTTGGCGGAGGCCTGCGCGTAGCCCTTCGGGGTGGCGTCGGTCATCTTGAGGTCGTCGGCCAGGTACCAAGCCACGGATTCAGTGGCGGCGTAGGGCAGGTTCTCGGTCTTGGAGGAAGTGTCCTTGATCTTGGATTCGAGCTGGTCTTCCTTGGCATGCCAGTCCTTGTTGAACTTGGCGTAGTCGTCCTTGTGGCTCGGATCGGCCTTCTGGTAGGCGGCGGTGATGGCGTCCGCGGTGTTGGAGCGCACCTTGGCGGAGAACCAGACGTGCGGGTTGTCGCCTTCCTTGATGCCGGCGGTTTCGGCGGCGGTGACCAGCGTGGCCTTGGTGGACTGCGCGGCCTTGGTGGCCCACGGGTCGTAGTCGGCTCCGTTGACCACGGCAACCTTGGCGGTGCCGAACTTGGCGACATCCTGGCTGGTGGGTTCGTAATCATGTGCTTCGACGTTGGTCTTGGTCATGATGTTGGTGACTTCGACGTTGCTACCGCCGAGGTCCTTGGCCACGGAACCCCACTGGTTGATGGAGGCGACGACCTCGATCTTGCCGGAAGACGCGGCGCTGCTGGAATCGGACTTGCTGCCGGCGGCATTGCTGGAACCGCAGGCGGCCATCGAGAACAGGGTCGCCGAGGCGGCCGCGATGGCGAGCGCGCGCTTGGCGTTGGACATGATGGACATGATTGGATTTTCCTCTCTAATTCAGCTGTTTGGCTGGGCGATGTTGCTGTTGCTGCATCATCGCTCGGCCACCCACACGACAGAATAACATGTATTGAGAATTATTATCATTTGCATTTATATCGGCGTGTTGCACGCGCACACCCGCGCTGCCGGCGGAAATCCCGCGCCCCGACGACGGCAACGCGGGATCCCGCCGTTTTCGGCAGACGAAACGGCAGTATCCCCGCGTCCGAACGATACCCGCGCGGGGGTTCTGCCATTTAAGGCCTCGGAAACGACAGAAATCCCGCGCCACCTTCGTTCGGACGCGGGGGGGTTCTGCCGTTTGCCGCACATGTCACAACGGCATCGCGGCACAGACCGACGCCTGCACCAGGTCGACGAGCCCCACGGTGTGGGCATCCTCACAGACCAGCGCATCACGCAAGGCGATTGCACGGATGATGTCGCGGCAGGCGCACTCCCCGTCTGTACCCAAATGGCGTGCCAGGCAACCGGCACCAATGACCGGCAATTCGAGCACGCACGAGGCCTCACGGATCAGGCGGGAGACCACTACGCCGGTCGAACGCTCGTCATAGACGCCGTTCTCCTCGCCCATGCCGTACAGGCACAAACGGTCGTCGTCAAAGAATCGCTCTTCGAATTCGTCAAGGCCTACGGCATTGGCCACCGCACCCACGAACATCGACTCACCCCACTCGTTGAGACGGAAGGAATCGGCCAGATACTGCGCGACCGGCGTGGCCTCAAGGCCCACAGGCAGCGAGACCAGAAACGCGCCAGCCCGACCTTGCAGCGATCCGAGCGTCCGTTCAAGGTCATGTTTGACCGCGCAGCTCATGCAGCACCCCTCGAGCCCGAATGAATCGGACTCGCCGAACACCACCCCGCTTGCCTGGGGCTTCGCGACGTTGCGCACGATATCGAGACCGGATTCCACGGCTTCGTTCGGGCGCACGTCATAAGCAATCGAGCATACGGACGGGAAGGAATCGACCAACGAGAACGCCACGGAGTCCAGGCTCAGGCGGTCGGCGCCGGTGAGCAGCACCACGGGCGTGCGCCCCTCCGCGTTTCCCTGTGATTGCAATGCCGGATGAATCATGACAGCCTTTCTGATTTGATAATGGTTATCATTATGATATAGTTGCAGGCATGTCCAAAACATGTCAAATTCTGGGAACACGCGCCGGGGTCGGCAACCGCGTCTCCCACTCGCACAGGAAAACACGCCGAACCTTCGCCCCGAACCTGCAGTCCAAGCGGTACTGGGTGCCGTCCTTGCAGCGGCACGTCACGCTTACCGTGAGCGCCAAGGGCATCAAGACCATCGACCGCATCGGCATCGAGGCGGCGATCGCCCGCATCCGCCGCGATCAGAACGTCAACTGAACCGGCCACGGCATCACCCCCATGCTCGGGCAGTCAGTAGGCCCGCCACTGTGCCGGCGCGTAACCGCGCAACAAACCACGCTAACGAGCTGCATCACCCACATGGCACCGCGACGTACGCGACATACGTGACATAACAGCGTGACACCCACACATAGAAAGCACCACTCATGGCAAGCAAATCCTCCGCAATCCGCCCGGTCATCACCCTGAAGTCCACGGCCGGCACCGGATTCACCTACACCACCACCAAGAATCGTCGTAATACGCCGGACCGTCTTGAGCTCACCAAGTTCGATCCGGTAGTCCGCAAACGGGTGCTCTTCCGAGAGACCCGCTAATCCATCTGTTCGTTCATTGGACACCAGTCGCGAGGCGAGGAAGAGGCTTAAGCACCCGCCGAAATCGTTTCCTTGTTGGCATTCCGGCGGTTTCCTCTATCACCATTTCATGAACTCATCTTCCGAACCTTGCGGCATGCGCCCAATGAACGAATGCACTCGTCCCAGCTCCGGCCGGCGCGATTCCCGCGCCCCGGAGCCTTATCAAGGAGCCGGACATGGCCAAAACCAGTAAGATCAACCGACAATTGCAGCGCGAACGCATGGTCGCCAAGTATGCCGAACGCCGCGCCGAATACAAGCGCGACAGCGTCAACCCTCATCTGACCGCCGAAGAACGCGCCGAGGCGATGCGCAAGCTGCAGGCCCTCCCCCGCGACGCCAGCCCCACCCGTCTGCGCAACCGCGATTCCATCGACGGCCGCCCGCGCGCCTACAACCGCAAGTTCGGCCTGTCACGTATCAATCTGCGTGAGAAGGCACACAAGGGCAAACTGCCCGGCGTGGTGAAATCCAGCTGGTGATCGGGCCGGCACAACCGGCCGTCAGGCCGTCTCAGGCCATCTCAATTCACCGGATTCCACCCGCGCGTCCGACGCCATTCTCATCCATATCACCACACAACACCACACAACCAAAGGTCCATAACCATGCAAGAGGGCATCCACCCCGAATACGGCCCCGTGGTCTTCTATGACCGCTCCGCCGACAAGTACTTCCTCACCAAGTCCACACTGGTGGCCAAGGCCGTAAACCTGCCGACCATCGACTGGGAGGACGGCAACACCTACCCGCTCGTCAATGTGGAGGTGTCCAGCTACAGCCACCCGTTCTACACCGGCAAGAATGTGGTGATCGACGCCGCCGGTCAGGTGCAGAAGTTCAACGCTCGTTACGGGCGCAAGTGATTCGCCGCACATTCCGCAAAGACCGTAAGACAAGAAGAAAGGAACGGACATGAAGGTCAAGGCATCGGTCCGCTCATTGGCCCGCAAGGATGGCTCCTATGTCGTCCGCCGGCGCGGCCATCTGTATGTAATCAACAAGAAGAACCTCCACTGGAAGGCGAGGCAAGGCTGATGGCACTGCCCAAGTACAAGGCGTCCCGAGCAAACACGCATTCGCGCCGAGCCAACTGGAAGGCCAAGGTGCCTCAGCTGGCCACGGCCAGAACGCCTGAAGGCGAAGTGGTTCAGGTTCCGCAGAATCTGGCCGCAGCCGTACGAAAGGGGTATATGAAGCCATAACCAACATCGTGGATTCCGCAATCCATCAAGTCTCGTAACAACAACTCGACGGTCCGCTCCACAGGCCGGCGGCGTACGTTCTTTCTCCCATTTCCTTCCGTATGCCGTCACCTGCCGGGGCGAACCGCCGTTTTATGAGGCCACCGCATCCGATCTGGCCAAGCTCGCCAAGGCAGACATCGTGGTGCCCAACGGCGCCGGCTACGACGGCTGGGCGGAAAAGGCGCAGCTTGACAAGAAACGCCAGACCATCGTGAACGTGGGCGGCCTCATGGGCGTCACCGCCACCGACGAGCACGAGCATTCCCACGACCACGCCGAGGGCGAAGAAGGCCGCCATCACCACCATGGTGCTACGAACCCGCACCTGTGGTTCAGCCCGGAAGCCGTGCTGAAGGCCGCCGAAGCCATCAACGCCGTCTACGCGGACAAGGCCGGGGCCGGTTCTGCCACCGCCGCCACCGTGCAACGTCACTTCAACGACAGGAAGAAACCCTCAAGGAAATGGACAACTGGCCCACGTATTACCCGGCATCCATGAGCAAGGAGGAAGTGGCCACCGAGATGCTGGCCCACTGATTCGCCATCGGCCCAGGCAACCATGTGCAAAGTTCCCCGCATATCGATGTGTACCATCGGTATGCGGGGAACTCGCATATTATCTCGACCACTATCATGCGTACGGTGCTAATATGACGGCGATATGGCAGGTGATATTCGCATGAAAGAACCTCGCATGCAGCGCACGGAACAGGTGAACACCGCGCAACAGGACCATTCGGCGAACTATCTGTTTCTGATTATCGGCACGCCGCTGGTGGCGTTCCTGATTGCGGCTTCCGCGATGCTCGAGTCGCGTGGGTTTCCGGTTCCGCTGGTGCGTATCGGCACCGGTGCCGCGGGGCTTATCCTGCAGGCGATTCCGTTCATGCTGCTGGGCGCGATGATGTCGGCCGCGGTCAGCACGTTCGTCAGCGCCGATTTTCTGACCCGCCACATACCGAAATCGTTGGCCGGCGGACTGGCCGCGGCATTGGTGGCCGGTCTGTGCCTACCGGTGTGCGATTGCATGGTGGTGCCTACGTTCGCGAATCTGATGCGCAAACGCCTGCCGCTGCCGTGTGCGGTGACGTTTCTGTGCGCGATGCCGGTGATGAACCCGATGGCGATATGGTCCACATGGTTCGCATTCACCGACAAACCATGGATGGTGGCGGCCCGCATGGGGTTGGGCATGGTAGTGGCGATAGTCGCGGGGGTGTCGTTCGCGGTGTGGCCGCTCCGCTCCCCTGCGGTGCGTGAGAGGCCGCTGACGATTGGGCGGTCGTTGATTTGCGAGGATTGTGCAGGGGCGACGGGTGATTCGCCTGAGAGCCACCCCCAGTCGGCTTTGCCGACAGCCCCCGCCGGCGGGGGCACGGGGCGCGGATTGGAGCGGTTCACGCATTTCATTCGGCATACGCATGACGACTTTATGCGGATGATGCCGATTCTGCTGTTCGGCACGATCATTGCCTCCATCATGCGCACCGCATTGTCGTCGTTGACCAACGGTTCAAGCACGCTCGATGACGCTGGTGCCATCGTACTGATTCTGACGGCGATGGGACTGGCGTTCCTGTGTTCGCTGTGCTCTACGTCCGATGCGGTGATCGCCGCCAGCATGATTGGCGCGCTGCCGGTCTCCGCCATGCTTGCCTTCCTGGTCTTCGGCCCGATGCTCGACCTCAAGAACACGCTGATGCTGGCCACGGAATGCCGGCCACGGTTCATCATCCGGTTCATCGCGACCGTGGCGGCGGCCTGCTTCCTCGCCGCGATTGCCGCCCATCTGGTGATGGGAGCGTAGCCATGAAACGCAAAGTCACACTCCCCGACCGCGTGGAGGCGCTGTGTTTCGCGGCGCTGGGCGCGGCCATCGCCTATGCAGCGGTGGGCGGATCATACACCACGCTGACCACGCCGCGTTCGCTGCCGTATCTCATCATCGGTGCGGTACTGCTGTTCGTGCTGGCGACCGCAGCATGGCTCGGACTGTTCCATGCCACGGAGCGTTCGGTTTTACGGTTCCTGATCGCCTTGATTATTCCGGCGCTGCTGATCGCCGTGCCGTTCCAGCCCAGCAGCGGCAGCGGCGGCTTCGACGAGTACGCCGGTGGCCGCGCTATCGTCATTCCCCGCAGCTCGCACAAGCCTGATGGCTCCTCGCAGCTGCACGGACTCGACACGGCGAACAAGACCCTGACCATCAGCGACGACGAATTCGGCTCATGGTTCGAGCAGATCGACCATAATCCGCAGCGTTACGTCGGTTACCATGTGCAGGTCACCGGGTTTGTGAGCAAGTCGCGTACGTTCGACGCGGACGAGTTCGAGCTGTCCCGCCAGTTCATGTCCTGCTGCATTCTCGACATGACCCCATTCGGGTTCATAGCCAGCTCCGGCAAGGCCGGCACCCCGCACAATCACGACTGGGTCACCGTCGACGCCGTCATCAAGCAGGGCGCCTACGGCTCCGCCGGCCACGAGCGCCAAGGCCTGATACTGCAGGTCCGGTCGGCCAGCAAAGCCGCAGCCGCCCCGACCGGCTACTTCTACTGGCAGTAAATGACGCGTCTCCCGAAATGGAAAGCACTGCGCTGCGCCATGACTCGCCCCATATCGGCAGAAATCCCGCGTTACAACGAAAGGTACGCAGGGGCTCTGCCTTTATAGGGCTCAAAACTGGCAGAAATCCCGCGCAGGCCTCGTTGAAACGCGGGATTTCTGCCAGTTGATTCAAATCATGTGACAACATGCCGGGCATCTGATTTGCTTTAATAACGATAATGAATATCATTTGTTAACGGAAAGGGGCATAACGTCATGAGCATCGAGCAAACCGCGACCACTCGGCGCGTGACGCGACCCCGACTCCTCATCACCCAGGTCCTGGCGGAACTATCCCGATTCGCCACGGCCCAGGAAATCACCGACATCCTGCGAGCGCGGCACGCGCATCGGCACGGCCACCGCCTACCGCAATGTGCAGATGATGGCCTCCCAAGGCGAGCTCGACGTAATCCACGTCAACGGCGAGGCCTCTACCGCGAGTGCTCGGACCAGCATCACCACCATCACATCGTATGCCACGAATGCGGGCGGACCATCGAAATCGAGATTCCCGGACTTGAGCAGTGGATCGACAAAGCCGCCAAGCAGTTGAAGTACCAGACCATCGCCCACGAACTGGAGATTTTCGACCTGTGCCCCAAGTGTGCGGCGAAGCATGCCATCGAACCGCCTCTCAGCGTCGGCACCTCACCAAAGGATGGACCACTGACGACGCCAGACGATACTGGCCGTCGGCGCTCGAACAAATAATGGCGCAGTCCCGACGCTACTGGCCTTCAGCATCGGTGCCCTTCCAATCCTTGGCGCAATAGCGACGATATAAGCTCCACTCGCATCGTTAGATTGCCAACGCTTGGCGCAGCACCGACGCCAGACACGCTCATCGTCGTCGTTCCACCAATATTTGGATTGGTACCGCCACCACCTATACCAGGCGTCGACACTCGGCCAACAATCGGCCCGTTACCGACACAAAACTGCATGAGGTCTCATTGCTCTTAATAGCAGCAATGGGCCTGATAATCACTTTCACCAACTTTCGCCGCTGCCGTCTGCCGCCCTACAGTCACAGACGAACAAACGCTGAAAGGAACAACAATGACTATCAAGACCATCGATGAGCATGCTTACGAGATCGTTACCGAAGAGGGCACCTTCGCCGTCTGCAAGGACACGCTGGCCAAGTTCGACGCCACCAAGCACGAGCACGGCGTGGCCGCCTGTGGCCGCTGCGGCTGCTGCTTCACCGGCGACTGCTGCGACGACACCGGCTGCGAGCACAACCACACCGAAGAGTACGGGGGCAAGGCTTGCCTGCACGCTTGCCACGAGAACCGCGAAGGCCACGAGTGCGCCTTCTGCCACCTTGCCTTCGACACCAACGAGAAGTGCCACGATGAGATCCTGGCCGACCTCAAGGAACTCAAGGCCGAGCTGGCTGTCTGAGTTTTAGGTTTCCGATTTCTCCTGCGGATTGACCCCTCTCAGGGAGGGGGCCAAATTCCGACACGAACCACCGCGCTTACCGTATGATGTATACGGGCGCGGTGGTTTTGTTTTTCTCGATGATGGCGCAGATTTGCTCGGGCGCCTCCTTGCAGCCGCGCCGGATCCATAGCCAGATAATCGATGAGACGGCGGAGACCAGAATTTCCAGCGCATAGTCGTGCGGAATGCCGCTGTAGCTCAGCTCGGCACCCACACGGGCCGCCTGCCCAAGCAGCATCTGCTTCAACACATCCTTGACCCGGTCATACATCTGCATATCGTTGCCCGAACGGGACAGTGCGTCGAAGAACGCATACTCACGCTTGACATAGCGCAACGCCTCGGCTTCGTGTTCCAGTTCTACAATCTGGTGGCCCACCTCACGGCCAAGGAGAACGTGGAGCTCGCCTCCGAAATCATGAAAGACGCGCAGGAACCGACCCAAGCGCTTATCGACGTGGGGCTTCAGGACCGTATCAACAACTTCCCCGCGCAGCTTTCGGGCGGCGGACAGCGGCGCGTGGCCATCGCCCGAGCGGTGGCCACGAACCCGAAGATTCTGCTGTGCGACGAGCCGACTGGCGCTCTGGACTACAACACCGGCAAGCAGGTGCTGCAGATTCTGCAGGATCAGAGCCGTAAGAAGGGTGCGACCGTGGTCATTGTGACGCACAATTCCGCCATCGCGCCGATTGCCGACCGCGTGATCCACATGCATGACGCACGCGTCAAATCGATCGAAGTGAACGAGCACCCGATGGATATCAAGGATCTGGAGTGGTAAGCAGTATGACCGATCTCAACGATTTCACCGAAACGACCAACCTTACGCCCGCGACCGACTCCGCAGCCGATTCCGCCGCAAATTCAGCAAACGACTCCTATACCGCGCCCGGCAGAACGCCCCACGCGCACAAGGCCAAGCACAACCGCCGACGCAACGGGTCATTCCATAAGCGCATGCTATGGAAAGACATCCGCGTCACCATGGCCAAATCCAAGGGTCGATTCGCCTCCATCGTGAGCCTGATGACGCTTGGCTCCTTTGCGCTCGTAGGCCTGTTCGTCACCGGCCCGGACATGCAAATAACCGGCACCGACTTCTTTAATCAGAACAATCTCGCTGACATAACCGTCATCAGCGATTATGGCCTGACCAAAGCTGACGAAAACATTATTCGCAGCGCGCCGAAGTGGCCAAGGCGATGAAGGGCGGGGCCGTCTCCGAGTCCGCGCCGATCTACTACGAGGAGATGTCGAAAGTGGCCGGCACGGAGAACGACAAACAGTCGATTACCCTGATCGCCACTGATGACGCCTACAATTTCGGCGACTACATCACCCTGCGTTCGCGCACCGGGCACAAGCCGCAGGTGCTCACCGACCGTGGTGCGATCATCTCCGAACGTATGGCGGAGATGATGGACGCCAAGGTAGGCGACACGATTACCGTCACCGATTCGAGCGGCACCGAGCGCAAGGTGCGCGTGGACGGCATCACCGAAATGCATATCGGGCATTTCATGTTCATGACTTCGGGTGGCTATAAGCACGTGTTCGGCGAACAGTACCAGTCGAACGCCTATATGGTGAGGCTCAAGAACCATGAGACCTCCAATGTGGAGTCGCGTAGCGCCAAGCTCATAAAGTTGGACGGCGCGAAGGGCATTGTGCAGAACACGACTTCGAAGAAACAGGTGGCCACAATCGTCGACTTGCCGGATCAGATCATGGAAGTGCTGATTCTCGCGGCTGAGCTGCTGGCCGTGGTGATCCTCTACAATCTGACGAATCTCAACGTCTCCGAACGTATCCGCGAACTGCCGACCATCAAGGTGCTCGGCGGACTCGGCGTGCTGGTCTACCGGCGGTTGAAGACGGCCGACATGCTCGGCGCCCTGAAGTCGGTGGAATAGCAGCGGAATAACAAATGGGATCGGCTTTGAAGCCGATCCCATTCAATTATTCGCTCACTGCTTTCTGAGCCTTCTGCGCTTTCTGCTCCTTTTGGCAATCAGGGCATAGTCCGAAGACCTCCAGGGTGTGGGATTCGACGGTGAAGCCGTGGCCGTCGGCCACTTTGCGCAGCCAAGCCTCGCTGGGCGGGTCGATTTCCACGGTTTTGCCGCACCGCTTGCACACCAAGTGGTGGTGATGTCCGTCGTCGCCGCATAGGCGGAACAGCTGCTGGCCGTCCAGGCGGATCGTGTCGGCGGCACCGGTATCGGCCAAGGCGTTGAGCTGGCGGTACACGGTGGCCAAGCCGATTTTCGAGCCTTCGTCCTCCAGCCTGCGGTGCAGGTCCTGAGCGGAGATGAACTCCTCACAGTCGGCCAAGGCGGCGCGAATCGCGTCCTTCTGCTTGGTCTGGCGTTCGATATGTTCAACCATCGATAAGGTCACGCCTTCTTTTTCAGGTCGTCCCAGCAGCCGGTGGCCTCAAGGTCAGCAACCGTGGCATCAGGGTTGTCGGTGAGCACGGTGATGTGGCCCATCTTGCGGTCGTGGCGCACTTCGGCCTTGCCGTAGTCGTGCACATTCCACTCCGGGTGGGTGGCGATCAGCGCGCGTGTCGGCTCCACATGCTGGCCGAGTACGTTGACCATCACGGCCGGCGAGAGCAGCTTGGGCTTGGGCATGGGCCAGCCGGCGATGCCGCGGATGTGGGCGTCGAACTGGTCCATCGAGCAGGCCTCGATGGTGTAGTGGCCGGAGTTGTGCGGGCGCGGGGCGAGCTCGTTGACGATGACCTGATCGTCCTTGGTGATGAACAGTTCGATGGCCAGCGTGCCAGCCAGTTCGAAGCCCTTGGCCAAGCGAATCGCCAGTTCATGCGCTTCGCGAGCCACATGTTCGGACACTTCGGCGGGGGCGATGGTCATGTGCAGGATGTTGTTACGATGCTCGTTGCGCACGATCGGGAAGGTCACGAAATCCTTACCGTTGCCGGACACCAGAATCGAGGCCTCGAACGCGAAGTCCACAAAGCCTTCCAGAATGCTCGGGGGGAAACCGCCGCCGCGATCACCTCGCGCGCGAATCTTCTCGAGGTCGGCATCGGAGCGCAACACCATCTGGCCGTGACCATCGTAGCCGCCCGAAACGGTTTTCAACACGGCCGGGTAATGAATCTCATCCAATGCGGCGTCAAGCTCATCGAAGTTGTTGACGGCGCACCACGGTGCGGTGGCGGTGCCGTGATCGTTAATGAACTGCTTCTCGTGCACACGGTGCTGGGTGACGCGCAGCAAATCGGTGCCCTGCGGGGTGGCGGTGATGCCGCGCACCTCATCGATGGCATCGGCGTCCACATTCTCGAACTCGTAGGTGAGCACGTCGGACTGCACGGCCAAATCATGGATGGCGGTCTTGTCGTCGTATTCGGCGGTGATCTGGAAATCGGCCACCTGACCGGTCGGGCAGTTCGGCGTCGGGTCAAGCACGCCAACGCGGAATCCCATATAACGGGCGGATAAAGCCATCATGCGACCGAGCTGACCACCTCCGATGATGCCGATGGTCGAGCCCGGCATCAGCATGGAGACGCGGCCGCCGGTTTCCTCAGACAAGCTGGGCATTGGATTCGGCCACCTTTTCCTTCAGTTCGTTACGGTAATCCTCGAGCTTGGTCGCCAGCTCCGGCTCAAAGGCGGAGAGCATCTGCGCGGCGAGCAGACCAGCGTTGGTGGCGCCGGAGTTGCCCACGGCAGTAGTGGCCACCGGGATGCCACCGGGCATCTGCACGATGGACAGCAGTGAATCCCAGCCGGAGAGCGCATGGGAACGCACGGGCACGCCGATTACGGGCAGCGTGGTCTGGGCGGCAATCATGCCCGGCAAGTGGGCAGCGCCGCCTGCACCGGCGATGATGACCTTGAGACCGTTGGCACGAGCATTATGCGCGAACTCGGCCATGAGCTCAGGCGTGCGGTGTGCGGAGATGACCTGCTTGTGGTAGGCGACGCCAAACTGATCGAGAATATCGCAGGCGCGCTTCATAGTCTCCCAGTCGCTGGAAGATCCCATGACCACCGCGACTTCAGGCTTGGATTCATTTGCCATTATCATTTACTCCCTAGTTATTGAGAATACGTCCACTGTACGCCCGGGCGCTTACTTCGACATGCCTTACAGCTCAATGGCGATTTTGCCGAACACATTGCCTTCTATCATCTTGGCAAAAGCCTCAGGAGCGGCATCCAGACCGGAGAATACGGAATCAATCGCCGGATGCAGATTGGCACGTTCCACAAAGCGCAGCAAACGAGCAAAATCCTCACGCGAACCCATGGTGCTGCCCTGCACGCGGATGTCCTGGAAGAACAAACGGGTCAGCTCAGCGCCGGGCTGATCTCCAGTGGTAGCGCCGCAGATGGCAATGGTGCCGCCTGGTCGTACGGATTTCATCGAATGACTCCATGTGGCCGCTCCTACAGATTCAATCACCGCGTCCACCTTGCTGGGCAGGCGGGCACCAATCTCAAATGCGGCATGAGCGCCGAGCTTCAACGCCTTGGCTCGCTTGTCCGCTTCACGTGAGGTGACGAACACCTCAAGGCCGGCTGCCTGCGCAAGCTGAATCGCCGCGGTGGATACGCCGCCGCCGGCGCCTTGAATCAGCACGGAGTCGCCAGGCTTCACACCGGCCGCGTCGAACAGCAATGAATATGCGGTCAGCCAGCTGGTGCCCAATGCCGCAGCCTCAATCTCGGTGAGATTGGACGGCTTGGCAAACACATTGGCGGAAGGTACGGCGGTTTTCTCGGCCATGGTACCGGGATACTTCTCCGAAAGAATCGTGCGACGCTCCCCCGGAGCCACACCGGCACCATCAGTACCGACGAACGTGTACAGCACTACCTCTCTACCGGCCTTCAGCCCATGCTTGCCGGGAATGTCCTCGTCCAGAATGCCCACGGCATCGGTGCCCAGGATCATCGGCGTCTGTTCGGCCGACAACCCCACGCCCTGCAGAGACCAGACGTCATGATGATTCACGGTTACGGCACGTACCGAGACGGTCGACCAGAATGGCCGGCTCTGCGGCTCGGGCTGGTCTCCCACCGCCAGCACGGATAACGGGTCATCATGATTGACGGCAGACGCATATACGGCCTTCATTGCACGCTCCTTGAAGATCGGCCGGTCACCACAAGGTCCGGCAAATTACCTCCTTTATTTTCCCACACAACACTCTGTGAACACCGCCCACCCATGCTGCATGCTGTATCAAATCCGCTATCCCTCCTCATCGCCGCAGTATTTGCAGCATTTACGGAGATGTTGAGGGTATTGCCTTCATCCGCGCACGTTGCCGCCTGCGCAGCGCTAGCATGTCGATTTCGGTATGAATTGTGGAGGGAGATTCGAGGATATGCATAGCATGCCGGGAAACGGAATCAGTGCACACGATGCCAGCGGCGCAATCGACAACACTCATTCCACCGACTCAGGCAATCTCGCTGATGCCACCCTGCTGCGTCGCATTACCAGCCCTGCCGACGTCAAAGCACTCTCCCCCAATACACTGAATGAGCTATGCCGCGAAATTCGCACCACCCTACTGCATTACGGCCATATTCACGGCGGGCATATAGGCTCCAATCTGGGCATGGTGGAAGCCACCGTCGCACTGCATCGCGTGTTTGATTCACCGCATGACCGCATTGTGTTCGATGTCTCCCACCAAAGTTACGTGCATAAAATGCTCACCGGCCGCGCTGCCGCCTATCTGGACACAAACCGATTCGGCGACGTGACCGGATTCACGAACCCGGACGAGAGCGACCATGACCAGTTCGTGCTGGGGCATACCGGTACCTCAATTTCATTGGCCTGCGGATTGGCGAAAACCCGCAATATGGAGGGGCCCGATAGCGGCATCGGCAATGTAGTTGCCGTTATCGGCGATGGTTCGCTAAGCTCGGGCGTGGCATTTGAAGGCTTGAATAACGCCGCTGAGCAAGGCGGCAATCTCATTATTATTCTCAACGACAATGAGATGTCGATCGCCGGTGATTTCGGCGGCATGTACGGGACACTCGCCCGGCTGCGCGCCTCGGGCGGCACTGTACAACCGAACCTATTCAACGCATTCGGACTGGATTACCGTTATGTGGAGCATGGCAATGATGTGGATGCGCTGGTAGCGGCATTTGAGGAAGTACGCAATATCGACCACCCTGTTGTGGTGCATATCCACACGTTGAAGGGTGCCGGCTACGACGGCGAGCCCACCAGCTCCGCCACCGGAATCCACCCGTCCAGCAATCTATCGCACTGTGAACCGTGGCATTCGGATCATTGTAATCTGTCCGACCATGAGCCGCATGAGGGTCAGTGCGAAGCCTCCCATTGGCAGAACCCGGATTCCGCCATCGGCAAGCCTGATGATCCGCGCAAATATTATGGCAAGATGGCAATGGCCGCGCTCGAACCGCGATTTGCCAGCGAACCGGGATTGGTGGTCATCTCCCCCGCCACGCCAGGGTCGAACGGCATCACCCATGAATTCCGCGAACGCGCAGGCTCGCATTATGTGGATACGGGCATCACCGAATCGCATGCCGTGGCTTTCGCAGCTGGCATCGCACGGGCTGGCGGCACACCAGTGGTGGCCACTACGGCCTCATTCTTCCAACGCGCCTATGACCAGTTCTTCCAGGAGATGAGCCTGAACCGGTCTCGGGTGACGGTGCTTGATTTCCTAGGCGGCCTATCCGGTTCCGACAACACGCATTCCGGCGCGTATGACGTGGCGATGTTCGCCAATATTCCTGGCATCACGATGCTGGTGCCTACTTCGGCAGATGAGTATCTGGCCGATTTGGCATGGGCGACGTTGCCGGCTGGAGCCGATGGAGCTCCCGATGGGCCGGTGGTGATTCGGGTGCCGGGTGAGGCGATTCTGGCTGCGGAACGGGAGCCGAGTTTGTTGCCGGTGACGGGTGGACGGGTTCAGGTTGGCCACCCTCAGTCGACTGTGTCGACAGCTCCCGCCAGCGGGAGTGACCCCTTGGCTTGGCGTATTAATCAGACTGGTTCGCGGGTTGCGATCGCCGGATTGGGCAACGCATATCCGCTTGCGGAGCAGGTGGCTGCCGCGTTGACCGCCGAACATAGCATGAAGGCAACGGTCATCGACCCGCGCCAGTGCACGTCGTTGGATGCGGATGCGCTGGAATCGTTGCGTGACGGCCACGAGCTGGTCGTCACGCTTGAAGACGGGCAGCTGGAAGGCGGCTGGGGTGAGAAGGTGACCGCATACTATGCGAATCATCATGTCTCGGACAGCAGCCGTAATCCTCGTGTGCTGAACTTCGGCGCAGCCAAGGAATTTACCGACCGCGTGCCGCTGGGCGAACTGAACGAACGTTATGGACTGACGGTGGAGCAGGTGACAGAGGCGATCACTCGTTGTTTTTGATGGCATCCAGGGCCGGGATTTTGACGGCTTTGTTGGCAGGACCGAAGCCGAACAGCAGGCCGATTAGCGTGGAGAACAGCACTGCAAACAGGAACAGCCACCACGGAATCACCGAATAGCGGGTCACATCCTCACCTCCGACCAATGCCTGCCACATAATCATCCATATAGATGTGCCACCAGCACCCTCGCCGGAACTTCCGTTTGAACTGCCGACCATGCCGCCCGCATACATCCTGCCGGCCACATTGATGCCCAACGATATCAATCCACTCAGCATGCATCCGATCAATCCGCCAAAGAATCCGATTGCGCCGGCTTCAGTCAAAAACATGACGCGGATATCACGCACGTAGCAGCCGAGCGCCTTCATAATGCCGATCTCGCGCGTGCGCTCGGTCACGGACATGACCATCGTATTGGCGATGCCGATGGCCGCCACCAACAGAGAGACCGCGCCGATGCCGCCCAGAATCAGCTGAATCGCTCGCGACTGCTCCTCCAACGACTTGCGCATGTCCTCATAGGACGAAGTCTCGTAGCCAAGCGCCTTAATCTGCGATTCCACTTCGGGCACGGAGGAAAGATCCGCAGCCTTGACCAACACCTGATCGTAGGTGACGGTTTTTTTGGCGGCGGCCGGATCGACTTTGGCGCGCAAATCCTTGAGCGCCTGCAAATCCATGACCAGACCGTCCGCCGTGGCATATCCCTTGTTGTAATCGCCGCCGATAATGCCGGACGCACGCAGATCGATGGTGACGTTGTCGGATTGGTCGCTTCCAACAGTCGTTCCGCCTCCCCCGCCGTACATGTTCTGCACATATGGGTCGCCCTGATAGTTGGTTCCGGTGGTCAGGCTGATTTGCGTGGTGAGCGGGTCGAAGAACGGGTCCTCATCCTGATCCGGCTCGCATTCGCCGGTGGCCGAATTGAATGTGCAAGACGAATAGCCGCTGTCACGGGTGCCAGTACGCATCTCACCGTTTTTCAACGTGTCCATGAACCCGTAAGCAAACCATTCACCGGCAAGAACCTGGTCTTTGGTAGTTGGCTTGCTGCCATCGACCATTTTGTAGCCCATCTGTTCGAACTGGCTCATATCGATGCCCATGATCTGCACGTGATCGTAGATGTACCGTCCACCTGCGCCGGCCTTGGCCGTGACGTTGTAGGGGAAGTTCATTATCGGAGTCACGCCGGATACGCCGCTCATCGAGCGGAACGATTCGAGCGCTTTGTCATCGAGCTTGGCATCGCTGGATGCCGACGATGATCCGTTCCCGCCGCCCATCGGCCCGGCATAGCCTCCACTGGTGTAGACGGTGACGATAGATAGGTCGCCCATCGATTTGAGCATTTTTTCATTCTGCTCGTTGATGCCCTGCCCGAGGGAGATCATGAGCACAATCGAGCAGCATCCGACGATGACGCCCAGCACGGTCAGTATTGTGCGGGATTTACGTCGCCATAGGTTCTGTCTGCACAGTCGCAGAATGTCGCTGAATCGCATGGCCGGAACTTTCAGACTGTTTGAGCGGAACCGTCAGATTGGCCCGAGTCATCGGGCACAATCTGGTTCGGCTCGGCGGCGGCGTTCACCGGCTCGATCACCGTGGTCGGCGTGGCATCGGTGGACGGGCTGATTGCGGACGTACTTGTTGCGCCGCCGCTTGCAGTGGCGTTATTCGCGGTGGTGCTATCCGCAGCATCGCCCACAGTCTTGCCGCTTGCAATATCGCCGCCGGACTGAGTGTCTAATTTGCCGTCGGCATTGCCGCCAGCCCAGTCATCCCACTCTTCATCAATCTCGCTCTTGGCTTTCTTCTTGCGATGGCGACGCACCAGCAGAACGATACCTACGATTACCGCAACGGCTGCCGCTGCCGCCCATACCCACCATGGCAAACCCTGGCTGGCATTCTGATTCATATCGGAATCGACCCTGCTTGGATCATCCATCGGCGCCGCATCAGCCACCGAGAGTTTGACTGGGAACTCTTTGGTTTTGCTCTGTCCATCGGAATCCTCATAGGACACTTTGAGTGTGGCGTTGAGTTCACCGGAAGCGGTGGGAGTGAAGGCATAGCCAATAGAGCCGGTGGCCCCGGAAGCCACATTGCCCACATACTGGGTCTTCATCGTCGCGTCAAAACCCTCTCCCTCCATCGTGGTCTCAACGTTGGCGATGTCGCCCTTGCCCTTATTCACATATTCCAGCGTGACCGTGGTCTCCTGACCGGCCACAATCTGGTCTGACGGCACCGGATCGCCAACCTCGAAGCGATCGGGCTGGCTGATTGGCACGGCTATCTTCACGTCGGACTGGTTCGAGGAGCGTGCGCCGGAGTCCAGATATTCATACCTGAAACTGACAGTCACCGGCTGGGCACCGCTTTTGGCCGAGGCAAGCGCCTGCATCGGCACAGTCTGGCTCAACGAATAGCCGGCCCACAGCGCATCGAAATAGAAGGTGTTCGTGCCGCCCGCAATGGCGAAGCTTTCGCCGCCGTCCACTGTGACCACCATGTTCGCGACGGCCACCTGCCCCATGTTCTGGAAGGTGAAGTTCAAGTCGAATTTGGCACCGGCAGCCACGGAATCGCCGCCGTAGGTGAAGTTGGTGACGATGATGTTCGGCACCGGTCCGGACACCGGCGTGGGAGCCACGCTCTGATCGGCCCCCTGCGCGCTGCCGTCATCCGCACCTACGGCGTATGCCAGATGAGGCAGGGAAACGATGGCGAGCATCATGGATAGCGAGGCAAGCAGGGCAACGATGATGGCAAGCATACGTGTGGTGAGGTGTTTCATCGGGCATCTCCTTAGACGGTTTGTACGGACGGCACGGATGCGGACGGCACTGCAGTAGGTTGAACGGATTGAACGAACTGGTCGGATTGAGCCGACTGAATGGACTGAGCTGAAATCGATTGAACAGTGACGCCTTGGTTGATCTGGTCGCTGACGATACGTCCATCAAGCAGCGTGACGATGCGATCGGCGTAGGCGGCCATCTGCGGGTCATGGGTGACCAACACGATGGTCTGGTTGAAGTCGCGAGCGAAGGAACAGATCATGGTCATGACTTCGGTCTTGGTCTTGGAATCGAGATTGCCGGTGGGTTCATCGGCGAATACCACTTCAGGCTTGGTCACGAATGCGCGGGCGATGCCAACACGCTGCTGCTGTCCGCCGGACATCCGCCTCGGATAATGGCCGAGTCGATGCCCGAGCCCGACTCGTTTGAGCACACTGCGAGCCACGCGGTCGCGACGTTCCTTTGACACTCCGCGGAACATCAACGGCATCGCCACATTTTCCAGCGCCGTCAAATTGGGCAACAGGTTGTACGACTGAAACACAAAACCGATGTGCTTCTGCCGAAATGCCGCAAGTTCACGCTCATTGAGCTTGCTGACCGGCACCCCGCCGATTCGCACCCCGCCGCGCGTGGGCTTCTCCATACCGGCGAGTTGGTTGAGTAGCGTGGACTTGCCGGAACCGGACTCGCCGAAGATACAGCAAATCTGTCCTTGCGGAATCGCCAAAGTAACGCGGTCAAGCGCCACCACGGTCTCATCCTCGACCGGATACTCTTTGCGCAGGTTTCTCACTTCAATAATGGCTCGCGCCACGGGCCCTTCTTCCCTCGTTCGTCGCCATTGGCGGACTTTTCGGCAACAGCCGTTTTTCAGCACATCTGCTGCCAGTGTATAGCTGAAGCACAGCCGCCGCATCCCTTAAGGGTGTTCCCGGGTATGAGAAGGAGATGGAGGTGGACGTTTCAGAACAAGCGGCGCCGGTATTCGCGCGAAGGCAGGCGCGATACGGGCCAACGCCGCCCGCTGCCCGATATCGGCGCAGTGCGGGATACCGGGCGTTCCCCGCTCCACCTACTACTGGATGATCGGGCATCCCGAGACGGAGCGTGCGAATCCAATCGCCGGCGACGTGCGCGCGGCCTGGCGCGACAGCCGCGAACGCTACGGCGCCAGGAAGATCAAGGCCGCCCCGGAAAGGAGGGGCGTCACCGCGTCCAGCAGACGCATCGGCAACATCATGCGCGAACACGAACAGGCCGCCGAAGAAGGAGCTCGCGTACCGGAACCACTGCACCACGATCGAGCAGCTGAGGCGCGACCTCAACGACTACGTGTGGCGGTCCGACAACCAGCGGCTCCACTCCACCCCCGCACAAACACCCGAAGAGCCATTTTTCAGCATTTCCATGTCCCATGCAGTCGACTACACCTTGGCTGTACCCTCATCAATAACTAATAGTTGTAGGGCCGCGATGGACACAAGCGATTTGACTGCAGTGACACTGCTCTACATCGAGAGCTCCTTCTGGTATTTCCCGACCTCATTCAGTAAGGCGAGCGGTATATGGCATTCGGCTCCCGGATGGGATACGAGATAGTGCTGTTGTTCCTCGGAAGACTCCTCAAATCGAGTGAGCTGTTCGATGGTCACATCAGCAAGGTTTCGCTCACGAATGGCGGCTTCGAATGCATCCCTCTGTTCTGAATCAGTCCAATAGAAACCGGCATGCTCTGAAATGGGTGTTTTTTCATCGGCCGGAGTCTCCTGAATGAGCAGGGCATGCAATCTAGCCAGTGTTTGCAGTGAGACCTGCTGCGAATCGTAGGCGACGGCCACAGTCTCCACGGCGCCAGCTTCACCGGAAGCAATCTGCTCCCCTGTGGGTCGCGGGATTCTCGATTGTGCGAATCCCGCGACTGTGCTTGTCACACCTTGCACCCGGTCATAGTAGGTCTGGACGCCCCAATAGCATCCCCCTGCCAGATAGACGGTGGGCATATCATTTCTCCAAATCAGCATACATCGGATAGTTGTTATAGGTGAACGCAGCTTTCTTAATGTCCTTGGAACCAACTGCCGTGATGTTCTGATACCACAACGGAATCTGCGGCAAATCGTTCAGCAGAATCTCTTCGGCTTCCTGATACTTGGCGTTGGCATCATCGGTCGTGGGGGCCGCGGAACCTTCGGCGAGAATTTTGTCGACATTGTCATTGTGGTAGTCGTATTCGTTGTATCCGCCATCGGAGCTGAAGCGCAGCGTCAGATAGTTTTCGATGTTCGGATAGTCCGGGGCCCAACCCGACTGGTATGGAGTGGGCAGAGTCTTGTCGACGGCGGCGGTGCGCAGCTCCTTCTTTGTCGGATATGACTGCGGCTGCACATCGACACCCAGATTGTCCTGCAACTGATGCAAGACGGCTTCAATCCACTGCTTGTCACTGGAATCGGCGTTGTAGGCGATGCTCAATGTTCCATCCCACGGGGAGATGGCATCCGCCTTCTTCCAGAGTTCCTTCCCCTTCTGTGGATTGTATTCGAGGATGGTCTTGTTCTTCAGATTATCGGTGTATCCGGTGATGGAAGGCGCCGAATAATCAACTGCCTTGACACGGGTGCCATAGAAGAGCTTCTTGATGATCAGGTCTCGATCGATGGACAGGCTGATGGCCTGACGGCGAAGTATGCCTTCCTCCCCGCTGAAATGCTTCAGGCGTTCGGGAATGCTGATGCCCTGTGTCTGGGAACCGGCCGCGGTGAACACTTTCACATTCTTATTCTTCTGATAGGAAGAGTAGGAGGTGGCGGGAATCTGATCCAGAAGATCGAGGTTACCGGCCTGAACATCAGCGTATGCCGAGTCCAAGGTCGTATAGAACCGGAAGTCGATGCCACCGTTCTTCGCGGGGAAGTTGCCCTTGTAATCGTCGTTACGAATGACCTTCGCGCCCTGTCCATGCTTCCAGGAAACGAGCTTATAGGCACCGTTGCCAATCGGCTTCTCGCCATACGCTTTAGGATCCTTATAGAATGCTTCCGGAACTGGCAGGAAGCTGACGGAACCCAATTGGCTGGGCAGTGCGGAGTCCGGCGCGTTCAGATTGATCTGGAACGTGTGGTCATCCTTGACGACCAGTCCTGACAGCTGAGCGTCTGAGGGCGTGCCTTCCTTCTGCAGTTCGTCGTATCCCTTGACGATGGAGAAGTACGAGGAGTTCAGCTGGGCGTTGGTCACGTTCGCCGCATAGCTCCAGGCCTTGGTGAACGACTCCGACGTGACCGGCGTGCCATCCGTGAACTTCCAACCGTCCTTGATCTTCACTGTGAACTGGGTTGCGTCCGAATTCGGTGTGATGCTTTCGGCCACTTCATTCACCGGCTTGCCGGACGGGTCATAAGCGACCAGACCAGCGAGGATGGCGCTGAGTATGCGGTCTCCGCCGACTTCACCGGTGTTCATCGGCACCAAGGAAACCTGCGGTTCGGTGCCGTTTACGCTGATGACAGCGTTTGGACCCGCTGACGAATCGTTGGCGGATGATGCCGACTGGGTGCTGCCGCATGCCGAAAGCAGCAGGACTGGTGCCAGAATCGCGGCTATCTTCTTCCATCGAACCATGAATTTTCTCTCCTGTTAATGTTCACTTTTCGATAAGAAACATTATTACCTAATGGAACAGCCAAGGAAGGCAGATTCGATATATCGATTTCTTATAGGACGTTATCCCCTGGTTGATCCGCTGTTGCGTATCCCCTGCACCCAACGCTGCAGCGTGGAGCGCGGGATGCTGTACTCCTCCCTGATCCGCGACGACAGCTTGCCGTTCTCGTACGACTGCACGATCTGCCGCTTGGACTCCTCCTCGTAATGACGCGGATGATTCTGATCGGCCGTGATGATCATCTCCTTCGTTGCCCTGTCCCACACGAGACCGTCCAATACATTGCAGCCAATCCATCGTCATGGTGGTTCGTCTCCTTGGCTCTTATCCCCTGTCCCAGTGGTCACACGACCGGTGTCGGGTATCGACCCGACAGCCGTGATACGGCGTGAGGGCCCCGTGCCGCGCATGGTGTTGGTTCATGCGTGGCGCGGGGCCCTCTTGTCGGTTCGGCGGCGGTTGGGTCCGGTTTATTCCGGATCGGTTTCCATGGCGAACGCCTCCCATGGTCCGAGTGTTCCCGTGGTTTTCAGGTTTCCTACGGGATCGTCCGTGTTGGCGATGAGGATCGTGCCGTCGGGCATCGTTTCCAGTTCTCCGGCCGGTGCGGCCTGTGTGGGCGAGAGGTTGATGACGGTGAGGATGGTTCGCTCGTCGAGGGTTCTGGTGAAGGCGATGATCCGGTCGTTTCCGGTTTCCACGCGTCGGTAGTCGCCGGCGGCGACCACGGGGTCGGTGTGACGCAGGGCGATGAGCCGTTTGTGGAACGAGTACACGGAGTCGGGGTCGTCGATCTCGTCGGCGGCGTTGATCTCCGTGTGGTTCGGGTTGACGGCGATCCAGGGTTCGACCGGGGCGTCGGGCATGGTGAAGCCGGCGTAGGTGGAGTCGTCCCATTGCATCGGGGTGCGCGCGTTGTCCCTGCCGTATCGGGCGAGGGATCGCATCATGGTCTCCGATGTCCGTATCCCGGTTTCCTCGACGCGTTGATGGTAGGCGTTGATGGATTCGAGGTCGCGGTACTGGTCGAGCGAGGTGAAATGCGCATTGGTCATGCCGAGCTCCTCGCCCTGGTAGACATACGGAGTGCCGCGGTGCATGTGCAGCAGCAGCGCGAGCGCCTTGGCGGAGCGGATGCGGCCGGTCTTGCTGGTGTCGTCGCCCCAACGGGAGACGACACGCGGCTGGTCGTGGTTGTCGAGGAACAGGCTGGCCCAGCCGTGTCGGGCGATGGCGTCCTGTTGTTCGGCGAGCTTGGTTTCGAGGTCGGCCGGCGTCCATGGTTTGTCGTCCCATTTCGATTCGGGGGTTTGGTCGACGCCCATGTGTTCGAACAGGAAGAGCATATCCAGCTCGCCGTTGGCGGGGTCGGTGATGTGCTCGTTGCGTTCGGCGGTGATGCCGGGGGCCTCGCCGACGGTGAGGAAGCCGTCACGCCCGTCGAACACCTCGCGGCGCATCTCGGCGAGGAACTCGTCCTGACGCGGACCGTCGGCGCAGAACGGGTTCGGGTTGGAGTAGCCCTCCTCCCCCACCGGCAGGTCCTGGAGCTCGGAACCGGTCTCGCCGGGCAGCCTGCCGTTTGCATCCGTACGCTTGGAGATCAGGGTGATGACGTCCATGCGGAAGCCGTCGATGCCGCGATCGAGCCACCAGTTCATCATGTCGTACACTGCACGGCGCACGGCCGGGTTCTCCCAGTTGAGGTCCGGCTGCTTCTTCGAGAACTGGTGCAGGTAGTACTCGCCGCGCTCCGGGCTGTACTCCCATGCGGAGCCGCCGAAGTAGGAGCCCCACTGGTTCGGCTCGGCGCCGGGCGTGCCGGGCTCGTGGCCGGGGCGGGCGGGACGCCACCAGTACCAGTCGGCGTGCGGGTCGTCCTTGTCCTTCGACGCCTCGAACCACGCGTGCTCGTCGGAGGTGTGGTTGACGACCAGGTCCATCACGATCTTGAGTCCGCGCTTGTGCGCTTCGGCGAGCAGCTCGTCCATGTCGTCGAGCGTGCCGAACAGCGGGTCGATGTCCCGGTAGTCGGAGATGTCGTAGCCGTTGTCGTCTTGCGGGGACCTGTAGACCGGGGAGAGCCACAGCACATCCACGCCGAGGTCGGCGAGATAGTCGAGGCGGGAGGTGATGCCCTTCAGGTCGCCGAGACCGTCGCCGTTCGTGTCCTGGAAGGAACGTGGGTAAATCTGGTAGACGACGGCGTTCGACCACCACGGGTTCGGGGAGGCGCCATTCGTGCGGACGGTGTCGGGCAGGGGTTCACGGTTGAAAGAGGTCATCATCGGCTCCTTTGTTATCGTTCGATGATCGCATGGTCGTTGTGGGATCGTACGGGTGCGCCTGTGGAGTTGTCGCGGAGCGTGAATTCGCTGCCGTCGGAGCTGGAGGCGGTGATGCCTCCAGCGATCCTGCGCGTCGTGTATTCCACGGTGGTGCCGTCGCCGCGAGTGATGCGGGTCCGGGCGTCGTCGCGGAGCGGGTTTCAGGCTCGCGGGGCGCGCCGAGCGATCCGCGGCGTTGGTAGACGGGCGGGATGAGCGTGACGCGATCGCCGCGCCATGGTTCGCCGTCCATGAGACGGACGATCATGTCGACGCCCATGCGGCACAGGTCCGCGGGCAGGAGCGGGTATTCGTCGATGCGCAGCCGCCTGCCGATCGGGTCGGTGAAGGTTCCCGCGGAGATCACGGACAGGTCCGCGGGGAAGCGGATTCCGTTCTTGCGGGCCACGGCGACGAGGCTGTTGAGGAACATGGGGCCGCCTTGGGACACGATCGCGGTGTCCCCATTGAGCATGGCCATGTCGAGGATGGTTTCGATGGCGTCGAAGTCGTCCTCGTCGGTGTATTGTTCGTCGACCCGGATGTTCCGGCGTCGCGCGTTGTCGAGGAGGGCGGACCGCAGGCGGACCAGGTAGTTCGCTCCCCCGCCGCGTTCGTAGTCGACGTGTTTGCCGCCGATGAACATGATGCGGGAGTGTCCGAGCCGGTCGAGCCGGTCGATGATGCCGCCGCCCATGAGGGTGAAGTCGATGTCGACGCACGGGATGCCCGTGTCCGCGCCGGGCAGTCCGATCGACACGAACGGCACTCCCGTGGCGGCGGCCACGGCGAGACGGCTGTCATCCATGTTGACGTCCATGAGCACGACCCCGTCCACGAGTCCGGTGTCGATGAGCCGTGCGAGTTGCTCCCCGCCGTTCTCCTCGGTCAGCAGGAGGGTTTCGTAGCCGTGGAATCGTGCCTGTCTGAGGAAGTGAAGGAAGTAGGCGAAGTAGTTCGTGTAGCTGGTCGAATCGTGAACGGGCGAGCTCAGGGCCACGAAGTGGGTCCTCGTCGTGCGGGCGGCGTGTTCTCCGGGCTCGGGCACGTAGCCGATCTCCCTCGCCGCGGCGAGGACCCTGCGTCTCGTGGCCGGGGAGATGGGTCGTTTCCCCGACATCACGTACGAGACGGTGCTGATCGACACGCCGGCCTTGCCCGCCACGTCCTTGATTCCGACCATGTCTTGCGTTCCTATCCTTCCTTGACGGTGAAGCCCTGGCTCCTGCCCTGCTCGACGAGCTTGGCCTGCCATGCCTTGACGCCGTCCATCAGCGTGCCCTGGCCCATGTAGGCCGCGCCCACGGTGTCGGTGAAGATGCTGCGAGCGTACACGTCGTACGGGAGGAATTCGAATCCGGTGACCACGTTCTTGGCGGCCTCGGCGAACACGGCGTTGAATTTCTGGCCGCCGAAGTATTCGACGGTCTCGCCTTTGGTGTTGACCATGGTGGTCTGGTTGAGGAACTTGTCGTTCTTCATGGATTCGAGGTCGGCGGGGAAGCCTCCCTGGTCGACCCTGGACATGACCGCGTCCTTGTTGTGGAGCGCGTACGCCATGAACTTGTACGCGGCGTCGGCCTTCTTGGACGAGGAGAGGATCGCGAGGGAGCTGCCGCCGCTCTCGGAGACCTCGTGTCCGCCGGCCGACCATGCGGGCATCTGGGCGATGCGCCACTTGCCGGCGCCTTCGGACGCCTGGTTGAGGAACATGCCGGGCGCCCATGCGGCGGTGATCACGCCGGCGAACTCGCCGGAGCCGACGGCGCGGTACCAGTCGTCGCTGGCGCCCTTGGTCTTCGTTTCGATGAGGTCCTCGTCGATCATCTTCTGCCAGAGCTTGGTGAATTTCCTCACGCCGGGGTCCCCGGTGAGGTTCACGGTCACGGTCTTGCCGTCCTTGGACGTGGAGTAGGGGTGGCCTCCGGCCTGCCAGACCATGGCATTGAAGAATCCGGCGTCGCCGGGGTCGTTGGTGATGTAGGATCCGACCGCGCGGATCTTCTTGGCGTCCTCGTAGAACTCGTCCCATGTGGCGGGCGGTTCGTCGATGCCGGCCTTGTCGAAGACCTCCTTGTCGTAGAAGAACGCCATGGGGCCGGAGTCCATGGGCAGCCCGTAGATGCCGCCCGCGTAGTTGACCGAACTCCACGTGCCCGGCGTGTAGAAGTCCTTGAACTTGCCGGCCCCGTTGTCGGTGAGGTCCTTCAACGCGCCTTTGATGGCGTATTCGGGGATGGCGTAGTATTCGATCTGCGCGATGTCGGGGGCTCCGCTGCCCGCCTCGATCGCGTTGGACAGGGCCACGTACTCGTCCTTGCCGCTGCCGGCGTTGGCGAACGTGACCTTGATGTCCGGATTGTCCTTCATGAACTGTTTCGCATTGGCCTTGAGATTGTTGTCCCACGCCCATACGGTGATCTCGGTCTTGCCGTCCGAGGATGCGTTGTCGGTGCCGCATGCCGCCGTGGGGGCGATCATGGCGATCATGGCGATCACGGCCGTGGCCGTCTTGGAAAACCTCATTGTCTCCTCCTATGGGTCCCTTTTCGGAAATCGTCGGCGTCATCTTCGGTGTCGTCGACAGCTCAACATCATACGGACTGGCTTCCAAGCCCGCCAATTTATTTCGATGATTTCGACGATATCGGACGAAGGATTGCGAACCGGTTCGATGAGGTGTTCCCGCCCGCCGCACACGTCCGCCAAGATTATTCCTTACGCTATGGAGGCCGGACCATCGAAAACCCGACCGATATCGGAGATTGCGTGTGCCGTGATGTGTCATGACGGAACAATCGAACTGGACCGTGTTCCTGTACGATCCGAAGACCCTGCCCATCGACGAGTCCGGATTGCCCGTAGAGGGACTGTGTTCCATGGCCGTGTACCACATCCACGTCGCCGCGACGGCCGCCGATGCGAACCGGTGCCATATCCTGCGTCCCGACACCATCTGCGTGGTCCGGTAGTCGTAGGGGTACATGTACCAGTAGCCGCCATATCTGGCCAATCGTATATGTTCCGGCAGCATGATCAGTTCGAGTGCGAACACGCATAGCCACATGAGCGAGAACGGTATGGTCACGGGCGGTGCCGTGATTGTCTGCCATATGCTCTGCATCAGGATCTCCCGTCTTTGCCGATTCCATCGTTTCCCGGTTCGTTGTCCTGTCGTGCACCCAGTAATCTCGAAGCTCGCTAATACATAAAGCCCTTGGAATCATTACGATTCCAAGGGCTTTTTCGTGACCCCGGACGGGCTCGAACCGTCGACCTTGAGATTAGAAGTCACATGCTCTATCCAGCTGAGCTACGGGGCCAAACTCGCATCAGTCTAATCATAGGGGTGTAAAAGCTCCGCGGTATATCGCCCTAGAGCTAACGGCTCAGCCCTCGAACACGCGGTCACGAATCATGCGGCCTGACTCATCCAGTGCCGCGGAGAAACGGCCGTAATTAGACAGAATCACTCCCATGTAGAGCATATCCACAAGCGCGGCATCTGCCACGCAGGAGAAAATGGCATTGCCATAGATCGCGCGCGAACCACGTCCGGTCAGCAACACCACATCGGCCCAACTGGACAAAGGCACGCCTACGGCATTGGTAATCGCAATGGTTTTTGCACCATGCGATTTTGCCAATCGCAGCGCCTTGACCGTATCCGACGAACTTCCGGAGTGAGAGAACGCTATGGCAACATCGCCATGGCGCATATGCCCGGCGCCAATCTGCTGCATGTAAGCATCGGTGCTGAGACGGCAAGTGAGTCCCAGATAGCCGAGCTTGGTGAACAGATCGGTCGCAGGCGTCAGCGAATTCTCCACACCGAAAATATCAATAAAACCGGCTTCGGCAATCAGCGCGATTGCTTTACGGTAAGCCTTGACATCCAAGGCATCACACATCTCGCCAATGAGCGTTTTCGCACCTTCGGCGGCCTTGGCGGGAATCTCCTCCACATTGTCCCATGGATTCAAATCGAACCCGGACAGTGGGTCGAACGTCACCTGATGTTCGGCGGCCGGATGCCGCAATACATAGCGCAGTTCACGGTATCCGCCGAAGCCAAGCTTGCGGGCAAACCGGATTACCGTGGGCTGGCTGACATGGGCGATATCCGCCATCTGGCCGACAGTCAGATCGGCGGCTTCTTCGGCATGCTCACGAATGTACTGTGCCACAGCGCGCTCCGCCGGGCGCAACGACGGATACACATGGTCGATGCGCTCGAGTATTCCCACCGAGGACTGCACAGCAATACTCCCGTCTTCTAACGTTAACCTCTGTTTTCGAGCGTACCGGCCGTATAACGGCGATTTGGCATTAAGGACTGACCGGAATATGAACTGTGCCTGAACTCTTCCGCCGCATTTCGCACATCAGACACGTAAGATTGAGTTATGGTGCGGATTTCGGTGGGGAGCTCCACCCATCAAGTGAGCGAACGACTGTACGGCGTGTTCTTCGAGGACATCAACCACAGCGCAGACGGTGGATTGAACGCCAACATGGTGAACAACTATAGTTTCGACGGCGTCTACCTCGATCACCACACTTGGCGCGCCGCAGGCTCTGACCGCTGGCGCACCCAAGCAGACCCACTGCGATTCTGGGATTTCACCAATTGCTCGGCCGTCAGCTATGGCACCGAAATCCGTGGGGCACATGGCCAGAGAATGACCACCGATTGCCCCGAACCACCGGTGCACGCCAACAGCCGTTACGTACGTATCACCGCCCCGCGTCCCCTCTGGCTCCATCATCGTGACCACGGAAGGCTGGTATCGATTCGTCACCAAAGTCAGCGGAAAAACCACCGATTACGGCAAATTGCGCATCACCGTGGAATCCAGCAGTAACACCGACGACCACACCGTCGTCATTGTTCGCGATGAAGATTGAACCATATAGCGTTACGCTGGTCACTTCACGGTAATACACCGCTTCATCGGGCATGCAGATTCTCGCGTGCCCGCTATCGCATGCTTTCCCCGCACATTTTCGAAAGAATCACCCTTAAGGATGAGGGGAAATTGTGTGAAATAAGGGAATAATGGGGGATATCCCCCATAGCGGATGCCGATATGGGCAGCCATGATGGAAATCACGACGGTCACCAGACCGTCGGCCAACGATGAAGGAGTGTGCGGCATGTTTATGAATCTGTTCCGCAGGCAGCGTCCTGCATTGGCGCGTCTGGCTCGCAACTCCAACTCCTATCAGCACCCGATGGCCAAAGCCGTCAACTCATCCCCTATGACGTCAGCGACTTCCGCGACTTCCACTCTGGACGCGGCCATCAGCCAGGTTCACAACATCCCGGTTTCAGCCATGAGCAGGATGTCCGGCTCTCCCACCGTGTATGCCCGATAGGCTCTATTCGATAATCCAGCTCAAGGTCAGCAGCACCACCAAGAACAGCACGTTCACCGCCGAATAGACGGCGAGGTAACGCCCCTTCTTATCCGGGTATTGGCGCGTGACGTTCTTATAAGCCACCAGCGAGGCCATGGATGCGATAAGCGTGCCCATACCACCCAGATTGGTGCCGATGATCAGCGCCCGCCATTGATTGCAGAAGCTGGACAGCAGAATGGTGGTAGGCACATTGCTGATTACCTGGCTGGACGCCACCGCCACTTCCAACGGATGGGAACCGACCAGGGTGCGTGCCAGCTCATAGAATTCAGGCACACGGCGCATGTTACCGATGAAAATGAAGAACATGCAGAAGGTCAGCGGCAGTCCCCAGTCCACATATTTGAACACGCGGCGGTCGGTGAACAGGAACGATACGACCACAATCACGCACATGGCCCATAACGGGATGGTGCCGGAAACAGCCAGCAGACAGACGATGAACAGCAGTGAATAGATGACCGTGCGCCAGCCGCCGTAACCGGCGCCGTAACCGGTGATGCGGATCTCATCGGGCTGATGTTTGCTGCGTTCGGGAGCGAGCACACCGGTTTCGAGATCGCCCAAATCGCCCACTGGTTTGCTGCCGAACACCACGGATATCACAATGACCAGCAGTATCGCTGCGGTGAAGGAATACGGCGCCATGATGCTGATAAATCGCTTCGTCGACATTTCGGTGAGCGCTTTGAGGTACAGATTGTGCGCGTTGCCGACCGGCGTCAGCATACTGCCCACATTCGCGCCGATGGTCATCAGCGTGGCCACCAGTATGGTCTTATCCTCTTGGCCCGCCATGATAAGCACCGCAATAGCGAATGGCACGAACGTGACCAGGGCGACATCGTTGGTGATGAGCATCGCGGAGAAGAACGTCAATGCCACCAAGGTGAGCACCAGCCCGCGCATGGTGGAAGTACGTTGCAGCAGACGGGAGCCAATGATGCGGAAGATGCCGATGCGCTGAAATCCGCAGACTACAATCATCAGGCAAATCAACTGGCTGATGGTGCTGGCATGGATGTACATGGTGTATTCATCATCCGGAGGTACTACAAAACACGAAATCAGTGCAAGTATTGCGGCAACGACAAGAATCGTTTCATTTTTGGCCACATTGACCAGCCAACGCCGCATTCATTCCTCCATGAACATTCCCGTTACCGCACCTGTTTTATTCTACGCGCAGATTGGCATAAGGTACGTAGTCTCGTCGCTCAGCTGGCCTGAATCGTCCGCTCTAATGCTTCGCAGATGACTCGGATGCCGTCGGGGATATCGGCGGCATCCGGGCGCACGAAGTTGAGACGGATATGGGAATCATCCATTTCGTCAACATCGAACACACTGCCCGGCATGAATGTGACGCCTTGTGAACGGCAGGATTCCAGCACGTCAAGCGAGCGTACGCCCTCCGTCAGGGATAGCCAGATGTAATAGCCTCCGGCCGGCACAGTCCAACGCACGCCATCTGGGGCGAATCGTTGCAATGCCGCGATTGCGGTGTCTCGCCGCCGCCGATAGGAATCAGTCAGCGTTTGAATATGCTCGGCGATGCGACCTTCCTTAAGCAGCTCCAAGCAAATACGCTGCGATGACGTGCTCGTATGCTGGTCGACCATGCGGCGTAGAGCCGCCAGGCGGTTGATGACGTGCGGGTCGGCCACAATCCACCCTGTGCGCAGGCCCGACGTAACAGTCTTCGAGAACGTGGACAAGTACATCACGTATCCCGCGTTCTCCATGCCCTTGAGCGGTATGGGGCGATGCGAATCGGATGACTTCCCGCCATACCACAGGTCGCCGTAGGCGTCGTCCTCCACGATTAGGCACTGGTAGCGTCGTGCCACGTCGATGAGTTCACTGCGGCGTTCGGGCGGCAGCGTGGTGCCGGTGGGGTTTTGGAACGTGGGAACTGTGTAGATGAGTTTGGGGCGGAATCGCGCGCAATAGCCTTCCAGCAGGTCGGTGCGCATGCCGTGTTCATCGACCGGCACGCCGATGATGCGAGCATCGGCCGAGCGGAACGTTTGCAATGCGGGGAAGAACGTGGATTGTTCGACCAGTACGCAGTCGCCAGGATTGACGAATGCGCGCACGATAAGATCGATGCCTTGCTCGGAACCGGAAAGCACCATCACGTTTCGTACATCACACTGCACGCCGCGTGTGCTCATATGCTCGGCAAGTAATGCGCGGAGTTCATCGAATCCTTCGATAGGCGATTCTGGTTGACCGTCGAATTCGCGCGATTCGAACGCTTCAATGCTCACTGAACGCAACAAATCGTCGGGAATATCCGCCGGATTAGGCGAGCCGGTGGCAAAGTCGATGATGGTATCGCCGCGTTGCGCCCGCTCAGCCGAGGCAATGTCGTGGTAGGTGAATCGGTTGGAATAGTCGGAGAACAACACCGACCACGGCGGCCGCACAACGCTCGGTTTCGGCTCCTCGTCAATCGGCTTATGTCTCACTACAGGAATCTGGGCAGTCTCGGTATGCTGCAACGGCAGCACGAACGTGCCTTTGCCTACTTTGGAGGCGATGAGTCCCTCATCTTTGAGTTGCTGATAGGCCTGTAATACCGTGGTGCGATTGACCTCGAGGCGTGAGGCTAACTCGCGTTCAGGCGGCAAACGATAGCCCTCAGCCATTGCGCCGGAGACAATCTGTTCACGCAGCTCAGCAGCCAGCTGCCGGTACATCGGCACCGTGCTGCGCCGGTTCAGCGTGAACTGCATGGCAGATCGTCTCCTTGATTCGTCGGTCGAATACCAGTCTAACGGCAGACGAATCGGCTACAGCGACAGGAAGAGCTCGTGGATGCGGATGTCGTCCGTGAGTTCGGGATGGAAGGCGGTGGCGAGGATGTTGCCTTGGCGCAGGCCCACCACGTGACCATCGACTTCGGTTTCGACCGTAGCCTCGGGGCCGACCGACACCACGTAGGGCCCACGGATGAACACCAGTGGAAAGTCCGCGATGCGCTGTGGGTCGTCGGCTTGGCCGAAATCAGCGATGGCTTGGAAGCTGCCGAGCTGACGACCGTAAGCATTGCGGCGTACGACAGCGTCGAGCGCGCCGAAGTAGACGTTCTCATCATTGTCGAGCTTCTTGGCCAGCAGAATCATGCCAGCGCAGGTGCCAAGCACCGGTTTGCCGGCCTTGATGTGCGCGGCAAACGGTTCGAACAGGCCGGTGGAACGCAGGAGTTTGCCTTGCGTGGTGGATTCACCGCCAGGCAGGATGACCCGGTCGATGGATTCATCGAAATCCTCGGCCGCGCGCAACAGCTTCCACGGGGCGCCGAGCTTGTCGAGCACCGCCGCATGTTCGGCGAACGCGCCCTGCACGGCCAGAATACCGGTCACGCCGTGCGTGGCGGTTCCGGCGTCTGCGGATTCTTCTTTGGAAATGTATTCAACAGCTACAACCATGTTGTCCTCTCCGGCTTCGGCTCCCGTCACTCGCCGCGAGCGGCCATGATGGTCTGAATCTCGTCCTCGTTGATACCGACCATGGCTTCGCCTAGGTTTTCGGACAGCTTGGCGAGCAGGTCGGCGTCCTGCCAGTTGGCGGTGGCCTTGACGATGGCGGCGGCGCGCTTGGCCGGGTCGCCGGACTTGAAGATGCCAGAGCCCACGAACACGCCTTCGGCGCCGAGCTCCATCATCAGGGCGGCATCGGCCGGAGTGGCCACGCCACCGGCGGCGAAGTTCACGACGGGCAGGCGGCCGTTGTCATGCACGTACTTGGCCAGGTCGTAGGGCACGGCCAGCTGCTTGGCGGCCTCGTAGACCTCGTCGTCGCGCAGGCCGACGAGCTCGCGAATCTGCTTGTTCATGGTGCGCATGTGGCGCACGGCCTGAATCACGTCGCCGGTGCCGGGCTCGCCCTTGGTACGAATCATGGCAGCACCCTCGGCGATGCGGCGCAGCGCCTCGCCCAGGTTCTTCGCGCCGCACACAAACGGCACGTCGAACTGGTTCTTGTCGATGTGGTACACGTCGTCGGCCGGGGAAAGCACCTCGGATTCGTCGATGTAATCGATTTCGATGGCCTGCAGAATGCGGGCCTCGGCGATGTGGCCGATGCGCACCTTGGCCATAACCGGAATCGAGACGGCTTCCTGAATGCCCTTGATCATGGCCGGGTCGCTCATACGGGAGACGCCGCCGGCGGCGCGAATATCAGCGGGGATGCGCTCCAGCGCCATCACCGCGCACGCGCCGGCATCCTGCGCGATTTTCGCCTGTTCGGGCGTGGTGACGTCCATGATCACTCCGCCCTTGAGCATTTGGGCCAGATTACGGTTGAGTTCCGCACGATTCTGCGTCATGAGTTTCCCTTCGTTTCGACGCTGCTTGGTATCGCGCTTCATTATTGAACGGATCGGATTGGCCCCACCCAAACCAGTCCAATTTGGATGGGGCCAATCCGCAACTTCTGCACCCATCCAATCCAACTTACATCTGACCTTGATTGCTCCTCGAACCGATATACGTATATAATGAAAAAACTATACGTACAGCGACTAGGAGCAGGGGCCATGACCAAACTCACACTCAGCATTGACGAACATACCATCGAGAGGGGCAAACTATACGCCCGTCGACAAGGCCGCACATTGTCTTCCATCGTGGAGGACTACCTTGAATCATTAACGCGAGAGGATTCAACGGCACAGCTATCACCGTCGATTCGCGCGCTCATGGGCATCGGGCAAGGCCCCGCCGACGAAAATGACTACCGATGGCACCTCATGGAGAAGAACTCATGAACAAACTCGTCGTTGACACCAACGTATTTCTTGACGTCATACTGGCTCGACAGCCTATGTGCGAGGCCTCCGCAAGTGTACTCGACCTATCGTCGCACCCCGAATACGACATTCTTATGCCGGCACATTCCGCACCTACTATCGCGTATATCGTAGAGGCAAACGCAAATCGAGCCAAAGCGCGTCAGGCACTATCTCTATGTCTCGGCATCGCCCATGTCGCCGCGTTGGATGAAGCCACAATATTGCGAGGGCTGTCATACGACTTCAAAGACACCGAGGATTCCTTCGTTGCCGCCATCGCGGAACGAGAACGCGCCGACTTCATTATTACCAACAACATAAAGAATTTCGCGCTCTCCCCCATCGCCGCAGTCACACCAATCGAATATCTCAGCCGTCTCGCATCCAAGAAGTAAGCGCACAGAACAAGTAAGCCCCTATGTGAGAGCCGCCGAAAACGCCAATTAGCCAACGGTGTTGCCATAGATTTGGGCTTGGAGGTCTTTGCGGGCGGTTTCCATGCGGGTGATTTGGCCAAGGAGGGTGATTTTCTCTTCGCCGTCGGGCAGTTGGGCCATGCGGCGTTTGGCTAGACCGATCTGGCGCATGAAGCCCATGTCCAATAGTCGGGTGAGCAGTTCGGTGGCGTATCGCTGCTCCTCCGCAGTGGCGGGTCGCAGCTGCATGGCGGCGGCACCAGGCGCACCAGCGCCACCGGGCGCGTTCGGCTGCACGGGTTGCGCACCGTTGCCGCTGTCATCTCCGGGCAAAGGCAGCGGCATGACGGCCAGCTCGTTGATGACCTGATTCAACATAGGCCCGCCGGCCTTGGTGAGGTTGTGCATCCACAGACCCTGCGGGGTGTTGTCGGATGGCAGTCCGCCGGCGGCCGCAATCACCTGAAACAGGGTGCGGAACACCGAAGTCATGAAATGGTCGATGGTCAGCTGGCCGAACATGGTACGGTCGATGGCGCGCGGCACCTGAATCAGTGTGGCCATGAACTGTTGCTCGGCGATGAACACGGCATCATCAATCTTGAAGTATGCCTGCTCGGCGGCATCGCGACGCTCCAGAGTCTTGCGGGCGGCCGGATTGGCATATGGATTAGTGCCGGGTTCCACCCGACGCTCCTCACGGTCGAACCGGCGCTTGGGCGCATAGGCGTCCTCGTCGCGCACGTGCATCTGACGGCGGGCTGCCATCACCTCGCGGCGCATCACCTCGAGATCCACGCCGATACGGCCAGCAGCCTTGCGCGCATAGGCATCCCACAGGGAACGGTCGCGAATCTGTGCCACCAGCGGAGCCACGGCTTTCATTGCCCCCACTTGACCGGGAGTATACGTTAAGTCAAACCGGCCGATGGCGGCATCGATCACGAAGTCATAGAGCGGCTTGGCATTGGCAATCAACGAGCGCACCGCCTCATTGCCTCGTTCGATACGCAGATCGCAGGGGTCAAGATTGTTGTCGGCCACAGCCACAAAGGTCTGGGAAAGGAATGCCGAATCGAGACCAAAGGCGTGCAGTGCGGCTTTCTGGCCAGCGGCATCGCCATCGAACGTGAATACGATACGTGAACTCAATGGCTGGTCTTTGATCTTCAGCGGACCGACCAATTGCACCGCACCCAGCGAATCGTCGGCAATAAGGCGGCGTACGATCTTGGCATGTTCGGCACCGAATGCGGTACCACACGTAGCAATGGCGGTGTCAATGCCGGCCAGATGCATGGCCATCACGTCCGTATAGCCTTCGACGATTACCACCTGCCGTTTTTTGACGATGGCGGATTTGGCCAAGTCGATGCCGTAGAGCACCTGGGTTTTGCGGTAAAGCTGCGTATCCGGCGTATTGATGTATTTGGCGGCGATCTGGTCGTCCTCATACAGCTTGCGCGCGCCGAAGCCGAGCGTGCGTCCGGTCGAATCGCGGATGGGCCAGGTCACGCGGCCGCGGAAATAGTCGTAGATGCCACGCTGGCCTTGGCGGGCCAGGCCGGCGTCGAAGATCTCCTTCTGTGTAAACCCCTTGGATGCCAAATGACGCACGAGATTATCCCAGCCTTGGGGCGCGTAGCCGCAGCCGAAACGTTCGCAGTCGGCTTGGGAGAAGTTGCGACCGCCGAGCAGTTTGCGGGCGGGCAATGCCTCCTTGGTCAGGATTTGGGAGACGAAGAAACGCTGGGCTTCCTCGCAGGCTTCCAGCAGTCGGGTGCGCTTGGAGCCATTGTTCTCGCGGTTTGGACCGTTGCCACTGTTCTCGTAGTGCAGCTCGATGTGGTACTTGTCGGCGAGTAGTTCCACGGCTTCACGGAAGTCGATGTTCTCGGATTGTTCGACGTATTTGAACACGTCGCCGCCCAAACCGCAACCGAAGCAGTGCCACACGCCGAGCGAGGGGCGCACGTTGAAGCTGCCGGTTTTCTCGTCGTGGAACGGGCATAGGCCGACGAATGTGCCGGTTCCGGAGGGCTTAAGCGTTACGGTCGCGGATACGATGTCATACAGGTCCGCGGCGGCGCGCACCTTCTCGACATCTTCTTTCTTAATCATTCCGACCATAAGTCTCTAGAGTAGCGCCACGTGTGAGACACGGTAGATATGTACCGTTACTTTCTTGGCTCCCCTCACTCGCCTATGGAGACAGCTCTCCTCACCCGAGGGAAGCCAAGGGATAGGTCATAGCTCTCTCAGGGAGGAAAGCTGTCAGCGCAACTGACTGAGGGTGCCCGCCACGGAACAGCCTCAGCACAGGATGGAATGAAGAGCCAAGGCGGAATTGTCGGTTAGGGACGCCACTTGATCGATGGCCACGCGCAAACGTTCATTGTCGTTGGTGGACTCATTCCAATCGGCTAGGAACTGGCTTTCCAGCGCGTCGGAGGGCTGCGGTGAATCGGCCATCAGCACGTCGATCAGGTCCTCGACGATTTTCAGTTCCTCCTGGTGGAACGGCTCCCTCTCACGCGGCGCCATGACGAAATACACGGCGATGCCTTTTAATGCCACAATCTCGTAATTCGTATCCTCGGGAATCACGATATTGGCGGAGTAACGCGTCAACGGTCCCGGTCCGTATGTATCGCGAGTGGCGGTTTCCACCGACCAGCAAAACCGCCCAATCAAGTCGGAGGTGATGTTCTTCAACTGCGCCAAAGCTTGACGTGATCCGTTGAAATGCGCAGGGAACATATGCTCACGCCTGAGTCTCATGAATGCTGCCAACAGCTTATCCGCATCCCACTTGGTCCCATACCAGCCGCGCGTCTGCTCGATGATGTGGTCCAAAATCTGTGAATCGGCGAGCACAATCGGGTCGAAGGCACCAGTGGCGATGGAATCCTCAACATCATGCACCGAATAGGCGATGTCATCCGAAAGATCCATGATCTGGCATTCCATCGGCTTGGTAGCCACAGGTGCGCCGATTTTCAACCATCGGAACACGGGCTCATCATCCGGGTAGACGCAGAACTTCTTGGACCGCTCCCCCTTGGGATGCTGGTCGGCCTCAGCCAAAGTCCACGGATATTTGACCGCCGCATCAAGAGCTGCACGGGTCAGGTTCACACCGGCGGAACGGCCGTCCGGATGGAAGATTTTGGGTTCGAGACGGGTCAGAATGCGCATGGTCTGCGCGTTACCCTCGAATCCGCCAATATTGCGCGCGATTTCGGCGAGCGCCCGCTCCCCGTTGTGCCCGAACGGCGGATGGCCAAGATCATGGGCCAGGCAAGCGCAGTCGACCACATCAGGATCGCAGCCAAGCATTGCGCCTATTTGTCGACCGATTTGGGCGACTTCCAGCGTGTGGGTGAGGCGGGTGCGAGCGAAATCATCGGTACCAGCAATCAGAATCTGGCTTTTCGCGCCGAGACGCCGCAGGGCGGACGAATGTATCAGCCTTGCGCGGTCACGCTCAAAAGCGGTACGGGCTTTGGACTTCGGCGGTTCAGGTGCCCAACGCTCTTCATCAAAGGCACTGTAGCCCTCATCGCTCAGCACCCGTTCCCCATCTTGCGTTGTTTCCATAGTCCAAGCATAGGCCCATATATCGGCTGCCGTACAGTGTTACAGCAGCGTGGCTGGATCGAGCTTGGCGAGGTCGTCAGCGGGCAGCACCTCGGCGGCGTGCTCGTAGAGACGCGGAATGCGATTGCGCAGGCAAGTGAAGACCTCATAGCTGATGGTATCGGCGGCACGGGCCCAGTCGTCGGCAGTGGGCTCCACAAACTGCTCACCACGACCCGGGCCGAACAGTTCGACCGTGTCGCCCTCGTGAACTCCGAGTTCGGCGGCGGAACCGTGCAAATCCACGATGAACTGGTCCATGCACACGCGGCCGCAGACGCGGTAGAGCTTCGGGCCCTCGGTGGTCATAATGCGCACTGGCCCGCCCGGCTTCTCCACATGCTTGGCACCTTCCATATCGAATCCGGAGGCGGAGCGGTGGATGCCGTCGGCGTAGCCCAATGGCACGATGGCAGTGGACGTGTTGTCTGGAGTCAGGTACGTGCGGCCGTAGGAGATGCCATGGCCGGCCTCCACATCCTTGACCGTGCCGAGCTGCGCCTGCAGGCGCATGGCCGGGGTCAGATGCCAATCGCGCGGGGTGCCCATGGCCGGATCAGGCTCGTAGCCGTATAGCCCGATGCCGGGGCGGGTGAGCTCGAAATGAATTTCCGGGCGATCCAGAGTGGCCGCAGTGTTGGCCAGATGACGAATCTCCGGCGGAATTCCGGCCTTTTCCATACGTGCGGTGAAGTCCTTAAACGTTTCGATCTGGCGGTCGGTGGAGGCCACGAACTCAGGCACGTCAGGCGAATCGGCCACGGCAAGGTGACTCCACTGGCCGACGATATGCAACACGCCTTCCTTGGCAAGTGGCACCAGCTCGGCAAGCGCGGCGGCGAACCCTGCAGGCGTGAAGCCGTTGCGGCCAAAGCCGGAATCGACCTTAACGTGCACGCGAGCGGGCTTGCCGAGTTTGCGCGCGGCGGCGGCCACGGCATCGATACCCGGCAGGGAGCCGACGGACACGTCGATGTCGGCAGCAATCAGCTCGTCAAACGGGACTTCGGTGCCGTTGTAAACCCAGGTCAGAATGTGGCAGCGGTCGGGGCCGATGCCGAGTTTGCGTAACAGCAGAGCTTCGTGCGATTGCGCAGTGCCGAGCCAGGTGGCACCGCCGGCGAGCGCTGCCAGCGCAGAAGGCAGCAGGCCGTGGCCGTAGGCATCGGCCTTGACCACGCCCATCACCGCGGTGCCGGAGTTCGGACCGCCGACCACGGAGACCAAATGGGCCATGTTGTCACGCATGGTTTTGAGGTTCACGATGGCCTGTGCGGGGTATTGGCGGCGGGCGGCCGCATAGTTGGCCTTGCCCTGCTCGGACGAGAATGCGATTTCAGGTGCTGCGTTCATGCTCATAGGCACCTATTGTTGCGCAGGAATGTGACGTATTGGCGAAATCGTCTGTTTTCGCGTGGCAGTCGTACACTAATGACCGATATGCGGTTTTGTATAAGAAACCGCCTTTGATTCCCGGCGTTGAGGCGTGCCGGGATCCCGGAAATCCGTCCGGCTCAGCCCCATAATCCTAGATTTCATGAGAGAAGAACATGGATCTGTTTCGTAAGAAAAGCGTGGATCAGCTTGTTGCCGAATCCACTCCCCTGAAGCGCACGATGCGCACCTTCGATCTGACGATGCTCGGCATCGGCGCGATCATCGGCACTGGTATCTTCGTGCTCACCGGTAAGGGCGCGCTGACCGCCGGCCCGGCCTTGTCCGTATCGTTCCTGCTGGCCGCCGTCTGCTGCGGTTTTGCCGGCCTGTGCTACGCCGAGTTCGCCGCCATGGCGCCGGTTTCCGGCTCGGCCTACTCCTATGCCTATCTGGCGTTCGGCGAGCTCATCGCCTTCGTCATCGGCTGGGACCTGATTCTGGAGTACGCCCTGCAGGCGGCCACCGTGTCCGCCGGCTGGTCGGGCTACTTCAACAAGCTGCTGGAAGGCTTCGGCCTGCATTTGCCGGTCGAACTGACCGCCGCCTACGGCACCACGCCGGGCGTCACCACCTACTTCAACCTGCCCGGCTTCGTCATCGTGCTGATCATCACGTGGGTGCTGTCCATCGGCATCAACCAGACCAAGCGCACCAATGACGTGATGGTGCTTATCAAGCTTGCCATCATCGTGCTGTTCATCGTGTGCGCCGTGTGGTATGTCAAGCCGTCCAACTGGCAGCCGTTCTCCCCGTATGGCATCTACACGTTCCGGCCCGACTCCACCCAGCCGTACGGCATCGTGCCGGCCGCGTCGATCGTGTTCTTCAGCTTCATCGGCTTCGACGCCGTCTCCTCATCCGCCGAGGAGACCATCAATCCGAACAAGACACTGCCGCGCGGCATTCTCATTTCGTTGGCCGTGTCGACTGTGCTGTACATCATCATGACGCTCATCATGACCGGCGTGGTGCCGTATAAGGAGTTCGAGAAGTTCATCGATGCTCCGGTGGCGGGCGTGATTCTCGAAACCGGTCTCAACTGGCTGGCGTTCATTGTCAATCTTGGCGCTCTGATCGGCATGACCACGGTGATGCTGGTGCAGCTGTACGGCCAGTCCCGCATCTGCTATGCCATGAGCCGCGACGGCCTGTTCCCGAAGTTCTTCGGCGAAGTGCACCCGAAGTACCGCACCCCGTTCAAAGGTACATGGTTCTTCGGTATTCTAACGGCCATCGCCGGCGGTTTCATCAACATCAACGTACTGTTCGAATTGGTGAACATCGGTACGCTGTCGGCATTCATCATCGTGTCCGCGGGCATTCTGTGGATGCGTAAGACCCAGCCGGACGCACACCGTGGCTTCCGCGCTCCGGGCGTGCCGTTCACGCCGATCTGCGCGATCATTTTCTGCTTCATTCTGATTTGCGGTTTGAATTGGGAGACTTGGGTGCGTTTCGCAATCTGGTTCACCCTTGGTTTGATCGTGTATTTCGTGTACAGCCGCAAGCATTCGCAGCTCAATGAACCCGGATTGTTCTGATTCGGCGGTCGCCAAGCCCATTGCTCAATTTGCCGACGCTCACATACTTCTCACAGTCGGCAGATTGAGCAGTTTCCAAACCACCGATGCTCACGCACCCCTCGCCATCGGTGGTTTGCGGGATTCCCAAACTGCCGACACCCATGCACCTCCCATACCTTATATATTGCAATCCGTCACCAGAGGCACATATAACATACACGGCAAAGAAAATTCCCACACACCGGTGGTGCAAGAAATGTCTAGACACAGAACATATCCCGGAATCGTTGATGTAGCACGCGAAGCAGGCGTATCGCCCTCCACCGTCTCAAGAGCATTTTCTCGCCCAGGCCGTGTCAGCGAAGCCACGGCGCAACAAATCTTTGATGCAGCGAACCGGCTGGGATATCGTTCCGGTACCATCGCGCCACTCACGGTCGGGAAGACCAAACATCGTCTTATTTTGCTCGCCGTTTCCGATATCAGCAATCCCGCCTTCGCCCAGCTTATCCGCAATACCCAGCGTGAATGCATGCGCCAAAACTCCGGGCTTCTTATTGCCGACACGGAAGAAACCAAAATGAATGAGCGCGACAGTCTCCACGATCTCAATAATGTAGATGGCGTGCTGCTGGCCTCTTCTCGACTCAGCGATACCATGATTCGTAAATTCGCCCGGCATCATAAAGTAGTCATGATCAACCGTATGGTGCGCGGCCTACCGTCCGTGATTCCTGATTACAGGCCAGGGTTCGAATCGGCGGTAGCACGTCTCATCACACTTGGTCATACCGGTGTCACGTATCTTACCGGCCCAAAGGCTTCTTGGGCGGAAGGTATGCGTTGGCGCACCCTGTCCGATGTATGCAAGGAAAAGAACATGTCCCTGAAGCGCCTTCCCTGCAAGGAGCCGACTTTCGAGGCCGGTCGGAAAGCATTCTCGCAATTCATGCAACAGCCGGATTCCACTTCCATCATCGCCTACAACGACCTGCAGGCGATGGGATTTATCGCTGCGGCACAGCAACAACAGATAGACGTGCCTCAACGTTTCTCGATTATAGGCATCGACGACATCGCCGACTGCACCCTGCTCTCTCCGACGCTCAGCAGCATACGCATCGACCGCCGCAAAGAAAGCAAAGCCGCGGTAGCCATGCTATTCGATAACGACAATGCGGATGCCCATACTTCTTTGAAAGTACCTACACAGTTCATAGAACGCAATAGCGTTAGCATTCCCGGCTCGGACCACTAGGACATTTCATCCAGACACACCCCGTTCGCCATGCATAACCCCAACCATCGATCTGGAACCTGAAGGACATCGTCACGAAGCTTGATCAATGCCGATGCAGCATAGCGTCACCGGCATCCCTACCAGGTAAACGCATGGCGTATGTCAATTGCCGACAGCCCCCACACTACCGCGCATAACGAAACGGGAGCCGATCATAATCGGTTTCAGGGATCGGCGGAGGTTCCCTCCACGCAATTGGCCGATTAATTCATCCGTAGCGGTTTGTCCGATTAAGGCACGATCCATGCGAACCGTTGATAATGCCGGACTGACGATTGCGCTAATGGGGATGTCATCAATTCCCGCAACGGACACCTTTTCTGGGACTTTGAAGTCACAATCCTTCATGGCAGCCATGAAGCCGATGGCCATGATGTCGTTATAGGCGATCACCGCGGAGGTGGGACGCTGGAAGAATTGCGCCACGCAGGATACCCCGCCACCGTAGGTGGGAGAGGAACTTGGTATGACATTCATCGCAATGCCTTTTTTCTTGCATATGCCGGACAGCGTTTCTCGCCTGACCGCATTCTGCCATGAATCCGCAGGCCCTGATAGATAGGTCAGCGATTTATGCCCAAGGGAGCATAATTCTTGGAGGAACTTCTCCAAGCCGCCATAGGTATCCGCGATCACCGATTTGACACCGTGAACCGACCGATTAATCAGCACCAAGGGTTTCGCCTTCGCCATTTTTTGAATATTCACGTCGGATAGGCGCGATGACGCAAGCACGATTCCGTCTACGTATTCTTCGGTCAGCATCAGCATGATGTATTCGACCGAGCTCATCTCCTGAGAATCGATGATCATGATCGAATATCCGTATTCCCTGCAGCGATGCTGAATGCTCTTGACGAATTCCGCATACACCGGATTGCCGATGTCGTTGATGACCACGGCGATTAATTTGCCGGAAGCATCATTCGACTGCTGAGCATTCTTGCGCGGAACATATCCGACTTTCTCCGCGGCATCATATATTCGCTTCAGGGTATCGGCATTAACCCGCTCGGGATGTGCGAAAGCGCGCGACGCAGTGGCTATGGATATATGAGCGACCTGGGATACATCACTCAAACTGGCATGGCGCCGCACGGAAGATTCACTGCTCACTGTTTCTTCTTCCCCATTTTTTTAACAAATGCCCCACCGATTTGCAATACGTAGAGCCATTCAAAACAAATAAATGCAAAATATCACACCCTTTGAAGTCCAAGTATATATTGAAAGCGCATTTGCAAACGTGACGCACACCGGCAATGTGGCCAATAACCGCAACATCGCATTATTCGTAAAGGATGAGGTATGTCGCAGATAGAAAAAGAACCTTACGCCTACTGCGATGGAGGCGGGCTTTTAGACGCATTCGGCATTGCAATCGCCGAATTGCCGGCTTCGAAGCTCGTGCTGTTCAAGGAGCAAAGCCATAAGGGTCGCGTTATCGTTGCTTCGAAGCATCACGTTTCCGAAATCGTGGACTTGTCCGACGAGGAACGGGCCGCCTTTCTCGATGACGTGAATCACGTGGCGAAGGCATTGCACGAGGCCTTCCATCCGGACAAGATCAACTACGGCGCCTATGGCGATGACGGGCATCATCCGCATTTTCACCTCTGCCCCAAGTACCGGGACGGATTCGAGTGGAAGACGGTGTTCGCGATGAATCCCGACCGCGTGCATCTTGACGCATCACAATATCGGGAATTAGCACAAACCATTATTCAGCACTTGTAAATCAAGCCATTAGTTCCAGGAGTAATTATTATGACATCCGCGCTCAATGAAGATCGCCTGCTCCCCGCAGATCCGAGTCAACGATCCATCGCACGACGACTGTACGAAGCGATTAAGGATCGTCTCATCATCTCTCCGCATGGTCATGTGCCCATCGACTGGTTCGCCCAGGATAAACATTTCAAGAATCCCACCGACCTGTTTATCACACCGGATCATTATGTGACTCGCATCATGCATGGACACGGCATTCCGTTCAGCGATTTGGGAGTGGGACAGCAGCATTTCACCGACGAGCAGTCGCGCAATGCCTTCCGCTTGCTGGGAAAGTATTGGTATGCCTATGCAGGCACGCCAATGCGCTACTGGTTCGAGGATTCGCTATCCAACGTATTCGGTATCGACAAGCCCCTCAACGAGGACACCGCCGATGCCATCTACGATGAGCTCAACGAGCTTCTAGCATCCGACGACTTCACCACGCGTAAGCTCGTCAAGCGTTTCAACATTGGCTTCATCTCCACCACCGATGATCCCACCGACGATTTGGCTCTTCATGATCAGGTTCGCGCCGACAGCACGTTCCCGTCGCGTCTCGCCCCCTGTTTCCGCCCGGACCGTTATCTTGAGGTCGACCGCGTGGACTGGGTTCAGCTGTCCGATAAGTTAGGTGAATCGGCCGGCGTGGACACCTCCACCTATGAGGGGTTCGTAGAGGCCATGCGTCGCCGTCGCCTGTTCTTCAAGCAGCATGGTGCGGTCGTCTCGGATCATGGCGTGGACTCCTCCCGTGAGGGCGACTGGTCCGGAGACACCACCCGACTGTCGGATGATGAGGCAATCCGCCTGTACGACAAGGCCCGTCGCAACGCCCTGACCCCAGAGGAGGCGCATCGACTGCACGCCCATCTGCTCAACGACCAGGCCAAACTCGCGCAGGATGACGGTCTGGTGATGACCATGCATCCCGGCGTGATGCGCAATCACTACCGCAAGCAGCTCGTCAACTACGGACCGGATTGCGGAGCCGACTGCCCGATGCCCGCCGACTGGTCGCATTGGCTTCGCCCTGTACTCAACGAATACGGGGACAATCCCGATTTCCATCTTGTGGCGTTCACCATGGACGAAACCGCATATTCTCGAGAACTCGCCCCGATGGCGGCATATTATCCGGCACTGTACATCGGCGCACCCTGGTGGTTCCTGGACGCACCGGAATCAATTCTGCGCTATTACGCGGATGTCGTACCCTACGCAGGATTCTCCAAGCTTTCGGGCTTCATCGATGACACCCGCGCACTCTGCTCCATCCCGGCACGCCACGACATGAACCGCCGCCTAACCGCACGCTATGTCTCCGGCCTGGTCGCCGACCACAGGCTGAGCTACGAGGAAGGCGAACAAATCGTCATCCGTTCCGTAGACGGCCAACCATCAGACGTATTCAAACTCTGAGACCCACAGCAACCATTCATCCTCCAAGGAGTTTTCATGACCACCGCACCAGATCCCACATCATTGCCGAGGCTGACCCGCGCAGAGCACGGACGCAGCGCCGCGCCGATCCGCATCATCCACTTGGGCATCGGCAACTTCACCCGCGCCCATCAAGCCTGGTATACGGAACACGCACCGGACGCAGCCCAGTGGGGCATCGCCGGATTCACCGGCCGCTCCCGTCGAATGGTCGACAAACTTGACCCGCAAGGCAACGTCTACACGCTGATCACCTCCGCACCGGAAGGCGATTCGTTCGAAGTCATCTCCTCGATCTCGTCCATGCATGAAGGCGGAGACATGGAGGCGCTGCGCAAGTACTTCGCCGACCCGAACGTCTCCATCGTCACGTCTACAGTCACCGAAGCCGGATACAAAAGAGACGCCCACGGCAATCTCAACGTTCACGACACCGATGTATCAGAAGACCTCGCCAAACTCCGCAACGACGTGAACGCATCCGAACTATCCACCGTACCCGCCCGCATCGTAGCCGGTCTGGAAGCGCGACGCGCAGCAGGCGCCGGCGCAATCACCATCCTCCCCTGCGACAATCTCGCAGGCAACGGAGCCGCATTTCGCCGCGTAGTCGAACAAGCCATCGAAGCCGTGGAACCCACCCTGCTGGAATGGACCCGCGACAACGTGGCATGGGCCACATCCATGGTCGACCGCATCACGCCGGCCACCACCGACGCCGAACTACAAACCGTGGCGGAAACCAAAGGATGGTACGACGCAGCCCCTGTACGCACAGAACCCTTCCTCGAATGGGTCATCCAAGGAGACTTCCCCAAGGGACGCCCCGCATGGGATGAAGCCGGAGCCGTCATCACAGATGACGTAGAGCCCTACGAGCAGCGCAAACTCTGGATGCTTAACGGCTCGCATTCCACACTCGCCTACGTCGGACCGCTATTCGGCCACGAATCAGTAGCCGAAGCCATCGCCGATCCCAAACTGCAAGCATGGGTGAACGAATGGTGGGATCTTGCCGGATCGTACCTATCCGTGTCCAGCGACGACTATCGAGCCAAACTGCTAGAACGCTTCTCCAACCCACGTATCCACCACCACCTCTTCCAAATCGCCACCGATGGTTCGCAAAAACTACCGGTACGCATCGTCCCCGTCGCCAAGCATGCGCTCGCCGACGGACGCGACATTACGGCTCCTGCACGAGCCATCGCCGCATGGATCGTATTCCTGCGCAGGTTCGGCGATACGCAGGCCAAGGATGTGAACCTCGATGAGGTGAAGAAGCTTGCCAACAGCGGCGACGGCACTTCGGCGGTGTCCTATTTGGACAAGGATCTTGGTGCCAACACCGTCTTCACCAACAAGGTAAACGAGCTTGTTCATGAGCTGTCTTCGACGACGGCCGCATGATCATACACATAAATAATCAAAAACACAAACTTCCTCGCCGCAGGTGGGGACTATGGCGCGGAACGTGCCGCGCCATAAGAGAAAGGAATACACCATGGCAATCGAAAAAGCTGAAGTCTTCGTGACCAGCCCGGGACGCAACTTCGTCGTCTTTCGCATCACCACCACCGACGGCGTCGTTGGACTTGGTGACGCCACCCTGAACGGACGCGAACTTGTTGCCGCGAAATATCTCGAGACCATTGCACCGAGCCTTATCGGCAAGAACGAGGACAACATCGAAGATATTTGGCAGTACCTGTACAAGGGCGCGTACTGGAAGCGTGGTCCGGTGACCATGGCCGCCATCTCCGCCGTGGATGTGGCTCTGTGGGACATCAAAGCCAAGAAGGCAGGTGTTCCGGTCTATGAGCTGCTGGGCGGCGCCTCCCGTACCGGCATTCTGACGTATGCCCACGCCTCTGGTGTGGATTTCCCGAGCCTGTTCGATTCCATTGACATGTACCGTGATATGGGCTTCAAGGCCACCCGTATCCAGTTCGCACTGCCTGGCATTCCGTCAACCTATGGTGTTGCCGGCTCGGCCAATGCACAGCAGGGCGCCGGCGAGAAGGGCCTGCGCTATGACTACGAACCCGCCCGCCGTACCACGGTGCCTGTCGAGGAGGTCTGGGATGCCCGCACGTACCTCAACACGCTGCCGGGAGTCTTTGAAGAGGTTCGCAACAAGTATGGCAAGGATCTTATCCTGCTGCATGATTCCCACCACCGCCTGAGCCCGATTCAGGCCGCACGCTTCGGCAAGCTGCTTGAACCGTATGATCTGTTCTGGATGGAAGATTCCACCCCGGCCGAGGAGAACCAGGAGTTCCTGCGTGTTGTCCGTCAGCACACCACCACACCAATCGCCATTGGCGAGATCATCAACTCCTGGACCGACTACATCACCCTGATCAAGGAACAGCTCATCGATTACGTGCGCTCCGCCGTCACCCACACCGGTGGTCTGACCCACATGAAGAAGCTCATGGCCTTCGCCGAGCTGTTCGATGTCAAGTCCGGATTCCATGGCCCGACCGACGTCTCCCCGGTTGGCATGGCTGCGAACCTGCATCTCGATCTGGCGATTCCGAACTTCGGCATTCAAGAGTACATGAAGCATTCGGATGAGACCCTTGAAGTGTTCCACACCTCGTACACATTCAAGGATGGATACCTGCACCCGGGTAACAAGCCTGGTCTGGGCGTCGACTTCGACGAGAAGCTGGCCGCCAAGTATCCGTACCAGCCGGCTCCGCTGCCCGTCGACCGTCTGCTTGACGGCACCATGCACGAGTGGTGATTAAGCCATCGGTTTTCATCGGGCGACCGGAACGTATTCGAGTCTGGCCGCCCTTTCCATTCAAGGAGAATCCATGCTTGATTCCAATGTCAAACCCGTCAGTCTGGTTGTTATGGGCGTGACAGGCACCGGCAAAACGACTATGGCGCAGGAGCTCGTACGCGAACTGGGCTGGCCATATGCCGAAGCCGATGATTTCCATCCACAGGCCAATATCGACAAAATGGCCTCCGGCCATCCGCTGACCGACGAAGATCGCTGGCCTTGGCTGCGCAGCCTACGTGATTGGATTACCGAGCAGGCGGGTAAGGGAACCAACACCATCGTCACCTGTTCCGCATTGAAGCGCGCATATCGCGACATATTGCGCGAGACCGATGCACAGGTAGTCTTTGTGGAGCTTGACCTTGACAAGGACGACATCGCCGAACGTATGGAGCAACGTGAGCATTTCATGCCCGTTACGCTTTTGCAATCGCAGCTTGACACCCTTGAGCCTCTTCAGCCCGACGAGCATGGCATACGGTTGGTATCCAACCAACCTCCGGAAGCGCTATGCCAAGAGGCATTGCGCCGACTAAAGCTAACGAAATAGGCTCAATCCATATTCGACATTCATTAATACCACAAGCAAAGGGATACAATCATGACAGCACAAGCCAACATCGGTGTGATCGGTCTTGCTGCAATGGGCAGCAACCTGGCTCGTAACCTTGCCCATCATGGCAATACCGTGGCACTGTTCAACCGCCACTACTCCCGCACGGAAAAACTGATAGAGGACCACGGGTCTGAAGGCAAGTTCATTCCGGCCAGGACCATGGAGGAATTCGCGGCTTCCTTACAGCGTCCGCGTACCGCCATTATCATGGTCAAGGCCGGTGCCCCCACCGATGCCGTAATCAAGCAGCTTGAGGAGGTTTTCGAGCCTGGTGACATCATCGTCGATGGCGGAAACTCCTATTTCAAAGACACTATCAAGCGTGAAAAGGAAGTGCGCGCGGCCGGATTCCACTTTGTCGGCTGCGGCGTGTCCGGCGGCGAGGAAGGTGCATTGAACGGCCCGTCCCTTATGCCGGGAGGCACAGCGGAATCATGGAAGACGCTTGGACCGATTCTGGAATCCATCGCCGCTAAGGTCGATGGCGAACCTTGCGTCACACATATCGGCACCGACGGCGCCGGTCATTTCGTCAAAATGGTGCACAACGGCATCGAGTACGCCGACATGCAGGTTATCGGCGAAGCCTATGACATTCTGCGCCGTGGCCTAGGGCTCTCTCCCGAAGCCATCGGCGATGTGTTCGCCGATTGGAACAAGGGCGACCTTGATTCCTACCTGATTGAGATCACTGCCGATATCCTTCATGAAAAGGATGAACGTACCGGTAAGCCGCTTGTTGACGTGGTCGTTGATCAGGCTGGCATGAAGGGCACAGGCACGTGGACTGTGCAGACCGCATTGGAGTTCGGCTCCCCCGTTACCGGCATCGGCGAAGCTGTCTTCGCACGAGCGCTGTCGAGCCATCCGGAATTGAGGCAGGCGGCGCAGGATAACGTGCCCGCAGGCCCCAACAAGGCCATTGCAACGGATGATCAGGCGGCCTTCATCGAAGATGTGCGTCGTGCGCTGCTCGCTTCCAAGATCATCGCCTACTCTCAGGGACTGAACGAAATCGAGGACGGTGCCAAGCAGTATGGCTGGGACATCGACTTGGGAGCCGTTGCCAAGATCTGGCGCGGAGGCTGCATTATCCGTGCGAAATTCCTCAACCGCATCACCGACGCCTACACCAACGGGCACCCGGCCGCTTTGGCGCTTGATCCGTACTTCGCCAAGTTCCTTGCCGATGCTCAGGATTCCTGGCGCCGCGTCATCAAGGCTGCCATTGACGCGGGTATTCCGACACCTGTGTTCTCCAGCTCGCTGGCCTATTATGACGGCTTGCGCTCGAAGCGCCTGCCAACCGCTTTGACCCAAGCACAGCGTGACTTCTTCGGAGCGCACACCTACGGCCGCGTGAATATGCCTGGCGTGTTCCATAAGCTGTGGGCAGAGCCCGGTCGCCCGGAAGAACAGCAGTCCTGATAGGAAACCGATAAGAACAACAAAGCCGATGCGTTCATGCATCGGCTTTGTTGTTTTATTGCTATTTCCAACATTCCTCATAGGAAAGTCCGGTCAGCCGTTCCACGGTACGCCGAACGGCTGCATCGACATCGGCTTTATCTCCTCCAGCCCGCAAACGATCGATTTCATGCAGTACGTCAAGATCGGTTCGCTGGTTGATGACAAGGCGCGATGAAACAATCCAGCATACAATCATCGCAACGGTGTAAAAGCCCAGCATGACTGCGGCTATGCCGATTGACGCCTCTCGAGATTGCCGAGGCAACGAGGAATCGAACCCTACCATGGCAAGAACCAGACCGACACCAATGGTGACGATTCCCGAGCCAAGCTGGCGAAGACTTGATTGCACGCTGGAAAAAGTAGCCGAACGGTACCTATGCGTAACAATCTGATCGATATCCGGCATGAATACCAATACCGTCCATGGCAGGTACCCCACAAGCGCCTTAAACACAAAGAACCACAGCGATGCGGCGACCGCAAGCACCGTCCACATCACAGGCAAAGCGCCGGTTAACACCCATGCCAAAGCCAGCCATGCCACACCAAGCAGCATACCCGCAAAAGCGAAAGCGTAGAGACGTCGCACCCCGAATTTCACCACCGCCTTGCCGAACAACGGCATCAGCGGCAACGAAACGACCGTGCAGCCCAGCAGCAGCGAGGCAAAAGCAGCGGTCTTATTCCAGTCATACAGAACGAAGAAGACGAATGTCTGACCGAACACATCCGAGGATGTCTGCACCAACAGGAAAATCACCAAATGCTTGCGGAATTCGCGAATACGCAATGTCGTGGCATACTCGCGCATCACATGCGCCGCCCGGCGGACCCATCCCTGCAGTCCAAGACGCGCTTCATGTACCGCACCACTTGCGTATTCGCCAAAGCCAGCCTGCTCAGGTGTCATCTCCCAGGTGGTCTTCCATGTGACCGCTACGGCACAGGCGAACAGCACCGTCGAGATGATGGCCACCACCATATAGGCGGTTGCCTTGGTCTCGCCAAACATCGACAACGCCCAGCTTCCGGCAAGCGGGATGAATGTGGCTGCGGCTGTGGAAATGAACATTCGTGTAGTCGACAATTTCGTTCGCTGGCTGAAGTCCTTCGTCATCTCGCCGGCCAACGGGTTGTAGCAGGCCTGGAACGCCTGAGCCAGCATCACCCACAGCACATACACACATGCATACAGCCACACCGGAGAACCGGGAATCCATAACAGTATGCCGATAAACAGCGAAGGAGCGATGAGCATCAGCATGAAATGACGTCGACCGAACCTACGCCCTATGCGGTACCGATACAGATTGTCGTCGAGGACTCCGAACAGTAGCGCGGACACTGCACTGATTATGGCACTGGTACCGATAATCCCTTGCGCGACGCTAATGTTCATCCCGCAAAAACGCGTCCAGAACAAGGCCAGGTAGGTGGTTACCAATGCAAGTTGACCACCGCCGAAGAAATCACCTGCTCCGAATCCCAATGCCGACCATATCGAGATGGTTTTCAGATGCGCCCGGCTGGGTTCATCTCGCTTATCCGGTTTATCGGACTGGACGGATTGTGATTCTTGCTTATTCCCCGCTGCCATATCTTCTGTCAATCACGCTTATGCTGTTATGAATTATGCCAACGTACCGATGGCATCAATCGACCATGTTGCATGGTTGGCCAGTTGCAGTGTAATCGTATGCCTGCCTTTTGGCAGACCTTCGATTCTCAACTGTGTCCGTAATGATCCCTCATTACGCATTGTCGGCATGTTCTCGGCGAATAGTATGCCGTCAACAATCGCATTCACACGCACAGTGCCATCTGATGGTCCGAATACGTCAAGTCCAGTACCTATGAACGTATGCGTCAGCGAGGAGCCTGGATCGCTTGTCGTTGAGATGGAACGCATATAGGTGAACATGCCCTGGCCATTGCGATGAAGCCAATTGCCGTCGTAGCGGATAATCAGCGAACGCGAGTCGTCCCAACTCACCATATGCATGTCGTCGATAAGCGCTGTGTAGTAGGGGCTGAAACCATCGATGCGTTCGACACGTAAATTGGAGAAACGCACATGATCAAAGCTGCTGCCCAAGTTGATACGGCCGGCTGACTGTGAGCGATCATCGACCCAGCTTGTTACCAAGGCCCCGTTGACCCACATGCTGACGCATGCTCCCGATACTTCAAGAGACAACGTGAACCATTGTCCACTTTCACGAGGAAATACCGGTTTGCCTGCACGCAATGCGGCTTGCTTGAGGTCCTCGAAATGGCCGCGTCTTTTTTCGTCACCGTACCGCCGTAGCAGCCATAGGCCATCCGCACGCAGTTTGACATCATAGCCACAGATATCGGTAGTGAACTTGTCGCCGCCCATCTCACGAGCACCCAGCAGCACATACGGGGCACGGCCCGCATAGTCCTCGAATTTCACATCGACCGAGACTCGGTAATTGGCCCAACGCATATCGCCAATTGCGGTGCGTGGGTCGCCTTCAATCCAAGTGTTGCCTGCCTGGGTCGCACTGATTTGCTGGCGCAGCACATGACCGCGTTCATCATCCGGTACGATTTCGAATGCGCCGTTGGTATCGGTGGTGTACCGCGCGCTTGCGCCGGCATCACCGCCACGCGATTGCAGATACTCCTCCGTCGTGCGCTGCTGGGCATGCACAACTTCGACCGGCTCGAACTGCTCATAGGCAAAGTCATCGGCGTACAGCAGACCGTGACTTGCGTCAACATCGAGCACCGCACGGGTTCCTTCCGCGGTTGACGGTATGGAGTATGGCTCGACGTCGGCAAGGGTGGTGAGCGTGACCATCGACCATGGGAGCACAGTGACGGTGAATATTCCATTCTCCGCTGCAGTGCTTCCTACATGACGGCGCCATGACGCGTCATATGCCTCGCCTGGGTGCGCCGCCATTGTCTGCCAGATTTCGAGCTGCTTTGACGACGCAGCAAGATTCTTGTCCACGGTGATGCGGTAGCTCTTCTCGAACGCCGAATCGTTGACGATCACCGTGCTGAAATCGCTGCCGTCTGGAGCGGCTAGCGTCAGATAGCTGGGCTCTCCATGGCGGGCACCATTGACAGGATTGTTACCGCCGACTCTGCACGCGGATGCATCGGGGATGGCACGCCAGATATGCGGTTCTTCATTTTCTTCCTCCCATCCCAAATCGGCGTATTTGGCGAAATGCTCCAGTACCGCGCAGCCTGCATCGTAATACAGCCACCCGCTCCACGGATCCCTTGCTGAGATAAGCTCTTTGGCCGCGTACTCCATATGCTCGTAGCATGCGCCTAAGGCCGGCTGATATATGGCATGGGTCCGCCTGGAGCACACAAATCCCTTGATCAGGGTGTTCGCCATTTCCAATGGGCCGTTTTGTCCGCCAATGCCTGTACCGACGTATTCGCCGAAACGCTCATTTCCGTTGGCATGATCGAACGCATCGGCACGTTCCGTGGCTTTGAGCCCATCGCCGTTGGTGTTGTTAGGGCGATCGGCTGAGTTGGAGAACACTGCTTGGGCTTCAGAGTTCCAAATCTCTTTATCGTATTCGTCGGCAAGACGCGTGAAATTGCCGTTCTGGTCGTCCTCGACTGAATAATGGTATGCAGCGATATCCATGGCCTTAAGATACTCGGGGGTCACCAACACATCACCGGCAAAAGTTCCTGTACTCTCTTCATCAGAAGTGATGACTCTGATTCGGTGGAACAGCCTGCGCTCCTCGTCTGAGATCCACCCTCTGTTAACATCATCGGGACCATTGCCTTCGAATCCGATATCATCGGTATGCACCCGCTTGGCGAATTCGGCTATCCAATCTAAATCCGCGGTACGTTCGTTGACATCGGGGTTCACCGAATCGACCATGATGCCATATCGACGATATACCGCCAGAATCGTGTTTTTATACCAGTGGTAGACATCATCGTTGGTATGCACCCATGTGGGAGCGGACCAGCGCAATATGCTCAAATGAATGCCGGGGTTGTACAGACTCGCATCGGCGGCAAGCTGGAAGCCCGGTTCACGCGCTACAACCGGATATTCATCATGCGTCCGCATGGTGGCTGGATCAGGTCCTGTGGAGTTGTTGCGGTCATTGCCCATTTCGACCTTGACGGTGTTCATCATCGGATGCCGGCCACCGAACAGCGTCTCGATCAATTTCCAGTACACTTTGGGATGATCCGCTTTGTAATCCATAAGAAGGCTTGACGTGGCGTTGCCCGACAGCACGCCGAATCCCTTATAGGTAAGGCCATGGACGCTCTTGGCAGCATTAAGCACGGCCTCCTGCGTCAGGTGGATATCGACAGAATGATCGGTGGCGAATACGTTATTGCTCATGATATTGCCTCGTTGCAATCGTTGGTGAAATATGATGTCGGGAAGCGTCAGGAGATGTAATCCTTGGTGCCTCTGAACCAGGAACTCTTCGACGCGGCGCTGTTATGCGTCGCATGGTACATGTCGATGATGCGCTTGTCGCCGCTCTCCATAGCCATGGACGAGAACAGCACGCTTGCCTGCCAATTGGCACAAGCCCATACCACGTAGGCTGCGATGCCGGAGGCGAATACCAGTACGGGAATCGTCCACGTAAACAGCGCCCACGCATAACCGCCCAACGCAACCAGAGTGAGCAGCAGCACAGGGAGACGGCGCACGGATAGGAGGAAGCCGTTCTTGAGCAATTGCACATATTTGGCCTTGGGGTATTCCACAGCCAGTACGAGCGAGACCATCATGGACTGCAATGCCATCAATATGCAGATCACCAGCATCGGAACGATGAAGCCGCCCCAGCTCAGCTGCAGAACGATGAGTATGTCGTACCCGAAGCAGAACACCAGGAACCAGTAGAACACCCCAATGCCCAGACTCCGCTTGAACAGGCGTGCATAGGCTTTGAAATAAGATTTGATGAACATCACCGATGCATCCGGGTATACGTATGGCGCCGCAATCCATTCCGGAGGGAAATCAGGGTCGGATTCGTTATCCAACCATACCTGGGTACGCACGGAAGCATTCATGGACAGCAATGTGGGCTGATCGCGGAATATCGCGAACAACGCCGCTATCCCTGGCATGCTAAGGGCTGCGGCCACAATGTACAGCGCCCAATAGTCGAAATCGTTGACGGCGAATGCAACCACTACCAAAGGCAGAGCACCGACAATCAGACATAGGCTCGCCTCAATGATCACCATCAAGGTATTCGCTATCGTCGAATATGTGCGATTGAAATTTTCTGATTTCATATCCGTCTCCATTTCCTCTGGTCATTGCGTATAGCCGCCACGCCAACCATGAGCGCTAAATAGATTCCATCGTGTAATACAGCAAGGCAGGAGCCACAGTTATGCAGTGGCTCCTGTCCTTTCTGCGATTCACCAAGCCATCAGCCCTTCATACCGGACGTTGCGATACCCTCGATGAACTGCTTCTGCCCGATGAGGAATACGATCAGAATCGGGATGACCGACATGACCGAACCTGTCATGATCATGGCGTAGTTCGCGGAGTTCTGCGAGATGAAGGTCTTCAGACCAAGCTGAATCGTCCACAGTTCCGGAGAACGCAAGTACATCAACGGACCCATGAAGTCGTTCCATGTATTGGTGAAGGTGATGATGCCCAATGCCGCAATCGACGGACCCGACAACGGCAGCATGATTCTCAGGTAGATGCCGAATTCGGACAAACCGTCGAGGCGTGCCGCTTCGGACAGCTCTTCGGGGATCGTATCGTAGAACTGCTTCATCATGAACACACCAAAGGCACCGAAAGCCTGCAACAGGATGATGGACCAGCGCGTATCGGTCAGATGCACTGCGGAGAGCATCTTGTACTGCGGAATCATGTAGGCCTGCCACGGTACTGCCATGGTGGCGATGTAGATGAGGAACAGCACGTTACGGCCACGGAAACGAATCTTCGAGAAGCCGTATGCCGCGAATGAACCGGTGAACACCTGCAGGAAGGTCACGCAAATCGCGAAGAACACGGTGTTGCCCAACCAAGTCAGCATGTTGGAATCGGTCCAGATCTTGACGTAGTTATCCCAATGCCAGACGCTGGGGAACCACTTCACCGGAACCAGGAACACTTCGTTGTTCGGCTTGAGCGATGCCAACACCATCCAGACGAACGGCAGCAGCACAAACGCCGCGACGCCGATCATCAGCACATAGCCGAGAACAATACCCGCGATTTTCAGCGGCGGCATCTTCTTATTATTCCATGGAATATCCGCAGCAGTGGGGACGGGAGCAACAACTTGGGAACTCATCTTACTTCTCCTTCTTGTTGTTGTACCAGAACTGGATCAAGGTCACAACCATGCACAGTGCGAACAGCACCAGGGAGACCGTGCTCGCATAACCGAAATCACCACGATCGAAGGCGACGCGGTAGACGTACTGTGCAAGCACCAGCGTGGAGGTTCCAGGGCCGCCGTTAGTCATCACCAGGGTCAGATCGAGGATCTTGAACGAGCCGATGGTCAACGTCACCAGCACGAAGAACAGCGTAGGACGCATGCACGGCACCGTGACCTTCCAGAAACGCTGCCAAGCGTTTGCACCGTCAAGGCTCGCTGCTTCGTACAGCTCGGTAGGAATCGTCTGCAGACCGGCGAGCAGCAGAATCATGAAGTAGCCTGCCTCACGCCAAGTCGCCACGATGATTACTGCGACCATGGCCCAATGCGTCGATCCGAGCCAGCCGGGGGTATGGCTGGTGAACAGTCCGAGGAACTGATTGATGACACCGGACTTGGCGTCGAACAGCATGTTCCATACCTGGGCTACAGCCACAATGGAAGTGATATAGGGGAAGAAAGCAACCGTACGGAAGAAGGCGCGTCCCTTGAGCTTGGAATTGAGCAGAATCGCCAGCCCGAAGGCGATGGCGACAGTCAGCGGGATATGCACCACCGCGTAGACAATAGTATTGACGAATGCATCCTTGAACACACTGTCATGCAGCAGTCGCTTCCAGTTCGTCAGTCCGTTGAAGACCGGGTCGCCGAACGCGCTCCACTTGGTGTTGGCGATGTAGAACAGCGCCAGTACAGGAATCAGCGTCAGGATAATGAAGCCGATGAAATTCGGAGCTATGAATCCAATACCATGGATGAAATCACGACGGGAAATGGTCTTTTCGGTCAACTTGCCTTTGGTGACCGGCTTGCCTGCCTTGCCTGATGCGTTCGTAGGCGCATCGAGTGATACCGACTGCGACATGACCTTCCTCTCCTTTCTACAAGGAAAACAACAATGTATATATAGTGGGAGCGCCCTAGCCGCATGTGTCATGCCCGCTTACCGTGGGAGCAATAACGTTGTGGTGCACAACATGCAGGGAATCTAGGGCGCTCCTTCCATCACCAGTAATCGATACGGCAATGATTACTCGGTGATCGCTCCTTGATCGATGGCGTTCTGCTTAGCGTCGGCCAATGCCTGGTCAACGGACTTGGTCTTGGTCATGATCGAGGAGTGTGCATCATCAAGCAGCGAGCCGATGGTGTCTCCACCCTCACCGACCGGGTTCTCAGGCTTGGTTTCGTTATCCTGCCAGGCCTTCTTGGACAGGTCATCAACGGCCATGCCATCTACAGAGAAGAAGGTGTTCTTCACGGCGTCAGAGAGATAGGCCGGAGTGATGGCCACGGCAGCGAGCACCTTAGCGCCTTCTTCGCCGGAGCAGAACTTCACAAATTCCTTGGCTGCGGCAAGCTTCTGTCCAGTGGCCTTGGAAGAGACCGCAAAGCCGGTCGGATCGCCGAAGGTAATGGCCTTGTCGGACTTCTTGGCATCCGGGTTCTGCGGGATAGGAGCCATGCCCCATTCGAACTTGTCTGCGTCACCGCTCTTCTGATCGTTGACGATGTCCAGAGCGTACCATGTGCCCATCGGCACCATCGCGGCCTTTTCGGTGCCGAACTGAGCCTGATACTGCACCGAAGTGGTCTTGGAGGTGTTCCAGTCAATGGTCAGGCCCTCGTTCTGCCATTGCAGTGCGCGCTTGTAGTAGGACTTCATATAGTTGAAGTTGCCCTTGAAGAACGTCTTATCAGGCTGATATCCGGTCTGTGCCAGAGCGAAGGACTGGACCACCGAACGCCAGTTGTGCTGGTACATCGGGTAGACCGCATTGGCGTCGTAGCCTGCGGCCGGCAGCTTCTTCTTGAGCTCTTCAGCGACCTTGGTGTAATCGTCCCAAGTCCAGGTGCCGTCAGGCAGATCCACGCCCGCCTTCTCGAACATCGTCTTGTTGTAGAAAAGCACCCAAGAGTCCTGACGGTACGGCAGAGCGTAGTACTTACCGTCAAGGTCATAGCTGGAAATATCGATGTTCTTGTCGCTCTTATAGGTCTTGGCGACATCAGCGAGATCGGACAGACCACCGGACTGCGCATACGTGTAGTACTTCTGCAGGTTCTTGATCGGGAACACATCAGGCTGGGATCCAGCGGAGATATCACCGGTCATCTGCTTGTCGTAGTCGTCGGCCGAGTATTCCTTGACCTTGACGGTGATGTTCGGATGCTTCTTCTCGAATGCCTTAGCAAGGTAGGAGAATTCCGGACGAGAATCAAGAGACCAGCCTGCCAGCGTGATTTCCGTCTTGGCGTTTTCATCCAGCGCCTCACTTGAGCCGGAATCGTTGCTGCCGCTACCGCAACCGGCAAGCAGCGTGCCGATCACAGAAGCCATAGCAATTACTTTCATGCCACGTGTCAACTTCATTGATGTGCCTTTCTCTCAGCATCATTGCCAAATGGTTCATACATCACTGTATGAATCCCTGCAGTTATTAAATATATTGTTCGTTTCTGATCGATAAGACTATTTGCCATTATTTGCATTTGTGCAATTGACATTTATGAGCGAATTCTTGCAAAAGAAATGCGGGACTTAGCCGAAGCCAAGCCCCGCATAAGAGCATTCTTTCAGAATTCCAAGCCGTTAGAACAATGTCTCATCGTGGTCATCAGCCGGATGAGGGGTATAGGTGATCTTGAATTCATCATCCTCAGGAACAGTCGAGACATTCATCTCTCGATCAGACTTATGGAAAGTAACCGTTCCGTATGCCGGCACGACGACTTTCTGCCATCGTGCCCCCTCACCGTTAATGGTGATGGCCGCTTCGACATCCGTACCGCCAGGATTATACACAATCACGCTCAGGTCGCCGCGTTTGCTCTCGAATGCCACCGACCCCAGACCGCCATTGCGGCCATCCGGAGTGTAATTGGACGAGCCGATACGCCGTGAGCCGACCGGCACATCCTGTCCATAATTGCGTAGCATGAAGTACTCGAGATTTCGTTTGACCTTACCGGTGCTCGAGTCGATGGTGATGACTCCGCGACGCCCGGATGTGCCTGCATAGCTCGGGAATCCCTGCTCGTCAAGTGCTATGTTCCACAGGTTGATCAGTCCCACGCCATTACGCACCAGCCAATTGCCGATTTCGCCGAACATCACATGGCTGGCCTCGTCGACAGTCTCGTCAAGCATGCATCGACGTTCCGTCATTGCACTCTTCCACTGAGGAAATTGGCGTGTTCCATTATGCACCCATGTCGGCAAGCCGGAATATGTATGGAAGGCCGCTCCTGCAAAGCACTGCGCCTGCGCCGGCGTCATGTATTCGCTGGCAGGGCGCTGCCAGAAGCGCAATGAGTCGTCTCCGAAATAGATTTCAACATCGGGGAAAGTCCTGTCAAGCGCCGGACGCAGGTATTCGCTTCCCCATTGGGTCAGTTCCTCCGGAGTCCAGACGGTGATCGGCCAGGGGCAGCCGTTGGACGGCTCGTTTTGCATCGTCACAGAAGTGATGTGAATCCCAAGCTTGGCGTATGCCTCGATGAATTTGACGAAATACTGGGCATATACATAGTCAATGGTGTCTTGGTAGCGATAGCCGTTGCCAACGTATTCCCCAAGACGCAAACGCCCCGAACCGTCGATACGATTGGATGTCTTCATCCAAGCCGGAGCGCTCCAGGGAGAAGCCATGATTTTGACTGCCGGATTAATCGACACGATTTCCTGAAGCACCGGCACAACATTCTTCATGTCTCGGGTAGCATCCGGAGCCCCTGGCTCCCCTGTTCCTATGGAGAAGTGTTCCAAAGCGGCGTCAGCGGCAACACCGTCCGGCAAATCGTCATAGGTGTAGTATTTCTGGCTGGAGAAGTCGCATGCGCCTATCGACATACGCACGGAGGAGAAGCCACCTTGCTCGGGGTCGAACATCTCCGTGAGAATCGCGTGACGCTGTTCGCTAGTCATTGAGTTCATGAACAGCGATGCCGAGGAATCCGTAATAGCCGCTCCGGCGCCTTCCCACATCTGGTATTCCTGTGTGGGGTCAACGACGATCTTGACGGCGTCCCCTGGTGTCGAAACGATGTGCGGAACATCGATCGGGGTGCGGCGGTCCTTCAGATCACCGCTGGTACGGGTCCAATACTCATATCGATAAGAGTTGACGGGCTGAGCCATGATTTTCCTTTCTACGATCCGCTCCGGCTGCCGCAATGCAGCCAGAGCGATACATATACCAAACTATTCGCGATTATTCGCCGTATTCCTGCAGAACGACGTCAGCATCGCCTACATGCAGTACGTTGTCTTGCAAACGGACTTCGGGGATGGTGATAGTGCCGTCCGAGCTGATTGATTCGCCTTCGGCGTCGCCGAGGTATAGCGACACGAAGGTATAGATACCGAGGTCGATTACACGGGTCTGCAACGGAATACGCGTCTTGGGATACAGCAGGTTGACGTTCGGCTCAGGAACCGAAAGCTCCACATCGAACCCCTGCGCACCGACCAGACCGACTATTCCTTCCTGAGTGCGGTAGAAGACCGCGTTATCGATTCCGGCGGCGATTTCCTGCCCACCATCCGGCAGGGAGAAACCACCTTCAGCCAGATGCAGGCAACGCGCGGTGTCGATTCTGTGGACACGCACATGCCATGGCATATGCGGCACCACGAAATTCGTAATGGTCACATCGTCGAACGGCTTCCATTCGCTGTACACGTAGTCGTCGTGGATGGCCCAATCGGCATAGCCGTAGGCGGTCTGCCAGTAGTGCTCGCTTTCGGATATGGCAAGTGTGCTGTCGTAGGCACCCTGTTTGAGCAGTACCGCCGCTTTGGGCACCGAGAAACCGAAAGTGGTGGAATACACGTATTTCTCATATTTGGCGTTGGCATGGGCATGCTCATGGCTGTGCTGCCCCGCAGTAAATGCCTGCACTTCTCGTCCGGTGCTGCTGTGCGCCACCAACATACGCGGTTCCGGCTGCTTCTTCAGCGGCGCGAAGGTGATTTGCTCGGATTCTCGCACTGTCCAGAAAGGATCACCGTCATCGATGCACAGGAAAATGAACGTCTTGAGCGCCCAATACGCGGACGCCGGCCCGTTGTAGCCTTCGGCCATGTTCATGTTGGGGTAGGCGTATCCGATAGGAATTAGGCCATCCGACTGGAAGATGTTCTGGGAGAACCACCAACGCAGATTACTCAGCAGCAGATGCTTGAAATCGGCGATGCTGTAGTGTTCAGGAGGCTCTACGCCGGCAAACGAGGCTGCGGCCCAAAACGCGGCCTGCGCAAAGCGGTAGTCGAGGCTTCGCCCGTAAGGCAAGCATTCGCCGGTGGTTGCGAACCAATTCGCATAGCTAGGCACGAATTCGGACGCCCGCTTTTTGAGCAGCTGTTCCTGCGGACCGTTCCTTTTGGTCAGACCGACCAGTACCAGGGTGAAGAATTGGTATGCGAAGGGGATGTAGTTGTCGATCTGGTTTTCATAGCCGTCATATGACCATCCGTGCCCGAGGTAATGGGAATTCGTGATATCGAAATCGTCCTGGACGAGCTTGGCGTATTCCGAATGACCGGTGTCGACGAACCAGCTGTTGACGAGCGTGCGGAAGAGCAGCCAGTTGGTCTTGGGAAGCACTTTATGGTTAACCTGATCCATCCAGCGCAGAATATTCTGCTGCTGCTCATCGGTGATATGGTCCCAGAATTCCGTCTTGGTCTCATAGAGAAAGGCGGAGATGGCTCCCATTTCCACAAAGATCTGATCATAATCAGTCAAATCCCCACCCCAGTAATCAGGGTGGGAGGGATCAGTGCAATTGACCAGGCTTTCGGTCGTCCACTGCCACCACTGGCCGAAACGACGAATATTGCTTCTGTTGTGGAACAGCGGCCCCAGACCCCATAGCAAGCGGGCAAACCCTTCTATGGACGTACGATCCTGACTGTATACGGCACCGCTGTCGCTCATGCGGAAGCGACCATACCGCCCACCCCTCATCGCCAGCTGCACCGCAGGAGTCAGCAGTTCCACCAAGGCATGCTCGCACTGAGCCTTGGTCCTCAATGGATTACGGGCCACCTGCGCATTAAACGGTTCGATATGCTCTTCATATTGATTGGCGATCATGTATATTCTCCTTCGAACAATCAAACAGCCATACCACGTTATGCAGCACCATCACGTACTGACCATTAATGATTATATATGATTGTAAATGATTGTTTCTTTTGGGCATGTTGCTCTACAGCATCGCAATATCCACACCGCATAGGTTCAGCCATCTAGTGCTTGCAGCAAGCGACGCGCCTCATACGGACCTCATTTCAATCACATCGCCTTGCTCATTCTCAATCCGCGCAACCATTCCGGACGGCATGTCAAGATCGACCGATACATGCCCTTCCTCGCGAACACAGCACACGCGAATGCTGCCACTAGGAGTTGGAACGACTCCCCTTGCTTCATGTGCATCACCCAATTGAGGACGCACCCGGAACACAGCATACCCCGGTTCAATCGGCTGTACTCCAAGCATCCCCCACTCCAGCAGATATGCAGGAGACGCCGACCAAGGATGGGAATACGTGGTATTCCCCTTAATGGACACATCCCATCCCTCCATAGTCGAGCCGCAGCCGGTAGACACCATGTGATGCCACGAATGCAGGTTCCTCGGATCGTCATCGGCCATCATACGATTCGCCAAAGCACCGAAACCATTCCTATACAAGCCCTCAAGCAACACAGCAGCTACATACGGACTGCAGCACATGCCCTTATTACGAATATAATCGGCGACCATTGCCCGACGATCTTTAGGGACGTCCACGAATGCCAACGCAAATGCATTCGCATGAAGAGAACCATGCTGCAACTGATCCCCCTGCGCGTTCAAACCGTCCCTATAGCACTGCGCATGATCATCCCACAATCGCGCATTAATCGCCGATTCCAATGCCGAAGCGCGCCCAGCATACCGCACAGCATCAGCAGCATCGCTAACCACACGCGCCATATCAGCCATGGCCCGGTAGGCCGCACAAGACAGCGCATTGATTACCGTATTCACTGGGCCGAATACGAAGCCATCACGCTCAGCCGGAGGCCAATCAACCAAATCACCATCCATATGGCCGGCCTCCCCCGGCTCCTTGACAATCAAACCACTCGATTCATCGACATACCGTTCCGGAAGGAATGCGCGCAACGCTTGATATTGCCTACGAATCTGCAACTCATCATTACTGGCCATCCAAGAATCATGCACGGCCAGAATCAAATACAACGGCCATTCGGTAGGCCACGTACGATTCGCGATCAGCCAATCAACACTGTACCGTCCAAGCCGAATCGCATCAGCCCCGCAGTCCAGTGCCAAATGCGAGCGCTGCTGCAACCATGCATCGGCTTCGTAAGGTGCACGCTCACGGGTCCACGAATCCGCGTAAATCGGACCATTCAGCGCTTTGATGCTATTACGGCAAAAACGCCAGACCTCATTCAAGGTCTTATCGCTGCATACAAAACCCGCAGCATCGTCATCGAACGGATACTCAATAGCCGTGGCCCTCACCGACGAGGCAGCGGCGCAAACCGCATCTTGCGAGGCCTGAGTCTGAGCAGGGATAATCTGCACATAACGGAATACCCGCATACCCCAAGTCTCCACTGCTGGAGTCTGCGGGGTGATATGCCAGCTGTCCTGATAGGTATTAAATGTGCTCAAGCGGTAACGGACATTACCATTGTCATCCAGCACCTCGCCATAGCGGATACGCACATCAATATTTTCCAAGATGTGAAGCGATTCGACATCCAAGGAGATTCCGCCCACGCAAGTGCGCCCAAAGTCAAGAATCAGCGTTCCTCGATCATCGATTCTTGTAGCGACGGGGTCAAGGTAATGCACTCCGACGTTCGCAGTCGGCGTTAGCCGCAGGTCATCGAATTGCTCGCATGGCACAGCCTTGGGCCAGGAGCTGTCGTCGAAGCCCGGCTCGCTGAAACCGAATGGGTACCATTGCGTCTGCATATCCTCAGCCGGCGCTTCGAAATATTGCGTTCCTATCGAATCGGCATTCGGATAGGCACGATTGCCGACGATACCCTTCCAGTTGGACCCGGTTCCATATGTCATGTGGCACCCATCGGCAAGTACGATTTCCATATAGGCCCAGAATCGGCGTTCCCGCATCGTCCAGGCCAGTACGCCCATCGCATTCGGCCCGGCCTGCAGCAATCCGGTTACGTCGAATGTGTTGACGCGCGATTCATTCTCTACCGGAAACACCGGTCCCAGGCCGACGAAGTAACCGTTCACCCACATGCGATACACGAATTGTCTGGAGGGTTTAGTCGAGGAAGCCGTCGCATAGAGCGTCGCTTTGCGCACCGGCGTGCTCGGCAATGTGAATTCATGCCGCAGAAAAGCCCATCCTCGGCCATTGTCCGGGGACTGAATGATGCTCGGCTGTCGAAAATAGCTATCGCTCGACGACTCGTTGCCGTTGTTATTATCGGGATAATCCGCAACTGCTTTCATATCATCATCGCCCGCTGACGATGGGTCGACCCATATCGTCTGCGCATTGCTCCATTCAAGGCCCTTATACAGCAGTTCACTATCATCGAGCATCTCTATTCCTCCCTTGGAATCGGCACTCGTTATGGAATCAAGCGTACCTTATCAGTATCAATCATCTTCGATTAAAAAATATCAGAATCAATCGACTATAGACTTCGTATAATATACGTATCAGACAAGGCAAGGAAGACTGGGGCACACCATCATGGCACTGAACGCAGAGCAACGAGACTATCTACCCGACGAACGCCGCAACATGATCCTCAATCTGCTGACACAGCACGAAGTGGTCACGGTCACGCAGCTTGCCACCTCATTGGAAACCACGGAAATCACCGTACGCAGGGATCTTAACGCACTAGCCAGAGCCGGCCTGCTCAAACGTATCCGCGGTGGCGCAATGTCCATTGGCACCATCAAGGAGCCCGCCCCGGCCGGCAGCGCCGCAATTCCCGAACCCGACACGCCGGAAAACACCAGCATCGGTGTCATGGTGCCCGAACCAAGCTTCTTCTGGCCGGGAATCGTGAACCATATGAAGCATATCGCAGCCGAATCGGGCATATCGTTGACTATCCGCACCTGCTCCTACGACGAGAACATGCACGAGGAACGCATATTGCAAGAGCTTGCCGACGTCCCTAGGGTCTGCGGCATTATTGCCGCTCCGAACTCCCACCCCCATTTAGGGCAACATGCATGGCAGTGGATCGAAACGACAACGATTCCCACGGTGGTTCTGGAACGTGAGCAGCCGCTGCTCACGACACGTTACGTGGATTCCGTACAGACCGACCATCGCCGCGGCGTATGTAAAGCGGTATCCCATTTTCTTGCGCATGGACATACACACATCGGCGCAACCTTCAGTCAAACTCCCACATCAGCCATCATTCAGCGAAGCTGGCAGGATATTGTCGAACAAACACCGCGGATCGAATGCCCATTTGTCTTGACTGGCATGATGCCCTATGACACCGCTGGCGTAAAGACCATCGTCGAGACCATCATCCGATCCGATATCACCGCACTACTGGTGCACTCGGATTATCTTGCCATCGCCATAGCTCAAGCCCTTGAAAATCAAGGGAAACGCATACCTGACGACATATCGCTGATTTCTATAGATGGCTTCGCCACACCAAGCTCGCGCCCTCTGACGGTACTGCGTTCCGATGAAGAGGAATTGGCAGCCTGTGCCATACATACACTACTAAGCCGTATTCAATCACCCGATCAGCCGGTACATCGCATGTATCTGGATCCGACGCTCATCGATCGAGGATCCGTGGTACAGCGATAAATCATCTCCGACCCGCCGATGGTCAGCACCATCCCAGCGTCGGTAGTTTGATGGGGTTTAGATTACCGAGGGCAAGAGATCCATCACCATTCATGCCGCTGATAAGCGATACGCGTGGTGTCGGACGGCCTGTCAAGCAACTGAATCAAGCCGCAACGCGCGAAACCATTCGATTCGAGCACATGTTGCATGGCCTTGTTGTTGGGATGCGTGTCGGCACGCACATTGCCATAATGCTCGATGCACCAGTTGATGCAGTCCTTGGCAGCGCCTTTGACAAGTCCGGACGAGGCAATGCGGTGAATCGTCACATACGGATCATCATCCAGCCATGCACCGTCGATATGCGCATAAGTCGGATCCTCACCAGGGCACAATGCGAACTGAGCCAGAATACGCTCATGGCCGTTGCAGGTGTCCACCAGCAGCACTGTGCGCTGGTTGGCAATATCGTCTTCAATCACGGATTCACGGGGGAACTCATTGCCCCATTGGGTAGGATTGCCATTGGCCGCCATCAGCTCACGGGCACGCGCGTAAATCTTCTGCATATGCGGCAAATCACGCATGGTGGCGTGGCGGAAACGACGAGACGTCGCCTTGTTCGCAGCGTTCGGCTGAGTCATTCCCACCTCTCTCATAAGGCAATCACCAGTACAGGAACTGACGGTAAACCTACCATGCCATAGGCACAAGAACCCCCGTCCGCGTTACATGGCGGACAGGGGTTCGTATAACACCTAATCAGGTCAGACGACCTTGCGCTCAAACGGATCGGAGCTGATGCCTTCCTCGAGAATCTGCTTGGCCCATTCCTTGGCGGTGAACAGGCTGTGGTCGCGGTAGTTGCCGCAGCTCTTCTCGGTGGTAGCGGGAACATCATCCCACGTGGCCTTGTAGGCGATGAATTCCAGCGATTCCTTGAGCGCCTTGGCCACATCCTCAGTGGAGTGCGTGCCCCAGGTCAGCAAGTGAAAGCCGGTGCGGCAGCCGAACGGCGAGCAGTCGATGTAGCCGGGGATGCGCTCACGCAGCAACACGGCGATAGTGTGCTCGATGGTGTGCAGGCCGCCGGTGGGAATCGCCTGCTTGTTCGGCTGGGTCAGACGAAGATCATAGTTGGAGATCACGTCGCCATGAGGACCCGTTTCCGTGTCAATGTAACGCACGTACGGCGCCTTGACCTTGGTGTGATCCAGCTGGAATGATTCAACGACGGGCTTCTCAGCCTTTTCCTCTGCCATGCTCGGATTCCTTTCTACACATTTGCATGTTCACATGCCATATCGCTTAGCAATCGTAGTCGCGCCCACACGGGAATACACGGAAATACCCCATGATTCGCTATAGGCAATGGTTATTGCGCATTCCCGGCGTTAAACGAGGCGACGGCTTCCATAAAGCGCTTGCCGTAAAGGCCGAGCTTGTGCTGGCCCACACCGTTGACAGCCAAAAACTGCGCATTGGTAATCGGCTTGATACAGGCCATGTCTCGCAATGTCTTGTCGGAAAAGACGATGTACGGCGGTTTGCCGATTTCCTGGGCGATGGTGCGACGCAGTTCGCGCAGCTTCTGGAACAGCGCCTCCTCGTCATCGTCAGGAATATAGGATTCCATTGCAGCGGAAGCACTGGCTGATTCGCTGGACACTCCCCCATGTCGACTACTTACCAAAGCCGACTTACGCTCCACACGTTTGATTTCATAATGGAAATCCGACGCGGCGGTTTCAGCAGCACGCGCGCCAAACATGACAATCGGCATACGCCCTTCGGCGATGAACAGGTAGCCATCGGTGGCCATCTGACTCAGCACATCGCGCACGCGAGCCTCGTTCACATCCTTGAGCATGCCAAACGTAGGCATCTGTTCCGGATTGAGCCATGCCAGGTCCTGCGCTTTGGAGCCGCGTAGAATCTTGACGATTTTGCCGGAACCGACCCGCTGATTCACATCATGCACGCACCGGCTGATCGCCTGGGCAACGCTGGTGACGTCGATGGTCTCGAAAGTACTTTCGCAGTTCGAGCAGGCACCACACTTGCCCTCATGCGTATCCGAGGGCGCATCCGTCGGCGTGATTTCCTGTCCGAAATACCGCGTCATGTACCGGTGCAGACAATCGGCGGTGCGGCAATAGCCCACCATGCCATCCAGCAGGCGTCGTTTGGACTGCCGCACGATTTCCTGATCTTCGGGGGTCATGCGCTCGTTCTCATAATCGCTGTCGAGTAGCCGGCGCCGGGTCACGATATCCGATTCGTTCCACAGCAGCGTGCAGCGGCTGGGCTCGCCGTCACGTCCGGCGCGGCCGGCCTCCTGATAATAGGCCTCGATGGATTCCGGCAAGTTGTGGTGGATGACGTATCGCACATCGGACTTGTCGATACCCATGCCGAACGCATTGGTGGCCACGACCACCGGCACCTTGTCGGTGATGAAGTCGTGCTGCGCCGCTTCACGCGCGTCCGACGACATGCCGCCATGGTAGGCGACCGCCGCGTGCCCCATCTGGTTCAGCGTAGCTGCGAGCGCCTCGGTGGTCTTGCGGGTGGCACAGTAGATGATGCCGGATTCGTCCGGGTGGGCAGCCACATAGTTCGCCACCCACGCGGCCTTGTATTTGGTTTCCAGCTTGACCACGTCGAAATACAGGTTCGGCCGGTCGAATCCGGTGACGGTGACGGCAGGATTCCGCAAACCCAGCAATCCCACGATGTCGCGGCGCACGCGCTCGGTGGCGGTGGCGGTGAATGCGCCGACCGGCGGGCGCTTGGGCAGGCCGACAATGAAGTCGCCAATACCAAGGTATGACGAACGGAAATCCTGCCCCCATTGGGAGACGCAGTGTGCCTCGTCCACGGCAATCAGGGAGATTGGCGTGCGGGCGGCGAAGTCGCGGAATCGGCCGGTTTCCAATCGTTCCGGAGCCACGTACAGCAGTTTGAGCTGACCCGCCGCAGCCTGGGCGAACACCATGGCCTGCTCATCCGGGGTTTGGGTGGTGTTGACGAATGCGGCCGGCAAGCCCAGATCATTCAGGGCATCGACCTGATCACGCATGAGGGAGATCAGCGGCGAGATCACGATGGTAACACCGGGCATCAGCGCGGCGGGAATCTGGTAGCACACAGATTTGCCGGCACCGGTGGGCATAACGCCCAGTACGTCCCGGCCATCCAGCAAAGCATCGACGATGCCTTGCTGGCCTGGCCGGAACGAATCGTAACCGAAGTATTGCTTGAGCGCCCCCAGCGCCGCCTCATGTGCCGTCATGCTTCCCAACCATACCGCACTGCCGCGGTCACAAGTCATGTATGCCTGTTCAATTATCCGTAAATCGGTTTCAAGGGGCGGATTGGACGTTTCGGGGACATCTACTTCCGTTTCAAGGGGCTGGTCATCAGCTAAACCACATATGCAAATGACATTACCCCAACGCCATTCCGCCGTTTTCACGCCTTGTCTACTTGGGCAACAGCCCCTTGAAACGGAAGTAGATGTCCGGGATAGCGCAAATCCGCCCCTTGAAACGGAGAATCACCGAAGTTACGTTCCGAGAACGGCTCGCAGCGTCTCCGTCACAGACGGTCGAGAGCCTGCTTGAGGTCGGCGATGAGGTCATCGGCGTTTTCGATGCCGACCGAGATACGCACCAGGTTGGCGGGCACCTGCAAGGTGGTGCCGGCCACGGAGGCGTGGGTCATAGCGGCGGGCACCTCGATCAGGCTTTCCACGCCGCCGAGCGATTCGGCCAGCGTGAAGATCTCGGTGTAGTCCACGAACTTCTTGGCAGCCTCGGCACCGCCGGCAATCTGCACGGAGAGCACGCCGCCGAAGCCGCCATGCATCTGACGAACCGCGATATCGTGGCCCGGGTGGGATTCAAGGCCCGGATACCAGACGCGCTCAATCACGTCAGCAGGCTGGGATTCCAGCCATTCCGCCACTTTCAAGGCGTTGGCGCTGTGACGCTTGACACGCAAATCCAGAGTCTTCAGGCCGCGAATGTCAAGGAACGAATCGAACGGGGAAGGCACGGCACCGGCTGCGTTCTGCAGGAAGGCCACCTGCTCACGGGTTTCCTCATCGTTGAGCACCACGGCACCGCCGACCACATCGGAGTGGCCGCCGATGTACTTGGTGGTGGAGCAGACCACCGCATCGGCACCATCATCGAGCGGGTGCTGCAAGGCGGGCGAAGCGAAGGTATTGTCGACTACCACCTTGGTGCCGTACTTATGGGCCACTTCGGAGGTGACTGCGATGTCGGTGATGTTGAGCAGCGGGTTGGACGGGGTTTCGACCCACACATACTTGTACGACTTGGCGGCGAGCGCGGCTTCCACGGCGGCGGTGTCGGTGATGTCCACCACATCGAGGCCCACGCCCCACGGCACGAACACCTTGGAGAGCAGACGGTAGGTGCCGCCGTACACGTCGTTGCCGAGCAGGATGTTGTCGCCGGGCTTGATGGTGGAACGCAGCAGCACATCGATGGCGGCAAGGCCGGAGGAGAAGCTCAGCGCGTACTTGGCGCCTTCCACGGCGGCGAGCTGCTCGTCAAAACTGGTGCGGGTGGGGTTGATGGAGCGTGAGTAGTCGTGGCCGCCGCGCAGGCCGAGCACGCCGTCCTGCTTGAAGGTGGAAGTGGCGTAGATCGGCGTAACCACAGCACCGGTGGTGGGGTCAGGCTCCTGGCCGGCGTGGATGGCGCGGGTGGCGACGGCGGTGTTGGCGAACTTGGCGTTGTATTCAGCGGACATGGTGTTGGTTTCCTTTGGTGTTTGGTTGGGTATTGGACGGGTTTGGAAAGTTATTGGATCTTTGCGGGCTGGCTCCTCTCAGTCAGCCTTCGGCTGACAGCTCCCCTCAAAGAGGGGCGCCAGAGCCCTTTTTGGCTCCCCTCTCCGAGGGGAGCTGTCGCGGAAGCGACTGAGGGGAGCACTTAGCGTTTAGAGGTACTGCTCGGCAAGGGACGGCTTGGTGGTGCGGTCGACCACGTCGCCGTAACCGTTGGCGCGCATCCAGTCGTCATCGAAGATCTTTTCGAGATAGCTACGGCCGGAATCGGGGGCGAGCACCACCACGATCTGGTTTTCGTCCAGATCGTTGGCGAGCGCGTACTTGATGGCACTGGCCACGGCCATGCCGGACGAGCCGCCGACCAGCAGCCCCTCCTCGCCGGCCAACCGGCGGGTCATTTCGAAAGCTTCGGCGTCGCCGACGCGCACGATGTCATCGGTGATGTTCCGGTCGAAAGCCTTGGGGTAGAAGTCCTCCCCCACGCCCTCGATGTCGTACTGGTGGACTTCCTCACGCGAGGTGGCGGAGTAGATGGAGCCTTCCGGGTCGGAGCCGATGACCTTGACCGCGCCGTCGGAGACTTCTTTCAGATACTTGCCGGTGCCGGAGATGGTGCCGCCGGTGCCGATGCCGGCTACGAAATGCGTGACCTTGTGATCAGCGGCCTCCCAAACTTCCGGTCCGGTGGTGTAGTAGTGGCTCAGCGGACCGTTCGGATTGTCGTACTGGTTCGGGCGGAAGCCACCGGGAATGGTGTTGGCCAGTCGTTCGGCGACTTGGTAGTAGGAGCGCGGGTCGTCGGGGCCGGCATCGGTCGGCGTGACGATGACTTCGGCACCGTAGGCGCGCAGCACCGCACGCTTGGATTCGGAGACCTTGTCCGGCAAAGTGAAGATCGTACGGTAGCCGCGCTGCTGGGCGACCAGTGCCAGACCGACGCCGGTGTTGCCGGAGGTCGGCTCCACGATCACGCCGCCGGGTTTCAGCTCGCCGGACTTTTCGGCGGCGTCGATGATGCGCTCGGCGATGCGGTCCTTGGATGAGCCACCGGGGTTGAAGTATTCGACTTTGACGGCGATGGTGGCCTTAACGCCGGCCGTCTGCGGGATGTGGTTCAGCTTGACGAGCGGGGTGTTGCCGATGAGTTCGGCGAGGCTGTTGTGGATGGTCATCTGAAGTCCTTTGTTGCTGGGGTTGGGGTTTGCTGCGTTGCGTTCGTGAACCGACGTTCCCAGACGAATGGACTGTGGCCTTGTGCTTTGAAATTCGAGTATTTCAGTGATGAATCCGATACGGCCCACAGCTTGCGCGTTACACGGTTGCGCCTATGCCAAAGGTTCCACGAATTCTTGCGGCAAATCTGCCGCGATTGAATGCTCTATCTCAAGTTATGCGTCACTGACCGCTCGCCTAGGGGCGTCGGTTAGCGACAACAACATGAGATAATCTGCATGTCTCACACCATAGCACAGCCCGCGACAACTGCGTGTCGCGGGCGTTCATACGGTGGACGCGAGGAGTCGGCAACGATTCCGCCGTCCCTTCATGAGGGAGCCAAGAGGAGTTACAACGAGGCGGCTTCGATGAGTTGGCGGGTGTAGTCGGACTGGGGACTGCCGAGCACTTCGGCGGTAGAGCCTTCTTCTTCGACGCGACCATCGTGGAGCACGAGAATCCGATCGGCGATATGCTGCACCACGCCGAGGTCGTGGGACACCATGATCAATGCTGTTTCACGACGTGTTTCACGGATGGCGGCGAAGGTATCGAGAATCTGGATACGCGCGGCCACATCGATGGCGCTCATAGGCTCGTCGGCAAGAATCACTTTGGGCTCGTTGATGATGGCTCGCGCGATAACCACGCGCTGCGCCTGACCTCCGGACAAGTCGACCGGATACCGGTTCAGGAAAGTGGCCGGTTCAAGGCCAACCATGGTCAGAGCCGCGGCCACTCGCTCAGCGATTTCGGCTTTACCGAGGTCATGCCGCTGCAACACCAATGGTTCGGCAACTGACTGAGCAACCCGCCAACGCGGGTCAAGCGACGAGAACGGGTCCTGAAACACCAGTCCCGATTCGCGGCGGAGCGCTTGCACACCGGGTGATCTGCGACCACCGGCAATGGATTGACCGCCATACGTCACAGTGCCGGAATCGGCGGATTCGAGGCCGAGCATGATGCGGGTCAGCGTGGACTTGCCGGAACCGGAACCGCCGATGACGGCCAAGCATTCGCCAGGGCGGACGTCGGCGGAGACGTCGAAGAGGACTTGGCGGCGCGCGGAGCGGGGACCGAAGGATTTGTTGATGGATTGGGCGGAGAGGAGGAACCTATTGCCATCACTCATGAGAATCCTCCTTGGGAGTGCGGAGGGTGAGGGTTTGGGCGGCGGCGACCAGTCGTTGGGCCTGTAGCGTGGCCGGTGCGGCAAGCAGATTGGCGGTCGCGCCGGACTCCACAATGCGGCCAGCGTCCAGCACATAACAACGCGTTGTGGCACGTGCCAACACGGAGAAATCATGGGTGATGAACAGCATCGAGGCACCGGCATCGTCCACTAGAGAGACCAGCAGATCCACAATCTGTCGCTGGGTGATGGAATCCAACGCGGTGGTCGGCTCGTCCGCAATGATGAACCGCGGCGAGGTGATCAGCGCCGTGGCGATGCCCACGCGCTGCTGCTGCCCACCAGACAACTCGTGCGGATATTTGCCGGCCATATCACGGTCCAGCCCGACCTTGTCCAGCATGGCATTCACTCGGTCGGCACGTTCGGCCTTGGTCAGGTCGTAATGCAATTTCAGCGGCAGAGAAATCTGCTGGGCGACAGTCATCACTGGGTTCAGTGAAGCAGCCGGATTCTGAAATACCGCGCCCACATACCGGCCACGCAGGTCGGCGAGCACATGCTCAGAGGCACCGATGATTTCCGTACCGCTCATATCAATCGACCCGTCGGCTGCAGCAGTCAATGGCAGCAGCCCCAGTATCGCCTTGGAAATCATCGATTTGCCGGAGCCGGAGGAACCGATTAGGCCAACCCGCTCGCCATCGGCAATGGCCAAGTCCACATCGGAAACAATTAATCTGCCGCCGACAGCAATGTTCAGACCATGAATATCAACGCTCATCGCCGCCCTCCCCTGCTTCCCTCAACGCGGGATTGGCGACCGGGTCGATGGCATCACGCAACACATCGCCGAAAATATTCAGGGCCACCACCACGACCGTGACAATCAGACCGGGCCACACCACGGTCAGCGGAAACACATTGATGAGCTTGACCGATGTGGCCAGTGAATGCCCCCAGCTCGGCACACCCGACGGCACACCGATACCGAGGTACGTAAGTCCTGATTCGGCCAGCACCGCCGTGCCAGCGGACAGTGACAGTTGTACGGCCAGCACGGGCAGGATATTCGGCACGATATGGCTCACCAACACACGCCATCCGCTGGCTCCATTCGCCAGGGCCGATTCCACATACGATGAACGGGCCGCCAGCAACGCCACCGGACGGGCCACACGTGCCAGATTCAGCCCGTATCCGAAGCCGCAAGCGATGACGATCACAACGATGGACGCACCGAGCGGTACAGCAAGAATCAGCGCGATAAGCACAGTGGGAATGGAGATCAGCGCATCGACCACCACTACAGACGAGCTGGCAAGCGCCGCATTGCGTGCGACCATCGCCGCAATGAGCAGCAGCCCCCAAGTGGCGGAAACCACTACGGTAAGCAGCACGATGAGCAGGTTCGTATGCGAGCCGGCAAGCAGCCAGCTGAACACGTCGGCTCCGGTACCGTCGGTGCCGAGCCAATGCGCGGCGGAGGGTTTAGCCCATACGTAGTAGCCGTCGGTGGCCCATAGGGATTGCGGGGTCCAGAACAAAGAAACGATGGCGATCAGCAGCCATGAGGCGAGCACGATAAGCGCGAATTTGCCTTCGGCCCGGCGCCACATGGAGTGGAGGACGATTGCGAAAGCCGCTCGTTGACCCCCCTCCGGCATCGCGGTGCGACGCCACCTCACATCAGCGGGAGGATTGGGAACACGCTCCCCCTCGACTGCAGACGGCGAGAAGGAAGTAGACGATTTGCTCATGCGGTCACCTCCGTGATGGTGGCGACGGTTTTGAGGCGTGGGTCAAGCACACGGTGGAGCAGATCGACCACAAGGCCAATCAACAGAAAGAATGCGGCCAAAAGGAACAGCTCACTTTGCACGGCAATAAGGTCACGATTGCCCACATCAGTTACGAGACCATTGCCGATACCCGGCAGGGCAAACAGGTTTTCGATGACCATCACGCCGGTGATCATCGAGGCGAACGTCAGTCCGATAACGGACACCAGTTGCGGGGTCGCCAACCTCAGGCCGACATGCAGCACTGCCTGGGTGCGGGTCATGCCGCAGGAACGAGCCATGTCGATATAACCGGAACCGGCCAAATCGTCCAGAGCCGAACGCGTGTATCGCATGATGGTCGCGCCCACGATGACACCGACCGACAACGCCGGCAAAATCAACGACAGCATCGCCGAACCGGGCGCTCCCCAACCGTCCAGAGGGAACCCTTGCGAAGGGAAGACGCCAATCAGTCCGACGCCACGGCCGAATAGCAGAATCAGCAGCAATCCACCCCACAAAGCAGGGATGGCACCGCCGATGATGGCCAGCACATGGAACGCGGAACGCACTCGCTCGGAGCGAGCCAGCACCGCTGCACAACCCAGCGGCAGGCCAATGACCAAGGCAATCAACATGCCAAGAATGATCAGAGGAAAGGTGATGGCTGCGCGCGAGCCGACCAGTGAGGTTACGGAACGACCGGTCAGGATGGACGTGCCGAAATCACCATGGATCAGTGCACCCATCCAATCAAAGTATTGCGCGACTAATGGCCGATTCAAGCCGAGCTGTTCGCGCAACTGGGCCACGCGCTCGGGCGGCGAGTTGACGCCAGCCATCACGGAGGCCACGTCGCCGGGCAGAATGCGCAATGCCGCGAAAATCACCACGGACAGGCCGAGCAGCGCTACGACAAACAGCGCCAGTCGTTTGAGCACGAATCGCATAATGCCTACTTTACTCGGGGTTACTTTCCTTTGGCTCCCCTCAGTCGCCTACGGTGACGGCTCCCCCCTCTCTGAGGGGAGCCGTCGCGCAGCGACTGAGGAGCGGTCATAGGAGGAGGATGACTGAGGCCATCCTCAGTCCGCTTCGCGGACAGCTCCCGCCAGCGGGAGCCCGAAAAAACGTAACTACTTCTGGCTGGATCCAGCGACGGAGTAGGTCACGTTATAGAGGGGCAAGACGGTCTGGTTGAGGTTGAGGGGGAAGCCCTTGACACCCTTGGCCGTGGCGGTGGTGGTGCGGTAATTGAACAGCCAATCCGCAGCGGCGTCCTCGGACACCAACTTGGCGGCCTCGGCGAACTTGGCGTCACGCTCCTTGTCGGAAGTGGCGGCCACGCCCTCGTTGTACAGCTTGGTCACGTCCTTGTTGTCGTAGCCGAAGTAGTAGGTCGGGTCGGTCCAGGAAGCGAAGTCGTGGCTTTCGTTGTGGTCCACCAGTGAGATATCGAAATCGTGGTTGGTGTACACGTCCTGCAACCAGGTGGAGAATTCCACCACGTTGACCTTCAGATCAATGCCGATGGGCTTCAGCTGCGAACGCAGTTGGTCGCCGAGCTCGGTGCCATAAATGTTGGCGTAGGTCAGGCTGAGTTCCAGCGGCTTGTCGGCGGAGTAACCGGCCTCAGCCATAAGCGACTTGGCCTTGCCCTGATCGTAGGGATACAGGTTGGTCAAATCCTCGTAACCGGGGTCGAGGGACGGAATCGGGCCGCCGAGCGCCTTGTCGGCGCCGCCACGGGAGGCGATGAGTTCCTTGTGGTTGATGGCGTAACGGATGGCCTGGCGAATGCGCTTGTCGGCCAGCTTGGAGCCGGAGGCGTTGTTGAAGCCGAGCACGAACTTGTCGGTGCCGTCACCGGCCTTGACCGTGTAGTTCGCGGAATCGGACTTGAACGGCTCGGCGAGGTTCTCGGTAATCGGGGCGAGCACCTGCACATCGCCGGACTTCAGGGCGTTGACCGCGGCGTTGTCGTCAGCCAGATACTTGACCACCACGGTGGGTGTCTTGGCCTTGTTCTTGCCCCAGTACTTGTCGTTGGCCTTCAGCGTGATCGAGCTGTTCTCCACGAACTTGGAGACGGTGTACGGGCCGGAGCCGATGGCCTGGGTCTTCAGGTCGTACTTGGCATCCTTGTCGAACACCAGTCCGGGGCGGCCGGTCAGGGTCCACAGCAGGTTGGAGTTCGCGCTCTTGAGTGTGATGACCACGGCGTCGGCGTCCTTGGCCTCGACCTTATCGACGGCAGCGAGCGCGTCGGCGTCGTGATAGTCCTTGGCGATGAGTTCGTTGATGGACCAGGCCACGTCTTCGGCGTCGAGCTTGTCGCCGTTGGAGAAGGTCATGTTCTTGTTGAGGTGGAAGGTATAGGTCAGGCCGTCCTTGGACGTCTCCCAGCTGGAGGCGATGGCGGGAACGACCTGGTTCTTGGAGTCGCGGGCCACCAGACCCTCGTACACGTTGCCGATCAGGATCTGGTCGAGCGCGGAGCCGGCGGTGTTGCGAATGTCCAGATTGGTGGGGGCCAGTTTGAGACCGATGGTCACGGTGTCGGCATAGGTACCGGACGAGGCCGCGTTCTTGGAGTCTTTCTTACCGCCGAAGGCGAAGGCGGCGCCGGCGATAACCGCCACCACCACGACAACGGCCAAGGCAATCAGCCACCACTTCGGGCTGTTCTTCTTCGGATTCTTTGCGCGCGAGGCAAGGCTCGCATCTGTGGTTGCGCCGTCTTCGACGTGCGCACCATTGTCTTGAGACATGGTTCTTCCTCTATATATGTTGGTTTATACGGTTGGCCGCCACAAACGGGTCGTCCACCACAGCCCATCATAGCGGCGGGGCTGTAGAATTGCACATGAAATCCATCTTGAATCTGGAGGGTTATCATGCTGGTCGCCGTTGATATCGGCAATACGAACATCGTGCTTGGTTTTCTGGATGGCGACACCATCGCCGGAACCTACCGCATCACCACCAAAGCCAACCATACATCCGATGAATACGGCCTGTTTTTGACCGAATTCCTGAGAATGAGCGGTTTCCAGCCGTCCGATGTGGATGACGTGATCATCTGTTCGGTGGTGCCGAAGGTGATGCATTCCTTCCGCTCCTCCATCGTCAAGTTCTTGGATATCGACCCGATGGTGGTGGGCCCCGGCATCAAGACCGGCATGAACGTGCGCGTGGATGACCCGAAATCACTCGGCGCGGACATTCTGGCCGACTGCGCCGGCGCCTATTACGAGTATGGCGGTCCGGTGCTGGTGGCCGATTTCGGTACGGCCACCACGTTCACGCATGTGAGCGATAAGGGCATGGTCGATTCGGGCGTAATCACCACCGGCATTCGTGCAGGCGCCGCCGCCCTATGGGGAGACACGGCCCAGCTGCCGGAAGTGGAGATTACCCGACCGGAGACCATTTTGGGCACCAATACCAAGACCTGCATGCAGGCAGGCCTGTATTACACGTTCCTGGGCGGCGTGGAACGCACAATCAGCCAGTTCCGCAAGGAGCTTGGCGGCGAGGACTTCAAGGTGATCACCACCGGTGGCCTTGGGCGCGTGTTCGCCTATGATACCGAGCTGATTGACGTCTATGACCCGGATCTCATCTTCAAGGGCATGGCGCATATCTACGCCCGCAATGTGAAGTGACGAAATCGGCCTTTAGCTAGGCCTTCCCTCAGGTCTCTCCCTCCGTCCGCCTTCGGCGGCCACCTCCCTCGTCAGAGGGAGGTTAGCGAGGAGCTACTTAATCGTGAAACCCTGGTTGAAGCCGTATTCCTTGAGATCTTTCTGCCAGGTGGCAAGCCCGTGTTCAAGACTGACTTTCTTGCCGGGCCTGTCCAACGATTCCAGCGGCTTGCCTTTCTCGTCTTTCATACCCATATCGACTTCCATCTCACGCTGTTCGTAGGCCTGTTTGCTGCTGGCCCATTCATAGGCTTTGCCTACCGTGCTCTTGAAATCGTTACGTGCATACACTTCAAACGGCAGATACTGATATCCCACGGATACATCCTCGGCCGCTTCGGAAAGCACACGGTTGAATTTCTGCCCGCCGAAATACGGAATTTCGACGCCACGATCGTTCGTGATCGTGGTCTTATCGAGAAATTCACCGGAATTGAGGGTGTCATAGTCGGCAGGGAAGGCACCGCCAGCCACACGGGCACTGATGCCCTGCGCGTCATGGGTCACGAAATCCACGAATCGATAGGCCGCATCAGGCTTACGCGTCAGCTGCAACACGGCAAGTGCGGATCCGCCGCTTTCGGCATTGGTGGGCTGGCCGTCATAGGTGGGCATGGGCGCCACACGCCATAGTCCGGACGCGCCGGGCACATTGGATAGCAGCATCGAAGGCATCCATGCGCCGGAGAACATGGAAGCAATGGTGCCGGTGCCCACCCTGCGCTTCCATCGCTCAGACCATGTGGCGGACGTGGTGTCCACCAGGCCTTCATCGATCATCTTTTGCCAGAATTCGGTGAACAGCTGGGTGCCGGTATCGTGGTCCAGATCGATGGTCACGGTTTTACCGTCCGGCGAGGTATGGAAAGGCTGCCCGCCTGCAAGCCATATCATGGCGTCGTAGAAGCTGCCATCGCCCGAATCGGCCGCAATATAAGCGCCAATTTGCTTGAGTTTCTTGGCGGCCTCGTAATAATCGTTCCATGTCTTGATTTGCGTGGCATCCACCCCGGCCTGCTGGAACACATCCTCGTTGTAGAAGAATCCCATGGGGCCGGAATCCATCGGCAATGCATACACTCGTCCGGCAAGCTGGACGGACGCCCAGGTGCCAAGGGTAAAGAAACTCGCATAATCGGAACCGGTACGATCGGTTAGGTCGAGCAGCTGACCGGATACCTCGTATTGCGGCAGCGCGTAGTATTCGATCTGCGCCACATCCGGCGTGCCGTAGCCGTCCTGGATGGCGGTATTGAGATTCTCATAGCCGGAGATGTTGGTCCATTCGACGCGGATGTCCGGATTGGCTTTCTCGAAACGGCGGATGACTTCGCCCATGCTGGGCTCCCAGCTCCATACGCTGATTTCGGTACGGTTATCGACCGTGGCTTGGCCGCAGGAGGCTAGGGATACGGTAAGGACCGCGGCCACGACTATGGTCGCCAGTCTGCTGATTCGCCGTCCGATTGTTCGCATGGTGACGAGTCTACTAGGCGGGGCTTAAAACGCCGTATGATGAACCACCCTCAGTCTCGCCTCGCGAGTCAGCTCCTGCCAGCGGGAGCCAATATGGCAGCAGCCCCGTGGCGAGATGCGTCACGGGGCTGCTGTGGATATATAGAGAAGGAATTATAAGGCTTACTTCACGGTGAAGCCCTGATCCTTGCCGTAATCCTGCAGGGCCTTCTGCCAAGCAGCGACACCGTCGCTCAGCTTCTGGTCACCGGTGTAGGACTTGCCAAAGTAGTCGCCGAAGATGGTGCGGGCCTTGACCTCGAAGGGCAGGAACTGGTAGCCGGAGGACACGTTCTCAGCAGCCTGAGCCAGAACCTCGTTGTACTTCTGACCACCGAAGTAGTCAACATCCTGACCATCGGCGTTCTTCACGGTGGTGGCGTTCTTGAAGGAGTCCTTTTCCAGGGAGGCCTTGTCAGCCGGGAAGGCGCCGCCAGCCACACGAGTGGCCACACCAGCACCGTGGTTGGCGTACTCGATGAACTGGTAAGCAGCATCAGCCTTCTTGGTGGAGGCGAGCACAGCCAGCGAAGAACCACCGTTCTCAGAGTTGGTGGTGGAGCCGTCAGCGGTCGGCATCTGGGTCACACGCCACTTGCCGGCACCGTCAGCAGCGGAGTTAGCAAGGTTGGCAGGCATCCAAGCGCCAGTGAACAGGGAGGCGATGGTGCCGTCGACCATGCCCTTGAACCAATCCTCGGACCAGCCGGCGGTCTTGGTGTCGAGCAGACCCTCGTCCAGCAGCTTCTGCCAGAAGTCGGTGAAGGTCTTGACGCCCTTGTCTTCGGTCAGGTTGACGGTGACTTCGGAACCATCGGAGGAGGTCTGGAACGGCTTGGCGCCGGCCAGCCAGGTCATGGAGTCGAAGAAGCCGGCGTCGCCGGTGTCGGAGGTGATGTAGTAGTTGTCGCCGAGGGCGTGAATCTTCTTGGCGGCGTCGTAGTACTGATCCCAGGTCTTGATCTGCTCGGCATCAACGCCGGCCTTGTCGAAGACTTCCTTGTTGTAGAAGAAGGCCATTGGGCCGGAATCCATCGGCAGGCCGTAGACCTTGCCGGCGAACTGCACAGAAGCCCACGGGCCAGGGGTGTAGAAGTCCTTGTAACCAGAGGTCTTGTCGGTGATGTCCAGCAGGTTGCCCTTGATGGCGTACTGCGGGACGGCGTAGTACTCAACCTGAGCGACGTCCGGAGCGCCAGAGCCAGCCTCAATGGCGTTGTCCAGCTGAGTGTATTCCTTGGTGTTGGTACCGACGTTCTTCAGGTCGACCTTGATGCCGGTCTCCTTCTCGAAGTCCTTGGCAACCTGGGTCAGCGAAGGCTCCCAAGCCCAGACGGTGATTTCCTTGACGTCGGAATCCTGAGCCGGCTGGCTGGACTTGCCGCTATCAGAGCCGCAGGCGGCAACGGAAACCAGCATGGCAACCGCACCGGTGAGGGCAACGGCCTTCTTGGCGGTAGTGAACTTCATCGTTCTGTTCTCCTTCCTCGAATCGTCTAGAACGATTCAAACTGTTTTGTCGCTCGCAATCATTGCGTGTTACCTAGTGTCAATTATTGATTTCTCCTCGACACTGAGAAGTGGCTCTATGAAGCCATTCCTTTCGCTATGGTTGCGATAACATCTTTTAGTATACACATCTCAAAACAAATCGCAAATGCGATGGCGGGCGTGTTATCGCTAACACGCCCGCCATCGCATTTGAATCGCTATAAATAGACCTCTTTACAGCTTTACCACCAGCACACCGTTCGGCTGAATGGCCGCCGTATGCTCGGATTCGTTGACCTGAGCCAGCGAGGCGACCAGCGGCTCGCCGTCCACGTCCACAATCGCCACATCGTGGGTGCGGTTGAACAGGAACACGAAGTGGTTCTCGCCAGTTTCATCCGCACGCTCAACGCGCAGCACTTCGCCGCGATCGTCTTCGGCCGAGGTCTCGATGCCGAGTTCCTCCAGCAGCGCGGGCAGGCTCTTGGCCAAGCCCTCACGGCCGAGACGGGCACCGACGTATGCGGCCTTGCCGTCGCCGAAGTCGTTGATGGTGATGGCGGGAGCGCCGTCGAAACCGGTCCACTTATCGGCCTTAAATGCAGCGACCACGTGAGCGGTATCGGCCACGGAGGTGATCACGTCGGCGAAATCGTGCGCCACGGTCCCGTTGTCCAAGTCGAGGTGGTCCATGGCACCGGGGAAGTCGTTGCCCATCGGGGCGAATTCCTCAACGCGCACGCCCACCACGTCACGGATGGAGCCGGGGTAGCCACCCAGCCAGACGTGATCCTTGTCGTCCACCAGACCGGTGTAGTAGGTCACGAACAGCTTGCCGCCGTTCGCCACATACTCGCGCACGCGGCGCGTGGTCTCTTCAGACAGGATGGTCAGGCTCGGCAGCACGACGGCTTCGTACTCGTCCCAGGGACCGCGAACCGGCACCACGTCTGCGGTCAGACCGTTGTCCGCCAGCGCGCGGAACCACGCGAGCGGCTCGGTCCAATGGCGTACCTCCTGAGTAGGCGTGGCGGTGTGTTCCGTAGCCCACTGGGACTCGTAATCGAAGACGACGGCGACCTTGGACTTGACCAGCTTGGTGCTCAGCAGGCCCTCGTCAGCAAGCTTGTTGAGGTCGGCACCCAGCTCGCACACGTCGCGGAAGATCTGGGAGTCGGGGCCCACGTGAGGAACCATCGAGGAGTGCCACTTCTCGGCACCGGCCTTGGACTGGCGCCACTGGAAGTAGCAGATGGCGTCGGCGCCCATGGCCAGGTGGGCCAGGGAGTCACGCACCAGTTCGCCGGGTTCGACGCGGTAGTTGATCGGACGCCAGTTGACGGCGGAGCTGGAGTGCTCCATGAGGAACCACGGATTCTTGCGGGCGATGCCGTCGCACAGGGAGGCCGAGTAGGCCAGCTCGTCGAAGTGAGCTTCGCCAGGAGTGAAGTAGTGATCGTTGGACACGAAGTCCACGTCGTAACCCCACTTGTCGTAATCGATGCCGGCACCGCCGGCGGAGACCATGAAGTTGGTGGTCTGCGGCTTGGGGGCGATCTCGAGCAGGGCGTCGCGCTCGGCCTTGTAAAAGTCGAGCAGGGCGTCGGAGCTGAAGCGCTTCCAGTCAAGCAGTTTGCCCGGGTTCATGAAGTTGCCATCGCCGATGAAGCGCGGCGGGATGATCTCGGAGAAGTTGTTCATGCGCTGCGCCCAGAAGGCGGTGCCCCAGGCGTCATTGACGGCGTCGATGGTGCCGTACTTCTTCTCGCACCACTTCTGGAAGGCGCGCTCAGCATCTTCGGAGTAGTCGAAGCGGTTGTGGCAGCCGTACTCGTTGCTCACGTGCCAAGAGACCACATAGGGGTTGTCCTTGTAGTGCTCGGCCATCTTGCGACACAGGTTGAGCGCGTAGTCAAGGAAGACCGGGCTGGTGGCCCGCCAGTGCTGTCGGGCACCGGGCTGGCAGACGTCGCCGCGGTAGTCGACCCAGAGGATCTCCGGGTGGGCCTGGGTCATCCACATCGGCGGGGATGCGGTGCCGGAGGCGAGATCGACGGCGATGCCGGCCTTGCCGAGCTTGTCGATGACGCGGTCGAGCCAATCGAAGTCATACACGCCTTCTTCGGGCTCAAGCTTGGCCCAAGAGAAGATGGCTACGGAGACGAGGTTGACGCCGGCCTTCTGCATGAGGGCTACATCTTCGTCCCACACTTCCTCAGGCCATTGGTCGGGGTTGTAATCGCCGCCGTACCAGATGCGGGGCTTGCCACCCGCAAGAGGCTGCGGCCACTTGAATTCGCGATGTTCCATGATGATGCTGTTCCTTTAATGAATAAATATCTACGTGTGGGCAAATGGGAGTCACGCAGATATACAAGGAGGCGCCTGCACGATTCTCAACAATGCGAATATCTGCATAGACGCCTCCTTCCTGTTAGTGGTTATGCCTTTATCTCGGCTCCCTCCACCAGAAGGGAGCCGAAGTACGGTTACTCCTTGACGGCGCCTGCGGCGAGGCCGGACTGCCAGTACTTCTGCAGGCACAGGAACGCGATGACCAGCGGGATGATCGTGATCAGGGAGCCGGTGATCACCAGGTTCTGGATGGCCTGGCCGCCTGCGGTCGAGGCCTGGTCCTTCCACTGGTTCAGACCGATGGTCAGCGGGTACCAGTCGGCGTCCTTCAACATGATCAACGGCAGGAAGTAGTTGTTCCACGTCGCCACGATCGTGAACAGGGCGGTCGTCACGATACCGGGGGCCAGAAGGGGCAGGCTGATGGTCCAGAACGTGCGGAACTCGGACGCGCCGTCCACGCGGGCGGCCTCCAGGAGCTCGGTGGGCACGGCCTGCTCGCTGAAGATCCACATCAGGTACAGGCCGAACGGGGAGATCAGCGACGGGATGATCATGGCCCACGGGGTGTTGGTCAGGCCCAGCTTGGCGAACAGGAGGAACTGCGGCACGGCCAGGGCGATGCCCGGCACGGAGATCGAGCCGATGATCACGGCGAACACGGCCTTGCGGCCCGGGAAGCGGAACTTGGCCAGCGCGTAGCCGCCCATGATGGCCAGGAGGGTGGCGCCGCCGGCGCCGACGACCACGTAGAGCAGGGTGTTGACCAGCCAGCGGCCGAAGATGCCGCCCTGGTAGGTGAACACCGTGACGATGTTGTCCCACAGGGCGAAGCTCTTGCCGAAGCCGAGGCCGAACGTGGAGGTGAAGTCGGCCTGGGTCTTGGTGGCGTTGATCACCAGGTACACGAACGGGAACAGGCAGTACACGGCGAAGATCGCGCACAGCACGGTCATCAGGGTCGAACGGCGCGGGTTGCTCACGTTCGCGAAACCGGCCCTGGCGCTGCGCCTGCGCTCGGCCGCCTCATCGGCGGCGATGCGCTTCTGGCGTTCCTTCTCGGCCTTCCTGGCGGCCTTCTCCTGCGCCTTCAGTTCGGCGTCAGTCAGACGGGTAGATGCTGCGGCACTCATCACGCACGCTCCTTCACAATCGAAACCAATCCGGCAATACGGGCGGTCGTCGTCACTTCATCTGCTCCTTCATGCTCTTCAGCTGCACGGCGTAGGCGATGGCCATGGTGATGACGGCCATCACGATGGCCAGAGCGGCCGCGTAATTCGACTGGTTGCCGGAGAAGCTCAGGTTGTACGCGTACATGTTCGGCGTGTAGTACGTGGTGATCGCGTTGCCCGGAACCATGTTCTGCAAGATGCTCGGCTCGTTGAACAGCTGGAAGCTGCCGATGATCGAGAAGATCACCGTGATGGCCAGCGAGCCCTTCAGCTCGGGCAGCTTGATGGACTTGACGATCTGCCATTCGGAGGCGCCGTCGATGGAGGCGGCCTCGTACAGGGAGTGCGGGATGGTGCTCAGCGACGAGTAGAAGATCAGCATGTTGTAGCCGGTGAACTCCCACGTGCTGATGTTGCCGATGGAGGCAAGCAGCACGCTCGGCTGCAGCACGTCGACGTTCGTGCCGAAGAAGTCGTTGAACGAGCCCACCAGGCCGTACTTCGCGCCGTACACGAAGCCCCACACCAACGTGGACACCACCGCGGGCACCGCATAGGGCAGGAACGTGCTGATGCGGAAGAACTTGGCGCCGTGCAGCTTCATCGAATCCAGGGCGAGGGCCATGGCAGCCGACAGGAACAGCATGATCGGCACCTGCACGCAGGTGAACAGCGCCACACGACCCACGGACGACCAGAACTGGCCGTCCTGCAGCAGGCGCGCGTAGTTCTCGACCCCGACGAACCTCGTGCCGCCGATCATCTGCTTCTTGAAGAAGCTGATGTAAATGGCGTACACAATCGGAATAATGAACACGAACACGAACACCACCGTGAACGGCCACATGAACTTCCATCCACGCCAATCGGCCTTATGCTTGTTCTCACGCGCTTTATCCGTGCGCATAGGCACGGCAGCGACATCGGCTGAAGCCATTTCCAACCCCTCTCCTTCGAAGGTTGACCAAAATTGTTTACGTTATCATCATAACACCATTCATAACATTGTCCAATCGTGTTGAATTCAATGTTTTTGCGCTAGCTGTTACAATGGTCACGAAAACAATGATGTTATCGTTACCGTTCACGCGATACATGGTAGACATCGCAGCGGTATGACCGCTGTCGTTTGAGAGACAAGCGAGGGGCGAGATGGCGAGACCAACACAGGTTTCCATGCAAGATGTGGCTAAGGCGGCTGGCGTTTCGCCGCAAACCGTATCCCGTGTGGCGAATGACAGCAATGCGGTCAAGCCGGAAACCCGCCAGCGCGTTGAAGCCGCGATGGAACGCCTCGGATATCGTCCGAATTACGCCGCCCGAGCATTGAAGCATGGGCGATTCCAGGATATCGGCGTAGTGATGTTCGACACCACCAGGTTCGGTAATGCCCGGATACTCGATTCCATTGTCACCCATGCAGCCGAGGACGGCTATTCCGTCACCATTCAGACTATGAGCAACGGCGCAGAACGTACGCTGGCCTCCGCCATCGACCGCATGCAACGTCAACCCGTAGATGGCGTCATCGTGGTGCTTGAGGAACGCATTTCCGACTTCGTGGGATACAAACCACCGCGAGAACTACCGGTTGTGCTGATTTCCGAGGCGGCAGCCGACCACTGCCCCACCGTTGACGCCGATCAATACGGATGTTCCACAGCCATCGTCGACTATTTGATGAGCAAAGGCCATAAGACCGTCTACCATATCGCCGGCCCAGTCACTTCACGTGCTGCCGAAAGCCGAGCGCAAGGCTGGCGTGAAGCCTTGGAACAAATAGGCGCGCGCGTACCGAGCATGTATATCGGCGACTGGTGTGCCGACTCCGGCTATCAGGCAGGCGTGGCGCTGGCTCACGACCCGGAATGCACCGCAATCTATGCGGCCAACGACCAGATGGCCTACGGTGCGATGCTCGGATTGGAATCAGCCGGCAAGCGCGTACCGGAAGACGTAAGCATTGTGGGCGTGGACGATTCGCTGGTCGACGTGGTGCCAAGACTCAACCTCACCACCATGCGCATGCGCAATGACGCCATCGGCGCCACCGCGTTCTCCATGGTCCGCCGTCAATGCGAAGGCGAGAAAGTACCGGCCGGCATCAAAACCGTAATCCCCACCGAACTCATCGAGCGCGGTTCCGTCCGCGACATTAGCTGATTAATGGTATACGGGAAACGAATTCTTGTCGCTTCCCTGTTATTGGGTCGGTGAAGCGCAGCACACGTGCGACCAATTGCAATGGTTGGCTGAAATCGTCGTAAAGGCGCGTCTGGATGCGCGGGTAGAAATCGTCACCCACGATGGGTAGGCCCAGTGAGTTCATGTGGACGCGCAGTTGATGGGTTTTGCCGGTGCGCGGATGAAGCGTGTAGCGGCAGATGGGGGGATTCTCCAGACAGGGACCACCCTCCGGCGCTTCGCGCCACCTCCCGCCAGCGGAAGGAAGTATGAGTTCGCCGCGCTCGATCAGGGTTTCAGCATTGACTGCGCCCGGCTCCTCGAAGGCGGCCAACGTGCCACGCTCCTTGGTGATGTGCGAGCGGCGCAGCAACGGAAACGGACGCGGCGGCTCAGCCTGTGTAATCGTGCCAAATCGCGGTCGACGAATCGGCGCGCACGATGCCAGACATTCATAGACCTTGGTGGCTTGCTTGTTCTGGAACAGCATCTGATACGCTCCACGGCAAGCCGGATCACGCACAAAGACCAGTACGCCCGCAGTCATGCGATCCAAACGGTGGGCCGGTGTGATATCCGGCTCCCCCAGACGCTCGCGCAATCGGATCAGCGCGGTTTCGCGATACCACATGCCGCGCGGCATGGTAGCCAGAAAATGCGGCTTATCCACCACAATGATCCGCTCGTCCTCATACAGCACGTCCATCTCAAACGGAATATGAGGCTCGTCAATAACGTATCGGTGTGGCTTACTCAACGGTGACGGACTTGGCGAGGTTGCGGGGCTTATCCACGTCATAGCCCTTGAGCTTGGCCATATCCATGGCGAACAGCTGCAGCGGCACCACATCCACCAGCGGGCTCATCAGCGTCGGGCAGGCCGGGCGCCAGAACACCACATCAGCATACCGTTCCACATCCGGGTCGCCCTGCTCGGCCACGGCAATGATGTACGCGCCACGAGCCTTGACCTCCTCGATGCCGGAAATCACCTTGGCGTGCAGCACATTGCGGCCACGCTCCGGCGGCACGATGAACACCACGGGCTCACCCTCGTCCACCAGTGCAATCGGGCCATGCTTCAATTCGCCGGCCGCAAAGCCCTCGGTAAAGGTGTAGGCGATCTCCTTGAGCTTCAGCGCACCTTCCAGCGCCACCGGGTATCCCACATGGCGGCCAAGGAACAGGAAGGAGTTGGCATTCACCATGCGCTCGGCGGCGGCCTGGATGGTCTTGGGCTGCGTGTCGAGCACCCACTGGATCTTGCGCGGCATGTCCTTCAGGGAGTCAAGCACCTGATGAATCTCGTCGCGGAACATCGCACCCTTGACCTGCGCCAGATACAGGCCCAGCAAATAGGCGGCGGTGATCTGCGCCACGAAGGCCTTGGTGGAGGCAACGGCGACTTCCGGGCCGGCGTGCGTGTAGAGCACGGCGTCGGATTCGCGAGGAATGGAAGCACCCTGCGTGTTGCAGATGGCCAGCACTTTGGAGCCTTGTTCGCGCGCGTGGCGCAGGGCCATCAGCGTATCCATGGTTTCACCGGACTGAGAGATGGCCACCACGAGCGTACGCGGGGTCAGAATCGGATCACGGTAGCGGAATTCGTGCGCGAGTTCGATTTCCACGGGAATGCGCACCCAGTGTTCGATGGCGTACTTGGCCACCTGACCGGCATAGCTGGCGGTGCCGCAGGCCACGACGATGATCTTGTCAATGGCCTTAAAGTCATGCTGGTCGATGCGCACCTCATCGAGGGTGATGTCGCCGTTTGGGTCGAAACGGCCCAGCAGCGTGCGCTGCACGGCGGCCGGATCCTCGTGGATTTCCTTGTCCATAAAGGAATCCCAGCCACCCTTTTCGGCGGCCGAGGCGTCCCAGTCCACGGTGTAGGTCTTCGGATTCTCAATCACATTGCCGTCGAAGTCGGTAACAATGACCTTATCGGCGGATACGCACACGGCCTGATCCTGATCGACTTCCATGGCGCGCTTGGTATATGCCACGAATGCGGCCACATCGGAGCCGAGGAAGTTCTCGCCATCGCCAAGGCCCACAACCAGCGGAGAATCATGACGGGCGCCGACCACGATATCCGGCTGACGGCAGTCGGTGGCCAGAATGGTGAATGCGCCCTCCAACATGCGGGCCATGCGGCGCACTGCCTTGAACAGGTTCGGCTTGCCCTCTTCCGCAATGATCTTGTCCACGATTTTGCCCAGCAGCTTGGCGGCCACTTCGGTATCCGTGGCGGAGGCGAATCGGTAGCCCTCGGCCTGCAGATCAAGGCGCAGCTGGGAGGCGTTCTCGATGATGCCGTTGTGAATGATGGCGACTTTGCCGTCCATACTAGTATGCGGATGTGCGTTCACATCGCTCGGCTCGCCGTTGGTGGCCCAACGCGTATGGCCGATACCCACGGTGGCCAGCGGCATTGGCTTATGTTCGATGTCTTCGACCAGATTCTTCAGACGACCGGCCTTCTTGCGCACGGTCACTTTATCCATGCCAGGTGCGGTCAGCGCCACGCCGGCTGAATCATATCCTCGGTATTCCAGACGTTCCAAGCCTTGCAGACAGACCTCCAAGGGCTTGCCGCACGCCGTTTCCACATTTCCCGCATATCCAACGATTCCACACATGGCTCACCAGCCTAGCGGACAAACATTGCCTGAAGCGAATCCAACCCGCCGCCTTTGCAGGATTGGAACATGCGGGGCCCTAGCCGTGCCCCCGCTGGCGGGGGCTGTTGGCGGAGCCGACTGGGGGTGGTTCCCGCCATATCAGAGGAACCACCCCCAGTCATGCGTTGCATGACAGCCCCCGCCAGCGGGGGCGCAAAAAACGGTTCCCCTCTTCAGAGGGAAGCCAGAGTGCGGACTACAGCACGTGCTGCAGGAAGTCTTTGAACCTCGGTTCGGTCGGATTGTCGATGATTTCGGGGCCGCCTTTTTCCACGACCACACCACCATCCATAAACACAATCTGATCGGCGACCTCACGTGCAAAGCCGATCTCGTGCGTCACGCACACCATCGTCATACCCTCCTTGGCCAAGGAAAGCATCACATTGAGCACTTCGCCCACCAGCTCGGGGTCAAGGGCGGAAGTCGGCTCGTCGAACAGCATGATTTCCGGCTTCATGGCCAGAGCACGGGCGATGGCCACACGCTGCTGCTGGCCACCGGAAAGCTGTGACGGGTAGTAATCCATACGATCGCCCAGACCGACGCGCTGCAACTCGGCTTCGGCCAGTGCGCGTGCTTCACTCTTGGACTTGTGCTGCACATGCACCGGAGCTTCCATCACGTTTTCGAGGGCGGTCATGTGCGGGAACAGGTTGAAGCGCTGGAACACCATGCCCAGGCGGGAACGCTGCGCAGCGATCTCCTTGTCATCCAGAGTCTGCAGCACATCCTGACCGTTCTTGGTCACATGCTTGTATCCGATGAGTTCGCCGTCCACCTCGATCGAACCGCCGGTCAAAGTCTCCAGCTGGTTGATCAGGCGTAGGAATGTGGACTTGCCGGAACCAGAGGGTCCCAGAATCACCGTCACGGTACCGGGCATAACGGTCAGATCGATGCCCTTGAGCACATGCAGTGGGCCGAAGGCCTTGTGCACCTGCACCGCCTTGACAGCGGGAATCACGGAACCGTCAGCCGCCTTGTGCACGGCTGGGACAACACTGGTGATGTCATTCATAGTCATAATCGCACTCCCGCCTTATGCATTCAATCCGACAAATGTGGTCTGGTTGAGCTTGTCCACGTCATCCTTCGGCTCACCGTCGGTCTTACCCGGCAATGGCGCCTGCTTGCCCTTGGTGCCCACCGGTCGGGCATCGAAGCCCTTGCCGAAGTGCGCTTCGAGGCGGGACTGGCACACCATAAGGATGGAGGTAATCAGCAGATACCAGAAGCAGGCCACGATCAGCAGTGGAATCGGCTTGTAGATACGGTTGGCGATGGCGTTGGTGGCAAACTGCAGTTCGAGGGTGAACGGCACGGCGGTGACCAGCGAGGTGGTCTTCAGCATGCCGATGGTCTCGTTGCCGGTGGGCGGGATGATGATGCGCATGGCCTGCGGCAGCACAATACGACGCATGATAAGTGTGCGGTTCATGCCCAGCGCCTTGGCGGCCTCAGTCTGGCCGGGATCCACGGCTTCAAGACCGGCGCGCACGATTTCGGACAGGTAGGCGGCCTCGTTCAGGGCCAAGCCAATCCACGCCGCATTGAATGCAGTGACCACCACGTTGGAGTCGATGCTCCAGAATTTCACTGAGGTAAAGGGAATGCCAAGGCTGATTTTTGGAATCAGCACGGCGAACAGACCCCAGAAGATGAGCTGCGTGTACACAGGCGTACCGCGGAAGAACCAGATGAAGAACCAGCTGACACCGCGCAGCACCGGATTGATGGACTTGCGCATAATGGCGAGAATCACCGACAGGATGATGGCCACGACCATGGAAATCACGGTCAGGGTGAGCGTGTACTGGATACCTTCAAGTACGTTCTCGTTGAATAGGTACTTCCAGACCGTGGGCCAATCCAATCGTGGATTGCTGATCATGCCCTGAATAAACATCGCGGCGAGCAGCACCACAATCACGGCGGCCACAATCGGGCCGGGGCGCTTGACCGGCAGCGCCTTGATGCGGTTGGGGATGTTCAATCCTTCGCCGTCGACTTCTTTCTTCGCCATAGTTTGGTTCCTTGGGTGTCTTTGGGCAGCCTGGGCTGCGATAGTTGCAACTAGCGTTGAACCTTAGCGCACAGATGGGGCGCCTGTGTTACATACAGTACGCCCCATCTGGATTGCTTGATGCTGATTGACCGCTGTGTACGCTCAGTCGACGGACGGGTTGATCTCGGCCTTGTCCAGAGCGCCGGATTCCACACCCCAGTGCTGGAGAATCTTGCCGTAGGTGCCGTCGTCCATGAGCTTCTGCATGGCCTTCTGCACGGCATCGGTGGTCTGGGAATCGCTCTTCTTGATGGCGATGGCGTTCGGCACGGAGTCGAAGTCCTTGCCGAGCTGTTCCAGCTGGCCCTCGGTCTGGGCGATGGCGTAGCCGACCACCGGGGAATCGGCGAAGAACACGTCGGCCTTGCCGGTCACCACGGCGGTGGTGGCGTCGGTCTGCTGCTTGGAGGACTGGATGGTGATGTCCTTCTTGCCGTCCGCCTTGCACTGCTTGGCGGTCTCGTTGATGGCGTCCTCCTCGACGGTGCCGGTCTCGACGGCGACGTTCAGGCCGCACAGGTCATCCGGGTTCACGTTCTTGGGGTTGCCTTTGGCCACCGCGTAGCCCATGCCGGCGGTGAAGTAGGAGACGAAGTCCACGGACTGCATACGTTCCTTGGTGATGGTGAACGCGGCGATGCCGAGGTCATACTTGGTGCCGATGGCCGGGATGATGGTGTCGAAGTTGGAGGAGACGATTTCGGTGTCCAAACCGAAGATGTTGCCCAGCGCACGGGCGAGGTCCATGTCATAGCCGATCTGGGTCTTGCCGTCAGCGTCGAGGAATTCGGCCGGGGCGTAGGAAGGATTGGTGCCGATGGTGAGCTTGCCGTCCTTGGTCACGGATTCGGGCAGCAGGGCGGCGATGGCGTCGTCCTTCTTCACGGAGCTGACATCGTAGCTGGTGATGGTGGCGGCATCGGAGCCCTTGGCGGAGTCCGTACCGGCATCGGCCTTGTCGGAGGTGCCGCAAGCGGCGGTGGCGAACAGCATGGCCGAGCTCAGCGCCATGGCCATCATGGACTTCAGTTTGGTGGACTGCATAATCGTTTCTTCTTCTCTCTTACGCCGCTTATGCGGCAACGATCAACGGTTAAGCATATTTATACACCACAGTGCATACATATACAAATAGACTCCCGCCGCAGAGCAACGGGAGTCTTCATAGTAACCGAAACTATTCGATGGACGGATTGATCTCGGCCTTGTCGACGGCACCGGAAGAGACGCCCCACGTGTCGAGGATCTTCTTATACGTGCCATCATCCATCAGCTTCTGGATGGCCTTCTGCACGGCTTCGGCGGTCTTGGAATCGCCCTTCTTGACGGCCACGGCCTCAGGGGTCACGCCAACATCCTCGCCGAGGGCCTCGAGCGTATCACCGGTCTGCTTGATGGCGTAGCCGGCAACCGGCGTATCGGCGTAGAAGATATCAGCCTTACCGGAAGCCACGGCGGTGGTCACATCGGTCTGCAGCTTGGAGGACTGGATGTCGATGGCATCCTTACCGTCCGCCTTGCACTGCTCGTTATCCTTGTTGACTTCCTCTTCCTGGGTGGTACCGGTCTGCACAGCCACCTTCACGCCACACAGGTTGGAGGTATCGATCTTCTTCGGGTTGCCCTTCTGCACCACAAACGTGGAACCGGCCTTGAAGTAGGTCACGAAGTCCACGGCCTCCATGCGCTCCTTGGTCACGGTGAAGGAGGAGATGCCGATGTCGTACTTGGAGCCGACGGACGGGATAATCGAATCGAACGTGGAGGAGACGGTGTTTTCCTTCAGTCCGAACACTGCGGCCAGCGCCTTGGACAGGTCGACATCAAAGCCGACCGGGGTCCTGCCGTCCTCGGCCAGGAACTCGGCCGGGGCATAGGAAGTATCGGTGCCGACGGTCAGCGTGCCGTCGCCGGCCACGGAATCGGGCAGCAGCGCGGCGATCTCATCGTCTTTCTTGATGCCGCTGGTGTCGAAGCCTTGCGTACTGGATGAATCTTTGGAATCAGCAGATTTGGATGCAGTGTCCGCGCTATCGCTCGTGCCGCAGGCGGCCACGGCGATCAGCATGGCGGCGCTCAGAGCTGCGGCCGCAGCGGATTGTATTCCCTTGCTTAGAGACATTGGATTTCCTCTCTCCGGATAGTCAGCTGGGCGGGTATGTTTCCCAGATGGCTCCAGAGATTAGGAGCGTTGTGCTACCAAGGCGTTAATCATGGGCGAAAAAGTCCGCAACGTGGACAAATCAGTGACGCATGTTGGCATAGCGCATGGCGCGCAGGGCCTCGCGCTTGTCCTGCTCCTCACGTAGAGCCTGACGCTTGTCGAATTCCCTCTTGCCTCGGGCAAGGGCGATTTCCGCTTTGACGCGACCGTCCTTGAAATACAGGCTCAACGGCACAATCGTGTATCCCTTGGCCTCGATGCCGCGAGCGAGCTTCGTGATCTGCACGCGATGCAGCAACAGCTTACGCTTGCGCTTGGGCGCATGATTGTTCCATGTGCCGTTCAGGTATTCGGGGATATTCGCCCCCTCAAGCCACATCTCTCCACGGCGATCGATGGAAACGAACGCCTCGGACAGAGACGCGCGGCCTTCGCGCAATGACTTGACCTCAGTGCCGGTCAACGCCAATCCGGCCTCATACTTGTCTTCGATGGCGTAGTCGTGCCGGGCCTTCTTATTCTGCACGATCAGCTTTTCGCCGGCCTCCTTGGGCATGGGTTCCCTCCTTTCGTGGGTGCAACGCAACATATGAGAATATCATGAACCATCTGCACATACGAACAAGGCCCCAAACGGGGCCTTGCATAACGTAATTCGGTACAGCCGGATCAGTGAACGTACCAGTACTGACCGGGATTGTACAGAACGCGCTGGCTGACGATGAACTCGCCCTTGACGTTCATTTCGGAAATCAGAATCGAGTTGCCGTACACGGCTTCCACCACGGCCACGTGACCGTAGTAGCCATCAGCGCCAGCCACACCCGGCGGGAAGGAGAGAGCCGCGCCAACCTGCGGGCTGTGATCCACCCGCAAACCGTATTGGGGAGCGTAAATGTACCACTGGCCGCCATTGTGCAGGAACGATGGCGTGCCGATGCCCATCTCCTTACGCCGGTTGTACGCATACCACGTGCATTGGCCGGCCACATACCGGTTGCCGACATCACCATTCGAGGTGCCCTGTCCCGTGCTTCCGCCGGCAGACGTGCTGCCACCGGAGGGAGCGGACGGAGCAGGTGCGGAAGGAGCAGGTGCGGCCGAACCACCAGTGCTCTGCTGGCCGCTGCTGACCTGGCCGTTGGCGGTTGCCTGTTCCTTGATGTACTGCTGGTTGTAGGAATCCACCTGAGAAGCGATCAGCACGGTCTGCGCGGCCTGCTTCGCCGACTGGGACTTCAGGCTGGACACCATACCGGTCAGTTCATTGCGCCTGGCTTCGCCCTCCTGGCGCAGCTGTTCCAGAGCATCACGCTCATTTTGCGCGGTTTCCGCGGCGCTCTGAGCCGCGGCGGCCTTGTTGTCGGCCTGGGTCTTCAGTGTGGCGATCTGCTTCTCGATCGCGTCCAGACGCTCGCTGCGGTTCATCGAGGTATTAAGCTCGGTGGCCGCTGAGGAGGCAGCATTAGCCTCGTTACGAGACAGTGCGTCACGCGACTGCATCGAGTTGACGAAGTCCTTGGTACTCGAGGCACCAGTGACCACGCTCATAATCTCCGAGGCATCGGAACCATGCTGCTCTTCACGGGCCAATTGGGCCACAGCGGCATGGGCGTCGTCGTAGTCCTTACCGGTTTTCTCGATCTGAGCCTCGAGATCTTCCTTGTCCTTCTGCGCGGCTTCCAGTCTTGAGGCAGCGGCATCGGCTTCTTCCTGAGCCGTGGCGGCGTCGGCATTGGCCTGGGTGACTTTATCCTGCGCGGCGACGATCTTGTTGTTGGTCAGATCATCCAATTCCATGATCTTGTCGGCCAGTTCGGTGCTCGCACCGGCTAGCTGCTGCTTTAGATGGGCTTCACGCTGCACGGATGCGGCATGCTGGCTCTGCGCATTGACCAAATTCGAATAGGTGTTTGCCCGCGCCGGCTGAACAGGGCTGGCCAGCAGCCCGGCCACGCATATGGCGCTGGCCGCGCATGCGGCCAACACTGGCCTCATCGTTTTCGCCTTAGTCATATAAATCCTTTCCGTCGCAATAGACCACACCATAACATGCGAATCTGGGAACGCCACCCGCAGTGAGTGTGATACGTCTTACGCGCGAAGGTACCGTCGCAGAGAAATGGTGGAGGCAATCACCGAAAGCAGCACCGCCCCCACGACCAGGAACGGGGAAATCAGCAGCACGGTCATCTGATTCACGTACGGAATCCAAGTCACTGATTGAGCCAACCACCCGGTGATGAACACATGCACGATTACCGACAACATCACGCAGGAGAGTATCGAACCGATACCGGAAGCGATGGCGCCTTCCAAGATGAAGGGCAGACGAATCGTCCAGTTCGAGGCACCCACGTACCGCATGATTTCGGTTTCAGTGCGTCTGGATGCTGCGGACATGCGAATCGTAGTACCGGTCAGCAGGATGGCCACCAACACCATTACGCCTGCCAGAACGGCCGTGACCGCAGTGGCGCGATTCAGAATGGCGAATACGGGATCGAAGATCTGCCGCTGATCGGTGACGTCTTCCACGCCCTCCTTACTGGAGAGCACTTCGGCGACCACCTGATACTTGGTGGGGTCCTTGAGCTTCAGCCACAGGGAATCCTGCATATCGTCGGCAGTCAGCGTACGACCTTGGAATTCGCCATTCGGGTACTGCTTGGTGAAGGTGTTGTTGTAGAAGTCCTGCTTGCTCACATAGTTGATGTTGGACACCACATCGTTGAGCTCGTCGCGGATGGTCTTCTGCAGTGCCGTGATTTCGGCCGCAGACGGCGACTTACCGGATGCGCAGTTGGCGGACTGGCTCGTACCATCCGGGCACAGCCAAACCACGACTTCGACCTTGTCATACCAATCGCCCTTGGCCTTGGTGATCTGGGCCTGAGTAAGCACGGAAGCGCCGATGAACAGGAATGAGATGAACGTGACCAGCATGAGCGAGAGCAGCATGGACAGGTTACGCCTCAGATTGGTTCCTGTTTCAGACAGGATGAATCGCATACGCATGGGCTACTCCTCCTTGCCTTCGCTGGTTGCACTCTGGGATTCGGCGCTCGGCGGCGCAGGTGGGGCTGGCGGAGCCGGCGGCATAGGCACCTCGTCTGCTTGCACTGACGAGGGCTCGGCCTGGTTCGTCCCTTCGCCGTCGCCGACGGACTGCTGCTCAGGTATCTCACCGGCAACGGACGTCTCCGGCACAGCGAGCGTTTCGGAAACCTCGACTGTCGTACTGCTGACACTTTCCTCGGGATGCAACGAATCGAAAGCCTGGGTGGCTTCGAGGGATGCAGCCTGCTCGTCCAAAGTCAGGCCCTTGCCCCATGTCAACGTGTCTTCCAACGGCGCAAAAGTCTCACCGTAGCGGCCGGTTCGCCCGGAATGCACGGAATTGGCCAGACGTGCGATGCCTTCGGACGGCTCGCCCTCCTCCGGCGCGGCGATGGCGTTGGTCCGGGCATCGGGGATGTGGTTGGCCCTGCCGAATTTAGCTTCGGCCTCGGCATCGGGGAAGTACAGGGCGGAATCGTAGGAACCGTGGGCCTCATCACGCACGATCTTGCCACCGTGCAGTTCGACAACGCGCTTGCGCATCGAGTTGACGATCTCTTCGTTATGTGTGGCCATCACGATGGTGGTGCCGGTACGGTTGATAGCGTCCAACACCTCCATAATGCCCAGCGATGTGGTCGGGTCAAGGTTGCCGGTGGGCTCGTCGGCCAACAGGATCTGCGGGTGGTTCACATACGCACGGGCGATGGCCACGCGCTGCTGCTCGCCACCGGACAGCTCATGCGGATAGTTCTTCTCTTTGCCGGTAAGACCCACGGTGTCCAGCACCTTGGGCACCAAAGACTTAATGGTGGAACGGCGGGTACCGATCACCTCGAGCGCGAACGCCACGTTCTCCCACACGGTTTTGTTGTTGAGCAGCTTGTAGTCCTGGAACACGAAGCCCAGCGTACGGCGGTAATGCGGCACCTGACGGTTGGCGATACGGCGCAAGTCGTTGCCGGCCACACGAATCTCACCGCTGGTGGCCTCCTCCTCGCGCAACAGCAGGCTCAGCAGCGTGGTTTTACCGGATCCGGATGCGCCCACCAGGAACACGAAGTCGCCACGCTCTATGCTGAGGTTGATGCCATCAAGCGCGGGACGAGTACCCTTGGGGTAAATCTTGGACACATCGTCCAATGCAATCAAAGCCATGATTACTCCTCGTTCTCGGCAGCGCGACGCTGTTCATGACGCCAGCGGATGCCGGCTTCGATGAAGTTGTTGATGTCACCATCGAACACGGCCTGGGTCTGGCTGGTCTCGTAACCGGTACGCAGATCCTTGACCATCTGGTAGGGATGCAGCACGTAGGAACGCATCTGATCGCCCCAGCTGGCCTTGATGTCTCCGGCGAGCTCCTTCTTCTTCTTGGCCTCTTCCTCGTGTCGCAGCACCAGCAATCGGGACTGGAGCACGGCCATGGCGGAGGCGCGGTTCTGAATCTGCGAGCGCTCGTCCTGCATGGTGACCACGATGCCGGTGGGCAAGTGGGTGATGCGCACGGCGGAGTACGTGGTGTTCACACCTTGGCCGCCGGGGCCGGAGGAGCAGTAGGTGTCCACACGGATATCCGTGTCCGGAATGTCAACGTGATCGGTGGCCTCAACCAGAGGCACCACTTCCACAGCGGCGAAGCTGGTCTGGCGGCGGCCCTGATTGTCGAACGGGGAGATACGCACCAGACGGTGAGTGCCGCCTTCCACAGACAGTCGGCCGTATGCATAAGGGGCGTCCACCTGGAACGTGGCGGACTTGATGCCGGCCTCTTCGGCGTAGGAGGTGTCCATGACCTTGGCCTTGAAGCCGTTGCGCTCGCAGTAGCGCAGGTACATGCGCAGCAGCATCTGCGCGAAGTCGGCGGCATCCACGCCACCCGCGCCGGAGCGGATGGTCACCACGGCGGAACGTTCGTCGTATTCGCCGTCAAGCAGGGTCTGTATCTCCATTTGGTCGAGATCCTTCTGAATCTCGCCGATCTCGTTCTGCGCCTCGTCCAAGGATTCCTGATCCTGTTCCTCCTGGCCGAGCTCGACGAGCGTCTCTACGTCGTCGATGCGCTGGGATGCGGAAGTCAGACGCTTGAGCTGCGATTCCGCTGCGGAGAGCTTGCTGGTGATTTTCTGTGCGTTGTCAGGGTTGTCCCACAATCCCGGAGCCGCCGCCTGCGCCTCAAGATCCTTGATATCCGCCTTGAGACGGTCCACATCCAACGCCTTGGCGATGGAATCGTACTTGGCGCGAGCTTCGCCAATCGCCTGGGTAAAGTCAAATTCTGCCATCGTGTCTTACCTTAACTGTTGATACTTCGAGTTTTCTTGGATGTCGCGTCCTCGTTGACAGCCTTCGCACATTCCGTAATGGTTCTGGCACCGCGATGTTGTGATGTCGTAAGAGTGTTTCTGCAGCCGATCAGCAGGCTTTTCTCGTCACTCCTTCTGCATCAGACGCGCTCAACCGCGGGCGCAAATGCACGAAGGCAACGTCAAAGACCTGCATAGATAGCAGGGACAATCAGGGAGCCAAGCATGGCAACAGCCACGACGATGCACACCACGCGCACGATGGTGCGGCGGCGGTTTTCGCGCTGTTGTCGGCTGTCCTGATATTCACTCACGAGGTCAGTAGTGTACTCACCACTTACGACCGCATGATTTGCCGCCCACGCCGCTTCTGCCGCCCGGACCCCACGGGCCCTGCCACTGCGCCTTGAGGGTTGCGAGGTGGTGTTTCATGGCCACCAGCATGATATGCGTGTCTTCCAGTCCAAGATGCCGTTCGTTATGGGCTGAATCAAGCGCTCCCTGACGCTTGGCATAAGCATCAAGCGTGTTATCACCATAGGGGTGTTCATCGTTGGGCACTGAGCCAGGATCCCATTGCCTGCTCATGGGCAGGGTGTCGATGATGGTGATGCGACCGGCGCGATAGGCTTCGGCGTATCCGGCGACATTTAGCATGAACCAGCTGTGTTCGAAGGTGGCATTGTGCGCCACATATGGCTGCTGGGTCAGGCGCGCGAGCAGACCGGTCTGGGCTTCCGGCCATTCATCGAAAAGCCGATGACCGGCCTTGCTGCTGCGGTCTCGCACATCGATACCTGTGAGTTTGCGAATGAGTTCGTTGCCGAGAGCCGCATTGGCCGGGGGAACACCGAAGTCAAGGCGAGACTGGCCATAGGCGTCACCGGCATCGTAGTAGCCCTGCTCATACGCATAACCGTTCGGCACATCGGTCGGACGCGGACTGACCATGTTCATAAATTCAAAGCCGACATCGATGATGTAGTCGCGAGCCGGATCGGTACCGGTGGTTTCGATGTCGATGCCCATCACCATGTCCACGTCACGTCCCGGCAGGTAGGCATCACGCCAATCCGATTTGGGCTTATGCGCGGCGGCACCAGAACTTGACGAGTCATTGCTAAACAAGGTGACGCTCCCACCCGGTGCCGTTGCACCGGAGAGATTGGCACGAGCCATATCCACCCTACCCGCGTGGCTTTGCTCACGCTTGGCCCTGCGCCGTTCGGCTCTGGCGTTGAGAATCGCCGCGGAGCGGTCTTGGATATCGTCGAGGGCGATATCCACAGTGCCGGCAAAACCGTCCGCACCTTCAGCCTCGGCATCAAGTGTGCCTTGATTGGGATCTGCTGTGGCGCTGGAATACGGTTTGAGCACCGCTGCCATGCCTCTCCCCTGCCGTTCACGACTTACCTTCCACAGGTGCCGGCGCTCCCCCGCATCAAGCAAGGTGTTGATGGTGTCGTTCAATCGCCGATTGACATAAGCCAGTGCGCGTGGCAGACGGTAGGATGCGATGATTCGATCAAAGTCAGTCATGAATGCGGTGCTGCATTGCGCGATGATCGGCTCCAAGCGATCGCGCACGGCGTAGTCGGCTTTGAGTGCATCATGGATGGCTTGAGGGGCCGGATTGTCACCGGCCGTGTGGCCAAGTCCGCCAAACAGGTCAAGCGAACGTACCCACCGCCAATCAATGGGGTTATCATCCGCGTCCTTGGTCATGACCATCGCCCACTGAGCGATGTCATCTTTGGCGGTCTCAAGCCAGGCGGAATCGGTCATAATGCAAAACCAAGTTCTTCGGCGGCCTCTGTGGGTACCGGATCGTCGCACCAGAGGTCTTCGAGATTTTCGCTGGTGGTCAGCGAACGGATTTCGGCCTTGTCGATGTATAGTTCGCCGCTCAGGTGATCGGTCTCGTGCTGGAAGATACGAGCCGGCCAACCGTGCAGCTGTTCGCTGTGATGTTTGCCGTCCTCATCGTCCCATTCAGCGGTGATGTCAAGCCAGCGCTTACGCACGGCCTGATAGCCATCAAAGCTCAGGCATCCCTCGAAGAAGCTGGTGGTCTTCTCCCCCACCGGCGTGTACTTGGGGTTGATGATCACATGGAACGGGAACTCGGCGATTTCACGCGGATCGTCCTCATCGTCACGCACATGGTCCTCGACTACGGCAAGCGCCAATCCGAGCCCGATCTGCGTGGCGGCCAAGCCCACTCCAGGCGCTTCGAGCATGGTGGTGTGCATGGTGTCGATGAGTTTGGCAAGCGTGCGCTTGGAAAGTTGGCCATTGTAGGCCACGGTCTGCTGGCGCAGCACTGGTTCACCAGCCTGCACGATGGGCAGGATCTGTTCTTTGCCGCCGGATTTAATCAGACGTTCGACATCGCGGTTAAGTTCCAAGTCTACTTTGGCGTTTTTTCCAAACATGTGTTTTCCTTTGCTGCTCCCGCTGGCGGGAGCTGTCGAATGGAATGAGACTGAGGGTGGTTCCATGCGGTTCAGCCTCATCAACCACTCTCAGTCAGCCTACGGCTGACAGCTCCCGCCAGCGGGAGCAAAGCCGTGGTGTGTTATAACGCCAGTTCTTCGGCCACGATCTTGGCGAGGCGGGTGCAGACTTCGTCGGCGTAGGCCTGGGTGGCTGCCTCGGCCATCACGCGCACGAGCGGCTCGGTGCCGGAGGGACGCAGCAGCACGCGGCCGGAGTCGCCCAGCAGCTGTTCCTCGTGGGCCACGGCTTCCTGGATGCGCTTGTTGGTGGAGGCGGCCTTCTTGTCGACGTTCGGCACATTGATGAGGGTCTGCGGCAGTTGCGGGAAGTCTGCGGCAAGTTCCTTGAGGCTCTTGCCGGACTTGACGACCTCATTGCACAGGGTCAGGGCAGTAAGGGTGCCGTCGCCGGTGGTGGCGAACTCACGGTTGATCACATGGCCGGACTGTTCGCCGCCGAGGGAGTAATCGCCCTTGAGCATTTCTTCCAGCACGTAGCGATCACCCACGCCGGTTTCCACGGTCTTGATGCCCATGTCTTTCAGGGCGAGCTTCAGCCCGAGGTTGCTCATCACGGTGACCACGAGGGTGTCGTGGTTGAGCTTGCCTTCACGCTGCTTGGCGCGGGCGAGGATGCCCATGATCTGATCGCCGTTGATCATGTTGCCGTCTTCGTCCACTGCCAGGCAGCGATCGGCGTCACCGTCGAAAGCTACGCCCATCACAGCATCGGTGGCTTTGACCATGGCCTGCAGCTGCTCGGGGTGGGTGGAGCCGGCGTTCTTGTTGATGTTGTAGCCGTCCGGCGAGGCGTTGATCACGATGACGTCCGCGCCTGCGCGACGCAGCGCTTCGGGGGCCACCACGGAAGTGGCGCCGTTGGCGCAGTCGGCCACGATCTTCAGGCCCTTGAGCGGCTTGGGCTGGGTCTGGTCATCGTTCAGCGGCGCGATGGTGGAAACCAGATGGTCGATGTACAGGTTGGTGGCGGTGGTCTGGTCGTGGCTCACGCGGCCCACGCCGGCACCGGTCGGGCGGTCCCAGTCCTGGCCGAGCACGGCCTCGATGTCGTCTTCCTTCTGGTCGGGCAGCTTGAAGCCGCCGCGTGCGAAGAACTTGATGCCGTTGTCGGGCATCGGGTTGTGGGAGGCGGAAATCACGGCACCCATTTCGACGTTGAGCACGCTGGTCAGGTAGGCCACGCCAGGAGTGGGGATGATGCCGGCATCGATCACGTCGAAGCCGCCGGCTGACATGCCTGCGGACAGCGCGGAAGCGAGGAAATCACCGGAAACTCGGGTATCACGGCCCACCAGCGCACGGCGGCGGCCCTCGGGCTGGTCGTCCTGCGTACCGGCGTCACCGAGCACACGCACGGCGGCGTCGCCCAGATCCAGCGCCAGTCGTGCGGTCAAATCCCTATTGGCCAGTCCTCGTACGCCATCGGTTCCAAACATGTTCGGCATAATGAAGTTCCACTCCTTGTATCGCGTTACCCGCACCATCGTAGTCGCTGCGCTCCACCCCAAACACCAACCCAACGAAAAACCGCCACGGAATCTGCGCCGGGGGTCCATCAGCGAAGCAAATCATCGGATCAACCGAGGAAACACCCCACTGAACAACCCTCAGCGAGGCAAAACCACGAACCAGTCGAAAATTCACCCCGCTCACAGCCCCTCAGCAAAGCAAAACCTCGAGCCGATTGAGGATGTACCCCACTGAGCAGTCACCAGCGAAGCAAAACCTCGACCAAACCGAGGAAACACCCCACTGAACGGCCCTCAGCGAAGCAAAACATCGAGCTAACCGAGGGGCCACCCCGCTGAGCAGCATGGTGTGCAATGCCGTAAATCTGTCATCATCGCCGACAGCCACCTCCTCGATAGTGGACAATGCCTGTGCTCCAGTCAGCAATCCCATTTCTCGCAGCGCATCAGCGTATGACATCAATCAATAGGTTTTGAGGCCTAGATCGATGGTGAGCACGATGCCGGCGATGACAGCGGCGGCGCGCATGATATTCGCGGGGATTTTGCGGGTGATGGGCGGCGCGATGTAGCCGCCGATAAAGCATCCGATGCATAGCATGATGGCGGCCGGCCAATCGACCGCACCTTGAATGATGAATACCGCCGAAGCGCTGATGTTCGCTCCGGTGCCGATGAGGGTTTTCAACGCGTTGATTTTATGGAATGGGCCGATTTTTGCGGCGTCAAGCACGGCGAGAGCGCAGGTGCCAGCACCTGCACCGAGGTAGCCGGAATAGATGGCGACGGCGACCACGCCCAGCCACACCCACCAAGAGTCTTGGTTCATAGGCTGCACAAGTTGTTCCGGTAGGCGGTGAGGCGCGGCGACCGATGAGGCGGCACCGGAGTCGGCGCTAGAAACGGCAGTGCTATCAGCTCCAGCAACCCCAGCCGGGTCGTCAGAGGCAGCGGAATTGGCGCAAGCCCGTTCGGCGGCGTCGGTAGCCTCGATGTGCTTGAGCTGTGCGGTAGCGTCTGCAGCGGCTTGCTTGGCCTTTATGGGAATGAGTTCGCTTCGGTTTTGATGGTATCCGTCAACATGTCGCTCTCAGCGCATACAGCCATCTACACGATGGATGGCAGTGGCAACCTAATGATGCTTACTGCCCTTGAGTTCTGACCCACTTGTTCTTACCCATGTTTTTGATACCCCATTGGGTCAAGTCGTTTTTCTGTGCTCGGCTGACGGCTGGTGGAACACCGAAATGTTGTTTCCACGCTCGGCTGAATGAGAATGGGGTGTCGTAGCCGGCGATTTTACTTATTTCGGCGATGCTCATGTTCGTTTTGCTTAATAGTTCGCCGGCTTTTGCCATTCTTGAGTGGATGATGAAATCGTGTGGACTGACTCCCATGTCTTCACGGAAGATCTTGTTGAGTTTGGTACGGCTGATGTAGAGGCGTTCGGCGAGTTCCTTGACGGTGATGCCGTCGCTGACATGGTCGTTCACGAGTTGGATGGCTCGTTGGACGATGTAACTGTCGGCCGGCTCCTCCTGTTTGGACGCCTGATGCGAGTTCTGTTGCAGGCATGCGAAGATGCGGAGCATTTCGGCTTGAATGATCAGGCCGCTTCCTGCGGCCCTGTCGGCATGGGTGAGAATCATATCGATGCTATCCCAAATCGGAGTGGCATCTTCGAGGGTGAGCACGTAATGTTGGCCGTCGAATCCGCAGGATTCCAATAATTCAGGAACATCCTCCCCGAGGAAACAGATCCACCAGTAATCCCATGGTTTTATCCCGTCGGCCTGCCAGAATGTGGTGACGCCGCGCGGTACGAGAAAACACTGGTTTTCGGAGACGATCTGCTGCTCGTTGTTGATGTTGTAGACGCCGGCCCCGCTTTTGACGAAGTGGATCACGTTCACCGCACGTTCGCCCGGCCCCCACATGTTGTAGGGGACGCAGTCTTCTTTCCCTGCTTCCAGGAAGGTGAGTGCGGGCAGGTTGAGATGATGTTCGATCTTCTTCAGCATGGTCGGCGTCTCTCTTCCACGGCACAGTGGTTAATGGACTCTGTTTTAGATGGTTAATCCTTCCCGTTGGATGCTTCCCAACCAGTTGAGGGAAGGTTTCGGCTGTCGTTCGAATGTTGTCCTGTTCACTGCGATGAGTCCGAACGTGGGATCATAGGAGCCCCATTCGTAGTTATCGAGGAGACTCCAATGTATGTAGCCCCGTACATCCGCCCCGCCTTCCATGACCTCATGTAATGCCTGCAATGCGCTGGTCGTGTAACGGATACGCTGCCGGTCGTCGTCGGTGGCTAATCCGTTTTCGGTGACGACGAGCGGCGTATGCTCGCCAAGCTCCCAAGTTCTTGCCGCGGCTTTGCCCAAGGATTGGGGATAGTATTCCCAACCGTTCTTCGTCATCTCCAATCCGTCTGGCGTCGGTACTGGACCGTTCTCGTCGATGAAGAACCTTTGATATGCTTGCACGCCGATGTAATCGTCTCCGGCTGCTGGGGTGATGAAATCATCCACACGGTTCTTGGCAAATGATGCGGCATCGGCGTCGGTGCCGGGAAGTGCTTCATAGGTGATGGTTGCGGGGCTCCATCCGGTCCTTGCCTGAAGATCCGACAGGAGTGCTCTTGTCTTCTGGTGTGCTTCGATGAGCGTATCCCTGACCTGCGGGTCGACGGGAGGAAGATAGGGGATACGGGGATCAGGGCCGGGCTTGACATTTTTGTCCTGCGCGACCATGTTGGGTTCGTTGATGGTGCAGATCCAGTTGACGTCTTTGAGGATTGGTTTTACGATTTCCACGTATTTGAGGAACAGTTCGACCGCATCCCCGGCCTTCCAGCCTCCGTTATGGGTGAACCAGGCGGGGTTGCTGAAGTGGTGGAGAGTGACGAACGGTTCCACTCCCCTGTTCTGGCATGCTTCAATCATCCGGCGATAGTGTAAAAGTTGCGCGTTCGAGATTACGCCTTGTACGGGTTCGATGCGCGCCCATTCAAGAGAGAACCGGTATGTGTTCAATTCTGCGTCGGCGAGCAGTTGGATGTCTTCCTCGAACCGGTTGTAACTGTCGCATGCGTCGCCCGAAGGTTCCTTGATGGTCGTATCCGGCGCATACTCCTTCTCCCACAGGTCGGAGGCGACGTTGTTTCCTTCGATCTGATGTGCGGCAGTGGCCGCTCCCCAAAGGAAGCCGGAGGGGAAAGTGATGGTGGTCATGATGGTTGCTGCTTTCTAAAAGAGTTCGGTTTATTGTTTGACAGCTCCGGCGGACAGACCGTTCTGCCAGTATTTCTGCAAGGACAGGAATGCGATGATCAAGGGGATTATGGCGATGAGCGACCCCATGAGAATCAGATTGTTCGGCGTTGCATAGTACATGGAGTCCTGCCCCAAACGCAGCCACACGTTCAAGCCGACCGTCAACGGGAACTTGTTCGCATCGGACAGCATGATCAACGGCAGGAAGTAATTGTTCCAAGCGCCGACCAAAGCGAACAGGAGTACGGTCACGAAACCGGGTGACAGGAGCGGGAACGCGACCTTCCAGAACACCTGCCAGGAGTTGGCTCCGTCCAGCTTAGCCGCTTCCAGCAGGCTGACGGGGATGGATGTTTGGGCGAAAATGATCATCAGGTATAAGCCGAATGCGTTCGACAGTTGCGGGATGATGACGCTCCACATGGAGCCCACCAAGCCGATGTTCGAATACATGAGGTACAGGGGGACGGTGATGATGCTGCTCGGAATCGACATGAACGCCAAGGTGACGGTCAGCAGGAGTTTCCGTCCGGGGAATCTCATGGTCGCGACTGCATATCCAGCGAACGTGGCGAAGATCGTGGAACCCAGTCCGGCTGCGACCGCGTACAGAATCGTGTTCCACAGCCATTTGACGTAGATGCCGTCCTGGAAGGTGAACGTGTCATGCAGGTTCTGGAGGAACGCGTTCTGGGATGCGAACCAGAGTCCGAACGAGCTGAACAATCCCTCATTCGTTTTCGTGGATGAGAACAGCAGCCAGATAAGCGGGATGAGACAGTAGAGGACCATGAGCGCCATGAGTACATGGACGATCACGTTCATAATCTTCTGCATGGTCGTCAACTGGATTTTCTGGGCTTTGGCTACACGGGTTCGATGGTCTTCCAACGCTAGTTTCAGATTGCGTTTATCCTGACGTTTACGGATTACGGTTTGAATCGAAGCGGTCATCTTTACTTCTCCTCCCAACGATTTCCACCGATACGCACAACCGCGACGATGAGCATCGTGATTACGCCGACTATCAGGGATACGGCGGCCGCGTAGTTGATGTCATTGCCGGCGAACGCGAGATTGTAGCTGTACATGTTCGGGGTGAACGAACTGTTGATGACACTGGAGGACATGTTCTTCAACGTGCTTGGCTCGTTGAACAACTGGAATGCTCCGATCAGGGAGAACAGGAGCGTCATGATCAGGGTTCCCTTGATTTGAGGGATCTTCACGGACCAGGCGATACGGAATTCCGATGCCCCATCGATTCGCGCGGACTCATACAGTTCTTCTGGAAGCACCTTCAATGATGAGTAGATGATGAGCATGTTGTAACCCACATACACCCAAGTGGTGATGTTCGCGATGGCGAACAGGATGAGTTTCCCGGAGAACAGGTCCGGCGCTGGTAATCCGATGGCGCGGAAGAACTGACCAATCAGCCCGTATCTGTCGCCATAAATGTAACCCCACATGAGGGCGGCGACCACGCCGGGCACCGCATACGGGAGGAACAGGAGAATCCGCGGCAACGCCACATGCTTGATACGCTGTGAATCCAACATCAATGCGAGAATCGTCGCACAAATCAGCATGAACGGCACTTGGATTATGAAATACACGCTGACTTTGGTGAAACCGTTCCACAACTGAACGTCCTTGAACGCCGTCAGATAGTTTTCAAAGCCGACGAACTGTGTGCCGCCTACCATCCGGGTGGTGAACAGGCTCAAATACACCGAGTAGAGCATGGGGATGATGGTGCCGAACAGGAACGCCAACGTGTACGGCAGGCAGTACACCCATCCCATGTATTGCTGTTTTGGTTTTCTAACCATGGGTAACTCCTTTAAGGGAATTGGAGGAGGGCGGGCGTCTCCCTCCGAGGAAGAAGGAAGAGGAGAAAGGACGCCCGCCCACGATTAACGCAGGTCACTTCACTGTGACCGTGAATCCTTGTTTTTCCGCATAGTTCTTGATCGCGTCACTGTATTTGCCGGCGGTCGTGGCGACGTCTTCCTTGGCTTCCAGACCGGGTGCCATCACATCAGTGAACATCGTGTCCAATTGGACTCCGAACGGCAGATACTCCCAGTCGCTGTTGATGTTGTCCGCTGCTTCGAAATACAGTTTGCTGACATTCTGACCGAAGTACGGGTCTTCTTCGCCTTCTCCATAATTGTCGCGGAAGCTCTTGGCGGCCATGAAGAAGAAACCGTTGTTGGAATCTTGGAACGCTTGAATGGATTCCTCGGATGAGTTGATCCAGTCAGCGAATGCGATAGCGGCGGCGCGTTTGCTCGGATCGGTGGCGGCGGTTACGCTCAGTACGGAACCTGCGCCAGTGGTGACGCTTTTTGCACCCTTCTCCCATGAGGGCAGCTGATATACCTTCCATTTGCCTGACTGGGAGGGGAAGCTGGAGCGGATGAGGTTGCCTCGCCATTCTTCATCGATCCAGGAAGCGTATCGTCCGTTGTTCATATCGCGGTTGAATTCGTCCGTACCACTGTTGACCGGTTCTAGCACACCGTCCTTAATGCACTTGGTGAGGAATTCGTCTACGCTCTTGGCTTTGTCGGAGTCGAAGTCAAGGGATAGGGAGGTGTCGGAGCCCACTCCCCAGATCTTGGCGCCGGCTTCCCGATAATAGTTGGACCAGTATTTGCTTTGGCCAAGTTCCAGATAGCTCATGTACAGGTCGGGATTCTTCTCATGCAACTGCTTGCCGATCTCATAGAATTCATCCCATGTGGTCGGTGTTTTCAACCCATGCTGGTCGAGGATGTCCTGACGAACATACATGACCATGGGTGCGATATCCTGCGGAATCGCATACAAGCCGCCAGCCAGATGAACACCTTTCCATGCGGCGTCCAGATACTTGTCTCCCAAGTATTTTTCGAGACTGTCGTTCTTGAAGTTCAACAATCCGCCGGTCATGGCGAACTGGCCGTAACTGTCGTAACCGAACTGGACGACCTCGGGCACTCCCTTTTTGGCGGTGATGGCGTTCTGTAGTTTCGTATTGAAGTCGGAAGACGAACCGGGGTTTACGAAATCAATTTTGATATGCGGGTATTTCTTTTGGAATGCTTCGACGGATGCTTTCATCGCATTGTAGGAGGGTGCCCAGAACGTCAGCTCTACCGTCTTGCTGTTATCGGTCAGGGCTTTCTCGACGTCCTCGGCGGTGATTCCTTCCGCGGTTCCGCTTCTGTTGGTGTTCGCTGAACCACAAGCGGAAAACCCTAGAAATAGTGCGGTTGCACTGATTATTGAGCATGCTTTCGCCCACTTGCTGACCATGATTTCTCCTTCGAGTCCTTACGTTGTGCTGTTGTTGGCTCAGTTGTCTGGATGGTTTCCCAAGCTTCTCTGCTTGATCCCTGTCCATGGCTCCAACGATATACGAATGATTTCACGGGACCGGCGGAGGATGCATTTCCGGTATGGATTTCTTTCAAAATGGTATGCAATCCTCGTCAGGAGGGTCAGTCGGCAGCTCGACAGGAAATAGCGGCATTCAAGTATCAAAGATCTCATTTTTTGCGAAGATAAACGAGGCTGCAGGATTGCCGGCGGTCAAGCCGTTGAATACCAGGACTGAATTCAAATCGGCAGCAAACTGCGCTTCAACGGTAATCCACGAAAATATGCCTGATCTTGGAACCGTTGCAAAGGCAAGCACATCCCTTGCTTTTGCAACGGTTACCTGAATCTTGTTCTCTCTTGTAAAGAGCGTTATGAACGTAAGAAAATAATTGCGGGGGCTTGTTTTACTGACCTGTCTGGTCAGCGCCCTTAGTCTGGGTGCTCCCGCATTCGCAACTGCTGAAGACACTCCAACCGGCACCGAGCCGACATTGATCGCGATGGCCGGAAGTACATCGACAACATCGGTAGTGGACTTCCGTGGGCGCATGTACGAGATGAGCCAACCAGAATACGGGTACTCGGCCAAAGTATCCGTTGACCAGTTCGCGAATTCAGTCAATGCCTCGAACCCAGGCATCTACGAGATCCCCTTGGTTCACACTGACGCCAAGGGGCGTCTATGGACCACAAACCAAGGCTCCGAAGAACAACTGCCCATGCTGGACGGCGTCAAGCTAGCCCCCAATAAGGCATACGGAAGCTACACCGGAAGCGCATCTCTGCTCATCACCGACAAAGACGGGCTTCTAGCAATGATCAGCGAGCTCAGCAGAATCAGCACCGGTGCGGCGAATTCAAAGACACTTGGGTCAAGTTTGAGCAACAAGAACGCGCCGGCCACACCGCCGAACGCACCGATGGTCACGTAAGTAATCGCGCGGAGCGACTGGCCTTTGAGCTCGCGGCGGGCACCCATAACGCCACCGATGCCAGTGCCCACCACACCTACGGTGTTAGAAGCGTTTGCCAGTACAGGCGGAATACCGAAGACGAGTAACGCCGGATATGAGACCAGCGACGATGCGCCCACCGCATACCCCACGAATCCCGCACCGACTCCAGCCAGCAGAATCAGCAGCAGTGAGGTAATGGAAAAAACCGCAATCATTCCCCGTATCCTTCCGCTCGTCGACCGGTACATTGCCGGCCTTGAGTGAGAATACGCTGTTGGGGATTGGTTGCGGGTTTTATGTTGGAATGTGGACGAGGTTCCTCGCGGAAGGGGCTCCCCTCAGAGAGGGGAGCCAGAAATCAGAGGGCCTCGTTGTATTCGCGGACCTTGAGGGTGCGGTGGGAGGAGGCCACGTTTTCGACGATCAGACGCTTCAGGGCGTTGTCGGCGGCGATGTGTTCCTCAAGCCAGGCGTCACCAAGCTTGGTCAGCGTGGCGGGATCGGCGTAGCCCGGGTACAGGCCGTTGAGCAACGCCTCGGCCATGTGATAGGTCTTGTTGGCCCAGACCCAGTCAACGGTCTCGAAATACTTGGCGGCGAACGGCTCGACCAGATCGGCTCGCGGAGTGGCGGAGAAGCCACGGGCCACGGCCTCAAGCTGGGAGTTGGTCAGTTCGTCGTTGTGCAGCGCCTGGTCCCAGGCCCATTCCTTGGCCTCAACCGTGGCCATCGAAGCGCGAGCGCCGTAAGCGAACTCACGGTTTTCAGTAGTGTCCTTCTTGGCAAGCTGCGCGTCCACGTCCTCGTTGGTCATCTCGTTGACGGAGGTGAGCGACTGGACGATGGTCCATGTGAAGTTGTTGTCGATGTCCAGACCGTCCAGCGTCACGGTACCGTCCAGCAGACCACGCGCATTGGCGGCGAATGCCGCATCACCCTCTTCGCCATAGCCCAGGTACGCGGTGGCAAGCTGGAACTGGGTGTCCGAACCGGCTTCGGCGGCGTTGGCCAGCGTCCACAGCTCGGCGGCCACGCGGCGCAGCACCTCCTCGCGACGTGCGGGGGCCACATAGTGGTGGGCGGTGGTGCTCATGCAGGCCAGTGCATAGCGGAAGGTGGTGGATTCGGTTTCCGTGGCCAGCAGACGCAGGGTCATATCCACGAAGCGTTCGGCCGGGAATTCGCCGTCACGGGTCATATCCCAGAAGGCGAGCCAGGTCACGGCGCGGGCCAGAGCATCGTCGAAACGCTGCAGGTTGGCTTCGGCGAAGGCCTGAGACTCGGCATCGAAGCGAATCTTGGTGTAGGTCAGGTCATCGTCGTTAATCAGCACGAAGGCCGGGCGCTGCTTGCCGGCCGCGGCTTCGACGATGGTGGTCTCGCCGTCCACATCGAGCTCGAACTGTTCAGTGCGCACGATCTTGCCGGTCTCGGCATCTTCGTTGTAGAAACCGATGGCCAGACGATGCGGGCGCAGCACCGGGTGCTCGGCCGGGGCGCTCTGGGTGAGCTTGAGCTCGGCGATGGTGCCGTTGGCGTTCGTCTTAATATCGGCGGCGATCGTGTTGATGCCGGATTCCTCGAGCCACTTGGCGCTCCAGGCCTTCAGGTCACGGCCGGAGGTCTTCTCCAGCTCGCCCAGCAGGTCGGCCAGCGTGGCGTTGGAATAGGCATGGCGGATGAGGTAGTTGTGGATGCCTTCGAAGAAGCGCTCACGGCCCACGTAGAACACCAGCTGTTTCAAGACGGACGCGCCCTTGGCATAGGTGATGCCGTCGAAGTTGACGTAGGTGTCGTTGAGGTCGTTGATCGGGGCGACGATCGGGTGCGTGGTGGGCAGCTGATCCTGACGCAGCGCCCAGCTCTTCTCGCCGGAGCAGAAGGTGGCCCAGGCATCGTGCCATTCGGTGGCCTCGGCGGTGGCCAGCGTGGAGGTGAACTCCGCGAAGGACTCGTTGAGCCACAGGTCGTTCCACCACTTCATGGTCACGTAGTCGCCAAACCACATGTGAGCCAGCTCGTGCAGCACGGTGACCACGCGGCGCTCGGCCAGCGCATCGGTCACCTTGGACTCGAACACGTAGGAGTCGCGGATGGTGACCATGCCGATGTTCTCCATGGCGCCCGCGTTGTATTCAGGCACGTAGATCTGGTCGAACTTGGCGTACGGATAAGGCACGCCCCAGGTCTTGGCGTAGAATGCGAAGCCCTTCTTGGTGATGTCGAACAGATAATCGACGTCCTTGGAGAAGGCCTCGGCCAGGGACTGGCGGCAGTACTGGGCCATCGGCACGGTACGGCCATCCTCGTTAAGGTATTCGGTGTGCCATTCGGCGTACGGGCCGGCGCAGATGGCGGTCAGGTAGGAGCTCATCACCGGGGTCGGCTGGAAGTCCCAGAGGCGGGTGCTTTCGTTCGGCTTATCGCCAAGTGTGCCGTCCAGGGTTTCGCGCGGATCGTCCTCGATGGTGGCGACCGGCATGTTGGAGGTGACGATCCAGCTGGCGGGAGCGAGCACCTTGAAATCGAAGGTGGCCTTCAGGTCAGGTTGGTCGAACACGGCGTAGACGCGGCGGGCATCCGGCACCTCGAACTGGGAGTACAGGTAGATGTTGCCATCGGACGGGTCGACCGAACGGTGCAGGCCTTCGCCGGTGTTGGAGTAGCGGCACAGCGCCTCGACGGTGACCTCGTTCTTTTCCTTCAGATCCGTAAGCTCAATGCGGTTGTCCTGGAACGCCGTAGCCGGGTCCAGAGACTTGCCATTGAGCTCGATGGCGGTGACCTCATCGGCAATCAGGTCAAGGAATGTCGATGAACCAGGCTTCGCATTGAAGCAGATCAGCGCCTTGGAACCGAAGTTCTTCGGGCCAACCGTCAGGTCAAGGTCGACATGATAGTGAATCGGTGCCTCAACGATGGCCTTGCGTGCTTCGGCCTCGACACGAGTGAGATTGGAACCGGACATGACTTCAATTACTCCTTACGGTCGTCCCTGGATAATCCTGATCAGTTGTTGTCTACGATTTCGACGTCTTGAGCGATGTCGGCCACGACAGGCACGATCATCGGCTTACGGTGAAGCTGACGGGCGACCCATCCGCCGAGTGTACGACGCATAATCTGCTGCAGCTTGTAGGTGTCGCGAGTGCCCTGCATCATCGCGTCGTTCAGCTGTTCGACAATCTGGTGACGCACCTTGTCAAACTCGCTTTCGTCTTCGGCCACGGCGTTCAGGTAGATCTTCGGGCCGGTGACGACTTCGCGGTTGTCGGTGTCGACCACCACGAACGCGGAGACGAAGCCCTCGGTGCCGAGGATGCGGCGCTTCTCCAGCTCCTCGTCGGTCAGCTCGCCGACGGAATCGCCGTCGACGTACACGTAGCCGCACGGCACGGAGCCGACGACCGCGGCCTTGCCGTGGTAGAGGTCGACCACGTCGCCGTCCTCGGCCAGCACCACGTTCTGCGGGTCGACACCGGTCTTGACGGCAATCAGTCCGTTGGCCACCAGATGACGGTTTTCGCCGTGGATAGGCATGGCGCACTTGGGCTTGACGATGTTGTACATGTACAGCAGCTCGCCCTCATTGCAGTGACCGGACACGTGCACGGCGGCATTGTCGCGGTTGACGACCTTGGCGCCGAGCTGCACCAGCTTGTTGATGACCTTGTAGACGCCGTGCTCGTTACCCGGAATCAAGGAGCTGGCGAGAATCACCGTGTCGAACTCATTGATATGGATGTCACGGTGGTTGCCGTCGGCGATACGGCCAAGGGCGGCCATCGGCTCGCCTTGGGAGCCGGTGCACATGTAGACGAGCTTGTCGTCCTGAATGTCGTTGGCCTTCTTGAGGTCCACAACGGTGCCTTCAGGAATGTGCAGATAGCCAAGATCGGCGGCGATGGACATGTTGCGCACCATCGAACGGCCGACGAACACGACCTTGCGGCCGTACTTGTGGGCGGCATCCACCACCTGCTGCACGCGGTGCACATGGGAGGAGAAGCTGGCGACGATGATCTTGCGGGTAGCCTGCGCAAATGCCTGGTCAAGAGCCGGGCCGATGGAGGTCTCCGGCTTGACGAAGCCAGGAACCTCGGCGTTGGTGGAATCCATCATCAAAAGATCCACACCCTTTTCGCCGATCTTGCCGAACTCCACGAGATCGGTGATGCGGTGATCGAGCGGCAGCTGGTCGAGCTTGATGTCGCCCGTGTCAATCAGGGAGCCGGCTGGGGTCTTGACGTAAACGGCCAGGGCATCCGGGATGGAGTGGGTGACGTTGACGAATTCGAGGTCGAACGGACCCACCTTGAGCTTGTCGCGGCCGGAGACCTCCACCTTGGTGGGGTTCTGGCGGTGTTCCTTGCACTTGGCGTCCACAAAGGCAAGAGTCAGTTTGGAACCAATCAGTGGAATATCCGGGCGCAGCTTCAGCAGGTAAGGCACGCCACCGATGTGGTCTTCATGGCCGTGGGTGAGCACCAGGGCGTCGACCTTGTCGAGACGGTTCTTGATGTAGCTGAAATCAGGCAGGATGAGATCGACGCCCGGCTGCTCCTCTTCGGGGAAGAGCACGCCGCAGTCGATAAGCAGCAGGTGACCGTTGTATTCGATCACGTTCATGTTGCGGCCGATTTCGCCCAAGCCGCCGAGCGGCGTGATGCGCATGGAGCCCTTGCGGTACTTCGGCGGGGCGATCAGCACGGCATCCTGCTGGGGAGCGGTGGCCTGCTGGGTGGCGTTGATCTTACGAGACGGCGTGCGGCTGTTGGAACCGTTGGCCTTGCTGTTGCGGGCGGAACCGCGACGACGAGAGTTGGAGCTTTTGGTTGTCTTTGTTTTCTTCTGTTCTGTTGCCATAACTTCTTAATTGTTTTCTTGAGTGTTGCTTCCGCTCTGTCATGCGGAAGCGGCGGGATGGCAACCCGTATGCAGGGGCTTAGAGCAGTCCGGCGGCGCGCATGCCCTCTTCAGCCTTGTCGAGCTGAGCGGCATCGGGGCCGATATTCGGCAGGCGCATGGTGGTGGAGGGAATAACTCCTCTGACCTTCAGCGCGGCCTTGGCCATGACGGCCTGATAGCCGTCGCCATTGAGCGCGTGGACAAGCGGGGCAAGCTGATTGGCAAGACGGCGGGCGGTGGTGATGTCGCCTCGATCAAATGCCTGGACAAGCTGCTGCATGGGGTTGGAGGCGACATGGGCAATCACCGAAATGATGCCGACGGCGCCAATGGAAAGGAACGGCAGGAACAAGCCGTCATCGCCGGAATACCAGGCGAGGCCGGTGCGCTGCTGCTTCTCCACTGCGGCTGCAAGATCGCCGGTGGCGTCCTTGACAGCCTTGACGTGTTCGAGTTCGGCCAAACGGTCGTAAGTGTTGACCTTGACCTTCAAGCCGGTACGGCCGGGAACGTCATAGACGATAATCGGCTTTTCGGCGGATTCGTCGACGGCCTTGTAATGGCCGACGATACCGTCCTGCGAGGGGCGGGAATAATAGGGCATGACGACGAGCACCGCATCGGCGCCCGCTTCCTGAGTCTGCTCGACCATACGCACGGTATGAGCCGTGTCATTGGATCCAGCACCGGAAATCACCGGAACGTCAACGACTTCCTTGACCGCCTTGACCAGATTAACCTTCTCGTCCATGTGGGTGACCGGCGATTCACCAGTGGTGCCATTGACCACCAGACCATCCGCACCATCGGCGACGAGCTGCTTGGCGAGCTTCTGCGCAGCATCGAAATCGACACTGCCGTCGGATTTCATAGGGGTTACCATAGCCGGCAGAATGCGGCCAAAAGGCGCTGGGTCAAGAAGATGCATGTCATGCTCACTCATAGTGTTCACCGTACTTCCCAATGTGGACTCCTATATTACGTACCATTATGGCCGGCAGTCGCCAGTCAATCGTTCGTCACGTCTTGACTGGCGACTACCGCCGGCTTACAGATCAAGGAAGTGATCGAGGCCGATGGTCAGGCCAGCAGGGGCGTCAGTGGCGAGCTTGCGAACGGCAAGCAGCACGCCCGGCATGAAGCTGGTGCGGTCGAAGCTATCGGCACGAATGGTGAGTTGCTCGCCGGCGTTGCCGAACAACACTTCCTCATGGGCGTTGAGGCCACGCAGGCGCACGGCATGCACGTGAATGCCGTCGACCACCTGACCGCGTGAGCCGCCGTCGGTTTCAGTGGCATCCGGCACGGGAGCCATACCGGCGGCCTTGCGCGCTTCGGCGATGCCATGGGCAGTGTGGATGGCGGTGCCAGAGGGAGCGTCCACCTTGGTGGGGTGGTGCAGTTCGATGACTTCCGCGGATTCGAAGTATTTGGCGGCCTTGGTGGCAAAGTAGTCGGCCAGCACAGCGGAAATCGCGAAGTTGGGGGCGATGAACACCTTCTGGGTTTCGGGCTTGGGCCCGCCCGCGATGGCTTCCTTGACCTGGGCGAGCTTCTCATCAGTCCAGCCAGTGGTGCCGACCACCACATCCACGCCTTGGCCAATCAGGGTAAGTACGTTGTTCAGGCTGACGGACGGTACCGTGAACTCGACCACGACATCAGTGTTGTCGGGGGCGATTCGGGCCAGGTCGTCACCGGCGTCCAAAGCAAGCGCCAGCTGTGTGTCCGCGGCGTTGTTCACTGCTTCGACCACATACGAGCCCATACGTCCTTTGGCACCGACCACCGAAACCTTGATCATTCGTACTCCCTGCTTCTTGTTAACGCTGTTATTCAACCGGCAATCAGCCTATCACCAGCAAGGCCTCGCGCCAATACCCGCGTCCATCTACACACGCCGTTTGGCCAGCGCCCAACCAGCCAAGGCCAGCGGTACTGAAGCCAGCGTGAATAGGAACGGCAGCATCATGCCGACATGCGGGCTGGAGACGTCGAGCACAATGCCAGCCACGGATGAGCCGATTGATGTACCGACCGTGCCTGCGGTGGTCACCCAGCTCAGGCCTTCGGTCAGGGATTCGGGCGGCACCAAATCCTTGACGATGAGGTTGCCGGTGGCGAATGTTGGCGAGACCACAAGTCCGGCCAGAATCTCCATGGCGCCCAACAGGATGAGGTTGTCCATGGTCAGGCGGAAGAACACGTATCCCACAGTCAACAGGCTGAGGAACATCACCATATGTGCCCAATGGGAACCCTTGACCTTCCGCGAGCCGAAAACCAGTGCTCCGATGCAGGAGCCGACTGCGAACATGGCCAGCTGCAGGCCGAGGAAAGGCTCTAGCCCCATGGATTTCATGGTGGCGGTGATCGACACGTCAAAGGAGGTAAAGCTCATGTTGAATACGATGAACACGGCCAGCAGAGGCAACACACCGGCATAGAGCAACACACTCTTGGGCTTGGCTCCGCTGCGTTTGAGCTGGCGGAGCGTCAGCTGATCGGCGTCATCGCTTGGTGTTGGATGTCCATTGTCGGCGGCAGCCACAGTGACCTGTTCCACGATGACCGGCGGTTGGGTGGATCTCAGTGAGAAGAACACGGTGCCGCCTATGCCGCAAGCCATGGTTGGCACAAACAGCTGAGAAACCGGGTGCACCGAGGTGGCCAACCACGCGGCCAGGATCGGGCCGAGGATAAATACAATCTCATCGATGGCCGCTTCCATGGCGTAAGCGGTGTTGAGTAGTTGCTCGCCATCTTCGGCACCGCGCAACGCATATGACCAGCGGGTTCTGACCAAGGCGCCAAAGGAGAACTGGGTCAGACCCATGATGATGGCCAATACGAACAACAGTGGAATCGGCACTCGTATCAGCGCTGCGAAGGCGAAGGCCAGCATGGCGACGATTTGCACGGCGAGTGCAAGACGGCCGACACAGGCCTGGCCGAATCGGTCGAAAGCGCGCGCGTAGAACGGGGTGACACAGCTCATGGCGAGCACATAGGCAGCGCTCATGGTGCCGGCAATCGTCCAGTTATCGTACAAATGATTGAGTGCCAGCACAATGCCAAGGCTCATCATGGAGATTGGCAGACGGGCCACTGCCCCGGATATGCAGAACGCTTTGGTTCCGGGCAGCGAGAACAGCCGCTGGTACGGCGAATGGGTGGCAGACGACTTGGATACAGCGCGAGCCGTAGACACGTGCAACTCCTTACTGGTGCGTTGTTCGGCACGTGCGCCCGCCCACACGTGCCTTCCGAGGGTAGCGGTGCCCGAGCAACGTCACGCGGTGCGTTTCAACCGCGGACCCACACTGTCGGGCACGCGCTCGTCACGCCGGCCAGCTGGAGTACAGGTCATGAGCCTTGCGACTCAGTCGTTGTCAGATTGTTCGGGGATCCCGGAGCTCAACTCGGTAAGGATTTCCTGTTTGGTTTTCGCGCGGGCATGAAGCTCGCGCAAGCCTTCATCAGGCTCACTGACATAGTAGAGAGTGGCGTCGATACTGTCCAATTCCACGCCCTCGACCGCGGCGAGCAGTAACCGATACATGTCGAGCTGAGCGAGTTTATGCTCCACATCATCCGGCTTGATAGGCCGATGACCGGTTTTCCAATCGACCACGGTGTACCGTTTGGAGGTATCGGCTGGATTGATTCCGCCGAGGAACACCGCGTCCAATTTGCCGTTCACGATGCCGACTTCCGGCACATCCACCACGATTGAGCGTTCGGCCCATACCGGGGTGCGTTGCGCCCATGAAGACGAGGCCAGACGGTGCTGCCATATCATGAGGTTCCGGTCGCAGACCGGTACGGATTGTTGGTCGATGGCGTTCAGGTCGGCCAATAGGTCGCTGCGGGATACGCCATTGCCGGTGGTAATGATTTCGGCGGCGCTGGAATCAACCGACGATGCGGCCTCATCCGGCTTACCGGCATTGATGAAACGCTCGGCCCAGTCGTGGAAGCGTGTGCCCGCTTCGGCAGCCGGTGAGGACACGCGAGGGATGGGCCGTATCACGCTGCGCCAGTAGGAGCGCTCCTCCTGTTGGCTCATACCACCCACCCGCGCCTGCAAGCTGGTGACGTTCTGACGTCCCGCAGCCAGAATGCGCTGGGCTTTGGCTTTGACGGCCCTGTCGAGTGCCGCACCCTCCAATGTGCCGGTCATGAGATCGTCGTCATCGACCAGCAATTGCGCACGTTGCAGCAATGGACCGGCCGGGTTGTGGCCGTCGTCTTTTGCGTTGCGCTTTCCGTTGATGGCATTACGCACCAAGGCGAGACCGCGGGTCAGATGTTCCGCGGTGTCTTCGCCCAATGACGCCGGCCATGGCAATGCATTCCGGCCGGAGGTCTGTTCCAGCGGCGTACGCCATGCGTCGCCAACCACAGCATCACAGTACTGTTCGGCGTTCTCCCCCACGATGAAGCCTTCGGGAGGATCAATGGGATCACCCTGGGGCGAGACCAGCGCCACTTCGGATCCCAGACCTTCCACGTATGCCTGAGCTTCGATTGCATGGTCGTGGCCATGCAACGCGTCATGCACCTCAAGCCAGAAGTTGGACGGGCTTGCGGCGCGAGACCCCTTCGGCACGTTCGTGCAATCGCGGCTGGATTCGCCGGTATAGCGGCAATAGGTCAGCAAGGCGTCGTTGCGGGCGCGGGTAAGCGCCACGTATGCCAGACGGCGTTCGTCAGCGTGCAGTCTGCGGCCATATTCCTCGGACTGGGTCAGGTACCAGCTTTGCGGATCCACCTCTTCCACGCCATCGCCGAATTCGCGCATGGAGCCGAACACCTCATCATCGATGAGTTCCACGTCGTCGAGATTCCGCAACGAGTCAATGGGATCGCCATGCAAATCGGCGTCATGAGGGAATCGCGGCAGGATTCCGGCATCGGCTCGTACGGGCACCGGTACGGCCACAGGGCTGGTCAACCACGAATCCGCGCTCTCGTGGTATTCGGGAGCTGTCCATTGGCCTTGTTCAGTGCCACCGGGATGGTTGTCATCCAGCACGACTTTGAGGTGATCCCCCTGATTGCTGGGAAATCCTCCGGCATTAAGCCCCACTACGGCAACCGCATCCCATTCCAATCCCTTGGATTGGTGCACGGTCATCAATTCCACATCCACCGGAGAGCCAGGCAGTTTGGCAGCCTCGTCTTCCACAGTGGCAAGATGATCCACCCATGCCATGAATCCACGTAATGTGGGCGTCTGTTCAACAGCGATCTCTTGCGTATAGGTGTCCACCAAATCCACAATGGAGTCCATGGGCATGCGGGCCAGCGATGGATTGACACGATGCTGCGGGTCTCGCAAAGCACCGGCAAGCACGGTATCGATATCGAGATTCAACGCCTCGATGGCCGCACGAATCACATCTGTGATTGACCGGCCGACCATATCGTGCACCTGACGCAGTGCCTCCACAGCCTGTTCGACGGCATGTCTACCGTAAGCACTGAGCTGATCCAACCTCACACTGGAATTATCCTGCATCAGCAGATCCGGCAAAAACACTGCATTGGCCACCTGATCGCGATGTTCGCGAACCACGGCACCCCATTGCGACCTCGGCGTATCAGCAGGAGCCACACCGGCCTGCACCAAAGCCCGGAACCGTTGCTCCATATTCTGCGCTTCGGCGGCGCAGGCCAGTGCGGTCAGGTCATCCGAAGAAAGACCGAACCGTGGAGTGGCAAGCAACCGCATCAACGCTCCGGTATCGGTATGGTCGGCAACGACGTGCAGCAATGCCAGCACATCGCGGATTTCTGGGCGCTCCAGCAGAGCGGAGTATCCGACCACAAACGTGGTGAGACCGGCCTTCTCCAATGCCTCCTGATACTCGGGCATATGGGATTTGGACCGGAACAGCACGGCGACCGGCGCCTCCTGCGCGGCCCCGGCATCGCGATACCGCGCGATGGCGGCCTTGCAGAAGCGCACTACGGCATCGATTTCCTGCCCCGCAGTGGCCAATCCCAGCACGCCAAGCGTGCCTTCAGGCGCGTCAGGCATGGGGTCAAGCGAGGATACGTCGACCTCGCGCATCAACGAACTGGAGGGACGGGCAGGGCGCGAACGCAACGGCAGCGTCAGATCGTTGGCCGCTTCAAGCACGATGCGACTGTTACGGCGTGTGACCGAAAGAGGGAATGGCTTGGACTCCGCTGGCATATGAAAGTCACGTTGGAACATGCGGAACGCACCCGGGCTGGCTCCTCGCCAAGCATAGATGGACTGGAACGGATCGCCCACGGCGTTGACCGCGCACCTTTCGGAGTTATTCACATGGAACAATGCGGCAAGCAGTGCCGCCTGCGTGGTGGAGGTGTCCTGGTATTCGTCGAGCAGCACATGACTGTAGCGACACCGCGTACGCTCTCCGATGGAGGGGAATCGCTCGATGAGCTGATATGCCGCAATGGTGAAATCAGAGAATTCCGCCATGTTCTTCTGGCGTTTGGCTTGTGCGTAGGCCTCGACCAATTGCAGCAGCACTTCGCGCTTGCGCGTGATTTCCAACAGTTGTGCACAATGGTAGGCACAGCGCGCATGCAACCGCTGCGCCCTGTCGTCCAGCTTCGCCTGCCAATCGGTGTCGCTGTCTTTTTTGAGTCGCTTGATCTTGGGAATTGTCGGCTCGATATCGGGAATGTCCTCGTTCTCAAGAGCGAGGCGAAGCGCGTCGACGAAAGCCGAGTCCCACTGACGCACGCGTTCCACAGCCTCATCGAATCCGGTGCAGCCGGAACCAATCATGGCACTGCCGATTGCACCGGATAATGCCAGCACGCTTCTGGCAAGACTGGTGAATGCGCCCAAATCCTCGCTCAGAGCCTGATCCATATGCTCATCGATGACTTCAGTGGCGAGCTGGAGCGCTCCAGCCTCGCTGAGTGGCTGAGTATTCTGATCGAAACCAACCAACAGACCATATTGGCGCACGATGGTTTGGAAGAAGGCATCATAGGTAAAAATGGCTGGTTTCAGGAACGCCCTGTCGAAGTTGGGAGTTGAGGCGCCAGGAGTCTGAGCGCCCTGTGCTGCAGGAGAATCTTCGCGCGATACCGCTGCGGATACACGCTCGAGCAACTCTCCGGCAGCTTTGCGGGTAAAGGTGAGGCCCAGTATGCGTTCCGGCGCAACACCGCGGTTGATGAGCGCGATGATGCGCTGGGTCATCGTAAAGGTTTTGCCAGAGCCGGCTCCGGCCACCACCAGTACGTCATCCTGAGCGGGAGCGTTGATGATGGCCGCCTGTTCTATGCTGGGAATAAAAGCGCTCATGCCTGCCTCGTTTCAAACACGGTATCGAGCTTGCCTGCACAGGCCGGGCAGACGCCGGTCATACGGCAATAAGCCACATGCGTTGCCTGCGGGTGGGCGTTGATGACGGACGACCGGCTGGCCGCGGCCGCGTAGAATACACGGGCGATCATTGTCAGCGACCACAATGCTTGGGTGCCGGTCAGAGAGACGAACTGCTTCCAGGTCTCGGTATCCACACCTGCAGGCGGCGTAGCTGAATCCGGTATCGGCATATCGAAGAATTTGGCGGGATCCTTATACCATGCGCGGTCGGTGAACGGCTCGGCATTCAGCGACCCGTTGGTAAAGAGCGGCGGCTGGAACACGCCTTCCGGAGCATAGCTTCTGGCCGGCGCATCGTTGTATGCCACATGGAATAGCGCGCTCTGCCCGATACGAGGGGCATTAGCCAATGCTGCGCTCCCTCGCAGCCCCTCTTCGGGAAAGACCAGCCCCAGCTGATAACACACCAACTGCAAGTCGTTGAATATCTGCTTGACGGTGGGTGCCGCACCGGTTTTGTAGTCAATCAAGCGAATGTTCTCACTGCCATCCGCAAGTATACGGGTTTCCATGCGATCGATGCGACCGGACAAGCGCACGGTCAGATCGTTACGCATACCTGACGGCCATCCGCCCACTAGGAAGCCCATCATGCTGGCCAAGGTATCGCGGTCTACTGGCCTCATACCAGGCAATGCGTTATAAGCAGCCACAATGTCATGCAGGTCGAATCGCGCGGCGAACGACAATTCGCAATCGGCCTTGGTCAACGTGCCAATCTCGAATTTGCCGACATTCTTGTCTAAATAGGCATCGGTATTGGTGCCGCTGAGCACAAAATAGCTGGCGATGTTGGCCAGGATATCGGCGGCGGAGTCATCTTTGCGCTTGGCGGTGTAGCGTTCCCGAGTATCCGCGATCGATTCGGGATCCGGGCGCTGTTCCTGATAGATGGCAATCATGCGCTTGGTCACGGCTTCGATGCGCTGCTGCACTGATGACGCATCGCTTATCCCCATGGCATTGCGTGCCGACTCATCGGAGTCGAGACGATCCAGTCCCTCTTCGCTGCCCTGCTGTGCGACCGCGTGGATAAGGGTGCCGAATCCTGCGTTCACCGAGCCGGGTTGAGGCCCTGCAAATTGGTGCTCCAACAGCCAGCACACCGGGCAAGCCCAGAGACCGTCCACCGCCGAAGGCGATAACGTAACGAGAGGTGCGTGATCATCGCCTGACGTATGCTCATCATCTTCCGTCTGCTTGCTGCCAGACGCGGGCGATACGGCAGACGATGTGTCTCGTCTTGATAAGGCCGAAGCGAACGCCCAGTTGTCAGGATTAGCGGCGGCTATGCCATTTTCAGCCAACACTGCGAGCGTTTCAGCCGCATCACAAGCTTCGCTCGAGTCAGGTTCCGAAGTCGCCACAATCACGCGCGCTGCGGTCACCAATCCGCGTGGGTCGCCATCCAATCCAGATAAATCAAGCCCTGATTCGCTGGTCTGCTCCCCCACGTCCGTAAACCGTGCCCGCTGCTTATCCCGCGGATAGTATTCCGGCATATATCCGAACAGGAAGTCCGATGGGCTGAGGTCGTCGTTCCATACGGCACTGACGGTAACGGAACGGCACGCTCTGGTCAACGCCACCAGGAAACTTTTCTTCTCACTGGATAGCACCGCAATGAATTGGGGATCATGGCCAGCGGCATCGGCGGTGTTCAAGGTGCCTCGCAACACGAGTTCCGCCAGATCCTCACCACCGAACATGGTGTTGCGGCCGGCAAGATTGGGCCATACATCCTGTTGGAGAGACGGCAACCAGGCATACTGCCAATGCCGCCCTGCAGTACCAGCCGGAGTGGTCAACGTCACTGCATTTTCCACTGGCCCAATATGAGCCAGCGAATCGGCCTGCACCTGCATGGCACGCACCTGCGCTATGAACCCCATGATGTCCCGACTGGCGGTGGAATCTTCAGCGAATTGGAACAGCCTCATAGCAACATCAAGTCGGTCATTGGCCGCACGCCCATCTGGTGTGTTCGCCAATGCCAATTTCTGCCATACAGGTGTGATTGCCGCGGCATTCCACGCAACGGCGAGCGCATAACTTGGCCTGCTACGCTGCTCCGGAGGCAAATTGCTCAACCCTCGAGATATCTTGCCGACCAGCGTCCATAGATTCATGAAGGCGCGAGCCTGCGGGTCGGCGCCAAGCACTGCGGTGATAGCGTCCAATACATTCTCGGCAGGAGCCTGCGCATCGTCAAAGGCAAGCATCACATACAGCGCATCGGCACCGAATGCCAAATCGGCATCAGCGCTAAAACCGATAATGCTATCGTCTACGACAACCCGCTCATGACCGTCAACGGACGATTCTCGCAACGTCTCCCACGAGGAAATCAGCCCATGCAATGACGCCTTATCCCCCGCTATCGGCGCCAGGGATTCCAATGCCGCCATGGCGGATTCGATTGGCGCCAACCGCGCAGGCCGCCCTTGCCCGGGTTTGGCCCCAGCCGTCACCAACGGCCCGTTCATAACCGTGGACACTCGTGTACGAACATAGGAAGCGGTCTCGGCGAGACTCATGGTGCAGGAGGCTACACCTTCAGCGCGCAACCGGGCCAACTCAATCAAGGCGAACAGCCCCTGTACGAACGATTCACTGTTCAGCGGGCGGGTAACCGACGAGTATCGGACAGGCACGCCATCGCGCCTCAGCCGCTCCCCGTATGTACGCACAGTGGTATTGTCATGAGCGATGACGACCATATCATTCCACTGGATATGGTGATCGAGATGTGCGCGCTTCATGCGCCACACCACATCGTCAAGCTCTTCGCGCGCGGAACGATACAATCCAGTCTGCACAGTGCCATCATCCGAGGGGATATCAGCACCGGTATCCAGCGCGGACACCAGCTTGCCGGGCCTACGAGCAAGAGGCAACGGCTCGTCCTCTTCGGAAGGAATCGATAGGGATACGCGAGAGGCGACCAGCGAGGCATAAGTCTCACCGCTTGCGAAATCCGCGCTGGGCAATGTCATCTCCACGGCCTGCATCGGTCCCGTCACCGCTTGCCTCATCAGGTATTCGGGGTACGAACCGCGGAAGGTCTGCACCGCCTCGTCCGGGTTTCCCACCAGCACTATGGCAGTACCGGCGTGATTCAGCTCTTCAAGGAACCTCATGCCGGCCAGGGTGATGTCTTGGGCATCATCCACAACCAGCAGCTGAGGCAATCCTCGTGATGCCAACCACGAATCGGAGTGTTCCTCCGAACGGCCGCTTGCCATAGCATCATGTATTTCCCGAGCGCCCGCCACCAGCAGATATGAGGCATCCAAACGGTATTGCCCCTCAGATGCCGCACTCTGCGCGGCGATATATTCTCTACGCAAGGCAAACGCCAAGCGCCACTGCACCAGAAGACGCGCATCCTGCGCAACGTCCGCCAACAAGGCGGCCTCCCCAGAAGGATTCACGCCCAGTTCATCCAAGCGCGCCAACATATCGCGCAGCTGGGCGATGAACGCGTCTGAAATTCCACGGGCAAAGACATCGGCGCTGGTCGAACCTCCGGGCACTGCTCCATCAGCATCCTGCACCAGACTGGCCCAATCGGCTTGGGCAAAGTATTCCCTAAGCAACGCACAGATTGCGCAATCGTCGCCAGCAGCAGCATGCGCCATATGCACGGCCATCACCTGCCGCAGCAGTGCATCCTGTTCGGCACCATTCAGCAATCTTGGCAAGGGCAATCCAGATGCGGCCCTGGATGCCGCAATCACACGAAAAGCCACAGCCCCCAACGTGGTGACCGGCCTGGCCTGTACAGACGAGCCCATGTCACGAATCACTCGATTGCCCAGCAAATCCGCGACGACACGACCGGGCACGACCATCACCGCCCCGGCACCGCCAAAACGTCGAAGCCCTGCCGTGAGTACGGACAAAGCAAACTCAGTTTTACCGGCTCCGGGCGCACCTGTTACCAGCCTCGCCTTGCCGTCTTGGGCGACGCCGTCCAACAGTTCGTCTGGGTTCCATTGCGTAGTCATACGTTCAAGATTAGCCCGCGTGGAAACAAACGGAAGATATGTACCGGCATATTCAATTGGCAGGTATCCTTAACGGTATTCTCGATCACACAAGTTGGGGAACTGTATCAACGAGGATAATTTTGGGGGGCTCTCATGGCTATCATCTCGCATGCACCGCCGTGCCTGTCGGGATACGATTTCGTGCGGACACTTGGCACAGGCACCACAGCAACGGTGTACCTATACCGCCTACATACGTCCGCTCATCCAGTGGCGGTAAAGGTCAGCAATCAGACATTGGACTGTGGCATTGCCGCCCAGTTCCATCGGGAAAACGCCGCCATGGTCCGGCTCTCTGAGCATCCCTACATTCTGACGTTGTATCACGCCGACGTCACCGCCGACGGTCACGGCTATATGATTCTCGAATATGCGCCAGGCGGTACTTACGAACCTTTGATGAAATCCCGTTCCTTGACATGTGCTCAGGTATTGGACTTAGGAATCAAATTGGCTGGAGCGCTCGGTACCGCCCACCGCAGCAACATCATTCACCACGATATCAAGCCCAGCAATATTCTCATCACCGGGCAAGGCCTGCCGGCACTGAGTGATTTCGGCATATCCACTGACGCGTATGACCACACCGAAACCGGATGTTCCCCTCCTTGGGCACCTCCCGAAGTGCTGCTGCATATGGGCAATGGAGCCGAACGAGCAGATATCTATTCATTGGGAGCCACACTATACGCGCTACTCGTCGGCTGCTCACCCTATCAACATGAATATCATCCACACACGCAATCAGAGTTGATTCGTCTGATTCTCAACCAACCGCTGCCCCGCATCAACCGTGCCGACGTGCCGACAAACATCGAACAGATACTGCGCAAGTCCCTCGCCAAGGATCCTGATCTGCGGTATTATTCCGCGCTCGAATTCGCGCGAGCCATGCAGCACGCCCAGCATGCGTTCTTCGGCCGGATCACACCTCTTACGGTTGATGGCGTACCGCCATATCCCAAGGAGGTTGCTCATCTACGCCGCCCTCGAGAACCCGACCTTCATAACGAGCGGACCCAGCGCCGGTGGGTCAAACCAACCATTATCGCGGCCGGGGTTGCGACCACAGCGGTCACCGTGTGTCTGGTGTTTGTCTGTGCCGTGCTGCCACGCATGGATAGCATCACCGGATCCACCACCATTCAGGTGAGTCTCGCATATAGCAGCTGCAATGGGGCAGCACACAATGGCAAGGATTCAAGGGAGAATCATGGGCACGTCATCACAATCGCATACTGACTTTCATCGCATCAGGAATGACAGGCACGGCCATCCGCCCTCCGACAACTACACGTGGGCGGTTCCTGCATTCACGCTGCTCATACTCACCGTGCTGATTGCCGGGGCGGTCATGATCAGCATCGTCACACGTCATCATGTGCAACTGGATGACGGCACCGTATGGGTCACGTCGCTCGCCAATCAGAAAGCCGCCCGTTTCAACGTCAAGAACCGTGAGGCTGATGCAAGTGTCGTCTCGTCTTCACCCCGATTCGACATCGCACAGCATAACGGCACCACCATTTTGGCTGAGCCCACCAAGGCTTCAGCCATTGCATCTTCCACGCTCAGTACCAGTATGCAGACCAGCCTCAAGGCACATACCACTGCCTCAGTAGGCGGAAGCACCGTTGCCTTTATCAACGAGAACACCGGCAACGTATGGGTCGGATCGTCCGACGAACTCGATGCGGTGTCGCCTTCCGTCGATAGCCCGCGCATGAGACTAGGCACAGGAGGCCGCATCGTAGTCACCCACGATGGAGCGGTCTATGGATACCGCCCCCGTGACGGCGTGGTATTTCGGTTGGACAGCCCAAATAGTTCCCAGATCAAGCAGCTTGAATCCTTGACGGATGGGCAGCCGCGAGCAGCCGATAGCTTCACCGTCATCGGCGGCGTTCCAGTAATCTCATCGGGCAATACCATCATTCACGCCTCCGGGCAGACCACCATCGAAGTCTCAGATACACTCACGCTCCAGAGTCCGCCCGTTGACGGCAATCAGAACGATTGGGTGGCAGCCTCATCTCCACGCGGGCTCGCAATAGTACGACTTTCTTCCACCGCCAAACCGATATTCCACTTGACTGGCGGCACGAGCCAGGCGGCTCGTCCGGTTTCCGTGAATGGGTGCATATACGCGGCATGGAGCCAACAGGCTCGCAATTACATCAGAACCTGTACTCCCGATAGTGCACATATCGCATTCCAAACGCTTGAATCGATACACGCCACCTCTGAACTGGTGTTCCGCACCAATCATCGGGTTGCGGTGCTTAACGATGTGATCGAGGGCAATGTCTGGAATCCAGATGACAGCACTGCGGTCATCGCCATACAATGGAACCAGATTCAGACGCAGCACCATGACAGTACCCAGCGGAACGAGGATTCCGCCACCAACCATCAGGATTTCTCGGAAACCTGCTCCGAGCAATCCGGTGACATCAAAGCCGAGGATGATGCATTCGGAGCTCGCGCTGGATCCGAGCAGATTCTTGATGTATTGCGCAATGACGAACAGACCGACTGCTCGGTATTGAACATCATCAGAGTAGGCGCGCCCCAAGGAGGCGACGTCACCGTCTCGCCAATCTATGCCGGGCGGTATCTGCAGCTTGATGCTTCCGCAGCATCGGCCGGAACCGTAACGTTCGCCTATGATATCTCCGACGGTCGGGGTCAGACCTCGACCGCCAACGTCACGGTAACGCTGCACGATGGAGACAACCATACACCGTTGCAATCCGACACCCCATCTGAAATCAATGTGGAGCAGGGGGCCAGTTACGTCGCCAATGCGCTTGGCAGCTTCGTTGATCCCGATGGGGATCCTCTTACCTTGGTTTCCGCAGTCGTGCAATACACCGATAAGGCGCAGGTTTTCACCCGGCCTGATGGCAAAATCACCTTCAATGCCGGCGATATGACCTCCGGCCGCGTGGGAGTGGAGATCACCGTCTCAGACGGCATGGCCACTGGCACCGGGTTCATGTATTTCTCCGTCAAACCGGCGAACACCTTGCCCGCGGTCATCGATCCAATAGCCGTGGCCACCACCCCGGATACGGATACCGTCATCGAGCTCAAGCCCTATGTGCATGGCACCTCCACGCAGCCAATGCAGCTGAGCCATGTGAATACGCTGTCCGGCGCTTCCACAATCGCTCACCCGTCCGATTTGTCCATTGCATTCACGGCATCCAAACCCGGCACCTACTATGTGCCGTACACCATACTCCAAGGCTCGATACCGGCCACCGGTTTGGCTCGCGTGGATGTGCACCCCGTAACCAAAGCAACAGCCAAACCGGTGGCGGCCAACGATGTGGCGCTGCTGGGCACTGACAATACGGCGATTGTGGAGCCTCTGTCAAATGACATCGACCCTATGGGTGGCGTGCTATCCGTAACCTCGGTGGACGTTCCTTCCGACTCCGGCATCAAAGCCGGATTGGTGGACCATAAACGCGTGTATGTCACAGCACACCAAGTGTCGTCCAAACCCATTCCCATTCGTTACAACGTGGCCAATGCGGCTGGCACCGACACAGGCACCATTGTGTTGCATCCACCGGCGTTGGCGGCGGAAAGCTCCACGCCCACAGCAGGTGACATCAACATCCAGGTACGTACTGGCGGCATCGTATCAGTAGACGTACTTAACCATGTGACATACTCCGACAGCACTACGATCACGCTCAAAGACAATCTGCAATACGACGAAAGCACCTTCGCGGGTCTGGTGTTCACGTCTGGCAGCATCGTGCGATATCAGGCATCCAGCCAAGCGGGGGTCTTCCCCGTCACCTACACCGTTGAAGACCATACAGGCAATGCGGCATCCGGCATCGTCATCATCACCGTGCATGAAAGCCAAGCTGGAAACAAGGCCGCACCCACACCGCACAACACTGAAGCACAAGTAGCCGCAGGCCAAACCGTACGCATTCCCATCACGCTGACCGGCATCGACGTGGATGGCGACGATGACCAGCTGCTGGGATTGGGCAACACAGCGCCGGAACTAGGGCGCATTGCCGAAGTCGGCTCCGACTATCTGGTTTACGAGGCATATCCGGACTCTTGCGGAACCGACATATTCTCCTATGCCGTGGAGGATTGGACCGGGCAGCGAGCGCAGGCACAGATTCGGGTGGGCGTGTTCCAGGGCGCATCGGAATCCAGCGTCCATGCGCGCGATGACGACATCACACTACGGCCCAATACATCAGCCAGCGTGCCGGTAACGCTCAACGACATCTCCGCGGACAACACCGATTTGACCATCGGCACGACAGTTGAAGCGCAGGGAATCGACGATGTGATGGTGGAAAACAATATGCTGCTATTCACCACACCCGAGCATGCCACCACCGCACATATCGCGTATACCGCGTACAACACGGCCGGACTGGCAGATACCGCCACGCTCACCGTCAACGTAGATCCAAGCGCTCCCATCGAGCCACCTGCCGCCTATGACTGCCGCGTGCCGGCCTCCGACACCATCGACAAGCAATCCGTGGACGTGGACGTCTCGCCATGGATCGCCAATCCTTCAGGCACGGCCAGCGAACTGGAAGTGGCCATACATCCCTCAGCCACCGACCATGCGAGAGTCGGAGAAGGCAGCGCATCCACCATCGTCACCGTTGATTTGACCTCGCAGGCGAGAGCCGTGCCGTATACGGTGACCAACACCACGCACCATGTCACGTCCACTGCTTTTATTCATGTGCCGGCATATGGCGTGTTTCCACCCATGCTGCGCCCCAAGGCACCGGAAATCATAGTCAACGCGCGCCAGACCGTTCACATCAATATCAACGACTATGTGCGTGTAGGCGCCGGAAAAGAACCGTACCTCGAAAGCGCCGATTCCATCACCGCCACCAAAGCGTCCAACACCGATTTCCGCGTCGATGGCAAAACTCTGAAATTCACCGCCATCAAAGACTATGCCGGCCCAGCTTCAATCACCTTCACCGTGACGGATGGAAACCGGCCCGACGCCTCCGCAATCATCAATACAGCCGTGGTCACTCTGCCGATCACGGTACTTGGCAGAACAACACCACCGCCCACCTTTTCTTCACCCACCATTGACATCGAGGCCGGCGCTGAACCGAAAACCATTGATCTGACCGCACTGACCCACACGCCTCCAGGGCTCCATGACGACGAGAAACAATACGTCTATTCCTCAGGCGGAACCTCTTCGGAGCATATCTTGTCCTCGTTGTCCAGCTCAGGCAAGCTGCATATCTCGGCATCCAAAAATGCGCCCGCCGGAGCTACCGCCTCTATTCCCGTGCACATCACATACGGCAAGGGCACGGTGCATGCCGGCGTAATGGTTCGCGTGGTGGAATCCACTCGTCCACTGGCACGACTTGCAGCCGCAACATTGCAGCTCAAAGCCGGCTCCTCCGGCTCAGTGAATCCGTTGGAGAACGCTTACAATCCGTTCCCCGATTCCCCACTGACCGTTACCGCATGTCAAGCCGATGACACAGCGAAAATCACGATAACCAGCTGCTCTTCAACAGCCATCACCATCAGCGCCTCGCCCAACATCGGAGCTTCTTCAAACATAGTGCTCGTCACCGTGCGGGACGGCACTACGGCCACAGCACGCGAAGTCACCGGCACCATCACCCTTTCCATAGTCGACAAGCCTGATGCTCCGCTGCTCTTTCCCATAGCCGGCGACCCGCAGGATGGTGTGGTGACACTTAATTGGTCAGCAGGTGCGGCCAACGGCAGCCCCATTACCGACTACCGGGTGAGATGGAGCGGCGCCAGCAACGGAGAGCAATCCTGTGGCACGTCCACCAGATGCCGAATCACTGGTTTGAAGAACGGCAGGATATATTCTTTCACTCTCTCCGCCCGCAACGATGTCGGCTGGTCGGCGGCCTCCGCAGCCGTCACCGCCATTCCAGACAAGACTCCCACAGCTCCCGTGAATGTCACTGTGGAAGGAGGCAATGCCAGAGCTGCCATCACCTGGAGCCCGATAGATGGCGATTTCAGTGAGGTTGACAATTACATGGTGACGGTCAGCGGCGTGGGCGTATTGCAGACCAAAGAGACCGGAAATACAACGACCAAACTATCCTTCATCTTCAACAACGACAGCATCTCCGACGGGACCCTGGTAACGGCTACGGTCAAAGCACATAACAGAGCTGGCTGGAGCCCGGAATCCGGGACTTCAGAACCAAAGGCCATCTGGGGTGACCCCGATGCTCCATCCATTGAGCTTGCCGATGACGACATACCAGCAGTAACGATCACGCCGGGTAATAATCGCAACGCCGGGTGCGAGCGCATCGAGTTGAGCGGGGCCGCAGCAGACACCATTGGATGTTCCGGCGGCACTGTTGGCTTCGATATATCCAATCAGAAAGACAGTGCTGACGAGATCACCGTCACAGCCACTCTTATTCCCTCACGCGATGCCAAACCCGCCACAGCTACGGCCACATTCACGTCCACTGACTTCACTCAATCCACTACCCCACAGGAGAACACCATGGACCCCACCATCGATGACGCCACATATCTTTCAGACGCCACTCGGATATCGCATGCCGTATATCTGCCGGACGACACCCAATTGGCACAAACTCTCTATCCGCCCGAGTTAGAGCACCAAGCCCCTTGTGACGACACGAATATCAGTCTTCAACAGTTCAAGCCAATATCGCATGCAACCCAGCGTCCGAAAACCTCTCATGCTGGAACATTCGCTCAGACTGCCGCCCAAGCAACACCCGACATACACTATTTTCAGCAGTCATTCAATGCGCTGGTCGAGAACATCGCCATTGCAGTGGCTGGTAAGACCACACCGATCAAACAATGCGTCACCGCATTACTGGCCGGTGGACATGTGCTGCTTGAAGACAATCCCGGCACCGGTAAAACCCAGCTGGCACGGGCTTTGGCCAATTCCATCGACGCCAGCTTCAAGCGCATCCAATTCACGCCAGATCTGCTGCCTTCGGACGTAGTGGGTGTGACTTTCTACGATCAGGAGCACCACGAGTTCGAGTTCCGCAAAGGGCCGATCTTTGCATCTCTCGTATTGGCTGACGAAATCAACCGCGCTTCGCCGAAAACCCAATCCGCCCTGTTGGAGGTTATGGAAGAGCAGCAAGTCACCGTGGACGGCACCACCTATAACGTGCCTCAACCGTTCATCGTCATCGCCACGCAGAATCCGGTCGATCAGCTCGGCACTTACAAGCTGCCCGAAGCCCAGATGGATCGCTTTCTTGTCAGAACCTCGATCGGATACCCGAGCCAACAGGTGTCTATCGACATACTCAAACAAATCGACATCCCCGACCGCGCACAAACCGTCTCCCCGGTGCTCACCAGCCATGACGTGCTGCAATTGCGCCTCATGACTGCTGGCATTTACATCGACGACGCCATCCACGAATACATTGTGCGTCTGGTCGAAGCGACCCGCCATCACGAAAGTATCTCCATAGGCTCCTCAATGCGAGGTGCTCTTGCGTTGGCACGCTGCGCCCGTATCTGGGCCGCCGCTGACGGCCGCGACTATGTAGTGCCAGACGACGTCAACGATCTTGCGACGCCCATACTTGCCCACCGCATCATGCTGGTCCCCGAAGCCATTTTCGACGGCATCACCCAAGAAAGCCTCATTGAGGAGATTCTTGAAGAGGTGCCGGCTCCCACCGTCAGCACGTGAAAGGACCATGCCCATGACCGGCCCATCCGTCACCATTGCGCATCACACACGGCAGTACGGCCACGACAACAAAACCGAGGCGAAGCACAGCGGGGGAATTGCGCATCACACACGGCAGCTCGGCCAAGCATGCAGACAAGCCACTGCACGAATCCGGCATTGCCTCACTTCCTCTGTTTCCCCGCTGGGTTGGGCAGCAACGGGCTGCGGCACAGCATGCTTGTGCGCATTCCCGTTACTGGGTTGGATCGAACTGCTCACATTCGGCATAGCATCCACGACGATGATGCTCTGCGCAATCCTGCTTGCTCTAGGTAACACCAAATTCGATGCCAGCATTCATGTTTCCCGGCACCGTATCACCGTGGACGGCACAATATCCATCACCGTAAACATCAGCAACTCCGGCACGGCACCCACCACCAACACCCAAGGCGGTCTTCCCATCGGCAATGACCGCCATCGATTCAGCATCCCCCGGCTCCTGCCCAAACAGACCAAGCACATCAGCATGGAGTTTCATGCCCCAGCCCGGACGGTATTGCCTATTGGACCATTGCATATTCGCAAAGGCGATCCATTCGGTCTTACCCGCCATGAAAACGATCTGGCAGAACGTATCAACGTGTATATCCATCCGAAAATCGTGCGGCTGCCCCTACTGCACGCCGGTATTCCTCGCGATCTCGAAGGTCAATCTTCCAGACGAATCGCAGACGATGATATTGATTTCCATGGCCTGCGCAAATACCAGCCCGGCGACGATATACGCAACGTCCATTGGCCAAGCTCCGCCAAAGCAGATTCCTTGATGATTCGCCAATATGAAGCCACATGTCGCACTGATACCTCATTAACGCTCAGCGTGGATGAAAGCGACTACGCTTCGAGGGAAGAATTCGAAATGGCGGTTTCTATTCACGCTTCGATTGGTGTGCAATGCCTGCTGCAATATCGCCCGTTATATGTGCATGTCGGGAAAGCACACACGCAGCCGCATGACGCCATGTCGTTTCTTGACGCCACAAGTGCCATAGCCTTCCAGCAAGACTTCACCGCGAGCCTTGTCGATGGCACATTGCAGCACAGCGCCAACGCTTCCCTGTATGTCGTCACCGTTGGATCGAAGAAAACCCTCAGCCGCATAACACGCATGGCCAGGGCACTCCCCCAATCTGCACGTTGCATAGTGCTGCAGGCAGATATCGGCATGACCTGCAGCATAAGGCGATGCGCCAATTGCACTGTAATCACCATCGGCAAGCTCAACGATCTGCCACTCATGTTGGGAGTTGTGCCATGATTGCCAGACAATCCAAGAAACAACAGGGCATCAGCCTTGCCGCTATTGCGCTGATGATGGTTCTGGCTCAATCGAACCTCATTGACGTGTACGCGGACCATATGATGTGGATTGCGGCAGCCATTCCTTCGACTGCACTAGGGACGGCGATCGCATTCGCCGGAACCAGATACTCACTCACAATATGGTGGCAGCTGACCTTTCTGACGTTGACCCAATTCATCATCGGCCCAGTCATAGCACTGCCTTCCACCACCATCGCTCACGTGATACCCAGCCTGGATACCTTGAGCCAGGGATGGGAGATGACGTTCGGAGCATTCAAATATCTCATCTCGGTGGCACCGCCAGTCGGCACCGCATATGGCAGTCTGATGGCCGTATGGACTATCGGATTATGGCTGGCGTTCCTGGCAGGCACGTTCGCCATCAGTGACCATGCGTGGACGTCCGCAATCGCAGCCATTCCACTGGCCACAGCCATGACCGTATGCGCACTTCTTGGCACCAGCCACGGCTGGCATCGAACCCTATGCGGCATCACCTTCGCTGTGCTGCTCATCATCTGGATGGCATGGCGATTGGAATTTATGGAATGGGAACGATGGTTCTGCGCACTGGTCGTGGTGACTCTTGCAGCCGGGCTGGCCGTCGGCGGTTCCGCACTGGCATCCCCGCACCGCCTCATACTGCGAGACACGTACAATCCACCGCTCAGCCCCTACGATTACACCAGCCCGTTGAGCAGCATGAGATCCTATATCAAGGATCATCGAGATGACACACTACTTACCATCACCAATCTGCCTGCCGGCACTCCCGTCAGACTGGCAGTGATGGACTGGTTCGACGGCTCAGTGTGGAATCTCTCCGACTCATCCAAAGCCTCCGATTGCGCGAACTACCAACGAGTAGGCACCACAATCAGCACTGATGAACGCGGCATGGCATTCACCGCCACCTTCACTGTGCACCGAGGACTCGCTGATGTCTGGCTTCCCCTAGCTGGCGCCGCCACCGGCGTGCAATTCCTCGGCAAAGATGAGAACAGCCCGTTCTATTACAACCGCGATACCAATTCAGCCATACTCCCCTCAGGAACCAGCGAAGGACTGACTTACATCGAATCCGGCATTATTGCCGACACCCCTACCGACCAACAAATCAGCACGGCCAAAGCCGCCAACATCAGCCAGCCGAAAGCTCTGGACGTGCCCAATGCAGTTAGCACACTGGCTTCGGCCGCTGCCGGCGGCCAATCCCGAGGAGGTGCCGCAGCCCAAGATTTGGCTGCAATGTTGCGGAGCTCCGGCTGGTTCTCCCACGGCTTGCAGAACGACTATCCTTCGGCTGCCGGTCATGGCAATTACCGTGTAAACGCACTGCTTACCGGAACCACCATGGTAGGAGACTCCGAACAATACGCCTCCGCCATGGCCCTGATGGCCCGTGAGTTGGGACTGTCTTCCCGCGTGGTATTGGGATTCCTGCCCAAAGATGAGGATGGAGACATCACCAACGCGCGTGGCAAGAAAACTTCTGGCAGTGGCACCGAGATCACTTTCACCGGCGACGACATAACCGCATGGGTGGAAATCAAACTTCGCAATCTGGGATGGGTGGCGTTCTACCCTACTCCGAAGGAGAGCAAAATTCCGGATGATAGCCAGAGCTCGGCTCCACCTGACCCGAAGAATCTTGTGCGCCAACCGCCTGTTCCATTCATCGATCCGTTACGAGACCAGACTCAGGTCAGAGGGCAGAGTGCTTTATCCGGCACGGATGCCGAAGTCGCTTCATCTGATGAATCGTTCTGGTTACAGTTCCATCGAGCAGCGCGCACAGCAGCCATCTATAGCAGCCCGTTGTGGATTACATTGACGGTTTGCGTCCTGATTCTGGCGTTCAAAGCCCTTATGATTGCCCTCGCGCAACGGCGCGGCAGTCCTCGCACACGTATAGCCGCCGGATGGAACGCCCTGCGAACCTTGGCGGTACAAAGCGGCGGCATACCACTTTCCGGCACCAGGCGTAATCAAGCGCATGCCATCGCTCATCAGTTTGGTATCGCCAATCAGGCGTTGCAGCAACTTGGCAGGGAGGCCGACTATGCCACTTTTTCCGGGCGGAATATCACACCCGCACAGTCCACTCAATATTGGACCAGCGTGAAACGGCTGCGTACCGCCATGCTGCGATCCATGCCGCGTCTCAAGCGGTTTAGAACGCAACTGTCCTTGCGGGGAGTGACCGTTCGCATACCTCGTCAATCTCGTTCTCCGTCTCGCGCCGAAATACTTAAAACCGGGTCAGCAGGCCGCATACACCGCACAAGTTCCACATCTCGCCCAAGTCGGGCAAACCGCGACAACCGGCATCAGTACCAGCCCCAGAACACGAGGCCCGCAGATCCAAGCCGCAAATAGGCGATGGCCCGGAACCATACCAGTTCCGGGCCATCGCCTGTCAATCATGCGCATGAACTCATATTCATACGCGGCTGGATCACAGCCATCGGGAAGTGATTACTCCTCGATGTCGCCCTGACCACCCTGATCGGAATAGAAATCATCCGGGTTGAAGTCATCGCCGAGCTTCAGATCGCCGAACTCGAGGTTCGAGAAGTTCAGGTCAGACAGGTCGGCGTCAGAGAAGGTCGTGTCGCCAAGATCACCATCGCCACCCAGACCGAAGTTCGGGTAGATGGTGTCGCGGATGGCCTTGTCAGGCTCAACCACAGCGTTGCGGTAACGGGCAAGACCCGTACCGGCCGGGATGAGCTTACCAATGATGACGTTCTCCTTGAGGCCCTTGAGGTCATCGACCTTCTCGGAGAGCGCGGCTTCGGTGAGCACGCGGGTGGTCTCCTGGAAGGAGGCGGCGGACAGCCAGGAATCGGTGGCCAGAGACGCCTTGGTGATACCCATCAGCGCCGGACGGCCAACAGCCGGCTTGCCACCGTTCTTCACGGTATTGCGGTTGATCTCGCGGAAGCGGGCGTTGTCCACCAGCTCACCCGGCAGCAGATCGGTGTCGCCGGAGTCGATGATGGTCACGCGGCGGGTCATCTGGTGCACGATGACCTCGATGTGCTTGTCGTGGATATCCACACCCTGGGAGCGGTACACGGTGTGCACTTCCTCCACGATGTTCACCTGAGCAGCACGCTTGCCGAGAATGGTGAGGATCTTCTTCGGATCCACAGAACCCTCGACCAGCTGGGTGCCAACCTTGATGTGGTCGCCATCGGCAACCTTGAGCGGCACACGCTTGGAGACCTGGTAGGTAATCGGCTTGATGGCGCCGTCCTCGGTCGGAGCGCCGGAATCAGCATCCGGGCTCAGGATGATCTGGCGACCGCGATCGTTCTCCACAATCTTGATGGTGCCGGCGAACTCGGTAATCGGGGCCTCACCCTTCGGGGTACGGGCCTCGAAAAGCTCGGTAACACGGGGAAGACCCTGAGTGATATCGGAAGCCGCAGCCACACCACCGGAGTGGAAGGAACGCAGCGTCAGCTGGGTACCAGGCTCACCGATGGACTGGGCGGCGACGATACCAACGGTCTCGCCAACGTCGACCAGCTTGTTGGTGGCCAGCGACCAGCCATAGCACTTGGAGCACACACCGCGCTTGGACTCGCAGGTCAGCACGGAACGGCACTTGACTTCCTCTACGCCATGGGCCACGAGGTCGTTGAGCACGTCCATGGACAGGGCATCGTCACGCTTGTACAGCACGGTCTTGCCGTCAGCCGGGTCAATGACATCGGCAGCGAGCAGACGGGAGTACGGACCACCATCGGCGGCCTTAACGAGCACCAGGTTGCCATCGGCGTCACGGTCGGCCACGCGAATCGGCAGACCGGCCTTGGTGCCACAGTCCTCTTCGCGCACGATGACGTCCTGGGAGACGTCGACCAGACGACGGGTCAGATAACCAGACTCTGCGGTACGCAGTGCGGTATCAGCCAGACCCTTACGTGCACCGTGCTGGGAGATGAAGTACTCCAGCACGGACAGGCCGTCACGGTAGTTGGACTTCACAGGACGAGGAATAATCTCACCCTTCGGGTTAGCCACGAGGCCTCGCATACCAGCAATCTGGTTGATCTGCATCATGTTGCCTCGTGCACCAGACTGCACGATGATGGCCAGGTTGGAGGTCGGGTCGAACTTGTCCTCGACTTCCTTGGACACCTCGGAGGTGCACTCGGTCCACAGGTCAATGAGCTCCTGACGGCGGGCTTCCTCGGTCAACAGACCCATCTCGTAGTTGGCGTTGACCTTGTCGGCCTTGGCCTCGTACTCGGCGATCTTCTCGTCGCGCTCCGGCGGCTCGTTCACGTCGGAGAAGGCGAAGGACACACCGGACCAAGGGGCGCGGGTGAAGCCGAGATCCTTGAGGGCATCCAGCGTGGCGGCCACCTGCTGGGTGGAGTAACGCATGGCGATGTCATCGACGATCTTGGACAGGCGGCCCTTGGCCACCTGATCGTTAACGAACGGGTAGTCGGTCGGCAGGGTCTCGTTGAACAGGATACGGCCGTAAGAGGTGGCGAACAGCACGGTGCCGTCGTGGAAGCGCTCTTCCTTGGCGGTGTCGGTCTCGCCGTCGCGCGGGGCGAGCACCTTGACCTCGCCGGGCTCCCAGTTCTTCGGCAGCACGAAGGTCTCAGGCAGGCGGATGAGCACCTTGGCCTGCATGTCGATCTCGTGGCGGTCGAGGGCCATTTCGGCCTCTTCCAGCGAGGAGAACACGCGGCCCTGGCCCTTGGCGCCTTCCAGCACGGTGGACAGGTAGTACAGACCGAGGATCATGTCCTGAGAAGGCATGGTCACGGTGTGGCCATCGGCCGGCTTCAGGATGTTGTCGGAAGCCATCATCAGCGAGCGGGCCTCAGCCTGGGCTTCGGCGCTCAGCGGCAGGTGGACTGCCATCTGATCACCATCGAAGTCGGCGTTGAAGGCGGCGCAGGCCAGAGGCGGCAGGTGGATGGCCTTGCCCTCCACCAGAATCGGCTCGAAGGCCTGGATACCCAGACGGTGCAGCGTAGGTGCACGGTTGAGCAGCACCGGGTGCTCGGAGATGACCTCCTCGAGCACGCCCCACACCTCGGAGTCGCCACGGTCCACAAGACGCTTGGCGGACTTCATGTTCTGTGCGTAGTTGAGGTCAACCAGACGCTTGATCACAAACGGCTTGAACAGCTCGAGAGCCATCGGCTTCGGCAGACCGCACTGGTGCATGCGCAGGGACGGACCAACCACGATCACGGAACGACCGGAGTAGTCGACTCGCTTACCGAGCAGGTTCTGACGGAAGCGGCCCTGCTTGCCCTTGAGCATGTCGGACAGGGACTTGAGCGGACGGTTGGAGGCACCGGTGACCGGGCGACCACGACGGCCGTTGTCGAACAGGGAGTCGACGGCTTCCTGAAGCATGCGCTTCTCGTTGTTGAGCATGATCTCAGGAGCACCGAGCTCAATGAGGCGCTTCAGACGGTTGTTACGGTTGATCACACGACGGTAGAGGTCGTTGAGATCGGAGGTGGCGAAGCGGCCACCGTCGAGCTGCACCATCGGGCGCAGGTCCGGCGGGATGACCGGAATCACGTCGAGCACCATGGCTTCCGGCTTGTTGCCGGTGGTCAGGAAGGCGTTGACGACCTTGAGGCGCTTCAGCGCCTTGGTCTTGCGCTGCTCGGAAGCGTCCTTGATCTCTTCGCGCAGTTCCTTGGAAATGGCTTCGAGGTCGAGGGACTGCAGACGCTTCTTGATAGCTTCGGCGCCCATGCAGCCGTCGAAGTAATCGCCATAGCGGTCCTGCATCTCACGCCACAGATCCACATCGTCGACCATGTCGCCGGGCTTGAGCTTCTTGAACTTGTCGAAGACGGCGTCCACGCGGGCGATCTGATCGTTATAGCGGGTGCGGATGGCAGTCATCTCGCGCTCGGCACCATTGCGCAGCTTGGCACGAGCCGGGCCCTTGGCTTCGCCGGTCTCCTCGAGAGCGGCGAGGTCCTCCTCAACCTTCTTGGCTCGAGCCTCGATCTCGGTGTCACGACGCTGCTCAAGACGCTTGATCTCGGCATCGAACTCGTCCTGCAGACCGGGCAGATCGTTGTGGCGCTCGTCCTCGTTCACCTCGGTGACCATGTAGGAGGCGAAGTAGATGACGCGCTCCAGATCCTTCGGGGTGACGTTCAGCAGGTAGCCCAGGCGAGAGGGCACACCCTTGAAGAACCAAATGTGAGTCACCGGAGCGGCGAGCTCGATGTGGCCCATGCGCTCACGGCGCACGCGGCTACGGGTCACTTCAACGCCGCATCGCTCGCAGACGATGCCCTTGAAGCGCACGCGCTTGTACTTACCGCAGGCGCACTCCCAATCGCGGGTAGGACCGAAGATCTGCTCACCGAACAGACCATCCTTCTCCGGCTTCAGAGTACGGTAGTTGATGGTTTCAGGCTTCTTGACCTCGCCGTGGCTCCAGCCGCGGATATCGTCGGCGGTGGCCAGGCCGATACGAAGCTTGTCAAATGCGTTGACGTCCAGCACTTGTTAATCCGTTTCTGTTAAAAGTTTTCGTTCACGCTGTGTGGAGTTGTCGCCCGCCGCTCTAGGCGCGGCAGGCGACAACCCGTGGAATCACTGGTATTCGGGTTCTTCGGCCTTCTGGTCTTCCTTGGCGGCCGCGTCGGGGCGGGCACCAATGTTGAAGCCGAGATCGTCGGCGGAACTCACCGGATCGTCTTCCTCGTCCTTCATGTCGATGGCCACGCCTTCGGCGTTGAGCACCTCGACGTTCAGGGACAGGGACTGCATTTCCTTCAGGAGCACCTTGAACGACTCAGGGATGCCTGCCGGCGGCAGGTTATCGCCCTTGACGATGGCGCCGTAGACGCGCACGCGGCCGTCGACGTCATCGGATTTGGTGGTCATCATTTCGTGCAGCGTGTAGGCGGCACCGTAGGCCTCGAGGGCCCACACCTCCATCTCGCCGAAGCGCTGGCCACCGAACTGGGCCTTACCACCGAGCGGCTGCTGGGTGATCATGGAGTACGGGCCGGTGGAGCGGGCGTGAATCTTGTCGTCGACCAGGTGGTGCAGCTTCAGCATGTACATGTAGCCCACGGAAATCTGCTTGGTGTACGGCTCACCGGTGCGGCCGTCGAACAGAGTCGCCTTGCCGTCGGGGCCCACGAGACGGTCGCCGTCACGGTTCGGCAGCGTGGTGGACAGCAGACCCCTCAGGACTTCCGGCTTGACACCGTCGAACACCGGGGTGGCGACCGGGGTGTTCGGCTCGGCCTTCTCGGCACCGGACGGAATCAGCTTCTTCCACTCGGCTTCCAGATTCGGATCCAAAGAGATGTCCCAACCGGAGTGAGCAATCCAGCCGAGGTGCAGCTCAAGCACCTGACCGAGGTTCATTCGGGAAGGCACACCCAGCGGGTTCAACATGATGTCGACCGGAGTACCGTCGGCAAGGAACGGCATATCCTCTTCCGGCAGGATGCGGGAGATGCAGCCCTTGTTGCCATGGCGGCCGGAGAGCTTGTCGCCCACCGTGATCTTACGGTGCTGGGCGATGTAGACGCGGATCATCTGGTTGACGCCGTTGGGCAGCTCGTCGCCGTCCTCCTCGGCATCCTCGCGGGTAATCTCCTTGACGCCGATGACCGTACCGGTCTCGCCGTGGGGCACACGCAGGGAGGTGTCACGCACCTCGCGGGACTTCTCGCCGAAGATGGCGCGCAGCAGGCGCTCCTCCGGGGTCAGCTCGGTCTCACCCTTCGGGGTGACCTTACCGACCAGAATGTCGCCGGCCTCGACCTCGGCGCCGATGCGGATGATGCCGCGCTCATCAAGGTTGGCCACAGCGTCCTCGCCGACGTTCGGCAGGTCGCGGGTAATCTCTTCGGCGCCCAGCTTGGTTTCGCGGGCGTCAATCTCGTACTCCTCGATGTGGATGGAGGAGAGAGTGTCGTCCTGCACGAGGCGCTGGGAGATGATCACAGCATCCTCGTAGTTGTAGCCGTTCCACGGCATGAAGGCGATGAGCAGGTTCTTGCCTAGGGCCAGGTCGCCCTTCTGGATGGCAGGACCATCGGCCAGCACCGAGCCGGCCTCCACACGCTCGCCATCGTGGATGATCGGGCGCTGATTGTAGCAGGTGGTCTGGTTGGAACGCTGGAACTTAGCCAGCTTGTAGGAGCTGGTGGTGCCGTCGTCGTTCATCACGCGGATCAGGTCGGCGGACACGTAGGTGACCACACCGTCTTTGTCGGCCTTGATGACGTCGCCGGAATCGTTGGCGGCGCGCCATTCGGAACCGGTACCCACCAGCGGGCGCTCGGATTCGATCAGCGGCACGGCCTGACGCTGCATGTTGGTACCCATCAGTGCACGGTGGCCCTCATCATGCTCCAGGAACGGAATCAGGGAGGCACCGAGGGAGACCATCTGACGCGGGGAGACATCCATGTAATCCACGGAGCTCACCGGCACATCGACTGCCTCTTCCTCGCCGACTCGGGCAAGGGCGGACTTGGAGACGAAGTTGCCGTTCTCGTCAAGTTCCTGGTTGGCCTGGGCGATGACGTGGTCGAGATCACGGTCAGCGGTCATGTACTCGACCTCGTCGGTCACGTGGCCGTTGACGACCTTGCGGTACGGGGTCTCGATGAAGCCGAACGGGTTGACGCGGCCGAAGGTTGCCAGAGAACCAATCAGACCGATGTTCGGGCCTTCAGGAGACTCGATCGGGCACATACGGCCAAAGTGGGACGGGTGCACGTCGCGGACCTCCATGGAGGCGCGATCGCGGGACAGACCGCCGGGGCCCAAAGCGGAGAGACGACGCTTGTTCGTCACACCGGACAGCGGGTTGTTCTGGTCCATGAACTGGGAGAGCTGGGAAGTGCCAAAGAACTCCTTGATGGTGGCGTTCACCGGGCGGATGTTGATCAAGGACTGCGGGGTGATGGCCTCGGCGTCCTGAGTGGTCATACGCTCGCGTACCACGCGCTCCATACGGGACAGACCGGTACGCAGCTGGTTCTGGACCAGCTCACCGACCTGACGGATACGACGGTTGCCGAAGTGGTCGATATCGTCAACGTCCACGCGCAGGTCAACATCTTCGCCGTTGCGCTTGCCCGGGAAGGTCGCAGCACCATCGTGCAGGGCCACCAAGTACTTGATGGTGGCGATGATGTCCTCCTGGTGGAGGGAACGGTCGTTGAAGTCGGCCTCAACGCCCAGCTTGCGGTTGATCTTGTAACGGCCGACGCGGGCCAGATCGTAACGCTTGGTGTTGAAGTAGAAGGAGTCCAGCAGGTTCTTGCCGGCCTCGGGGGTCGGGGTGTCAGCCGGACGAATCTTGCGGTAGAGGTCAACAAGGGCCTCGTCCTGGGTCTCGAGGGTTTCCTTCTCGAGTGCATCGAGCACCAGCGGGTAGTCCTTGAAGGCCTTGGCGATCTCGGACTTGGTCATGCCGATGGCCATGAGGAACACGATAGCGGACTGCTTGCGCTTGCGGTCCACGCGCACCTGCGGCTGGTCCTTCTTATCGACCTCGAACTCAAGCCATGCGCCGCGGGACGGGATAATCTTCGCGCCGAAGACTTCCTTGTCGGAAGTACGGTCCTGCTGACGATCGAAGTAGACGCCCGGGGAGCGCACGAGCTGGGAGACGATGACTCGCTCGGTGCCGCCGATGATAAAGGTGCCGTGCGGGGTCTGCAGCGGGAAGTCACCCATGAACACGGTCTGGGACTTGATCTCGCCGGTGTCGCCGTTCTCGAACTCGGCGTTCACGTACAGCGGTGCGGAGTAGGTGTAATCCTTCTCCTTGCATTCCTGCACGGTGTGACGCGGCTCTTCGAAGTACGGATCGGAGAAGGTCAGGCTCATGGTCTGAGCGAAGTTCTCGATCGGAGAGATCTCGTTGAAGACCTCATCGAGGCCGGAGGTGTGGGCCACGGTGTTAGTGCCGTTCTTTTCGTCCTCCTCGACGCGCGCCTTCCAGCGTTCGTTGCCGATCAGCCAATCGAAGCTGTCGGTCTGCACGCCCAGCAGGTAGGGCACATCGATGGGTTCCTTGATGGAACCGAAGTTCACGCGATCCGACGCCTTGTGCAGGTCAATATCATGCTGGTCGGCGCGTGCGATGATGGTGGTGGTGTTCGTCGTAGACTCAGTAGCCAATGGACGTTCCTTATCGCTCGCTTAGATTAATAATTCCCCTGGGAGCGCCGGCATGGCCACCATATGCCTATGCGGACGCTTCATTGTCGATGGCATGCCCGCAATATGACACACCTCATGCGAAGTCAAAAGAATAACGCTATAGCAGGACATCTTTTGCGCGACTTCCCGCTGATGCCGAGGCCGACCTCACACGGGCGAGGGCGGAGAGAAGCCCGGAGCAGCCCCCCTCCAATTACTCCACCGTAAACGTCACTGGATCGCTCTTCACCTTGGGATGATCCTTCAGACTCAGCTGAGCCACATACGTTCCCGCGTTCACGCGAGGCCAGTCCGCCTCATCCGTGCACTCGGTCAGCGCGGCATTGGAATCGGCATTCCATTTGAGCTGCTGAATGTCTTTGTCTCCCTTGGCCATCAACAGCATGCGGGAATCCGTGGCGCACAAGGCGGAGGTATAGACGGTTTGCTGACCGGAAGTAATGGTGAGCACGCGGCCCGCATCGGATCCATCGACCAGACAGCTGTCGGAACCGTCATGCACGATCTTGGCGGTGAATTCCAATGACCCGCCAACCGGCACGGATTGGGACGCCGAGCTCAGATCAAGCGACAAATCCTTGGCCGAGCAATCCTTAACACCGCTGGTTTTCTTCGGCGTCGGCACGGTGTCGCGGGAAATGGCATACACCTCGTCATGATGAATTGCCGTGTTGATGGCTCCGACCCCACGGCCAAGGCTGTAGACGCAAAATACGATTAGCGCGAGAACTAACACCAATGCCACACCAACCACGATGCGGCGGCGACGGTACATCGTCTGCTTCTTCTTACTGATGGTGCGCTTTGTGGCAGCACCTGCCTTGGCAGACCGGATGGTCTTTGCAGGTATCGCGGTTTTGACAGTCCTACCGGAGCGAACGGGATTGGAGAACTTCCGAGAAGCAGACTTGCGAGAGGTGTTTTTGCCGCGAGACATCGGGCTCCCCCACCCGCCACGACCATCTCCGGCGCTTTTAGGATTCGCACCTGACTTATTCCTCTGCACTGCCATAACCTCTTCAGTGTACGGTCGTCATCGCCATGCACGCACGGCAGTCCCATATTTTCACAGAATGTCAGCCAAGACCAATATTCCGCTCAGCGATATCATCCGCTCATCCACGCGTACGCTCTCACACGTGTGCGGTTCAACCACTTCATAGCACTGTGCGGAATCAGTCGTGGGGCAGACGAAGGGCACCATTCTCCAGAATCTCGATCAACCCGTCATCATCAAGGCTCGCGATGCAGGAGTCGAGCTGAATCTGGTCTTGCCATAGGTTTTCGGCATCCACTCTGGCAAGCGTGTCATTCGCCGGCAATGCGCGCAACGCCGCAAGCACCAGTCCGCGCACCTGACGATCAGTGCCTTGGAATCGCTGCCGCGGGCGGGTGCGGCGCTCCCCCAGTCCGGGGCGGCCGGCTTTGAGAAATGCACAATCATCCGCAATCGGGCAAATCTCGCATAACGGCGTCTTGGCCGTGCAAACCACCGCGCCCAATTCCATCACCGACTGATTCCACGTGACCGATGGAGGTTCGCTGCGCTGCAGGAAAGTGTGTTCGCCGGATCGGTATGCATGGTCCGTGCAATCGGCACCGTCCCCACAAACCCTGTCTTGGGGCAACATGCGGTTGGCGAGCGCGCGTTCGGCCGGGCTCGCCGCTCCCCCGCGAGATTCGGCGCCGAGGAATACGCGGCTCAGCACGCGGCGAATATTCGTATCGATCACCGCAATGCGCTCACCGAATGCAAAGCTCAGCACGGCGGAGGCAGTGTAGTCGCCGATACCGGGCAGAGCGACGAGCTCGTCGTAGGTGCGAGGCAGCTCATCGCCATATTCTTCCGCCACCACGCGGGCGCATTCCTGCAATCGCAGCGCACGGCGAGGATAGCCAAGCCGGCCCCATGCGGTGATCACATCGGCTTTAGGTGCTGCGGCAAGAGCACGGGCGTCAGGCCAGCGCGCCATCCAATCGTTCCAATACGGCACCACACGACTCATCTGCGTCTGCTGGCTCATCACCTCACTGACCAGCACGCCCCACGGCGTGGCCCGTCCGAAGCGCCATGGCAAGTCACGCGCATTGGCCTCCCACCATGCGCCGAGCCGTAAAGAAATTGCTGTGTCGTTCATCGTTCTTATTCTTAGCAGCTATGACGAACGAGGCAGAACAGAATTCGCAGAACGCGCAGAATCCCGAAACAAAAGTCGAGAAGATGTTCGAGTACGGGTACCGTAAATCGAATTACGGACCGGACGAACTCGTAACCGACGCGCATGGCAACCCCATCTCCGTGGTGGACGCGATGCTCTCGGCTGAAAAGGCCGCCACCACCGAAACCGTAACACCGCACCTGTGCTACTACTCACCGCGTATTCCCGGCAACACCGGCTCGGCCATCCGCCTGTGCGCGGTGACCGGCACCATCCTGCATTTGGTGGAGCCGTTGGGTTTCAACCTGCGCGACACCAAGCTGCGCCGAGCAGGCCTCGACTACCACGACATGGCCCACGTGGTGCTGCATCCGAATTTCGACAACCTGGTGGAGTCCATGCCCAATTCGCGCATCATCGCGTTCACCGCACATGCCACCAAGCTGTACACCGAAGTGGAATACAAGCCGACCGACATCCTGCTGTTCGGCCCCGAGCCCGGCGACATCCCCGACCCGATGGACATCATGGAAGGCCCGCATGTGGCCGAGCAGGTGCGACTGCCCATGCGCCCGTCCTTGCGCTCCCTAAACCTCACCAACTGCGCATCCATCGCCATCTACGAAGCCTGGCGCCAACTGAATTTCAAGGGCGGAGCGTGAGGAGAAGGCCCGGTGGGCCTTCGAGTAGCGACGCCGAACGAACGCCGACAGGCGTGAGGGAGGAAACCCTGAGCCTCGCAGCACGACCATCATTGTGGAAATGAACGCAGAAAATGGGGCTATCGGCGCTTTGAGGGGCTGATTCGGCATCCGCCGGAGGTCTATCTCCGTTTCAAGGGGCTGTCAAAGGACGAAACCCCGAGTACAGACATTGAAATATCAACGCTTGTACTCGGGGTCTTCGCATATATCAGCCCCTTGAAACGGAGATAGACCTCCAGAAAGATCGAGATCAGCCCCTCGAAACGGGAATAGACCTCTCGAAAGGTCATCCAAATCGATATCCGCCTTCTGAGGGGGTGCATTCGGGCTTTTGCAGAATGCGTTCTGCTTTCAAAGGGGTATCTCAATTAAGAAACCTCGAGTATGGGCGTTGATATTCCAACGCGCATACTCGAGGTTTCCGTACATAGGTACCTCTCTGAAAGCAGATAGCTCTCCGCGAAGAGCCAGAGGTACCTCTTTGAAGGCAGATACCCTACTGAATCAGTTCTTGAAGCTGTGAATCGGAGCGGGAATACGACCGCCACGAGTCACGAAGGCCTCGCAGCTGGTCTGGTTGACCGGCATGATGGGCGCGTAGCCCATCAGGCCGCCGAAGTTCGCCATTTCACCAACGCCCTTGCCCGCCACAGGGATCACACGCACGGCAGTGGTCTTCTGGTTGACCATGCCGATGGCGGCTTCGTCGGCGATCAGGCCGGAGATGGTGGAAGCAGAGGTATCGCCCGGAATGGCGATCATGTCAAGACCCACCGAGCATACGCAGGTCATGGCCTCAAGCTTCTCGAGGGTCAGGCAACCGGAGGCGGCAGCGTCAATCATGTTCTTGTCTTCGGAGACCGGGATGAACGCACCGGACAGACCGCCCACGTAGGAGGACGCCATGATGCCGCCCTTCTTGACCTGGTCGTTGAGCATAGCCAAGGCCGCAGTGGTGCCGGGAGCGCCAACCTGTTCGAGGCCTATCTTCTCAAGCACTTCGCCCACCGAGTCGCCCACGGCCGGGGTCGGAGCGAGGGAAAGGTCGATGATGCCGAACGGCACGCCAAGACGGCGGGAAGCCTCCTGAGCCACAAGCTGGCCCACGCGCGTGATCTTGAACGCGGTGCGCTTGATGGTCTCGCACAGGAACTCGAAGTCCTTGCCTTTGGCCGCATCGAGTGCGCGGGAGACCACACCGGGGCCGGAGACACCAACGTTGATGACCGCGTCGCCTTCGGTAACGCCGTGGAAGCCACCGGCCATGAACGGGTTGTCGTCAGGCACGTTGCAGAACGCCACGAACTTGACGCAGCCGTAAGAGTCGTTGTCGGCGGTGCGCTCGGAGATGTCCTTGATGATGTGGCCGAGCAGTTCGACCGCGTTCATGTCGATGCCGGTCTTGGTGGAACCGACGTTCACAGACGAGCACACGATGTCGGTCTCGGAAAGCGCCTGCGGCAGGGACTTAATCAGCAGTTCCTCAGCCGGGGTCATGGCCTTGGAAACGAGCGCGGAGTAGCCGCCGATCAGGTCGACGCCGACTTCCTTGGCCGCCTTATCCAGCGCATGCGCGATCTTGACGAAATCCTCGCTCGTCTTGCAGGAGCTGGCACCCACCAGTGAAATCGGGGTGACGGTGATGCGCTTATTGACGATCGGGATGCCGTAGTCACGCTCAATGGCCTGACCGGTGGAGACGAGATCCTTGGCGTAGGCGGTGATCTTGCGGTAAATGTTGTTGCAAGTCGTGTCGACGTTGTCCGTCGCACAGTCGAGCAACGAGATGCCCATGGTGATGGTGCGGACGTCGAGCTTCTCCTGCTCGATCATCTGATTGGTCTCGTGGACCTCCATGATATTCAGCATGGTGTGTTCCTTACGGTTGTTTTTTCGACCTCGCTGGCGGGGGCTGCCGGTGAAACCGACTGGGGTGGTATCCAACATGAGACCACCCACCGGCGCTATACGCCACCTCCCGCCAGCGGGAGGGAATCGAAAGCTATATCAGAATCAGATACGGTGCATCTTGGTGAAGATCTCTTCACGCTGGCAGCGGATACGCACGCCGATGTCGTCGCCAAGATCCTCAAGGTTGCCGACCATGGCGCCAAAGTCCTTGTCCGCATTGGCATAGTCGACAATCATCATCATGTTGAAATATCCGTCGATGATGGTCTGCGAAATATCAAGCACGTTGACGTTGTGCTCGGACAGATAGGTGCAGACGCGCGCGATGATGCCGACGGTATCCTGACCGACGACGGTGATGATGGCCTTATTCATGGCTCTCCCTGGTCGTATACGAAAAGCGGGTGACTCCCCAAGTATAGGGAAGACACCCGCCATTATGTTCATTACCGATTCATGTATCGTTTGCCGCCCTTGAACATGAAGGAGAACACCAGCACAACGCCCGAGTTGACGCCGATGGTAAAGAACAGTGCGCCGCCGATCGCGGTCATCACCACGCCAATGGCCAGTATGCAGCCGACGACCATCCACTGGGCGGTACCGGAGGATACGGAGAACTCGTCCATCAAATCGGGCAGGGCGATGTTCATGGATGTCTCGGACAGCATGCCGAGGAATGCGCCGATGTACAGGCCGAGCATCACCTTATGCGGATGGTCGAAATGCCTGGTTTCAGGAGCGTTATGGGGGTTATGGGAATAAGTGGTGCCGGATTCGCCGGCGGGCATGGTGGTGGTGCGGGATAAAACGAAGCTCCCTCGTCAGAGGGAGCTTGCAATGGCTCAGGCCTCGCGCAAAGCGCTCGGCGCTGCGCACGCGGCCAGGGCGCGCGGAGCGTGGAAGCCCTGCTTTTCGAACTCGTCGGCAATCTTCTGGGCGACTTCCTGTGAACGGCCCTTATCAACCAGAGCGATGATGGAGCCGCCGAAGCCGCCGCCGGTCATACGCGCACCGTAGGCGCCGTTCTTGCGGGCCACGTCTACGGCGATGTCCAGCTCGGGGACGGTGACCTCGTAGTCGGCGGCCAGCGAATCGTGGGAAGCGTTGAACAGACGGCCCGCAGCCTTGATGTCGCCCTGAGCGAAGGCACGCACGAAGGAACGCACGCGCTCGATTTCGGTGACGACGTGGCGCACGCGCTTTTTCATGGTCTCGTCAGGCAGGGCGTCAAGCGTTTCCTTGAGAGCCTGGAACTGGTCATCGGCCTTGGAGATGCCGTCGGCGGTAACGCGCAGGTTGGCCACACCGAGAATCTTGGCGGCTTCCTCGCAGGTGGCGCGACGCTGAGCGTACTGGCCATCGTTGAGCTGGTGCGGAGCCTGGGTATCGACCACAAGCAGCTCGAGGTTGTACTTGTCGAGGTCGAACTCCTGCTGGGAGACGTTCTCCAGCGGGGTCAGCTCCGGACGGCAGTCCAGCAGCAGCGCGTGGCCCTCGGTGCAACGCATGGAAGCGTTCTGGTCAAGACCGCCGGTGGAGGCGCCGGCCATCTCGTTCTCGGACTTGATGGCGGCGTTGATCAGGGTCACACGACCGGCGTCGGAATCGCCGTAGCCAAGGCCGTACACGTCGTCCAGAGCCAGAGCGGTGGAGCAGGTCATGGCGGCGGAGGAGCTCAGGCCGGAGCCCAGCGGCACGCAGGAGACGAAGGCGGCATCAAAGCCCTTGACCTTGTCGAAACCAGCCTGACGCAGCGCCCAAGCCACACCGGTCGGGTAGGCGGACCAGCCGTCCACGCCACGGGCCTTGAGGCCATCGAGATCAGCTTCAGCGACCTTGTCGGGAGCCACGCCGGAGACGACGCGAACCTTGGTGTCTTCGCGCGGCTTCAGGGCGATGAAAGTGCGGTGCGGCAGAGCGATCGGCAGGCACAGGCCGGCGTTGTAATCGGTGTGCTCACCGATCAGGTTCACACGGCCCGGAGCAGCCCACACGCCCTCGGGCGCAGCGCCGTAGGTGTCCACAAACAGCTTGGTGGCTTGCGAGACGCCCTCTTCATGGGTCAGCGGCTCAATGAATTCAACAGCAGACATTGGTGTTTTTCTTTCTATCAGTCGGCGATATCGATGGAGCCGAGCTCGTGGAAGCGCTTGGCGATGAGTTCCGGCGTGGTGTCGGAGATCCAGGCGGCCATGCCGGATTCGGAGCCAGCGAGGTACTTGATCTTATTGGCAGCACGACGGAAGGAGAAGAACTGCAGGTTCAGGCGGTAGTTCTCACGGCGAGCGTCGTGAATCGGGGCCTGGTGCCATGCGGCGATGTACGGCAGGTCCATGCCCTTGCCGTCGCCCTTGTCGAAGAACGCGTTGCCGCGCTTCAGGAGGTGCGAGTACATGGAAGCAAGGTCCCAACGCTCTTCGTCGTTGAGCTCGTCCAAGGTGAGCACGTCGCGAACCGGAGCCACGTGGACCTCAAGAGGCCAGCGGGCGGCGGCCGGCACGTAAGCAACCCAAGAGTGGTTACGCATCACAATGCGCTCGCCAGCCTCGAGCTCGGCATTCATGATGTCCTTAAGCAGGTTGCCACCGGTCTTCTCGTGGTAGGCCTCGGTGTGCTGGAGTTCCTTCTCCATCTTCGGAGCGATGAACGGGTAGCAGTAGACCTGACCATGCGGGTGGGCAAGGGAGACGCCGATCTCCTGACCGTGGTTCTCGAACGGGAAGATCTGCTCGATGCCCTCCATCTTGGAGATTTCAGCGGTACGGAAGGCCCATGCCTCGACCACGGTACGCAGGCGGGACACCGGCAGGTCAGCCGGCAGGCCGTTCTCGTTCGGATCGAAGCAGATGACTTCGCAGCGGCCGGCGGCCAGCTTCTTCTCCCACAGCGGGTTGCCATCAACGTAGGTCACATCCTCGGAGACACCGGGCACGCGCACCATGGAGGGGAAGCGGTTCTCGAACACCACGACGTTGTAATCGGTGTCCGGCACCTCGCCGTCCTGATACGGGTCGCCGGGCTTGCGGGCGGCCAGCGGGTTGCCCTTGGCGGTGGCGCCGGGGCCAGCGGTGATCGGGCGGTTCATACGCGCGGTGGCCATCGGAATCCAGTCACCGGTCAGCGGGTCGCGGCGCATCTGCGGAGCGGCGTACGGCACTTCGTTGCCGTCGGCGTCCAGGTGCGGGGCAAAACGGTAGTCCAGCGGGCGCGGATCCTTGAGCTCGCGGGTCTTGGCACCGGAGACGAACTCGGGATCGTCGTCCAGATAGAAGAAGTCACGACCGTCGGCAAGCGTCGTCGGCGTGATGCGGATATGCTTCTTCGCGTACTCTCCGGGGGTGTAGTTGGCGAAATCAGCCATGGGTGTTACTCACTTTCCTCAATGGTCTCGCTCTGGTGGGCCAGCACGAGTTCCTTTACCAAATCCTTGGTTTTGGCGGCGGAGTCAGGGTCGAGACCGTCGTCGGTGATGACCGTGTCCACCTGGTCGAAGCGCGCGAACAGCGACAGCGACGTGCAGCTCCACTTGGTGTGATCGGTCAAAACTATGGTGCGATCGGCGATGTCCATCATCGCCATATCGGTAGCGGCCTCAAGCGAGTTCGGCATGAGGAAGCCGCGGGGAATCGACACTGAATGAGTGCCGAGGAATACAGTGTTGACGCGCAGCGAGGCGACGACCTTGTCCGCAATCGGCCCGACAAGCGAGTTTGAGCGGGTGATTACACCGCCGGTGACAATCACTTCCACATCCTTGGATTCGAGGGCCTGCACCAACTCGGCCACTGGAATCGAATTGGTGAGAATGGTGATGCCGCTGGACTGCTGCGATTCGAGCAGATGCTGGGCAAAGACATAGGCCGTGGTGCCGCCGCCGATGGCGATCACGTCGCCAGGAGCCACGTATTTGATAGCTTCCTGGGCAATGGCATCTTTCAGACCGATGTCCATCTGGGACTTGACGGAGAACAGAGGCTCGCTCAGCAAGGTACTAGTGGTCACCGCGCCGCCATGGACGCGCTTCAACAAACCCTTGTCGGCAAGTTCGGCGATATCGCGGCGGATGGTCATCGCTGACACACCCAGCTCCTTCGATAGCGCAGTAATACGCACAGCACCGCGCGTGCGCAGCCTGCTCAAGATGAGATGCTGACGTTGTGACGAAATCATGCGAACATTATCGCACACAAAAGCTCACAAACCAAACCGGCTTGAGCGTTTTGGGGACAATTTCCCGAAAATTCCGGGCGATTCAAACCTATACTCCTGCAGAACCGCGCAAAAACGCACATTTTTCAGGACTGCCAACATGTAATATTCCGAACTTCCTTCAGCCACCGTGCAGCACCCCCACGAATCTCCCCTCAGCCGCTGCGCGACAGCTTCCCTCAGAGAGGGGAGCCAAGAAAGACGAACTTAAAGAATAGGAACACCATGCTGGTCACAATCTGCTGAAACGTGAGACAATGGGCAATATGACTTACGTTTCTGAAAGCTTTTGGCACGACGCCGTCAACAAAGCCACCACTGACCTGTTCACTTTTGGCTATAAGCACATCATCAAGCCGAACTTCGTGTTCAACCATCGCCCCGATGAAGCGCATGATCAGATGATCGAATTTTGCTCCGTGGTCAAACACATGCCGCCACTGCTGTTTGCCGAGCGCATGATGCTCAACTACACCGATCCCATTCTGGAGACGAATGTGATGGGAATCGACTTCACCAACCCGTTCGGCCTGTCCGCCGGCCTCGACAAGAACTGCGAGATGCCCGTGCTGCTTGACAACGCCGGTTTCGGCTTTGAGACGGTCGGCTCCACCACCTCCCGCCCATGCCCGGGCAACGCCAAGCCCTGGTTCCATCGTCTGCCCGAATACGATTCGATGATGGTGCATGTGGGACTCGCCAACATCGGCTCGGACAAGGTCATCGAGCGCGCCGAGAAGGCATGGACCCAGGCAAACCAAATGCAAGTGTCCGTCTCAATCGCCCGCACCAACGACGACCAGTGCGGCGATTTGGACGAAGGCATCGAGGATTACTGCATCTCCATGCGCCGTGCCGCCGGCCGTACCGCAATGGTGGAGGTCAATGTCTCCTGTCCGAACACACACGTGGGTGAACCGTTCACCTCCACATCGGAGGCACTTGACCGACTGTTCACCGCACTCGACAAGATCGATCGCCCGCAGCCAACGCTGGTCAAGATGCCGTTGAACAAGCCGTGGGGTGAGTACAAGGAACTGCTCGATGTGCTGGCCGAGCACAATGTGCAAGGCCTGTCCATCGCCAATCTGCAGAAGGACCGCACCGGGCTTGAGATTCCGCGCGACTGGGAAGGCGGTCTGTCCGGCGGCCCGTGCACGCAGGCCAGCAATGAGCTGATTCGCAAAGTGTACAAGGACTATGGCGACCGGTTCGCCATCGCCGGCATCGGAGGCGTCTTCACCCCCGAGCAGGCCTATGAGAAGATTCGTTCCGGTTCAAGCCTGGTCATGTTCATCAGCTCGCTGATGTACCGTGGCCCGCAGCAAATCACCGTATTGAAGCGCGGCCTAGCCAACCTGCTGCGCCGTGATGGATTCGAGCATGTTTCCGACGCCGTCGGCGTGGACGTGAAGTAGTTTGCGAATCTAGATATCCCGGCTCCCGCTGGCGGGAGCTGCCGAACACAGTGAGGCTGAGGGTGGTCGACGTATGTGCGTTAACCACCCTCAGTCCGGCTTTGCCGGCCGGCTCCCGCTGGCGGGAGCCTATGTATACAACACTCAGTACGCGCCACGCACGTATTGCGGTGCGTAAGGCGCCTCGGCAACCGGCACGCCAAGCTTGTGGGCGGCACGCAATGGCCAATTCGGGTCGCGCAGCGCAGCACGGCCAATCTCCACCGCATCAGCTTCGCCGTGAATCAGAATCTTCTCCGCCTGCTTTGGCTTGGTGATAAGACCCACCGCCGTCACCGGCACGTCGGCCTTGGCACGCACCTGCTCGGCAAACGGCACCTGGTAGTTCGGCTTGACCGGAATCGAAACGCCAGCCACGATGCCGCCGGTGGACACATCCACCAGATCCACGCCATGCTCTTTGAGCATCTTGGATACCAGAATCGTCTGATCCAGGTCCCAGCCGCCCGCGGCCCAATCAGTCGCGGAGATACGCACCAACACCGGCAAAGTATCGGGAACAACTCCGCGCACCGCGTCCACGATCTCCAGCAGAAAACGTGCACGACCGTTCAGATCACCGCCGTATTCGTCGTCACGCTCGTTGCTCAGCGGATCAAGGAACTGGGAAATCAAATACCCGTGAGCGGCATGAATCTCAATTGCCTGGAACCCGGCGGCGACCGCACGGCCAGCCGCAGCGGCGAAGGCTCTGATGATGCCATGAATCTCATCCACGGACAGTGCACGCGGCATATCCAACCCACCAAAAGCGATTTCGGACGGTGCCACCGTAGGCCATCCACCCGCTTCAACAGGCACGCTCTGATTCTCATATCCCACTGCAAAGCATCCGGTGGAAGCCTTACGTCCAGCGTGGTTGAGCTGCACGGCTGGCACCGCTCCGGCCTCACGAATACCATCTACAATCCAGCGCCAAGCGTCAATCTGGCCGTCTTCCCACAGACCCAGATCGCACGGCGAGATACGGCCTTCCGGTGCCACTGCAGTCGCCTCGGCAATAATCAGTCCAAAGCCACCAAAGGCACGAGACACATAATGCTGGTAGTGGAACGGCGTGGGTTTGCCATCACGCGCATAGGCGGAATACGTGCACATCGGCGGCAGCCAGATGCGGTTACGCACGGTAAGGCCACGCAGCTCCATCGGGGTGAACAGCCCCGGACGGTTCTTCTTGGTCTTCTTCTCTCCTTTAGCCACCGTTGTGCCTTTCTTGTCTTGGTCTGACTTATGTTTGCTGGATTTGCCTGATTTACCGGACTTACCCGATTTCCCAGAGCCTGCAGATTTGCCGCCGTCCGCCGCTGCGGCAAGCGTCACTGCCTCCAGTTCGGGCACGTCGAACCCTCGGAAATCAAAATTGCCGTGCGTCGTCTCATCGTCGCTCATCGTTCCCCTTTCCGATGCCGGTCGATACCGGTGGTGCAGTCGGCACAATATCCGTCATTATTGTAAGACGGGCGCAGGCCCGAAAAGGCCCGCGCCCGTCAACTACGTAACCAGCAATCACATATGTAGGTAATACGTCATGTGTTACTGATCGTTCTGTGAGTTGTTCGACTCATTGTTCGTGGACGAATCATTGTTATTGTTATCGTTATTCGTCGTGGTTGGCCGTCTCGTACTATACGAACGTCCGGCAATACCGAACGTAGTGCCGCTGGTCATGTACTTCGCAACGCCTTGACCGTAGTCGTTATCAATCGGCAATTGCTTCGCATCCGCGTAGGCATTGAGGAAGTTGCGCAATGCCGGTGCTGCAATCGTTGAACCATCCCAGTAGCTGTTGTACACACCATTGATGCGGATGTTGGCAATACGATGGGAATACGGAGCCTGTGCATCACCCACCGACGCAAAAGCGGCAATCTGGTTGGGAATGAACGATCCGCTGGATACGGCGAGGTCTTCGCTCGTACCGGTCTTACCGAAGGACTTACGCCCGTTGTTGAGCTGGAAGTTATGGCCCTGACCGTCGGCCCTGGTCACACCCTGGTTCAACGTGTAGGCAAGTGTCTGAATAATTTCCGGATCGACCGCCTGATGGCAGTTGGCGGAAGGCACCTTCAGGTCGTTGCCGTCACCGTCGGTGACCTTGGTGATAGCGATCGGGTTGCATTGCACACCGTTTGCGGCATACACGGCGAAGATGCTGGCCATGGTCAACGGCGCAACATTCACTGAACCGACCATCATGGACGGCGTGTACGAAGAGGTCTTTTCAATGGTCTCACCGGTTCTAGCGTCATGGTAGCCGAGCTCCGTGGCGGTGTCAGCCACCTTGCACAGCTTCATGATTGTGCCCATGGAAGCCTGCGTGGTGTTGTGCGAGCGAACCAGACCGAGGAACGGACTTTCCGGGTTCACGGTCGTGCCGAACGCGTTCTGCACCTTCCAAAGTTCGCTACCGCCGGTGTAGCTGCCGCAGCTGAAATCAGAAGTGGAGTACGCAGTGGTGGTCTGCAAGTTGTCGTTGATGGAATGACCCGCTTCCATCCATGCGACCAGATTGATGGGCTTCCAGGACGAACCAATCGTCCAGCCGCTGCCACCGCCATCGATGGCATCGACCGCATAGTTCTGACTCGTTTTGGTAGCGTCGTTCGCGGCCTCAGGCGTGGCGTCATAGTAGCGGTTGAGACCAAAGCCCAGCACCTCGCCAGTGCCCGGTTTCACTGCGGCGATTGCGATTTCCATACCGCTGGGATCGTCCGGCGGAATAGTGTTACGCGCGGTGTCCATAAGCATGCGGTTGGCGTCAACATCCAGCGTGGTAACGATCTTCAGACCGCCTTCCTGCAGCAACTTGCTACGCTCGGCAGCGGTTTTGCCGAACTCCTCGGAGTTCTGGATACGGTGCACCACATAGTCACAGAAGAAGGCGTAATCGCCGGTATCCTGGCAACCGACATTGACGTCCTGTACTTTCAGCGTGTCCTTAAGCGGAGTGTTCTTGGCCTCCGTGCATTCCTTCTCGCTGATGTACCCTTCCTGTGCCATCAGATCCAGCACAAGATTGCGCTGCTTCTGGCTCTCCTCCTGATTCGCCTCAATCAGCGGGTCATACTTGTTCGGGTTCTTGGTGATGGCCGCGATCGTAGCCGCCTGCACTGCATTAAGGTCGGCGGCGGACACGCTGAAGTACCGCTGGGCCGCGGTCTCAACACCATACAGGTTGCTACCAAACTGGGCGATGTTGAGATATCCCTGCAGAATCTCGGCCTTGGTGTACTTCTTCTCCATCTGCACCGAGATCAGCATCTCACGAATCTTACGTGCCACAGTGTCTTCCGTGGCATGGTATTGGGCAATCGAATCGTTGTCTTCAATGGCCTGCATAAGCAGCACGTTTTTGACATACTGCTGGGTCAGCGACGAACCGCCCTGCTGATCGCCCTTCAACAGATAGGTGTTGACGAACGCTCGCATCACGCCCTGCACGTCCACGCCGGCATGGGTCCAGAAACGGCGATCCTCACGCGCCACCACGGCCTGCTGCATGACCTTGGAAATCTTCTTCAGCGGCACGACGATACGGTTCTGGCTGTAAAAATCCGTAATGGCGGTGGTGCCATCGCTCGCATACATCGTCGACTTCTGCGGGAGACTAGTCACATCGAAGTCCACGTTCTCGACCTTCAGTGACGGAATCACTGCCTTGGCTACGTTATTGGCACCGATGACGCCTGGGATAAGCAGCACGCTGGTCGCCACACCACCGCATACGGCAAGCATGATGTAGGCCAAGAGCAGAACGAGCACACGACGAACTGTAAGGGACTTCTTTTTGGGCATGGGCCCCATTCTAAATGGCCCGCCCTACCAACCGAGTGTTCGGCCCCGCAAAATGGTCAATCATCACAAGAACCGCACTCGTATAACGTTTGCTGAATAGCAACTGGATATGCAGCAAATCGCGAAGAAACGTGCCGTTAGCGCCGCGAGCGCCGAATCAGCATGCCTGGCTGGAAGATGATAATCGATCGGCCATCACGCGCAATCCAGCCACGATTCGAGAAGTCCATCAACGCCTTGTTCACGGTCTCACGGCTGGATCCAACCAGCTGGGCCAGCTCTTCCTGGGTGAGGTCATGCGGCACTTTCAGGCCTTGTTCCACCGGCTCACCGAAGCGGGAACCAAGATTGAGCAGGGTCTTGGCCAAACGCGCCGGCACATCCATAAACACCAGGTCGGAGATGCGCTCATTGTTATCGCGCTGACGATTAGCCATCACCTGCAGCATATCGATGGCCACACGCGGATGCTCGTCCAGCCAGGAGAACAGGGTGTCGTGCTCCAACCAGACCACGCACGTGCCATGGCTCATGGCCACAGCCGACGCGGTGCGGGGACCACCATTCGGATCGAATACCGGAATCTCTCCCAGCACTTCACCGGGCGCATGGATGGACAATAACTGCACACGATCGTCGGAAGAAGTACGAACCAGCTTGACCCGGCCGCGCTCCAACAGATACATACGGTGATCGGTATCGCCCTCAGAGAAAATGTAGTCGCCTTTGTCGTATGCGGCGTGCTTCAGATACGGCAACAGTTCTTCGGCTTCGCTGGGCGAGACCTGCTTGAACAGTGCCGTATGCAGCAGGATGTTCTCCTCATCAGCAAAAGCATTTGGCGTTTCCAAGCTCATTGCACCGTCCTTATCTGTGTGGCCGTCATCGGTCATCCGTCATATTGTAACGCGACCCGCGGGATTCGACAGCGACGTTCCATCTATCGCACGGAGCCACCGCGACCCTCGCTACGAGGCATCACCGCGAAATTGAGCAGGGGTGAACCATGCGAGTAAATCATCGATAATCTGTTCACGGGTGAGACCGGTCTGACTTTTCATCGGGTCCACTCGTTTAACGGCGGATCGCACTGCCTTATCCGAAAGTTTCTCCTGGCTGGTATTGAGCACACGGGCCATCTTGGCCGCATCGATGTCGTATGCCATCGTCACATGGTGAAGCACCGCGCCCGACTCACCGGCGTTACCGGTTCCGGGGAATCTCCGTTGTGCCGCTCCCCCGATTTTGCCGTATTGGGAGGCGATGTCGTTCAGGCCGGCGAATCGCACGTCAAGACCAAGACCACGCAGGGCCTCGACCAGCCACCAATCGCACAGCCGGTATGATTCCTCGATGCTGATGCCATGCACGAAATCAAGTGGCGCATACAGGGAATAGGTGATGGTGTTACCGGGCTCGATGAACATCGCGCCGCCGCCGGTGCAGCGCCGCACCACGCTGAGTCCAAGCTGTTCGGCCACGGCCAGATGCACTTCGTCCGGAGCTGACTGGAATTTGCCGATGACCACGGCCGCACCGGCCCATTCCCAGAATCGGATGGTGGGCGGCCTCGTCCCCGCTGCGACTTCGCGGGCCCAGATTTCATCGATGGCCATTTGCTCGGCTGGGGTGCGTGGATGGTCGCGAATGACGGTGAGGTTACGTTTGAGCTCGTTCCAGCGGGACTGATATTCGGCGGTTTTGTCGGTCTGCCCATATTGTGTATCGACGGATGCAGAAGTTCCGGTGGTGTCTGCGCCGGCCACCCCCACCCGCTTTGCGGGAGCCCCCGCCGGCGGGGGCGTAAGCTCGCTGCTTATAGCTCGGAGGAATGCGGTTTCGATGGCTGATGCGTCTGTGCCGATAAGCCGGCAATCAGAGTGCGCATCCAATACGGATTGCAGCGAACCGCCTCGAACCAGAGCCTGCTCAAGGTCATGAATCAATGCTTCCGAAGCCTCGCCCCCGCTGGCGGGGGCTCCCGCAAAGCGGGTGGAGGTGGTCACGTCAGGTTCGATAAAGAAATCACCGCTGATATGGCAGGATTTGATTGTGCCATCCTCGTCGACGGCCACATTCACGGCAACCAGTTTGCCGCCCGGCGTTTTGCATTCCCCATGTCGCATGTGCATGCGACCAGTATAAGAGTACTTGGCTCCCCTCCTTGAGGGGAGCCAGAGACATCACATACGGGCCAGAATGTCCTTGCCGACTTGGTCGGTGGAGCGCACAGTGGAGCCGAGCTCCTCGATGTCCGCTTCCACAGCGGCGTGGATCTTCTTGGCCGCATCATCGAAGCCGAGGTGCTCGAGCAGCATGGCGGCGGAGAGAATCGCAGCAGTCGGGTTGGCCTTGTTCTGACCGGCGATATCCGGAGCGGAACCGTGAATCGGCTCGAACATGGACGGATATTCATCGGAGGCGTTGATGCAGCCGGAGGCGGAGTAGCCCACGCCACCCACCACGGAACCGGCTTCATCAGTGAGGATGTCGCCGAAGAGGTTGTCCGTGAGGATCACATCAAAACGGCTCGGGTCGGAGACCAGGAAGATGGTGGCTGCGTCGATATGCTGGTAATCGTGAGTGACCTCGGGATATTCCTCACCGACCTTGTCTACAATGCGCTGCCACATATCGCCGGCGTTGACGAGTACGTTCTTCTTGTGCACCAGAGTGACGTGCTTCTTGCGCTTCATGGCCAGCTTGAAGGCGTAACGCACCACGCGCTCCACGCCATAGGCGGTGTTGATGGACACCTCGGTGGCCACCTCCTGCGGAGTGCCACGACGAACAGCGCCACCGGCACCGCAGTACAGCCCCTCGGTGCCTTCACGCACCACCACGAAGTCGATGTCGCCAGGGTTGGCAAGTGGCGAGGTGACGCCCTTGTACAGTTTGGACGGACGCAGGTTCACGTACTGGTCAAGGTCGAAGCGAAGCTTCAAAAGCAGGCCGCGCTCCAGAATGCCAGCCTTGATGCGCGGATCGCCCACGGCCCCGAGCAGGATGGCGTCGTTCGCCTTGATACGTTCCTCTTCGTCCTCCGGCAGGATAGCACCGTCACGCAGGTAACGCTCGGCGCCCAAGTCGAAGTTCTCATACTCGAAGTCAGCTACACCTTCAGCTGCTTTTTCAAGCGCTTTCTGGGCCCACGGAGTGACTTCCTTGCCAATGCCATCGCCGGGGATGACGGCAATTTTATATGTCTTTGCCATAGTTCAAGGAGCCTAGTCGCATGGCCACCTGATGGCCCGAACCAGCTCAGCTAGTGGACATGACACCTAATGAGCGAGACCCATCACGTCCATGCACCAGGCGTTCTCGTACGAGACCTCCTGCCACTGCTTGTAACGGCCAGAAATGCCACCGTGACCGGCCTCAACCTCAATCTTGGCCACCGCGTCCACGCCTGCGGACTGCAATCGGGCCAGCCATTTCAGCGGCTCGACATACAGCACGCGGGTGTCGTTCATCGAGGTGGTGATGAAAATCTTCGGGAACTGCGCTGCGGAAACGGCCTTGCCGGTGGCGGCACCGGCAGAAGAGACCTTGTCATCGACGGTTTCTCCATCACCGTCCTCCGCTCTGGCGACCGGCACATTCTCATACGGCGTGTAGGACTTCATGTACTGATACACCTCGGGGTCGTGCAGCGGATCACCCCATTCATCCCATTCGGTGACGGTCAGCGGCAAATCCGGGTCGAGAATCGAAGTCAGCGCGTCCACAAACGGCACATCGGCCTCAACTCCGGCATAGCACTCGGGTGCCATGTTGGCGATGGCACCCATAAGCAGGCCACCGGCCGAACCGCCATTGGCCACCGTGCGTCTGGCATCGGCCAAATGAGCGTCCTGCAATGCGCGCGTGGCATCCACGAAATCCTCAAAGGAATGCTTCTTGTTGAGTCGCCGCCCCTGCTCATACCAAGCGCGGCCCATCTCACCGCCACCTCGAATATGCGGCACTGCGTACAGCACGCCACGGTCGAGCATGCTCAACCGAGCCACCGAGAAGCCAGGGTCGGAGGAAATCTCATATGCGCCATATCCGGTGATGAACATCGGCGAATCCTGCGCAGGGCAATCACGATGCCAGACCAGTGAGACGGGAATCCGCTCACCATCGCGCGCGGTAATCCACACGCGGCGCTCCATATAATTGCGCGGGTCGAAGTCACCCAGCACGGTGGCGCGCTTGAGCAACGTGTCTTTTCCGGTGGCGGGATCGATTTCATGCAACTCGCCGGGACGCGTGTAGCTGGCAAAAGAGTAGCGCATGCGCGGCGCGTCATACGAGGGATTGCCGCCGGTGCCGATGGTGTACAGTCGCCGGGTCTCGCCGGGCAGGTGGTCGTCGCTGGCGCCATCGGAGGATTCGGTGTGGTCGGTGGTCGAGCCGAACAAACCGCCAAACCAGTCGCCGCTGCGCTTGCTGATACCGTCACCTTTCATGGAGGTCGCGGATTTACCTGTTCCCGGGCTCGCGCTGGCAGATGATTCAGCCTTTTCGGCATCATCGGTCCACAAGGTTTCGCCGTGGTCTCCGGTCACGTCTTGCCTATCCGCCGCGACCATGTCCCAATCGCCCTCAAGCGGCGGAGGCAACAACTCCACGAAACGCCACGGACGACCAGCCAGAAAATCAGCGGATGCAGCGTCTTTGGTCATATATGCCACATGCGGCTGCCCGTCGGAACGGTAGCTCAACGATACAAAATGGCGGTGCAGGGCGATGCCCTCAATGCCCAGACCATGCGCACCTTGCAGAATCGCCGGATTGGCGGGATTGAAGTAGGTTTCAGTGATCGGCTTATCCGATTCGCCATGCTCACAGCCATAGGGCGAGCCGGCAGCCACGCATACGCCTTCACCCAGCCGGTAAGGCGGCTTATGGTCGCGCATGTCGATAACATCAATCTCAAAATTCGGGTTGACGGCGTTGTGATAGACCACGGCAAGCGGCACATCCTCGCCATGCTCACCCGCACCTTCAAAGCAGGCAAAGCTCACATCGTATTCCACGTCGGTCTGGCGCGGAATGAACGCCTGGAACTCGCCTTCGGGAGTGACCACAGGCAGCATCAGCACTTCGGTGGTGGTTTTGGAACCGGTGCCAATTACGATGTTGCGCTCATCGAAGCTGATGCCCACGCCCACCCAGAAACGCTCGTCCGCTTCACGATACACGCACACGTCATCGTCAACGGACGTACCAACCTGATGCCTCCATACGGCAAACGGACGCCAGGAATCATCGACTTCCACCCAGAACACCCATTTACCGTCCGGGGTGAAGCATGCGCTGCCGATACCATCAAAGTGTTCGGGTAGTTCCGCCGCCGCAGGACGTTCCGTGGCCTCGTCACCGGCTGTCGCTTCAGCCGGTTCGGCCGCGCTCGCATCGCGGAAAGACAGAGATTCATCAGCCATCGGCATATCGAGGTCGGGGAACGCCCCGTCAGCATCGGCGGCCGTCAAGGACTCCAAGTCTCGAATACGAAAGTCATAGCGTTCGTCACCGGTGACGTCGACGCCGTACAGCAGCCATCGGCCATCTTTGCTTAAATCCATGCCACCGAGCCGGAAGAAATCATGCCCCTCGGACTCGCGGTTCACGTCGAACACAATCTGCTCGCCGGGCATGGATCCGGGCTCGCCCTTGGCGTCCACCACCGGCGGCTCCCAATCGTTCTCGCCGCGCACGGGTATACGGCACTGCACGCCGTACTGCTTGCCCTGCTGCGTACGGGTGAAATACCAGTAGTCATTCACGCGCGTGGGCACCGACATATCGGTCTCTTCCACGTGTGATTTAAGCTCCTCAAACAGCGTGTTGCGCAAACCGGCCAAATACGCCATGCGATGCTCGCAGTACCGGTTTTCCGCGGCCACATAGTCGCGTACCTCGGCGGATTCCTTATTGCGCATCCACTCGTAATCGTCCTCGAATACATCACCGTGGAATTCACGGCGCTTCGGTTCGCGCTTGGCTACAGGCGGCATCGGTACTTCGGCGTTCGTCTTCTCGTCGGTCATACCACGCGATTGTACGCGAGACTCACACCACGTGTTCTTTCAGATACGGCAGCATGGTCTTCAAGATATTCGATCCGGTGGTGCCGGTGAACACCGGAACGTCGGTGACCGGCATCGGTTGCGTGGATGTCAGGCCCGCCACGGAAGCCAAACCGGATGATTCCTTGGGACTGAGCTGACGAATCGCGATGGCCAGCACACGTCCTGGGTATCGATGGGAGATGGTGGCATACGTGGTGGGATCCTTCTGCCCATCGTCGCCAACAAGGATGAACTTCATGTCCGGAAAATCAGCCATAAGCTGCTCGGCGAACTCCAGTTTGTGCTGCGGGCCGGAAGGCACGAAGGTCTTCGGGCGCGGGTCAAGATCGCGTAACAGCAGTGGGCCTTCAGGAAACCCATGATCGGTGATGAAGTTACGAATCGAACTTTCCACATTCCATGGCGAGGTCGAAAGGTAGAAGAACGGCGCACCGGGAAACAGATCGGCGATGCGCGTGAACAGCACGCTCATGCCCGGCACGGAAGCCTTCTTCTTCGGGTTGAGGAAAAGCAGATTGTAGGCGGCCTTCCACAGCACGGGCGCCTGCGTGATCATGATGGTGTCGTCCACATCAGAAATGATGCCGACTTTGGCACTGGCCGGAATGGTGTACAGGTTGGCGGAAACGGGCTTGCGGCGCTTCACGCTGTACGAGACGCGATGGATACCGGGTTCAAGGCGATGCTCAGCCACGAGGTCAAGATATCCCGCGGAATCAGAGACCGCATATTCGCTACTGAGGTCACGGGTGCGATCGACCTTGTCATACACTTCAGAATCACCAATTTGTATGGTGTTCAACGGCATGTCATCAATGCTGGCCTGCACATGGGTGCGTGGGGCGGGCACGGTCAGCATGCCGCGAATGCCTCTGCTTACCTCGCCGGGTCGCGCGTTTTCGGGAGCGTATACCGTACGGCAAATCAATCGCGAATAGTCGCTGGTGCCATAGCCCACATAGGGTTCCACACGTGGATACCAGCCGAGATGGCGCACCGCCAGGGCGGAAAGACGCGACCAAATGCCGAACGTGCCGGTGAGGGTACGGCGAATCACACGGGTGAACGCCGGCTTGACCTCAAGCCGCTCACGGCTGGACGGTGTATCGAAAGTGGTGGCGGCCTTGCGCGCGGGAATCGGCACCGTAGGCATGTCATCGGGCGATGGCGCACTACTGCCATGTACTGGCGGCAGGTGTCGGGCGGCCGCTTCAAAATCCTCGCGTGGGCTTCTCATATGCACCAATATAGGCCACTCAGGTTATGAGTTCCTGAACACTTGGTTACTGTATGATCTTGGCGTATTCCTCGGCGGTCAGCAGCTCGGGCTCATCATCGTCGAGCTCAACCTTGAGAATCCAACCTTCGCCATAGGGATCGCCATTCACCACGGACGGGTCGTCCGCCACGTCGCGATTCACGTATTTCACGGTACCGGCCACCGGGCTGATCAGCGGCTGGACGGCCTTCGAGGATTCAAGCTCCACGATTTCGTCGCCGGCCTCTACGCGGGTGCCCGGCTCAGGCAGATCCACAAACACGAGCTCACCCAGTTGGTCGGCGGCGTATTCGGTGATGCCGATGATGGCAAGATCGTCCGAACGATCCACCCATACGTGTTCGTCGGAGTACTCAAAATGCTCGGGAATATCGAGGTTCAGCGGCTGTTCGGTTTCATCACTCATACACACCAGCCTAACCTATAGCTCGCGTCCAAGCCACTCCTCAATCATGTACCGTGCGATGGTGGCGCGCCCTGGTGCCACCATTCGGCCGGCGATCAGCTCGGCGGTGTATTCGTCGCGCGTGACCCAGCGTGCGGTCACGGTTTCCGAACCGTCCACATGCACATCCGTGGTAATCGCATGTGCCTTGAACGCCATCATCAACGAGGCAGGGAATGGCCACGGCTGTGATCCCAGATACCGCACCTCGCCCAGCTGAATGCCGGTTTCTTCGCGGGCCTCACGCCGGCACGCATGCTCAAGGTTCTCCCCCGCTTCCACGAATCCGGCAGACACCGAATACAGATTCGGGTCTTTCCACGCCGCATTGTGCTGCAACAGCAGACGGTCCTGACCGTCCACCACGGCGGTAATCACCGCCGGCTCGACGCGTGGGAACAAAATACGATTGCCGTCAGCCTGGTTGGAGCAACGCTGCGCCCATCCGGCGAGCGCCGGCAACACGGGGGCACCGCATGTGGGGCAGAACCGCTGACGGCTATGCCAGATGCTCAGGGTGACCGCGCTGGTGGCCTGACCGGCCTCCCGCGCGTTGGCGTGTGGCGCAAATCCACGCAGATCCACCCAGTCGAACCGCGTTACGGCCTGTTGCAGCAGTGTGGGCTTCGGCGCGGCGTGGGATGCCAGGGTGCTGACCGACTCGTCAAATGCGTCATCCGCACCTTGCCCAGCTGAATCCGGCACACCAAAGGGAGCGGCGGATTCGGCGGCTCCGCCCGATTCGCCAGCACGCTTGCCAGCGGCGTTACTGTTGGCGTTGGCCAAGCCCATCGCGCCATCGACAGTGCCGGCATCCTGAACACCCAGTACGCCGTTGGGCTGTGCGCCGGGCACAGCACCCTCACCGATTTCCGGCACGCGGGATATGTCCACTGCAATCACGCATTCGCCGCGCACACCACCGTACGAGCCGAGGAACATGGCGACCGCTTCAGGGTAACGGCGCAACTCCTCGCCAACGTATGCGCCCGGCAGCGTGGCGAGCCGCATTTTCACGTTTTCATAATCCACCAGGTCGCCCTGCCCGCGCGGCACGGCGACCAGCCCGCCACGGGTCAGCACCACTTTGGTGGCCGGGTCCGCGAGCAACGTGTTGATGAGGTCGGGCTCGCCGCGCCGATCCACCTGATAGTCGATATCGCCTTGGGCAAGTGGCAGGAACGGCAGCGCACGGGTCAGCGCCAACGGCGAAAAGTGAATGTCAGCAGTCATACGTATCTCCAGAATGTAGTTTTGCCCCCGCCGGCGGGGGCTGTCGGCGAAGCCGACTGGGGGTGGTCTCAGACGGAATCCTCGCCAGACCACCCTCCGGCGCTACGCGCCACCTCCCGCCAGCGGGAGGAAGTCAGTGTTGTTGCACGCGCTTGACGAGCGAGAGCAGGGCACGGGCCACGGTGTCCGGATGCTCGACGGCGCTGAAGTGACCGCAGTCGGGGATATCCACGAACTCGGCACCTGCGATCTTCTCGGCCAACGGCTTCAGCACACTCGGATTGCTGGATGGATCCTGCTCGCCGGATACCACCACGGTGGGCACGCTGATGGTGGCCGGCACATCGCTCATATCGGGACGGCCATAGGTCATGCGCTGACGCCACGCCAGACCGGCGGGATTCTGCTCCTCTATCCAAGCGGTCATGGTCTCGATGAATTCGGGCGTACGCTTCACTGTGGAACCACCCTCGGTCGGGCGTGCGAAGTGCATAACCGGCTCCACGGAGTTGGTCTGCTCGGCAGCGTTCGCCATGGTCAGACGGCCTTCGCCGCCCACACCGTCAGAGGCGGCCATGGTGTCGCACAAAGCCAGACCGGCCACGGCTTCGGGGTGGCGGCGTTGAATATCCATCGCCACATAGCCGCCCATGGACAGGCCCACCCAAATCGCCTGTTCGTAGCCAGCGGCCTTAATCAGATCAACGTAGGCATCGGCCAGTCGATCCAAAGCCTCGCTATATGCGCCGTTGGCCATACGCGGCCCGGAATCGGCCTCGCTGGGAACCGGGGATTCACCCGAGCCCGCCATATCCGGCGCCCAAATCGGGAACGGCGGCACATCCTCCAGATCGGCAAAGTCGGCGAGCGCCTTTGCACAGACGTCCCACATGCGGTGGTCCACCGGGTAGGCGTTCATCAGCACCACCGGCACGCCCTCGCCGTCCCTATATATATGATTGGCCAGTTCTATTGCCATGAATTACTCCTTCACATTCATGCCCCGCTGGCGGGGCTGTCGGCAAAGCCGACTGGGGGTGGTCTCAGACGGAATCCTCCCCGGACCACCCTCCGGCGCTACGCGCCACCTCCCGCCAGCGGGAGGTTGAAAACTCAGATTCCGGCCCAAGCCAGCGCCTGCCGCACGATGTGGCCATGCCCGTTGACCATCTGCGCCACGAAAGTATCCATCATGCCGCTCTTCAGGTCCACCCATTCCACGTCCAGGGTCTCGTCCTGCGGCTTGCAGTCGCCGGCAATGGGCACCACGTAACACAATGCGATCGCATGCTGGCGCGGATCATAGTATTCGCCCAGCCCCGGCGTGGGGAAGAATTCAGCCACGGTGAACGGCTGCAGTGAGGTGGGCAGCAACGGCAGCGCGATATCTCCCAAATCCTTGGCCACATTACGGGCAATCGCCTCGCGCAACGTCTCGTGATACAGCACACGGCCGGTGATCAGCGTGCGCTCAATGGACCCGTCTTCGGAAACGCGCAGCAACGAGCCGACCTGGGCAATGCGCCCCATTTCATCGGTACGCACCGGCACTATCTCCACGTATGCGATGGGCATTTGGTGGCGGGCCCGGTTGATATCGGCCGGGCCAAGCCACCCCGGAGGATTGCCATGGCCCGAACCGCCCCCGTGAATGAAGTCTTCGGGCGTGATGTTGTCGAATTCGCCGCGGCCACGCCCGGCATCGTAATCGCCCTCATCGGGCACTTCATCATTCATGACTGGCATGGTCTCATTATCGCGCGCATTGATGAACATGGGCACAATTCACCGAAAAATTGTCTGTGAATTCTCAACAAAGCGCCTCATCGCCTCCATGCGCCCGCAATCCATTCAGCTTGGGGCACAAGCTTTCGCCGAAATGTTGGGTGGTGCTGGGAAACTGGTACACAGCATCAAGCACTGTGTTTGAGGAAGGAACTTCAATGGCCACCACCGCCATCACTTCAGCTGAGTTTGAGAAGACCATTACTGACAACGAAATCGTGTTCGTTGACTTCTGGGCCACTTGGTGCGGTCCGTGCCGAGCATTCGGCCCGATTTTCGAAGCTGCGTCCAACGAGCCGGAGAATGCGAACATCGCTTTCGTCAAGGTGGACATCGACGCCAATCAGGATCTGGCTCAGGCTGCCGGCATTCAAGCTGTGCCTACGCTGATGATTGCCAAGCAGGGCGAGGTCATCTTCCAGCAGGCCGGCGCGCTGCAGGCCTCCGATTTGGACGATCTCATCGCCCAGGCCAAGGCGCTGGATCTGGCCGCCGCCAAAGCACAGCAGGCAGCGCAGGAGCAGCAGTAAGCCTTATCACACTGCGGCAACGGAAGCGTGGAAAAGCCCATATATAGCGCTTCCTCGCACTGCTAACTACTACATATGCCACCCGTGGCGGGTTGAACACCCACCACGGTTTTTTTATTCATCCACTCGACGTCCTATGATGGAGAGCAGTGTGTACCCAACCAAGGAGCGCAATGTCGAAGCACGCTGAGCGGACCTCATTCGTCAAAACCCTGTCTCGGGGCCAGTGGGCGAAGATCGCGGCGGCCGTGGCCGCAGTGGGTCTCATTGCCACTGCAGGCGTTATATCTCGCGACTTCTATCAGTCGAGCACCGCTACACCTTCCATCACCCCAACCTCATTCTCCGCCACTGATGGTGCGGCTTCCCGTTCGGCATCCCGCGGCGCGCTCAAGAGCACCACCTACGTGACCGTCAAGGTCAATGGCAAGTCTCGCGTGGTCCTCGGCGAAAAAGCCAACATGACCACCGTCAAGGATGTGCTGGAAACCGGCGATATCGTCCTCGATCCGGAAGACAGCGTGACTCCGAGCCTGGATTCCAAGGTCAGCGAGTCCACAGTCATTTCCATCAACCGCGCCAACACCACGGTGGAGACCACCGACACCGAAATCGCCTTCAATGAAGTGCGCAAGGAGACCTCGAGCCTGCCCAAGGGCCAGGAGAAGGTCGAGACCGAAGGCGAGAAGGGCGTGCTGGAGACCACGTCTCTGGTAACCCGCTCCGGCGATCAGGTCGTTTCCTCCAATGTGTTCACCTCCTGGGTCAAGAAGGCTCCGGTCGATAAGGTGATTCTGGTGGGCACCGCCACCGTGTCTTCGCCCAGCGCCGCCAGCCTCGGCACCACCACGCCGGTCGGCGAGATTCAGTCCTGGGCGCATGACTACCTGATTTCCAACGGCTACTCCGAGGCCGACTTCACCGCCGCCAACTTCATCATCAGCCACGAATCCGGCTGGAGCCCCACCGCCACGAACCCGTCTTCAGGTGCTTATGGCCTGCCGCAGGCGCTGCCGGGCAGCAAGATGGCTTCCGCAGGTGCAGACTGGCAGACCAACTACCAGACCCAGTTCAAGTGGTTTGTGAATTATTGCAACGGCCGCTATGGCTCGATTTCCGGCGCGTACGCGTATTGGCAGAAGCACAAGAGCTACTAAGCCAGCCAAATCAACACGTACACAACAGGTTCCGCGCCGCAAGAAGGCTGAGTGAAACCCGGCCCAAACGCCGAGCGAACTCATGCGCATGATGCCGGTTCCCAATCATCGGGGACCGGCATCGGCATTTCTGCGCCTTATCAGCCGAATCCTTGCATTATGCAACGCCCTAGAGGTCACTTTTACCGTGTCATACGAAGTGCCCTCCACAACTGATTATGCGAATCCGTGACGGCATAGCGGCACAAAGCACGCGATATTGAGCTGGTTTGCAACAGCAAATGGTGGAAATGCGCACTACTGTTATTCGCGGTTCCTTTAACAATTTAGGCTAGCACAATCACTTACTGCTTCGGCTCATCTTTCGGTTCCGTCACCTGATTGTCTGTACCGTCTGACTGTGTTGGCTGTTGCTGCTGCAACAACTGCTGCTGCCTTAATCGTGCATAATAATCATTCAGAGCTTTCTGCCGCGCTGCTTCTCGCTGAGCTTCAACAGCTGCACTGTAGTTTGCCATGGAAGTGTTGACTGCATCCATGGACGCAGTCAACGTGTTGACGGCATCCTGCATGGCCTTTACGTCAGTGCCCTGCTGGGACAGCACGGTATTGGCGTTGGCGATGTCGCTTTCCAGCGTCACTCGCGTTGAATTATCGTCGACGGCATACAGGCTGTTGTCCAGCAAAGTCTGAGCCTCGGCTATCTTGCTCTGCAACGCCTGCTGAGCGTTAGCCTGATCCTTAGCGTTCTTGCTGTCCGTCACGGCCTTTGCCGCGGCAGTAATCGCAATGGCCTTCTTCTTGGCGGTCTTGGTCTGGCTAGTGGCCGTCTTGGCATATTCCTTGAGGTCCGACGTAGAAGCTGAAGTCTTGCACTCCACCGCTTCCACATTCTTTACCGCAGCAATTGCCTTCTTCAGCGTATCTATGGTCGCGCCGTCAGCCACTTGATCAGCTGTAATGCTTTGAGCACTCTTGGCGTCGGCCAACGCCTTGGCCAGCGCCTTCTGAGCGGTGGAATTCTGGTCCACGGCCTCAGTACATGCTGTCAACGCATCTTGATGCAGCTGATGGCTTTCCCGACGCTGCTCGCTGAAACGCCAGTACCATACACCACCAATGATCGCTGCAATCACCACCAGCGCAACAATCACCGAAATGATAATGCCCTTGGTCCTCTTCTTGCCGCCCTTACCGCCGCGAGGAGTCTCTGCCACACGGTCTTCTTCCGGCTCCTCCACCGGCTCAGGGTTCTGTTCAATGGCACTGAAGTCGATGTTCAAATCGTCTATGGCACTATCACGTTGCGGCTTGGCTTCAGGAACCGGCGCAAAAAGCGGCAGCGTCGCATTGTCATCCCGCTGAGGCGACTGAGCACTTTCCGCAGTATCAGGTGCCGCAAAAGTCATCGGGGCAGTAGCCACAGCATCGGAAGGGGAAGAGGCATCGCCAGCAGTATTCGCCGCACTCGCAGTAGGCCATTCCAATACTTCGTCAAAGCTGGGGAAGACGGACTGAACGTCACCCGCAACAGTCCCCGTACCATTGTCACCCTGCGCAATACCGCCGTCGTTCTCGTCGAACGAGATGGGCGGTATATCCCAGAAGGTATCGACGATGTCACCGCGAGCCGGCGACGTAGAGGAACCAGATTCCGCGTTCGGTTCAGGGCGTTCGTCTGTTCCCATGCTCTTCTCATTCCTTTGCGTCATTGAAGTCATTCCAAACTGTCAGTTTATCCAGCCCTATGCCGAGCGTGCCAGCTGGTATTCAAGAATGTCACAATTCTTTACTATTCGATATACGGCCAGCACCATAAATCCAACAACTCAGTCTTATAACAGTAAACCGTGCGGCACAGAAGTACCGCACGGTTCATATTGCAAGACGATCGGCAAACGCCAAACTATTACTTGCGGGCTTTCTTCTCGCCCTTGCTCTTGGCACCCTTATGAGAGCTGCGCTTGTTGCCGTCCTCGTAATAGTAGTAGTAATAGTTCTTCGAGTGTATCTTCTTCGGATCAGCGAAGTTGAAGATGAAGCCGAGAATCGGCACTTCAGCGGCCTGCAGAGCCGTAGCGGTGTTCTCCAGCTCCTTCTTCTCCACTACGCCCTTACCAGTCACGAGCACCAGACCGCCAGCCATACGCCCGAACACGGTGGCGTCGCTGGCCACGGACAGCGGAGCAGTATCGATAATCACGTAATCGTACTGGGTGAGGGCCTGCTCGACCATTTCCTTCATGAGATCGGAGTTCAGCAAGATGCTGGCGTTAGCCGGGCGCTTGCCGGCAGGCATGATGTGCAGGTTCGGCTTCCAATACTTCTGAATGACATCGGCCGGGGACGCCTGGCGAGACAGCACGTGAGACAGGCCCACGTGGCCTTCAATGCCGAGCTTGTGGGCCATGGACGGGTGGCGCAGATCGGCGTCGATAAGCAGCACGCTCTTGCCTTCCTCGGCGAGAGCCACGGCAACGTTGGAGGAAACCGTGGTTTTACCTTCGGACGGATCGGTAGAGGTGATGACCAGCAGTCGGCCATGACCCTGCGTGGCAGTGGTGGTAAGGAACGACAGGTTCGTACGAATACGACGGAATTCCTCGGCCTCGCTACCGGCCGGCTGAGCGACTACGACCGGGCGGCTGTCGTCAAGAATCGTGGCCTGTGGCACAGTACCCAGCGAAGAAGCGTGGGTCAGTTCGCGCACGTCATCGGTGGAGTCCACCTTGGTGTTGAGGATGTCCTCCAGCAGGGCAACGCCAATACCCACGATGATGCCGAGAATCAGGCCCATAGCCAGATACAGCGGAATGTTCGGGGAACTCTGCCCGGTAGGAGTCTGAGCCTTCTGCACTACCGTGAGCTTGATGGGAGAGCCGCTGGAGGAGGAGTTGTTGTACAGGTCAGAGGAAATCTGATCGGAGAGGTTCTTCGCCACGCTGTTGGCGATGTCGGCCGCTTGCTGCGGATCGTCGACTTCCGCCGAGATGTCCACCATGAATGTGTTCGTGGGGTTCGTAGCGGTCACCACGCCGGCAAGATCGGTCGTGGTCATATCCAGGCCGAGATCCTTAATGACGGGCTGGAGCACGGCTTCGGTCTTCACCAGTTCCGGATACGTCTTGATCTGGGTGTTCAAATAATTGGCACCCGAGCTCATATCGTTGGTGGTCTGCGTCTCGCCGGACTGACCGGCATACGTGGCGAACACTTCAGCCGTAGCCGTGTACTTCGGCGGCATGATGAACGTGACAGCTGCAACCGCAGCAAACACCACCACAAACGAGATGATCGCAGACGCGAGATGCTTGCGAACAATCTGCAGCAAATCAGCGATGGTCAATGTTCTTCCTTACCTCTTCGGGAAATTTTCACAGATGGTCTATAATTTAGCACCTACCGGGGAACTTCTCGAGCTTTTGTATCCTTGTGAACAATGACCAAAACCCTTGATACGACTGCAGAATAACTGTACACAATCGCAATCACAATGTATTCTCACTCAATATTTTGCGACAGCACTATTCCCCTATTCCATATTATGAATTGAAATTGAGAATGTGATATATAAAATTGTAATTCAAATTATCATTCATTACAATCAAAATTGTCAATACTATTTATGCAGTGTGAAGGAGTATATTATGGCATCCTTGCTTCAAGGATTCGAAGAAGTTCAGCTAGTTAAGCCCGTTGGCAAAACGGTAATGACCGTTACCGATTCCGTTGTACGTTTTAATAAGGCCACCGCAGAAGTGCTGAATTTTCCAGCACAAGTTAAGATCCTTATTAACGATAAAACCAGACAAATTGCCGTCACGCCGACTACCGCTAAGGCGAATAATGCCGTGAAATTCAGCAAGGGTGAGGGCAAGCAGACTACGTCTGTAAGTATCAAGAATGCTGTGCTTGTTGAAGCAATTTCCAAGTACTTCACGCTTGTCGAAGCTCCAGAAGGCGAGGTCTCTTTCGCCTCCGTCAACGGCACTGCTTACCCGGAAGACAAGACCGTGATTTTTGATGTCGCAAACGCCACTGCCGGCACCATGAAGCGCCGCGGCCGCAAGAAGGCTGAGTGATTTCTGCTTAATTCGCGATTATACGAATACTGTAAAAGCCTGGATTTCGAATTAATGATAATTCAGGCTTTTAATTTCCAAAAAACCAGCATGGCTTGGGTTGAACAATACATGCACCAGCCCCACGGAGAGGATCTAAACGGCTGATTGGCCCATAGATTATTCATTTTTTGTAAGCGACTGCCAATTACTTGGTGGGAGTTTAAAAGTACTTCATGAAAGTGAACGGTTGACCGAACCCCCATCACCTCACCCACACATGCAACTGGTACAGTTCTCACGGAGGATATGGGAGGGAACCAAGTATGTCCACACCGAACAATACGCAGCTCGGCAACAAGTCAGTTCAAGAAAAACGCAGAAACTCCAGTCATTGCCCCGCGCTACAGCGTGGGGCAATGACCGAGACGCTGACTCGTATCACCATCACCCCATCAGACATGTTGATGTTTGCCGCAGTGGCCATGCTGCCATTTGATGGCACAAAAATTGGCATTCCACTCCCCTATTGGGCGCCAATCTCCCCTTGGTTGTTCACCCTGTACACAATCATCAACTGGCGATACTTGCGCGATACCGCACGACGCTTCCTGCCGTTCTTCCTCTTTCCCCTGCTACTAGTGCTCACATCCGTATACGGCTGGCAGTCATATGGAACACACGCCAGCGCAACCGCAAAGTCATTCATCTCCATATTGTTAGGGCTGGCGTGCTTGGCTTCGCTCGACATCGCGATCCGCATTAAACGTGTACCTGTACGAACATTGTTAACTACGCTATTCACCGCATATGTAGTGGCATTCCTCATTGGGATACTGCAATATATCGCTTTAGAACGACATCTGAACTGGCAGCCAGTACAAGCATATTTTTGGGGTGCTCTGTATAGAAACTATGCGAGCGTTCGTCCTCAATTCATGTTCGCAGAGCCTAGCTATATCGGCATGCATCTGTTCGGCGTACTCCTGCCAGTTTTCTGGCTGACCCGCGACCGCAAGATTGGCATATTGATACCGATATTTGCCGCTGGAGCAATTGCGATGGGCTCCGGCACCCGAATCATACTGGATACAGTGGTAGCTACATTTATCTGGCTGATAGCAACAATCAACTTCCACTCACGTAAGGTAACAGCTGGGTTCGTCGGTGCTTTAGGACTTCTTGGAGCAGGTGGATTGAGCGCAATTATCATCAATCCGCGTCTAAACTCTTTAGCCACCAATGGATTACTTGCTGGTGACGGATCGATGAGTGCAAGAATCTTCCATATGCTCGCTCCCATGTGGTCATGGAAACATGATCTACCTCACTTCATGTTTGGATGGGGCGCAGGCAATATCTCTAATGCAGTGCGTACTGGTTACGCCGGTGCCCGCCAATGGTATGACGCCCATGGCGGTGCGCCCAATACCGAAATCGACGGTTTAGCAAATCCCCCAGCGGATACTTTCACAATGAGCATCTATGCCAGCTTCATTACCGAATTTGGTCTATTTTGCTTTTTGGCCTTCTTGCTCTTGGTATTAGCACACGTAGCGGTCCATCATGGATGGAGCCGACGGAACATATGCTGGTTCATTCTTCTCGCATACCTATATATTCAGTTTGAATCATACGCATTCTATGCAATTCCACTGTTCATATGGGCTGTCTGCACAATAATGAATCGAGGAAAAAACAACATCAATTCCCTTTAGATTGCGAGAATCACAATTCGCTACTCTCTATCATGCCGATAAAGAGTGCGCATACGCCCGTTGTCTAATTGAAAGTGCAGCACCCGTTAGATTGGAGATTGTCCAGATAGCCAAACGAAGGGGTGTTGCACCTTGGGCCAAGGGTATTCGCACCTGTCGGAACAGGAACGGCATGATCCGCCGCTACCTGCCCAAACGCACGCCCATCGCCCCCTCCATGGCACGCGAACTGCAGGAGATCGTCGACGAAACCGACAACAGGCCCATGCGAGTGCTCGCCTAGCGCGCCCCCGCCGAGGCATTCGCCGACGAACTGCTAGAATCAGCCGAGAACAAGGATGTTGCACTTACAAATAGATAACGGGTTCTTTGACTCTTAAGGTATCGAAGCGTATACTGTAAAGACGATGAGCTTAAGCAGGCATGCTTATGATCGTTGTCCGCTCGGGGGTTCTTCTGAACCCCCGAAGCTATTTTTGATATCCAGGATACAGTTCCGGCATCAAGTAATACGATTTGCGGTTTTGCAGGTATGAAATTCCAGATGACCGATGAAGATGTGGAAGCAAAATCTGCGCAGTTTTCAAGACCTCGCGGTCGCCTTTTGAACTCATATCGTCACGGTTTAATCGAACCGCGCGATTCAATATGAAAAGAGCCGTATCAATAGCCTGAAGGCCAAAATACTTGCGTGAGTCTTCCCAACGGAACGGGAAATCAATGTGCGCAAGATCCGAACCTACATATCCTTCCTTCGAGCCGAGTAGCTTATACCGTTTCAGCATGCCTTCGTGAGCCGCTGGATCAGATACCTTATCCGCCACAATCTGTATGTTCCGGATGCCCTCTGACTCCGCGTAAAAGTTGACGCGCTCCAGACAATACTGCAAAGCCAAAGAATGAGGATCATGCGCATGCTCGCCGTACCGCCGCTTAAGCTGGCGTTCATGGACTCCGCGTACAAAGAGAACGCCTCCGCTAGCGGTTATCTCATTCATCAAAGAACGATAGATACCGATAGCAGCACGATGTTTTCTTTTCAAGCCAATCCAATCATCTTTGTACTGGAACATGCACTGACCGTGAAACTCGGCGTCCTCGGGAATGTTGAAGCGCTCATGAGCACGTTGACGTACCCGTTCAAAGCCGGCGTTAATTGATGTCAGCTGATGATCATCCACAAGCATACAGCCTACGTAAAAGATCCCATAGCCGAATGGCTCTGGCTCTGGCTCATCTGACCCATGCGGTGACTCAGATTCATCAATAAACGCGTAGTACATGTGCATATACTAGCGTGCAAACAAGATTTATCCCCCAACACCACCTTTACACCCGGCCAGCACGCACTTTATTCGGTTTGTTCTCTTCTGAAATCCAGGAGGACACCACTTTGGACACTGCCCATCGTTTCTCTCTGATCTCCTTTAGATTAAAACCGAATAAAGCAATAAAGTTAGCTCCGATAGTGCCGACCGATTCCCGACGTGCATCACGTTTTTTGAGCGCGTAACCCATACCGGTGCCTCATCGAAAATGAGCGCGAAAGTCACCCCTCCTGCTTGGCTGGTCTTATGGAAGACAGGATCGGCATGGCCGCCAAACAGCAGATCACCCTCAGGTTCAAGGACGAATACGAGAAGGCATCGAAGAAGGACAAGGGCGTCATCCTCGACCGCATGTGCGAGACCCTGCAGATCGGCAGGAGCACCGCCAGACGCAGACTCAAGCAAGCCATCCGCGCGAACGCCGGACAGGCGGCCGCGCGCGAACGGCCGAGACTCTATTCGGACCAGTCGCGGCTCCTGCTCGAGCAGGTATGGCTGATGATGGACCTGCCATGCGCGAAATACCTCAAGGAAATGCTGTCCCAGTGGCTTCCCGCGCTGCTCGCCAACGGCGAACTGCACGGATTCGACCAGCGTACCGTCGACGAATTGCTGGCGATGAGCCCGGCCACGATGGACCGCTACCTCAAGCCCGTGCGCGACGCCACCCGCGCCAAGGGCGTGTTCGCCACGCGTCCGGCCGGCGAATTGCTGCGAAACTCGATCACGATCAGGAAGGTCGGCGACGAGCTGGACGGACTGCCGGGCAACGTCGAGGCCGACACCGTCGCCCACTGCGGCCCCAGCCTCAGGGGCGAGTTCTGCCGCACCCTGACGGTCGTGGACTTCGCCACGGGCTGGACCGAGAACGCCTCGGCCCGCAACAACGCGTACAAAAACCTCTCCCGGGCCGAGGCGCTCATCGAGCGGCGGCTGCCGTTCGCGATCCGTTCCTACGACCACGACAACGGCAGCGAGTTCGTCAACCTGGACTTCATCGCCCACCTGCAGGCCATGGACGTGGAGCAGACCCGCAGCCGGCCGTACAAAAAGAACGACCAGGCCACCGTGGAATCACGCAACAACCACATCGTGCGCAGGCACGCGTTTTACTACCGGTACGAGCTGGCGGAACTGGACCTGCTCAACGAACTGTGGGAACTGGTGCGCGTCAAGGCGAACCTGTTCACGCCGTCGAAGAAACCGGTCGGACGCGCGAACACGCGCGATGGCAGACCCCGCCGCGTCTACGACAGGCCTGTGACCCCGTGGGAAAGACTCAAGCACCTCGACGAAGAGGATCGCGCCAATGGCGGGGAAGGATACATCAAACCCGGGCATCGCAAACGGATCGAACGCATCCTCGCAGTCACCAACCCGGCGGAGCTCGTCAGGCGGATCCATGACATCCAGGACAGGCTGGAACAGGCGGCCCTACCGCGCACAAAACGGTTGGAAAGGAAACTTGGCCCGGACATGGCATACTTGGACAAGACGCTCGCCCGCATCGCAGGCGTCGACACGGAAGAAAACAGCGAAACACCAGCCAGTGAGGGCTAGTATTTCGCGCTCATTCCCGATGAGGCACCACTACGGGTTTCGCGCTCATTCTTAAATGAGGCACCTCGACATAAACGACTGCGGAGGTCTACTAGAGACGCCAACAATACTGGAAATCGGCATTGAACGGTCATATACCGTCGGATTACAAAGCTCTATAGCGTATCCGATTTCACAACCTTTGAAGTATTTTTCAAAATCATCAAACGTTATACCGCCATTCAGATGCGTCTTCTCCCAGATTTCATCTGGAGCACCAAAAAGAATCCTACGCACCTTCACCTCACCGACTACCCTCGATACCGGCGCAGACTCATAAATCACCAAAGATGACACATCATCACGTTTAAATATTCGACGTCGATACTCGTATTTCTTTTTTCCCTGAAAAATCTGTTCTGCGTAGAGAGGCTTAATAGACATCAGAACTTTCATGCTTCTACTTTACATTCAAAAACACTTCATCCCACGAGAATGACTGCATTAGCGGCTATTACCAATTTCGTGAATAATTGTCGTCTTGGCTAACGAAGAACACAGTTCCGAAGCTTTTTGAGAATTATTCTGGACCACACATCCCAGTATGGTCCATAAACTGAATATTTGTAGCTTTTGAGGCCACTGGTTATTGTGCTTGGGGACCAGCATTATGGCGGGAGAAGGCCGGTGGCGGATTGGTTGGAAGCCGTCGGCCTTCGTGGCTAGTCGTCGAGCATGGCTTGCCCGTGGCGTTGCCTCATGTTGTATTCGCCGGTATTGATCCAGATCGTGTTGTGCGTGATGCGGTCGA